>Ga0160427_10001706_pt1 | contig 13405 bp, 13 predicted proteins | sample SolpanmetagenomL_FD_108194 | JGI IMG/M metagenome (GOLD analysis project Ga0160427, IMG submission 108194) | Solar panel surface microbial communities from Lawrence Berkeley National Laboratory, California, USA - L | ecosystem: Engineered > Built environment > Solar panel > Unclassified ...
CTCTGAGGGCCAGGATCAGGGCCTCGGGCACCCCACACAGGCCGAACCCGCCCACCGCCAGCGTCTGACCGCTCTGCACCACGCCCGCCAGCGCCGCCGCCGCACTCTCGTACACCTTGTTCATGGGCTACAGCATAGCCAGTGGATGTGGGCACACGTGCAGGATTCGGACAGACCGCAGGCCGGTTCCTGGAAGAGAACCGGCCCGCGCCTTACCATCTGGACTTCAGTTGCTGTTCCAGACCACCGAGCCGAGCGCGTCGGGGCGCAGCAGGTACAGCAGTTCGTGCGCCGGACGGTTGAGCGCGTGCGACAGGTTGACGAGCGCCTGCAGGCTGGGGGTGTACTCCAGGCCCATCGCGTCATGGCCTTCAAGCAGCGACTCGACGGTCAGGCGGCTCAGGTCGGCCTCCTGCGCGAACTCCGCCGGGGTGCGGCAGCCCAGTTCCTGCATCCGGGCCTGAATGAGAGGGGCCAGAGGGGGGGTAGGCTGGCGGTGCAGGGTCATGGGAAAAGCATGACCTGAATGCCCTGACACGGCTCTTGCAAGTTGACGAGGCGAAGTGGACTTTTTCACGGGCGCCTCGGAAGAACGCCCGGTCGAGCAGCCGTGATCTCAGCCTTCCCGCAGCCACCTCGCGGCGTCGAGGGCGTGGTAGGTCATGATGGCGTCGGCCCCGGCACGCCGGAAGGCGATCAGGGTTTCGAGCACGGTGCGGCGCTCGTCGAGCATCCCGGCGGCAACAGCGGCCTTGACCATCGCGTATTCGCCCGACACGTTGTAGGCCACGAGCGGCAGGTCGAAGGCGTCGCGGATCACCCGGATCACGTCGAGGTAGGGCAGCCCCGGCTTGACCATCAGATAGTCGGCCCCCTGCTCGGCGTCGAGCCGAGCTTCACGCAGCGCCTCGCGGTAGCCGCCCGCCGGGTCCATCTGGTAGCTGCCCCGGTCGCCGAAGCTCGGCGTGCTGCCCGCCGCCTCACGGAAGGGGCCGTAGTACCCGCTGGCGTACTTGACCGCGTAGCTCATGACCGGCACGTACGAGTACCCGGCGGCGTCGAGCGAGCTCCGGATGGCCCCGATCTGCCCGTCCATCATCGCCGAGGGGGCCACAATGTCGGCGCCCGCCTGCGCCTGCGAGACGGCCGTGCGCGCCAGCAGGTCGAGCGCGGCGTCGTTGTCGACCGTCAGTTCGCCGCCGATCTCGCACAGGGGGCCACAGTGGCCGTGGTCGGTGTACTCGCACAGGCAGGTGTCGGCGATGACGGTCATGGCCGGGTATGCCGCCTTGATGGCCCGCGTCGCCACCTGCACGATGCCCGTCTCGCAGTACGCCTGCGACCCGTGCGCGTCTTTCTCGCCGGGAATGCCGAACAGCACCACCGTGTTCACGCCGAGCGAGAGCGCCTCCGCCACGCGGGCCACCGCGCCGGCCACGCTGTAGCGCAGCACGCCGGGCATGGTCGAGATGACCTGATCCTCCTCGCCCTCATGAATGAACAGCGGGTAGATGAACTGCGCGGCCGAGAGCGAGACCTCGCGGGTCAGGGCGCGCAGGGCGGGGGTACGGCGCAGGCGGCGGGGCCGGTCTGTCAGGGTGGGCCGGTCGGTCGGCGCCGCGCCGCGCGCCTCGGACGGACGAACGCCGGGCTGGGAAGGCTGGGAGACGGTCATGCCGTCAGCCTAGCCCCGCCGGGCCGGGACAAATGAGGCGGGGGAACGAAAGGGAAGCGGGCGAAAACGGCCTGTCGCCGCCCTCCGCCCGCCCCACCGAGTGCCTCCCGGTGTCAGTTCTTGCTGTTGCTGCTCGACGTCTTGCTGTCGTCAGGCTTGTCGCTGCCGTCGGCCTTGCTGTCGGCCGGTTTGGCGGCGTCTGTCTGGGGCGCCGGGGCGGTGCTCTGGGCAGGGGCGCCGGGCTCGACCGAGGCGTAGGCCGCGCTGCCCGTGGCCTGCGAGGGCTTGGGCGCGGGGGCCTGGGCGGCCGTTTCCGGCTCGATGCGCTCCAGCCACACGCTGCCGACGATGTCGCGCACACTGGTTCCGGCGGCGTGCAGGGCGTCGGCGGCCTCGGGGCTGACCGTACCGACCGCCCGCAGGATCGCGTGCCGAACCGCCGGAACGCGGGCCAGCAGCACCCCGCCGCCGATCAGCAGACCGGTGCTCACCAGCACGGCGGTCATGGGGCTGCCGCTCGACTCCGGCTCGGTGTTCACGCGGCGAACCGTCTGGGCCGCGTTCTTCTGCACCGCCTTCTGGGCCTGGGCGCTGCGCTTCTTCAGCTCGGCCAGTTCCTTTTCGGCCTGCTTGAGCCTCTTGCCCGACAGCTTCTCCAGCTTGGCGCTGCGCACGTTGACCTCGTGGGCCAGATCCTTCTGCAGCTTCATGGCCTGCTTGTGGCTCTGCCGCACCTTCTGGGTCACGACCTTGCCGCCGTCGTTGCGCACCTGCGAGGCCGCGCTCTGCACCTGCCCCTGCACGTCACCCAGCTTGTCCTGGGCGGTGCTCAGCAGCACCTGCGCCTGCTTGCCGCCCTTCTCGCGCAGGTCGGAGACGCTGTCGCCCAGGTTGGCGGCGAGCTTGCCCCCGCGCTCGGCGGCCAGCGCGGCCACGCCGGCCGCCACGCCGCTGCCCTGCTCGGTCAGCTTCGACGCCAGGTCACCGCCGCGCTCGGCCGCAACCTGGGCCAGTTCCGAACCGCGCTCGGCGGCGATCTGCGCCAGCTCGGAGCCGCGTTCAGCCGCCACCTGCGCCAGTTCCTGTGCGCGGGTGCTGACGTCGCTCACGCCCGCCTGCAACTGCTTCTGGGCCTGCTGGGCGAGCGGTTTCACTGTCTCCTGGTAGGTCGACTGGGCCGTATCTGAGGCGGTGTGCACCGCGCCAAGCAGCTTCTGACGGGCGGTGGGGTTAGTGGCGACGGCGGTGAGGCCGCCCAGCAGCAGCAGGCTGCGCTTCGAGAAACCGGTGTTCTGGGTGGTCATAGTGCTCCTTTGGTGGCCGACCTCCGGCCGGAACTGAAGCCCGGTCCGGTCGCGGCGCAATGCCGTATTTTCATCTACCCCCGTAAGAAAGGGGTGGGGCGGCCTTTGTGAGATGCTTATAAAGGCGGTGGGCGCGGCCCGGTTTACAGCCCGAACCGGGCGAAGATGTGATCGACCTGCCGCAGGTACCACTGCAGGTCGAAGGCGCGGTCGAGGTCGGCCGCACTTAGGGGATTCTCCGGGTCGCGCTGCAGCAGGTCGCGCAGGCCCTCGCCGGTCTCCCAGCTCTGCAGGGCGTTGCGCTGCACGATGGCGTAGGCGGCCTCGCGGCCCATGCCCTTCTCGTCGATCAGGAGGTGCAGCACCCGCTGGCTGAACACCAGCCCGCCGAGGTCGTTGAGGTTTTTCAGCATGCGCTCGGGGAAGACCACCAGATCTTTCAGCACGTTCGTCAGGCGCCGCGCCGCGTAGCTGGCCGCCTGCACCGCGTCGGGCAGGATGACGCGCTCGGCGCTCGAATGCGAGATGTCGCGCTCGTGCCAGAGCGGCACGTTCTCCAGGCCGGTCACGAGGTAGCCGCGCAGCAGCCGCGTCAGGCCGGTCACGTTCTCGGTCAGGATCGGGTTCTTCTTGTGCGGCATGGAAGAGCTGCCCTTCTGGCCCGCGCCGAAGGCCTCCATCGCCTCGCGCACCTCGCTGCGCTGCAGGTGCCGGATCTCGACTGCAATCTTCTCCATGGTGGTGCCGAAGATCGCCAGGGCGCTCAGCACCTCGGCGTGGCGGTCGCGGGCGAGCGTCTGGTTGGTGATGGGCGCAGGCTTCCAGCCCCAGAGCGCGGCCACCCGCTCCTCGACTTCGGGTGAAACGTGGGCGTAGGTGCCCACCGACCCCGACATCATCACCACCCGCACGCGCTCACGGGCGGCGGTCAGACGCTCGAGGTCGCGTTCCAGCGTCGCCATCCAGTTCAGGAACTTCAGCCCGAAGGTCATCGGTTCGGCGTGGATGCCGTGGGTGCGGCCCACCGTCGGGGTGTGCTTGTACGTCACCGCCTGTTTTCTGCAGACCGCGTGCATCGCCTGCACGTCGGCAATCACCAGGCCCAGCGACTCGTCGAGCAGCAGGTTCTGGGCGGTGTCGACCACGTCGGTGCTCGTCAGGCCGTGGTGCACGAACCGGGCCGACGCGCCATAGCGCTCGGTGAGCGCGGTGGTGAAGGCCACGATGTCGTGCCGGGTCACGGCCTCAATCTCGGCCACCCGCAGGGCGAAGGCCTCGTCGAGCGGGTTGGCCTCGGCTTTCGCCACGAGGTCAGCGTGGGCATGCTGCGGCACCTCGCCCAGTTCGGCCTGGGCCTGCATGGCGCTCAGCTCGACCTTCAGCCAAGCGCGGTACTTGCTGGCCTCGCTCCACAGGAGGCGCAGTTCGGGGGTACTGTAGCGGTCGATCATGCGTTCAGCGTAGCGTGCGGCGGGTCGGTCAGTCGGCCGGACTTCCGCTGTAGGCTTTCGGCGAATCCTGATTCAGCCCCACCCACAGTACCTTGACGCCCGGGGTCTTGAGCGCGTCGGCTGGCACCGCGAGGTTGATCTCCGGGCGGTACGGCACGATGTCGGGCAGCCCCGCGGCGCGCTGCAGGGCGTTCTGGTAGGTCGAGCAGTAGTAAGTGTCGGGCTGGCCGCTGAGGTTGTACAGCTGGCCGTCGAGCTTGCGGGCCGCGGCCCACATGGCCGGAAGTTTATCGGGCGTCACGCCGGTGTCGAGCACGATCACCGCGTAGTAGTGGTACTCGACCGATTCGGGATAGATGCCCGCGTGCGGCCGGAAGAAGTTGTAGGTCTCGGCCACCTGCCCGCCGCCCTCGCCGCGGGTCTTGTACTTGCGCGTCACGTGCGAGCACGGTCCCCAGAAATTGGTGATGTCGGTGTCCTTCCAGCAGGTCAGGATCACGGCGCCCTCGGGCGCGCGGGCGAACGCCTCGGGCAGGCTCACCAGCTTGTCGGCCGGCACGATCTGGCGCGTGAGCAGCGTGGTAGGGTCGATGCTCTCGCCCGCCGGACCCGCCTGGAAGTTCAGGTCGTACACGGAGGTGAGCGGCGCACACGCGCCGAGCAGCACGCAGCCGCCGAGCAGCAGAGGGACAGTGAACCGAGACAACATCGCTTTTATTGTGCGGTCTGGAGGTATAGCGCATATGCGGGTTGGATGACAGACCGTGCATGCCCGGCCCCCACGGCCGGCTCGCCAGAGCCACAAACACTCTAGACTCGGCCCATGACACCTGATCTCACGGCGCCTGAAGGCCTGCAAGCGGCGCTCGACCTGGCGGTGAAGGCCGCCCGCGAGGCCGGGCGCATCCAGCAGGAGTACGTGAACCGCCCGCACACCATCCAGACCAAGTCGAGCTTCAGCGACCTGGTGACCGAGGTCGACGGGCTGTGCGAGGCGGCCATTCGCGCCCTGATCGCCGAGCAGTACCCGGACCACGCGGTGCTCGGCGAGGAGGAGGGCGAGGGCGGGCAGGCCGGGGCCGAGTACCGCTGGGTGGTCGATCCGCTCGACGGCACGGTGAACTACGCGCACGGTTTTCCCTTCTACTGCGTGTCGATCGCCCTGGAGCGGCGCGGCGCGGCCGAACCTGCCGGCGCGGACACAGGGGCCGAGCGGCTGCTGGGCGTGGTGTACGACGCCACCCGGGACGAACTGTTCACGGCCACCCACAGCGGGGCCGCCCTGCTGAACGGCCGACCCGTCCGTGTGTCGGACACGCCCACCCTGCGCGCGCCCGCCCTGCTCAGCACCGGCTTTCCCTACGATCCCGGAGACAGCCGCAACCTCGGGCTGCTGGGCCGCCTGCTGGCGATGGGCGTTCCGGTGCGGCGGCCCGGCGCGGCGGCGCTCGACCTGTGTTACGTGGCCTGTGGGCGGCTCGACGGCTACTGGGAACTGGGCCTCAAACCCTGGGACAGCGCCGCCGGGGCCCTGATCGTGCGGCAGGCGGGCGGCCGGGTGACCGACGCGCAGGGCGAGGAGCGTCCCGACGGCCCGGTGATCGTGGCGAGCAACGGCCACCTGCACCCCGAACTGCTTCAGGTGCTCGATGCCGGGCAGGTGGGCGAGGCGCACCCTTGATCGGGCTGGTGGTGGGCCTGCTGATGCTCATCAACGTGACCGGCTTCGCCAGCCTGGTGTTCAGCCTGCGCCAGGGCCACCTGTCGGGCGGCCTGACCACCCTGCTGCTGCTGGGACTGCTCGACATGTTCGGCTTCTGGCTGCTGAAGAGCATGCGCGAAGACCGCTGAGCCTGGGAGCGCCCGCCACCCTCTGTACCCGTCCACACCTCCGGGCCGGCCCGTGTGCGCCAGACTGACGCCATGTCGCCGCCTCCCTGGCGGGCCTATACCCCCGCCGCCTACGAGTTTCCGCTGCCCGAAGGCCACCGCTTTCCGTACTACAAGTACCGCGGCATGGCCGAGCGGCTCTCGGGCCTGCTGCCGGTGCTCGACACGCCCAACCTGCCCTGGGCACAGGCCGGGCGAGTGCACGACCCGCTGTGGCTGCGGCGCTGGCGGCTGGGCGACGTGGACCGCCACGAGCAGCGGTCCTTCGGGCTGCCCTGGTCGCCGGGCGTGGTCGAGCGGGCGCGGCGGGCCGCCGGGGGCAGCGTGGCGGCGCTGCACGACGCCGTCTCGGTGGGCTGGGGCATCAACCTTGCGGGCGGCACGCACCACGCCTTTCGAGACCGCGCCGAGGGCTTCTGTCTGATCAATGACGCTGCCCTCCTCACGCGGCTGGCGCTGGAAGGGTCGCCCACACCGCTGGCGAGCCGGGTGGCGGTGGTCGATCTCGACGTGCACCAGGGCAACGGCACGGCGGCGCTGCTGGCCGACCTCACCCACACCGCCTCGCCCACGGCCTTCACGCTCAGCGTGCACGGCGAGCGCAACTATCCGTTCCGCAAAGAGCGCAGCAGCCTCGACCTCGGGCTGGGCGACGGCGTGACCGACGCCGAGTATCTGGCGGTGATGCGCGCCCAGGTCGTTCCGGCGCTGGAGGCCTTTCGCCCCGATCTGCTGATCTATCTGGCGGGCGTGGACGTGCTCGCCGGCGACCGCTTCGGCCGCTTCGCCCTGACCCTGGCGGGGGTGCGCGAGCGCAACCGGCTGCTGCTCGGCTGGGCCAAGGCGGCCGACGTTCCGCTGGTGAGTCTCACGGCCGGCGGCTACAACCGTGACCATGCTCTGACCGTCGAGGCCCATTCGAGCGTGGTCGAGGACGGGCTCGACATCTGGACCAGCTAGACCAGATGGGCTGGCGGCGGCTTCCGTTCCATGATCTTTCTTCATAAAGTGGCTGCACTACACTTCAGGGTTATTCAAAGGTTGTACGTTGGACCGCAAGCGGGGCAGACCGCCGTACCGGCAGAGCCCTGACCAGTCCCATCGTCCCAGCCCTCCGTCTTCACCGCTCAAGGAGTATCCCATGACCATGCAGCCTGTCTCGACCAGCTTCACCGTTCCGGCAGCCGAGCTGCATGGCCGTCCCGTTCGCCGTGGCGACACCCTCTACTATGCCGGCGACCTCAGCCAGTCGCTGTACCAGCTCGAGAGTGGGCTGCTGCGGGCGGTGCGTCTCACGCCCCAGGGCCGAAATCTCACCGTGCGTCACATTCGCCCCGGCGACATTTTCGGTGAGGAGGCGCTGCACGGCCTGTCGCGCACCCATCAGGTGATCGCCCTGACCGACGCCAGCGTGCGCCCCATTCACCTGCAGCACCTGGGTGGTGAGGAGCTGTGGCAGGTGACGCGCAGCCTCTCGGCGCAGCTCCAGCGGGTCATGACCGACGGCGTGCACATTCAGGACGGCGAACTGCGCGAGCGCATCGCCCGCTACCTGCTCAACCTCGCCGACAGTAGTCTGGGCGGACGGCATGCCAGCGGCCAGCCGTTCGTGCGGGCGACCCACGAGCTGATTGCCGAGGGCACCGGCGCCACCCGTGAAAGCGTCAGCAAGCTGATCGGCGAGATGCGCGACGACGGTCTGCTCAGCCCGGCCTACCGCTGCATCACCCTGACCGCCGAGCAGGACCTGCGCAAGCTGGCGGGCCTGAGCTGAGCGCGCAGGGTTTGATGAACCCTGACGAAGTCATGACGAAGGAGACCCGGTCAACTCGACCGGGCCTCCTCTTTCGTCATGGTTCAGCTCAACTTGGCCTTGAATTCCTCGTACCCGAAGCGCTTCAGCAGTTCGTAGCGGCCGTCCTGATGCCAGATGCCGATATCGGGGTGCTTGACCCCGTTGAAGAAGGTGGTCTTGACCATCGTGTAGTGAATCATGTCGTCGAACACCACCCGGTCGCCCACCTTCAGCTGCTCGGCGAAGCTGTACTCGCCGATCACGTCGCCCGCGAGGCAGGTGGTGCCGCCCAGCAGGTAGTCGTGCTCCAGCACGTCCGCCTCGGCGGCGCCCAGCACACGCGGGCGGTAGGGCATCTCGAGCACGTCGGGCATGTGGGCCGAGGCCGAGATGTCGAGAATCAGGCTGTCTTTGACGTTGTGCACCACGTCGAGCACGCTGCTCACCAGCCAGCCGGTGTCCCAGCCGAAGGCGCTTCCGGGCTCCAGGATCACGTCCAGGTTCCACTTCTCGCGGAAGGCCCGCACGAGCTGCACCAGCTTGGCCGTGTCGTACCCGGCCCGCGTCATCAGGTGGCCGCCGCCGAAGTTGACCCACTTCATGCGCGGCAGCACGTCGCCGAACTTGGCCTCGAACACCTCCAGGGTGCGCTCCAGCACATCGGGGCCGTTCTCGCACAGGCTGTGGAAGTGCAGCCCGTCCACGCCTTCGAGCAGGTCGGTGCGGAACTCGGCGCGCGTCACGCCCAGGCGCGAGTACGGCCCGGCCGGGTTGTAAAGGTCGGTCTCGACCTCGCCGTACTCGTGGTTGACCCGGATGCCGATCTCGATCTTCCGTCCGGCCGCGCGCGCCGCCTGCACCTGTGGCCGGAAACGTTCCCACTGCGAGAAGCTGTTGAAGGTCAGGTGATCCGAGAGGGCCAGCATCTCGGGAAAGTCGGCGTCGGAATAGGCCACCGCGTAGGTGTGCACCTCACCGTGCATCTCCTCGCGGGCCAGCCGCACCTCGTTCAGGCTGCTGGCAGTGGCCCCGTGGATGCCGTACTCACGCAACAGCGGAAAGGTGCTCCACATCGAGTAGCCCTTGAAGGCCACGATGATGGTGGCGCCCGACGCCTGCTGCACGCCCGAGATCAGGGCCAGGTTGCGCCGCAGCCGCGACTCGTCGAGCACGTAGGCGGGGCTGGGAATGGTATCCCACGGAATCTGGTCGGTGGGGAAGACGGTGGGGAGCGCGGTGGGCGTGGTCATGCGTCCAGGGTAACAAGCCGGGGCGGGCAAGAGGGTGACGCGCTGCGGGGACCAGCTGTGGCCGCGCGCCTTGCAGCCGCGCTAAGCACTCTCATGAGGGTGTCCGGCTATCATGCCTGCGTGTTCCGGGCCAGCCTGATCTTTCTCACGTGCATTCTCGCCTTCGGGGTGCTCTTCTCGCTGCTGCCTTCCGGAAGCGGAGCGGCCCGCAGCGGCGTGACGCTCAGGGGCGTGCAGTTCAACCTGTACCCCGAGGACGACCGGAACGCGGTCTGGAGGTTTCAGGCCAGTCAGGTGAAGATCGACCCGCTGAAAGACGAGAACACGCTCGACGATCTGGGCAAGGGAGAACGCTGGCTGAGACGCCCGGACACCTCCGAGACCCTCGACCTGACGCTGAGTGCCAAGAAACTGGTGATCGACAGCAGCGACAACCTGAGGGCCGATCAGGCCCAGATGTACATCCTCGACGGCTGCTACACGCTCAATTTCCGCTCGGGCGGCGGCAAGCCGGTCGTCATCAACCAGCGCTCCGGGTACAGTGCGCCGTACGTGGGCATCCGCTCGCCCAGCCTGAACGGCGAGATCGACGACTTCACCTCGCCGTTCGACCTGAGCAACGTGCAGGGCTCGCAGCGCCCCGGCTTCACGGTGCAGACCAACCCCGGCACCGTCTGCCAGAACGGCCGGGTTGTGCCCCGGTCGTCGTGAGGCGGGCGGCGCCCGTCCGGACCGGGCTGCCCCCGAGGTGGCTTCCTCGTGAGAGCCGCGGTCATGTGAACGTCAGCCGGGCGCTCCACGCTGAACCGAATTCAATCTGTTGTCCTTTCCCCGCTGTTCCGGAGGCGCTATGAACCGTACCCAACCTGCCCGATCAATCCGCATGTCCACCGACCGCACCCTTCGTTCGCGCACGGTTTCTGTCCGCACGGCGCTGCTGGCCTCGGCCCTGATCGGCTCGGCCCTGGCGGCGGCGGCCACCGCCCCGACCAACCGCGTGCTGAAGTTCGACACGGCGGCCCAGCTTCAGGGCGACCTGCGCAACGGCCCGTACAACTACAGCGGCAAGGGCGGCGCGGCCGTGAAGGCCTCGGTGGGCACGGTGAACATCTCGGCGCCGAAGGCCAGTATGAAGGCCCCGGCCGGCACGCCAATGGCGAGCGCCGAGGGCAAGCGCAGCGCCGACTTCACCGGCGGCGTGACGGTGGTGCGCGGCCGCCTGACCGCCAAGGGTTCTGCCCTGAACTACAGCGAGACCAGTGGCCAGGGCGTCCTGACCGGCACGCCGAGCGCCGTCTTCGTCTCCGAGAAGAAGGGTGACGACCCGGTGACCATCGGCGCGACCACCATGAGCCTCGACGTCGACACCAACATGAGCACCAGCACCGGAAACGTGCGGCTGGTCAACGGTTCGCAGACCGGCCGCGCCGACAAGGTGGTGTTCGACGAGACCAAGGAGCTCGGCCTGCTGACCGGCAACATGACCCTCAGCCGCGCGGCCACCGCCAAGGGCAAGGAGCTGAACGTGGTGGGCACCGAGGCCCGCATCCTGACCAAGGGCAAGCTGCTGTACATCAGCGGCAAAGTGCGGCTCACGCAGGGCACCATCACCACCACCGGCGACGCGGTGTACTACGACGACACCAAGAACGTGGCCTACGTGGTCGGCAACGCGGTGAGCGTGGACAGCAAGGGCGGCACCACCGTGCGGGCGCGGCCCACCGGCGCCCTGGAACAGCGCACCGACCTGGGCCGCGTGCGGGCGCTCGACGCCGGGTACAGCATTCCGGTCGCGCAGTTCAAGCTGAGCGGCGAGAAGTAACGTCAGGGCAGTCGGGGAGACGAGGCAGATGAGCGCCGACACGGGACGGAAACGGAAACACTCGGGGCTGCTGCTGGCCGCCGCGTTGCTGAGCGTTGCCCTGGCACAGACCGGGACGTCAACTACCCAGACGCCAGTCACTCAGACCCCAGGTACTCAGACGCCGGCGACCCAGCCCACCACCCCGCCGCCGGCCACCGAGACCGATGCCGGGGCCTCGCAGGGGGCCAGCGTCAGCCTGACCCGCACGGCCAAAGACGGCAAGCAGCGGTTGATCACCGTTACGCGTACCGGAGATTCCGACGCGACCGGCGTCTTCGTGGCGTGCCAGCCGCTCGACAACGACCCACCGGGCACGCCGACCATCTCGGTCTTCAGCGAGACCGGAGCGGGCGGGGTGCGGGTGGGCATCGACAAGAACCTGATCGTGGCGCCGCTGGCCCTGGTGACCCAGAAAGACGGCGGCGACGGGCACATCGAGGTGAGCGCCGGAACCGCGCGGGCGCTCGACGACGTGCCCGCCGGGGCCACCGACCGCCTGGGCAAGTGCGCCATCGAGGCCAAGCCGACCACGGTGCCGGACAGCGTGAACGTGACGCAGGGCAAGACGCGGCTGAAGGGCAGCAGATTGGTCTACGACGATTCCGATGGCGTGGCGCGCATCAGCGGCCCGATCACTTTCAACCGGCAGAACCAGAACAGCACGCTGACCGGCAGCAGCGGCAGTATCGAGGTGGACGTCGATCAGCAGACCACCACCCTGGTGGGCGACGTGACCCTCAAGGACGGCACGCGCACCAGCAGCGCCGCGCGGGTCGAGTACGACGACGCGGCCAACGTGGCGATTCTGCGCGGCACGGCCGAGGCCCCCGCGAAATCGGTGACGTCCGACCAGACGCTGACGGCCAGCGTCATCCGCTACAACCTCGACACCGGGTCGGTGGTGGCGCTCGGCCCGATCGGCGGTGAGTTTCAGGACGGGACGCCGGACAGCGCGGCCACGCCGGTCCAGACCCCGCTTCAGAGTCCGGTTCAGCCGCCTGGACCCTCCTCTCCCGGCGGCTCCTGACCGGGCCGCCGGACGAACGCTTCGGGCGTGGGCGTCTCCTGAATCCGGGAGGCGCTTTTCCCGTTCGTTCATCTCGCGTGATGCGGACTGCCCCGCGTCTGTGCCGATGTCCACCTTTGTATACTGGCTCCGATGACTTCTCCGCCTCCCCGTCCAGATCAGCGTTCCTCAGCCTTCCGGCGTTGGTTGCTTGAAGGGACGGCCCCGGCGGCGGCGTTGCCTGCCGAGCACGAGGGCTTCTACGTTGAGGAGCGGGCGGTGCAGGCGCGGCATCAGACGCATCCCTGGTGGCAGGTGATGTGCCTGACCGGCGTGGACTACTTCTCGACGCTCGGGTACCAGCCGGGCATCGCCGCGCTCGCCGCCGGGGCGCTCGCGCCGTTCGCCACGCTGGTGCTGGTGATCGTGACGCTCATCGGGGCGCTGCCGATGTACCGCCGGGTGGCGCGCGAAAGTCCGCACGGCGACGGCAGCATCAGCATGCTCGAACGGCTGCTGAGCTTCTGGCCGAGCAAGCTGCTGGTGCTGGTGCTGATCGGCTTCGTCGCCACCGGCTTCGTGATCACCATCACGCTCTCGGCCGCCGACGCTTCGGCCCACCTGATCGAGAACCCGTTCCTGAAGACCGCCCTGAGCGGGCAGCAGGTGACCGTCACGGTGGTGCTGATCGCGCTGCTGGGCGCGGTGTTTCTGAAGGGCTTCAAGGAGGCCATCGGCATTGCGGTGGTGCTGGTGGTGATCTACCTGGGGCTCTCGGCGGTGGTGGTCGGCAAGGGCATCACGCTGGTGCTGGCCCACCCGCAGGTGTTTCACGACTGGGCCGGGCTGCTGCGCCAGAGCTACGCCAATCCGCTGGCCCTGGTCGGAGCGGCGTTTCTGGTGTTTCCCAAGCTGGCGCTCGGGCTGTCGGGCTTCGAGACAGGCGTGGTGGTGATGCCACTGGTGCGCGGCAACCGGGGCGACACCGAGCAGGAACCGGCCGGGCGCATCGCCAACGGCAAGAAGCTGCTGACCACCGCCGCGCTCATCATGAGCGTGTTTCTGCTGGCGAGCAGCCTCGTCACCACGCTGCTGATCGCGCCCACCGATTTCCAGCCGGGCGGCGAGGCCAACGGACGGGCCCTGGCCTACCTGGCCCACCGGAACCTC
>Ga0160427_10001711_pt1 | contig 13392 bp, 16 predicted proteins | sample SolpanmetagenomL_FD_108194 | JGI IMG/M metagenome (GOLD analysis project Ga0160427, IMG submission 108194) | Solar panel surface microbial communities from Lawrence Berkeley National Laboratory, California, USA - L | ecosystem: Engineered > Built environment > Solar panel > Unclassified ...
AGAAATCTTATTGAAGAATTGAAGAGGAATAATGTGCAGTATGTGGTAGCACCATATGAAGCAGACTCGCAACTGGCATATTTGGAGAAGAAGGGTATCATTGATGGCGTATTATCTGAGGACTCTGACCTCTTGGTATTTGGTGTCAAGACTTTGCTGACAAAGCTGGATCAGTATGGAGATTGTGTCATGGTAAAGCAAGATGATTTTACAGCTTGCAGAGACATAAATCTAGTTGGATGGACTTGCGGTGATTTTCGAAGAATGGCAATCCTCAGTGGTTGCGACTATCTGGAAGGAATACACAAAATGGGACTCAAAACAGCACATCGGATGTTACGGAAATACAAGACAGTAGACAAAGTCATTCGGTTTGCACAATTGGAGGGGAAGATGAAGATACCGTCAGGCTATTTGGAAATGTTTGAGCAAGCAGAAAAGACGTTCTTGTATCAGTGGGTATTCTGTCCAGAAGCGCAGCGAATGGTCACTTTGACAGAGCCGGAGACGCCAGAAGTGATTGCTGGCATTGACTACATCGGGCACTATGCTGAGCCCGAAATAGCGAAGCGCTTGGCCGCCGGAGATCTGAACCCGATGACGAAGAAACCAATCGTCGTCGCCGCACCACCCACGAATGCTTCGTACTACAAAAGGACGCCACTACTGCAACGATCGAAAACCTTCGACACGGGGAAGAATACCAAGATCGATTCATTTTTCAGGCCTGGGAGAAAGCCGCTTGATGAGCTGGACCCCAATAGTTTTACACCATCTCCAAGTCAGCAACGCACATTGGCTGCAAATGCGAACCGAGAATGGCAGGCAGATAGTGTCGAAGCAAGACCCTCCAGCGCCCCAACGCGAGCTATTTTCAGGAGACCTGCATTGCTTGAAAGGACAAACTCGGCACCTAATCCTGCAAAGAGGCAAAGACTTTGTGGTGATGAAAGCAATGCTCAGCAGGCCGCTCAAACACAACGAAGTCGATTCTTCAACAACGACACAAGCTACCAGCCGAGTCCATTGGGCGCTAAAAGCACAGCTGGGAAGAACAAGTCGAAGCTGCAACAGTTCAACCTCTGGTCAGATGATTCCATTGATTTAGATGCAATGGCGGCTTTGCCTGATATTGCTACTCAAACGGAGACTACACCCAGTGCAAGTGCCATAGCACGAATACGAAAGTTCTCCGTCTTTTCCGACTCACCTTCTTCGGCTGCAGCAACACCATCACGAAGACAAGACGACGCACAACCATCAATAATCGACCTCGAGGAAGACAATGTCGATGATGGGCCGGTACCTTTCGCATCAGTATTACGGCAGGAGGTTGGCTCCCTTTCGCAGCAGTTCTCCTTCACAGGCCTGCCAACACCCTCTTTGACGAACTCTCAATCCACCAGGAATGGCTTTTCGTTCACAGCAGAGCCAGCTACACCTCCTCAATCACAGCTTGAACACATATCTTTATCTGACAAGCAAGCTGATGACAGAGCGCTCATCGCGGAGACACCTTGCCACACAAAGGCTGTATTCGGTACTGGTTACATGACATTACCATCAAGGTCAGCATCGCCATTATCAACGAGGAAAGTGCAGCGGGATTGTGATATTATCACGATATTATCGCAACAATCCAAAAGCGCAAAAGGTAGCGAGGATTTGATGATTGTGCCTGATAGTGAGGCGGATATGATTGACGACGAAGAGGAAGAGGAACAGGGTGATACTGGGTTTGCGATGAAGCTGAATTTGAAACAGTTTGCTTTTTCGGAAGGTCCTTGCTTGATATGAGGAATGAATTGGGTGGACTGGTAAAGGTAACTTTTTGTGCGGCGTCTTCTTGGGATTGGTTAGAATTATGACTATCTTGGAGGCTCTCTCGACATTCGCGTGCTAGATGAGTTTGTCAACTAGGTCAATGATTGGCACTTGTTTTGAAATTCATCATATCGTTACACATTAGATTATTAACATCTCTTAGTGCCTGCTGATTAGCCTGTTGTGCTTTTATGATAAACTCCTGCACTACAGTATATCTTCCAGCTCTTATTACTACGGACAGTAACATAGCATCACTGTAATTTTTGAGCTCATCAAAAATTCAATGAACTCACGAGGCAGCATCAGCATCACCAATCTCGATAAAAAGCTTCACGTCGTGCGTACAATTGCTCCAAACAACTCTGCATAGCTCTCTCTCACCAAACCTCTGCTCATTCCAAACCACAGCCGAGCTCAAACTTACAGGCACGTACATCCATCTCTCTCGGTGCGTTACTAAACCTAAACGCCGTATGCAGCTTCCTAATCCCGAATAACCTCCCTCAACTCATACACATTGCCAATCTCATAAGCCCAATCATAACCCTCCATCGATGCGTCTCCTATATTGTACCTTTGGTTCTCACCATTCGCACTTGGAGGCAAGGGCGTCCAATCCAGACTCCCTCGTTTTGGACAAGCTATTACCTCGCAGATGTATTGCAGTGCGGAGGTGGGAGATGAGATGTAGAACCAGACGCGAAGCATGCTGTCGGGGGAGTGGGTAGCGGCGGAATTCGTGGGTTTTTGCAGCGTGGAGGATTTGGGACATGGAGGCTTGTTTGGGGGTGTTTTTTATGGAGAGGAGGATGTCGGTTGTGTGAGGGTCGAATTGGTTCTCGAGTCCTGCCATGACGGTGGTCGATAGGGGAGTGTAGGTAGTTGAGAGATGCAGAGATTGAATGCAGAGGCGAAGTGGAAAATAAAGGAGGGTTCACTATGAAGAACTGTTACGATACCGGAGTCATACAAACATCAGGTTACACGCAAGCATCACACAAAAACAATCATTTCCGGCTCTTCCTGAAGGTCCATTGTAGTGTCAACAGGTCGGCCATCACGTTGAGCATCAAAACCGAAGTTACTGTGCTTTTTGGGATTGGTCATTCTTCAAGACTGCCAGGTATTGGTAATGTCAATGCAGTGGCAGCAGGCACGAAGATAATAAGGATCCTGTCTCACATTCTTTCATGGTCACATCCCAAATCCTCGGCGTCCAAACTTCTGCGAAACTCGAAAATCGTAACTCAAAGAAAAGAGTTTGTGGAGCGTGCTGGAGAAGTTTTCGATGTACAAGTCTCGCGACATCCGACCGAGATCTCAGATCAGTCTGTGTGGGATGTGAAGTTCAAGCGCAGGCGCGCTAACTTCTGACGACTCGAGGCAGGGGAGGGTCTGTGGGATTCCCAAGCCACGACGGTTCAAGTCTAGGAGAATAAGATGTTGCGAGACTACATGGTTAAAAGTCTTGATAAGGAAAAGGTGTGGGTTTCGAGAAGGAGAGTCAGGAAATCTGTGATGACTGTGGGTAGTTAGGCAGCGAAAACAGGCCTTCAAAATTCCAAAGCCAAGCAAAACATGCTAGGTCGTCGTCAACCTGTATCTATTCCATTAATGCAAACCCGCGTCGCAAATGAACCAGCACTGCGTGAGATTGTGACCTTCAAAAGACCCAGTGACCAATCACGAAGCTCATTCATTGAACCCATATCCATCTTTAAACCATGACCTTAAACCACTGTCTCAGCAACCTCACCTTCAGCCACCACCGGCGTCGTTAATCCTCGTCCCGGACTAGCCAACACAACCTGCTCATGTCTCCTTGCCTTGAAGTATTCACTTCCCGCTTTAATCAGCACAAACCACCCCACAATCATCAATCCATACGCAAACCAATCACTCGTTTGCATAGCTCCGAGTCCACTCTGTGGCACGCCAGCATCAAATCCAGGCACAATGCTAGCACCTCCATCACCAGGCTGCACAGGCGCATTCGGGTCAAAGTCATGACTATTCGGGTCGTTTGGTGGAGGAATGAAACTGCCGTCACCGGCTGGACCACCACCGCCGAATGCACCGCCGGCGCCTTTCAGCGTGAAGCCGTATTGAATGAGTGTAATGCCGAGACCAGCTTTCGAACCGTTCTTGGCGGCATGTGTAGTGTGGAGGAGGTAGGTAAGGAGGAAACCGACGAGTTGGAAGGACATTGAAATCATGGCGTTCCAGATGAATGAAAAGACAGAGCCAATGGGCAGGCCATCAATATAAACTTCGTCGGAGTGTGGAGAGCTCGGTGCAAAGATGGTGTTTTCCCAGTACGGAGGAGCGGCATCAGCAGCTGCTTGTTCGTATGTCTACACACCCAAAAGTATCAGTATATTGTATGATCGTGCGCACTGTGTTCTTGATAAACTCACTGGGGGCTTCTCATCCACTTCTTCACCAGCAACAGGCTTCGCGCTCATGTTCGCAAACACACCATCTGTATTACCTCCACCGTATATCCTGCCTGTCCGTGTCGCAGGGGGGAAAACAGGTAATTGTGTCACACGTCGCTCAACTGCTGGTCGTTCTGAACTGCCTCTCCTACTCAGCATTCCAGTGGCTTCCGTCACTCCTTCCGCAACTGACGGCCTCCCGCTCAACACACGTTGTCGCTCATCCAGCCGTCTTTCCGCATTCGGTGTGACATCTTCCGCATCTGATTCATCGTCGGAAGGCGAGTCGAATGTGTCTTGTAACGTGCGATCAGTGTCGTGGACGAGTGGCGTGCGATCCGAGGTGGCTGTGTGAGAGGAAGTGCGGGAGCGGAATGAAGGGGGTGGCGATGGATGGGGTGATTGTTGTTTTTGCGAGGTTATTGAAGGGTCTGAGGGCTGAAGTGTGTGCTCGATGTGGTCGTCTTCGTCGTTGATCTCTACCTAGAAAGACAGAGTGTTAGGGATGCGTGCGATAAGGCGACGGAGAATATAGGAGTGAGCTTACTCGCTCATAGCGATGGCCACTCATGATGGCGTGAAGCGGTGTTGGAGTGTCGGACTGGTGTGGTGATGTGTATGACGAGGAGAGGAGAGCGATATGGTAATAGGTGGAAGAGAGATCAAGGAGGAGAATGTTGTTGTTTAATCAGAATGCAGTAGAATGCAACCTAGGAGCGAGGAGTGACTGTCGTAATCATCTGCGCCTCATCTCTTTCCCCACATTCTCAGTGCCTTCCATCTTCGTCTGTTCGTTGCACATGTAAATCAATGATGCTCTCATGTTTCAAAAGTTGATACAGCCATATTACTCAAGCTCCTCTATCTTAACATAAGTCGCAAAAGCACAGTGTAAGCTTCATACGCCGATAATATTTGAAAACCATATCCCAATATGGCAGCCACAGTAAGCACCTCTCACTATCTCACGCCACCACATATAACCTCTACAGTACATCCTCCTAACACAACCCCTCCCCAGAACATCTCAAAACACTACGCCCGCCTCCTGCGTCTCTGGCCCGCAGACGCCCTCCGCCCAATAACCTTCCACCGCGCCACCCTCCTCCGCCTCCAACAAACTCCCATCGCATCCACAACGACACCCACATTCTCCACCCCATCCGAGCCACCAGTCTCCCCGACCGAGCCCACCTCCCCCCTAACATTAGCACCTCACCTCATCAAATCCGGCTCCGTTCCCTCACCCTCCGCTCAATCAGGCACCCACGGCACGCTAGGTCGGTCCTCCGACGAAGCACAAATAAACGCGCTGTACAGTCTGCTGGAGAACAGATATAGCAGCATGTATCCGACGAGTCCTGAGATGCTGAGGCCGCAGAGTAAGCCGGAGTATTATGAGGATTTGGCGGCGGAGATGGAGGCGGCGCCGAAGAGGGGGTGGTGGGCGCAGAAGATGTTGAGGTTGAGGGGGATGATTAGGTTGAATTAGTGATGTGTGTTCTTGGATGTGGAGAGCAGGTTATGCGTAGGATTGAAGTGATGTGGAAAGTATTGGAAAAGGCATGTTTATGAGGATGGTTGAGAGATGGGGTGGTTGGTCTTGGGGCTTGGTACTTGGGTCTTCGTGGGAGGACTGCAGGTGATATTCTGATCATGTTATGATATCTAAGAGGTGCTACTGGAGAGTGCTTTGCCGCAAGACGATGCGGACACAGAAGACGATCTTCTGAAAGGGCCAAGAGTCTGGGTGCAATGCAGGCACCATCTTACGTGCTGTATACAAGTGACGTTTCCACAAAATTCCGTCCAGGTGGATCGTTGGTCTGCATTTACACATCTTTTGCTGTATTCCCCTACTTCTTTATCCTGGATCCTGCTCGCGAAGCAAGTCGTTTAAGGATTGGACCTCTGGATAGAAGATGCTCCCAGTTACCTACCTCGTAGCGCTTCTGGAATTCTCGGTGAAGATTAAAGCTTGGAACTGCCCCCTTGGTCGAGCAAGATGTCGCAAGACGACACTATCGGGAAAAGTACCTACATTGCTTCTTTTGTGCGGCCTTGCTTGTGGGAGTCATTGACCTAACATCAACGCAATCTGCAATCTATCGAGCTGGACTGCTCCCACAACTCCTACAGTAACACACTTCTCTACAGAGACAGCCTATTGTACAGTGACAACCACAGCCACCCCCTCCGCCAATGACAACTACCATTACCAATACCGTTACAAAAGAACGATGATTTACCTGGTCGAGAGCGATTGGATGATGGGTTCTGGTCTTGGAGTTACTATGGTTAATTAGTGGGAGGAATTACCAATGGTATTCTGATCATGTTGTGATTTTGAAAGGTGCTAGAAAAGCACTGCACAAACACGATGCGAACGCAGAACACTTTTTGCCAAGGCACGACTCCCTCGAGGGCTTGGGCGTAACGCAGGTACCATCATTGAAGTCACTTTCACCCAAAATGCACGCTCAGGTGGAGGTTTCTGTGGTCATTCCATTCGGGGGTGTCATCATGTATTTCTACATATTACTTGTATCGTACAGCAACATCTGAAACAACCCATCCAAAAGCCCTACATTAGGCATCTCCCTCGGTAGCTATCGTGACATGCCGTCGTTGGTTCCTTGTCGATACTGTTGGGCTATCTCTGCAAGCTTCATCACATCACTTCGACGTCTCCTCCATCACAACATCTTTCACTTCCCTCACTTCCTTGCCCTCCTTGCTCTCCTTAGCCTCCTTTGCAGCTTCTCTCGCAGCTTTCGCAGCCCTCCTCTCTTCCATCTCAGCCTTAGTCGCCCGAGGCTTTCTCTTACCAGGCTCTGCCGCAGCTCTCGATCCACGACTAACACCAGGCGTTTTACCACCTTTCCCAGCACCATCTCCAGCCTTGCCTTTGCCCTTGGTACCTCTTCCACCTTTCGCACCCGCTTTCTCAATATCGTCTTTATCTTCCTCCGGCACCAGCGGACCCATCCACACAAAGTAGCCATCCTTGCTCGCCAATGCTTGCTCTTCCCAAGCTTGTTCCGCATCATCAATAAAGTCATCAGTTTTGTCGTATTCATTGGCCTTTTGCCTACGCTTCTTCTTCGCTGCAGCTGTTTCAGCAGCAGTGCTATCACCACCACCATACATCCCGCCCATTTCAGCATTACTGTCCATTTCGTCGTCATCCAAGTTCATTTCGTCACCACTGGTCAACACAGCTCCTTCGAGAGCGCCCTGAAGAGATGCCATGTGTGCCATGCGTTTTTTGTGCTCGGCGACGCGCGGGTAGGCGACTTCGAATCCATATTTGGTTTCGACTTCTTTCATAAAGTTGCAGTAGTTACCGGTGGGTGCGGTCATGGGTACTTCGATGACGATGCAGTCGTTAATGACTGGCTGCACGGCTGGGCGTTCTTTCTTTGGTGGAGGAGGTTTGATGAGGTTAACAGCAGTAGGCGGGCCATTGCCAATAATGGCGGAACCAGAAGGTGACTTGGCTTTTGGTGGTGACTTGGCTTTTGGGGGAGCAGAAACTTTCGGTGAGGTAGTACGTGTAGGAGTGTCTACTTTGGATGTTTTGGGTGCCTTGGGCTTCGCTGGTGGAGGAGTTTGCACGGGATCATTGGAAATGAGAATTGGTCTGCTTGGTGCGGTTACCTGTGGTGCTTCGATTGGCTTCGGCGTGTTTACGACAGGTTTTGGAGGAGGGGGCATGCTGTTATAGCCATTAGTGGTCGATGTAGTCGAAGCATGTAGCATTTGCGTGGTTGCAGGTGAAGGAGGCTGTGAAGTACGTGCATCGTACTGTCGTGGTGTTGCACTGTAAGGCCTGGGAGAGGCATAGGTTTCTGATGGGTCGCTCAACAGATTCGTGATTGAAGCGGATGCACGCGCGTGTGTAGGCACTGGTGTAGTACGTGCAGGCGGCGAACTGTAATTGACGAGTTCAGGATGAGCTGCATTCTCAGCAGATGCAGATCGAATAGGATCATATCGTGGTCGTGAGATGGGTGCAGGTTGAGGTGCTGGTGTAGGAGTTGGTGTATATGTTTGTTGGCTTGTTACACCATAATGAGTGGCGATTGGTGTTTTGACGGCTTCATGTTTTCCTATTTGGGCAAAAGTTGGTGCATGTGATGGAGTTCCAGTGTGGTTCAGTCCAGAGTGTGGGGACGCTGCGGCAGAGGCTGGAAGAAGGTGAGGCTCGACAAGCGTGATAGGACGTGTAGCAGGAACATCAGCATCTGCTTTCTTGCGGGACTTGCGTGGAGGTGCATTGGGATCGCGAGGTTTTCGAGGCTTCTTCTCTTTGAGCTTTTCAGTACCATCTGCATTTTGAGTGGTAGCAGTTGTGCCATCAGCATCTTTTTTCTTGCGTTGGCGGGGTTTCTTGGCAGGGGCGTTTGGGTCACTTGGTTCCTTTCGCTTTGCTGGCACAGTTGGTGATGGTGCAGCTTTGTTTAGATACTGCAAGTGTGATACGACAGATGGACCAGACGGATGAACAGGTGATTGCGGTGGTGTTGAGACTGCAGAATCGCTATCATCTTGAAAAGGCACCCCTCCAGCCAGGTTCTGAGATACACCCGTTTCAACTTCCATCATCTCGCTCAAACTTCATGCAAATCGGAATCGAAGCCTATACCACTTGGAAGTAAATCGAGGGCGACGCAGGACGTCTGCAGGATCGTGTCGACTGAACTCAAGCAGCTTTTGACTGATATTGATATAATATCGTGGTTTGTGCGAAGTCGATTGTTATTACACCACTCGGTCGCGTGAGAGAAGGCGACGGCGAGGTCGACGACGAGATATTTAGCGTTAATCCGGACGTGTTGGAAGGACAAGACCAGCGTCGGCAGATGTATAGATAGCTCGTGACTCTATTGAGCTAGAAATTCGGTGAAAAAGAGGTCTGTATATAGTTGTTGTGGCGAAGAGTTATAAGTGTTTATTATAAAGAAGAGAAGGAGAGAAGAGAAAGCAGATTTTATGAGGTGGGCGGCAGTGTATTATAAGATTGGGGAATCAAAAGTCGTGCAGGCACGTTTGGATTTTGGGACTACGGGGCGCTCTGACACAAACAGTCTGGCAAGCAGGGACGGGAACCACCAAAATCTACCACCGAGGAAGACTCCACCTGCAGACACACAGCCTAAGGGCGCGGAACGAGGAGGAGTCGAAGAAAGGAGGACAGGAACGAGGGGAGACTGAAGACGGCAAAGATCAAAGACAAAACAAAGCCTTGGGGAAAGGTCAAGCGAGCAAGCAAGCAAGCAAGCAAGCAAACCGTTTGAACTTCTTTTAGCCCTGGAACGCCGCTTTTTCGGCTTGTTCCTGAGTCTAAGATATATCTTAGTTCCACTGTACTGTAGGCCCTTGCAAACATAACATCCTTAACATCCTGTTCATCATTACCACCGATGCTGTCTAATTCTGTTACGCGTTCCTCTTCTTGTGCTGGATGCGAAGTCTACTGATGCTCGACCTAATTGTTGCCGAAAGTATGGTTGTCTTGGCTCGGAATGTTTGACTAGTGCAATAAGCATACAGGCAATCAAGGTCCTACGATCCTACGACTCACAACTGGACAAGCACTCTCGAATCATCTCAGGCTTATATCGACCTCATCGTAGCAACTTGGTCACAGGCCAGTTGACAAAAGTGCCTAAAGATTACATTGATGATGACCAAACCAAAATAAGGTCGCACGTTGTCAGCCCTATGGCGGAAGCTAAACCTCAAACACACCTGAAACGGTTTCTTTTGAAAGATCTAGACGATCGCATCATCTCTTACTCTCGCGCACTTTCTTTCTTCTCATTGTCCTCTCTTCTTCTCTTCCTCACTACATCTCTATCCACTGTCTTCGACACATCTTGCGATGCAGTTCGTAGGCGAGCGCTTTCCCATAAATGTCCCAGAGGATAAAGAGTCATCTCCAACCCAACCACCACCTACGTCAGCGTCAGCGTCAGCATCAGCATCTTCTCCAGCACCCTTCCCAGGCCGCGACTTTGTTAAAGACGTCCAAGAACGCCCGATAACCGCCCCACGTCCACCTGCCGCTCCAATAGCAAAATCCACCTCAACAGGCTTTCCCGAGCACAAAAAGCGTACTGGTCTATCACGTTTCAGGCAGGCGCGGCAAGATAAGAACAACGACACGACATCTGCAGCAAGCACCTTGCCCCAAGGAACACCTTCGCGATCAACCGTCAACAGGACACCAAATAACCAAGATGATGTCAAGAAGAGCATTGACAAGGAGAACAAGGACAAATTGGCAAGCATGTCGGAATCGGAAATAGCACAAGAACGACGAGACCTGCTTCAAGGACTACCTGCATCACTTGTGGAAAGACTGCTTCGAAGAGCAAATATCGATCAAGATGAGCACAGTCAGGACTGGTTCGCTCCAGAGAAGGATAATAGCTCCAGCACGGACACGCATCTAGCTGAAGAAGCAGCACCATTGCCTGGCACAGAACAACCTGGCACCCAACCACAGAAGCCGAAAAAGAGCGTGACATTCGCCTCAGAACCTCCCGAAAACAATTTATCCCCATCTAAAATCGAAACACCAGCAGCAGAAGACAACAAGCACGACACCACCGCCCACGACCACAATGAAGAAGACGACACACCTTTCCCCAACCTCCCCCATCCGATCCACTTCCCTTCTGCGCCCTCCTTACCACCACTCGACCCCACCTCAAACACCTTTCTCACAGACCTACACGACAAATACTTCCCCTCCCTCCCCAGCAACCCCTCCTCTCTCACCTGGCTCGATCCCACCTCCACCACCAGCAACAGTTACAACCCAGCCTCAAGCACCGGCATCCCCATAAACCGGCTCCGCTTCTCCTTTACCGGCCAACTGCTCCCTCCAAACAAAAGCCTCAACATCCCAACATCCTTCGGCCTGCACCATCACGGCGACGAGCCCGAAGCAGCAGGTTACACGATTGGTGAATTGGCGCATCTAGGTCGGAGCACGGTTCCTGGACAGAGGAGTGTTGCATTTTTGACATTAGGGCGGGTGCTGTTCAGATTGGGCAAGGGTGAGTTTGGGTCGAGGGGACGGAGGGGCCAGGATCAAGCACACGAACAGAGGGCTGGCGGTACAGAGCGACAAGATGGAGAAGAGGAAGAGGAAGAAGAGGGCGACGATGACGGCTTAGTCAAAGGAATGGACGAGCTAGAAAAGGGACTGTGGGCATGTATCAAGGAGGGTCGCGTGCTAGAGACGTTGCAACAAGAAGTCAACAAAACAGGTGGTCATGTGAGCGCAAAGGCCTATGCAGCCGAGGCGTTGTGGTTATGGCAGCAAGGTGGTGGGAAGCAAATTAGAGCCGAGTGAAGAAGGGAAACTCATGGCTGGCATAACTGGACTACTTTCGACTACATTACCATCGGACATGTGCGGCTAAGTGAGAGGCAAGATATAAGAAGGAGCTAGCTGAGGACTCGTGCTACATATCTTCTGCAGAAAGACTTTCTCGATCACGAAACATTAAATCAGCAGGCACTAAGAGGTGTTTATAACTTAATGTATAACGACTTCATGAATCTTACAACAAGTCACTATGATTAATCGTCAATTGACAAGTTACACAGTACGCGAATGTCTAGGCAGCATACATCTGACGGTTGGTCATTTTTCAAGAGTACTTCCATTGCTTTGCAGAGTCGAATAGGATGGACAGATTCTCGTCGTCGCCTAATTGCTTGATTAGATAACGGAGCAAGCTCTTCAGAAACAGTGGCTCCTTCAGCGACCTTGCGAGCATATTTCGTGCAGAGCTTCTCGGTTGTGTCTGGATCACGTTTCATCTGCTTGAGCATCGCGATGGCGAAGTGGAAGGTGGACGTCCTTGGTACTGCGTATACGGTTGCCGGCAGCTTCAGCTACTGGGGCAGACTGTGATACATCTCCCGGTCTAGTGTCTGTCCGACGCTGCTTTACTTGCTTGTCGTTTTCGAGGCGGATCTCTTCTCGGACTCTTTTTTTTTGGCTTAGGATGTGCTTAAGTTGGGTTCTTGCTCACGTAATGCCTTGACCGAACTATACAGCGCGCGCACACTACTCAGGTCCAGTCCGAATGTGTCTACGTATCTATTTGCTTCACGCCTCATTTAACAAGAAGAATAATTCTCGGTCAGTATACCAGTCGGTAAGACCAGACGCGTAAGCACTTGCGTGGTAGCCGATAGCGGCTGCAACAGAAGGATCTGAACCTGCTGCAACTCGACAGGCATGAAGATAAAAAGGACTGTAGGTTCATAACCCGCTGTGTTCGTTCAGATCCACTCGTATCACATCCGAAAGCCTTGGCGACCAGACACTCACCTCTTCACTCTTCCGCTCTGCGGCTTCGACACTCTCGCGTGTCGTGCGTTAGGGCCGAGGAGGCGAGTCGGATGCAAGAGCCACGCCACCGCCAGCACCACTACCTCCACCGAGACCACCGTACAGATTCTCTGTCATGTTGACTGGGTTAGTCGTCATGAGTCTGACAAAGGCTGATAGCCCTCGTTCCTGCATGTCCTGCGCATACTGCAAGCCAGTGCAAAACCTGGGTGCATGGCCTACGTTGTGACACCTGGCGCAGATACGTTGTTCCAGCGCAGGAAGTTGAAATTGTAACCCAAAGAAAAACAAGTTGTGGAGAGTGCTGGACAAGTTTGTGGTCGCAAATCTCACGACATCCGAGTTTGGATCTCAGTTCGATTACTTTGGGATGTGAAGGATGATAGGCATGCTTAACAACAACAATAGGGCAAAGTATAGCAAATAGAGCGATACGACAGCAACCTTGATCAAACACCAAACAAGACGAATAGAACAGTAGAAATACAAGATATCAGATAGCTCATTACGTTAACGCATAGCAATCATAAGAGCACAAGAAGCTCTCTACAATCTGCGCACACCTTCTACCTACATAAACCCTCCCCGGACGACCGTCACCACATTCCGCTTCATGGTATCAAAAGAAGTTCTAAAACTGTAGCACAAGCCTACATCAAAACATCTAGTTCTTGGCGTGCTTTGCCATTGTGTTCAATGCAGAACCGTTCTTGAACCACTCAATCTGACCAGCGTTGAATGTCTGGC
>Ga0160427_10001712_pt1 | contig 13384 bp, 21 predicted proteins | sample SolpanmetagenomL_FD_108194 | JGI IMG/M metagenome (GOLD analysis project Ga0160427, IMG submission 108194) | Solar panel surface microbial communities from Lawrence Berkeley National Laboratory, California, USA - L | ecosystem: Engineered > Built environment > Solar panel > Unclassified ...
AACGCCCGCTACCGGATGGCCTGGCCGTTCGAGGACCCGGCCGCTGCGACTGGAACGGATGAGGAGCGCCTGACAGTGTTTCGCCGGGTGCGGGATGAGATCGACCTCAAAATCCAGGATTGGGTCCGGTCGCTGGCATGAAGATCGCGGTCTTCAGGGACGTGCACGGCAACCGCTTCGCGCTGGAAGCAGTGGTGGCCGATATCGAACAGCATGAGCCTGATGCCTGGGTCAACCTGGGCGATCAGGTCTTCGGCGGAGCTGACCCTGCGGGAGCGTGGCAACTTCAGCAGCAACTGAAGGCGAAGTATGGCGTCCTGGAGGTGCGGGGGAACACTGACGAACGACTCGGCGAGGCGCTCACGGAGGCTACTGAGAAACGGGCGATGCTCGACTGGCTGCACCAGACCTTGCCTGAAGGGACGGGCGCCTACGTCGCGGCCCTGCCGACCAACGTCACTCTGGCGAACGGCGCGGTGCTGGCTGCCCATGGTACGCCTGACAGTGCCTGGACATACCTGCTGCTGGACGGCAAGACTTGGGCCAGCGACGCGCTGGTGTTGGAACGGCTGGGCGACATCGGGGAAACGCGGGTGGTGCTGGTCGGGCACTCGCATCAGGAACACCTGCGGCAGATCGGCGGCCTCACGGTGGTAAATGTCGGAGCAGTCAGTCGGCAGAAGGACGGCTCGCCCCTGGCCCGTTGGGTGCTCCTCGAAGGCGAGGGTGACCGCTGGAACGTGAGCTTCCGGCGGGTGGCCTACGACGTGGGGGCCGCCGCGAACTGGGCCGAAGAACATGCGCATCATGGCAAAAAGGAAGCGGCACAGTTGAGAACAGGAACGCCGTGATCTGCAACCGTCGTCCTGAGAACGGCAGCGTTGTGAGCGGTACCGGGTGACTGCCCACCTTGCGTCCAGGGGAGCACTCGATGCCTGGCAGGGGACGGTCGTGACGGCCACCTCGTTCCGTTCCCGCAGTCTCTACACTGCGGCAATGCCCGTCGCTGCGATCCCGGAACTGTCGACCCTGACCCGCCTCAAGGCCCTGGCGAACGACCTGAGGTTCGAGATCGTCCGAATTCTGGCGCACGGTGAACGCTGTATCTGCGACCTCGAGGACCTGCTGGACCTGCCACAGAGGAAGGTGTCCTACCACCTGGCGACCCTAGTGGACGCGGGCATTCTGACCGGCGAACGGCGCGGGAAGAACAGCGACTACCGCCTGGAACGGAGCGCCCTTTACAGCCTCAGCGGGGAGCTGCTGGCAGAGTTGCTGAACCCATACCCTGAACTGGCCGCTCGCCTGACCTCGCACTGCTGAACGTCAGGCCCTGTCAGACGGCTTGAGCGGGGTACATCTCCTTCCGCAGAATTCGTTGTGCTCGCGGGTGCTGGTGGTGGCCACGACCGAGGAGATGATGCCCGCCGCTTTGCGGACCGCCACCCGGATGCCCTTGTACCAGGGGATGGTGGTCTTGGGGTCGGTGTGCCCGGAAATCATGTTGTTGCTCGTGCCGCGCGGATGGTACTGAAGCATGAAGATCAGCCCGGGCTTGACGCTGTCCGGCGCCCGAGGACCCGGTCCTGCGCGTTGTAGCCTCAATCGACTTTGTTAGCGAATTCGGGCGATGGTCTCAACATCCAGCTCTTCTTGATGCCAGGCAGCAACGGTCGTGCCTACAGGGCGTCAATTTCTGAATTCGCCAACAAAGTCCTCAATCGACTCTGTTGGCGAATTCGGAACGAGGGTCTGAACCCAGTATTTCCCAAGGCCGGGCAGCGACAACTCAACCTCTGGAGAGGCCATTCTTGAATTCGCCAACAGAGTCCTCAATCGCCCGAAAACCCCCGTTAAGGGTGTCAACGCTGTCCCAGTCGCCATTTATAGCAACGGGTTCGGGCAGATCGACGACGCCTATCCTGACCGGAGAAGCGGGAGGACGTGATGGTTTCGCGTTTTCGTCTGATGAAAACGCTCAGGGAGCGTGTTGCCCGAGCTCTTGGGCGAGCCCGATGAGGATTCCTTCGGGACCTCGGATATAGCAGAGTCGATAGCTCTTTTCGTACTGAACCACCTCACCGACAAGCTGCGCACCGCGTTCGAAGAGCCTGATGAGCGTGTCGTTAATATCCTCGACAGTGAACATGACACGGAGGTAACCGAGCGCGTTCACCGGGGCGTTGCGGTGATCGGCGACCACAGGCGGCGCGAGGAATCGCGACAACTCGAGACGGCTGTGACCGTCTGGCGTACACATCATGGCAATTTCGACGCGCTGATGGTGGAGTCCAGTGACGCCATCTGCCCAGGCTCCTTCGATGGGGGCACGCCCTTCGAGGTTGAGGCCAAGTTCGGTGAAGAATTCAATGGCGGCCTCCATGTTTTCAACCACGATGCCGACATTGTCCATACGCTTGACGGTCATGATGTCTCCTTATCGCAGCCAGTATAAGTTCGCAGAATAGCCAGATATTGTTGGCGAATTCAGGCCCGAAGCGTTGAAAACCGTGAGGTGGGTGTTTTCGCCTGTGGCAGGCCATCCCGCCACGCGGTCACTCGACTGGCGTTCATAGCAACCGCTGTCAACACGTGTTGAAGGTGGGTCTTGACCAGGCCCCGATACCGTCCCTGACGCAGTCCACACGTACGCGTTCCCTAAGCGATGGTTCCTTCGATACCTGAACGCAGGGCATAGACCTTCCCAAGCCCCTCACGCTGCACCGCTCGAAGCGCGTCCTGCACCTCTTTGGGATGCAGTTTCAACATCCGTGGACTGGTTTTCGAGCGTGTGCAGCGCACACGCAACTCACAGTCCCGACAATCCTCTGGGTGGAACTTCACCGTGATCGCGGGTCGTTCATAGCGGTCGGGCGTGTCGTGCCATTTCCACGAGGTTTTCCCCTGGGGACAGGTGACCTTCATGGCCTCCCAGTCGACTGACAAGGCACGATCATCGAATGCACCCTCTGTCTTTGCCTGCCAGCTGGTATTTGGGCGTGGCAGCCCGATCAGCCGGATCTCCCGCGTCCTGCTTTCCGCAAACAGCTGGGCATCCACGTACCCGGAATCCACCAGATGGGTCTCTGGAGCGAGCCCTGCATCGATCAGCGCCTGCTGAACCTCAGCGGTGCAACGGACGTCCTGAACCATGGCGGGGGTGGTCAGAACGTGAGTGATGAGGTGAACCTCCAGCTCGTCACAGGTTTCGGTCAGGTGCGCTTTATACCCGACCCACCACAGACCGCGTTTGGTGCTGCCGCGAGCTTCCCGCTCGTAAGGTGAAACTGGACGCTCAGCAGAAGGAGGGAGTTCCGGGCCGTCCCACAACCGGACGGCCCCGGCCGTGCGGTCATAGTGTTGAGACCACACCACACGCAGGGTCTGGACATACGGAAGGGTGCGCAGTTCTTCGGAGACATCGTCAGCCTCAAGCGCGGTGAGCAGCCGGAACCCGTCCTGGCCGACGGCAACCCCGTAGGCGTCGCGGGGCGCTTGCCCCTTGGGCAAGCGAAAGTCGTACACCTGCTGCCCATACCGTTCGAACCACTCCGGAGGAGACACCTCCTTGAGCCATGCCGGAGCTGCTCCTGCGAGCTCGTTCAGCGCAGCGCGCAGGGTTTCGGCCACTAACTCGAGGTGGTTGAGTGCGCGAACATGGGCCAGAACATGGGTGGAGTCGGTACGCTGCTTGCCCTTCGCTTTGATCAGCCCTTGGGCCTTGAAATGCGCCAACATGGTATCGAGCAGCAGATGCTCGCTGTGCCCCTGAATCAGACGAGCCCTGAACTCGCTGAGCACACTGAAGTCGAATCCAGCATCTTCCAATTCAAGGCCGAGAGCGTATTTCCAATCGATTCGAGCCCTCACCTGGTCTGCTGCTTGTCGATCGGTCAGGTTTTCGAGGAACTGAAACACGCTGACCAGCGCGAGACGCCAGGGCGCCAGGGCTGGTTGACCGCGTTTGGGGAAGAGGGCGCTGAAATCCGCGTCGGTATACAACGTCCCGAACTCTTCTCTAAGCCGCATGACGGTGCTGCCTTTGCGAAACGCAGCGCGTGCGACACGGACGGTCATTTCTGGAATCTCGCCGATCGGTTGGGGGTCGAGGCTCATGATCCAGTAAGCCGCCACGGGAATTCGCCAACAATATCTCCCCATACTGCGAACTTTTCTGCTGTTTTGCCGGTATGGAGCGAACTCCACTGGCCGTGAACGGGGCAAAGTTCGGGGTCAGATCGAAAGTACGAACTTCGCCTTCACTCTCTGAAGCGCCCTGACCCACCCACGTAAATGACGACTGGAGCGGCGTCAAAGTCCTTAACGGGGGTTTTCGGGCGATTGAGGACTTTGTTGGCGAATTCGATACCTGCCATTTTCCAGGGCAGGTGGTCTCCGCTCAGCATCGAAAATTGCTGCGTTTGCAGGCCCGCGACGGAATTCGCCAACAGAGTCGATTGAGGCTAGAACGCGTCCTGCCGGGTCTGGTCCAGGGCGACCGTCTCCAGCAGCATGGCGTCCCCTTCCATCTACATGATCTCGTGTTCGGGCATCCGGAGTCGGCGGGCGTGATCTTCGGTCCGGGGCAACAGGCACACGCCATTCTGGAAATAGACGGCCCCAGTCCGTTGAGCTTTCCCCAGACAGCGATGCGCTTCCGAGCGGGTTCGGCAGGCATTGTGCAGGTCGGCAGCAGCTAGCCTTTTGGCACTACTTCACAAACGTAATGTTACGGCGGCAACATGTCAGCCCGGTCAGAGGGAAGGCGTCTACAGTACAGGGGCGTGGACGGCCTCACCCCCTGAGTGTTAGGCTAAGCCCACAAGTGATGGCATGCACCTTGAACCGCCCCAGCGTCCAGCTGATTATGCCTACTCACTCCCAGGACGCCAGGGGTTCTCATGCCAATCTGGACCGGAATTGCACTCGGAGGCGCGCTCGGCGCGCTGTCCCGCTACTTTCTCAACCTGTTCATTCAGGGTCGGCTCGGTCAGAGCAGTTGGGCGACCTTCCCGCTCGGCACGCTCGTCATCAACGTCCTGGGCAGCTTCCTGCTGGGACTGACCATCGCTCTGAGCGCCCGCGGCGTGATCAGCCCGGAACTGCGTCTGGCCTTCGGCACCGGGTTCGTGGGCGCGTTCACCACCTTCAGCACCTTCGAGTGGGAGAGCGACCTTCTGCTCCGAAGCGGTGAGGGGCTGCGCAACGCGCTCTACATCTTCGGGAACCTGTTCGCCGGCTACGCTGCGGTCCTGTTCGGCCGCTGGGTCGCGGGCCGGATCGGGGGGCTGGGATGACCTGGATGGACGCGGTGCTGCTGAAGATTCACCTGGAAACCACCGACCAGATTCACGGTGAGACTGCCTTCGACTGGTTGATCCAGGCGACGAAACGCTCCGGGCTGCGGGGTACCACCGTCAGTCAGGGCAGCGTGGGCTTCGGACCCGACGGGGAACTCCACCGGGCGGCCCTCTTTCACTTCGCCCAGAACCTGCCGGTGACTGTGGAACTGGTCGATGAAGCAGAGGGGATCAACCGTTTTCTGGACGAGGTCAGTCCGCATCTCCCCGCCGCCTCGCTGGTCACCACGCAGAACGTACGGACTCTGCGGAGAGGGCCGTGAATGCCGAACTGTCGCTGCTGCGGATCTACCTGATCGCGGGGGACCGGATGGAAAGCCGGGCTGCCTCCGAGACGATCATCGAAGCCGCTCGCACGTTGAACGCGACACTGGCCTTTGTGCAGCGCGGCATCGCTGGTTTCGGGCGTCACTGCCTGGAGGTGGACCTGCTGTTGCTGGAGATCAGACCCGAACGGATGCCCTTGACCGTCCGGGTCCTGGCACCGCAGGACACACTGGCAGCCCTGCTGGAAAACCTGCAGGAACGCGGTCTGCCCGACCGTGAGGTGGTGCTCGAACAGCCGATCAAGGTCCACACCCGGTCTGTCAGGGCCAGCGGATGAAGGCCACCTGGCAGGTCATTCTGACTGGAGGTGCAGGCGTGGCCCTGTTCGTCGGTGCAGCCAGTCCCATCAGGTCGGCCTCGCCCTGCTGCTGTGTGCGGCTGGGGCGTTTCTCCTGGCCCTCGTTCTGTGGACTTTGGGGCGTTCCCGGTGACACTCGTACCGCCCACGGTCCGACCCCATTTCGACAGGAGAACTTCATGAGTCACCCAAAATCCGCGTCTCTCCGTTCCCGCTCGTTTCTGACCCTGCTGCTGGGCGTCCTGCTGCCCCTGTTCCTCTTCGCCCGCCTGGCCCGCGAGTTGCAGGAGGACGGCGGCTTCACTGCCGACAAGCCGGTGCTGCTGTTCGTCCACCGCTGGGCCACGCCCCGCTTTGACCGCGCAGTCGTGCGCCTGACGAACACCGCCGGAGTGAAGGTCATGCCGGTGATGGCCCTGCTGGTCTCCCTGGGCCTGTGGCGCGCCCGGCGGCCACGGCAGGCCGCGTTCTTCTTCCTCTCGGTCGCCGGTTCGGCCGCCATCATGGAAACGGTCAAGCGTGTCATGCACCGACCCCGACCCAGACTGTGGGCGTGTCCGGCACCGGAGAAGGACTCCGGGTTTCCCAGTGGGCATTCGATGGCCTCGGTCAGTTTCGGACTGGCGTCGACCTTCCTGTGCTGGCCGACACGCTGGCGCGGGCCGGTCACGCTCACTGCTGGAGTGTACTCGCTGCTGATCGGCCTGTCGCGGGTGTATCTGGGCGTCCACTACCCCTCGGACGTGCTGGCCGCCTGGACCGCGGGGATCGCGTGGACGGCCGGCCTCCACCAGGTGATGTTCCGGACTGTTACAAAAGCACCAACGGCGGAACGTTGAAGTCCACCGTTCGACCGCAGCAGACCGTCAACGCTTGGTAAATGTTCTGATATACGCAATTGCTACCGCACAGGAGTTCACTGATTTTCATGTTGCCCAGAACCATCACCTCACGACTGCCGACGTTGCTACTGTTCCTGCTGCTGATCCTCATCCCGCTGGCGGTCTTCGCGAAGACCGCTCAGGAAGTCTGGGCGGAAGGCGGCTTCGGCATCGATGCGCCCACCCTGCTGTTCATCCACCGCTACGCCACGCCCGCCCTGGACCACGTGATGGTGTTCATCACGACCGTCGCCGGCTTCTACAGCCTGCCGTTCATCACGTTAGCCGTCTGCGCGCTGTTCTGGTTCCGCCACCACCGGCGCTGGGCCGTCTTCCTGCTGCTAGCCGTGGCGGGCTCCGGCGCGCTGATGCTGACTATTAAGACGCTGTTCCGGCGGATTCGACCTCACCTGTGGGTCTCGCCCGCCCCGGAGACGGACTTCGGCTTTCCCAGCGGGCATTCCATCACCAGCATCAGTTTTTTCCTGGCCCTAGTGCTGCTCGCCTGGCCCACCCGGTACCGTTGGCCGGCCCTGATCCTCGGAAGTCTCGGGACGCTGCTGGTGGGCCTCTCGCGCCTGTATCTAGGTGTCCATTACCCTTCGGATGTGATCGCGGCCTGGGCGGTGGGCGTCCTCTGGACGGCGGTGGCGTTCCGGGTGCTGTTCCGCCACCACCCGCTGCGGCAGGTTGACCAGCTGAGCGATGCTGAGCGCGTCTGATCTGCGCCGGACAGTGGCTGGCCGAGTCCTCTGGCAGGGACTGGACCTGAACGTGGCGGCTGGAGACCGGGTGGCCGTCACCGGACCGTCAGGGAGTGGAAAGAGTCTGCTGCTGCGGGCCCTGGCGGGACTCGACCCGCTGGAAGGGGGCGAGGTGACGCTCCAGGGGCGAAGCCAATCCCACTGGCCGATGCCGGAGTACCGGTCGAAGGTGATGTACCTCCCACAGCGCCCGCCTTCGGAGGGGGCAGCGTCCTTGATGAACTCAGGCGGCCGTTCAGCCTGAAGATCCATTTGGGTCGGCTCTTTCCACTGGCGGAGGCAGAACGCTGGCTGGCCGCGCTGAACCGCCCGGACTTCCTGAGCCTGAGCGTCACCACCCTCTCTGGCAGCGAAGGGCAGCTGCTCGCGCTGGTCCGGGCGCTGCTGCTGAGCCCGTCGGTGCTGCTGCTCGACGAGGCCACCGCCTCCCTCGACCCGGACGCCACCCGCGCCGCCAAAGCCGTATTGAATGGGTGGTGTAGGGCCGTACCCGACCGTGCATTGGTCTGGGTGAGTCACGATCCCGCCCAGCGGGCGAGGGTCGCCACCCGCGAACTTCCGGTGGTGCCAGGATGAGTGTGCCGATCAGTCCAGTGCAGCTCCTGCTGGCGGCGCTGCTGATGCTCGTCAGTGTGCTGCTGTCCTGGCGGTTGCGACTGGGTCAGGGACGCGACATCGTGATCGCCAGCGTCCGCATGACCGTTCAACTGCTGTTGGTCGGCTTGATTCTCGGCTGGGTGTTCGCGCTGCGCCACCCACTGCCGGTCATCGGCATCGGGCTGGTCATGACCGCGCTGGCCGGGCAGGCGGCGGTGGGCCGCTCCGCCCGCCGGTATCCGGGCATCTATCTCGACAGTTTCCTGGCGGTGTTCGGCAGTTCGTTCCTTCTGACCGGCCTGGCCTTGTCGGGCATCCTTCAGGTCCGGCCCTAGTTCGAGGCGCAGTACGCTGTGCCGATTCTCGGCATGGTGCTGGGCGGGTCGCTCACCAGCGTGTCGCTGGCCCTCGACCGCTTCACGTCAGATCTCGTGACGAAGCGCGCAGAGGTGGAGGCGCTCCTCTCAATGGGTGCGTCGCGCTGGGAGGCTGCGCACGGGATTCTCACCGACGCGGTGCAAACCGGGATGATCCCGACGTTGAACAGTATGGCGGTCATGGGCATCGTCAGCCTGCCGGGCATGATGACCGGACAGATCCTGGCAGGTGTGTCCCCGAACACGGCGGTCCGCTACCAGATCGTGATCATGTTCGTGCTGTCCGCCAGTTCTGCGCTCGGCAGCCTGACGGTGACCCTGCTCGCCTTCCGCGCCCTGTTCGACCCGCGTGACCGACTGCGCATAGAGCGCCTGATAGGCAAGAAGTAGTCATGACATCGCTGTTGATCTTCCTGTTGATGGGTGCTGCTGGTGGTCTGGCATCCCTATGGGAGGCCCGTATACAGCGCTGGCCTCATGTGGCCTTTGACTCCCTGATCGGTCTGATCTACCTTTCTGACCTTGTTACATTTTGGAACGCCACATTGACCCTGGTGCGCCTGATCTTGATCAGCCTGCCGCTTCCAGGGAAACCTCGTCCGGTTGCGACTGGTGGTGCCCTCCTGAGCTTGGGAAGGGTACGCGGGACCGCTGGGTACGGGCGAGGCCGCGCAGGTGGCGACAGGCAAAATGCTCCTGCTTGGCACGAACGCCATCTGCCTAGTGGAGGAACTGCGTGAAGTGGACGGCGAAGTAGAACTGTACCGGCAGGCCTCACCCAGGGATATGCGGCGCGAGGCCAGTGATTTCACGACCGGGGACCAGGTGCTGCGCGAGAGGGGAAACGCTACGGCCCTCCCGGCTCGCGGTAGCCGCTGCCCTGGGCCACGCGGCGGTGGCGGTGCAGCCCGCGTACCACGTCGGTCTGCTCTTGACCGGCAGCAAGGTTCGGACGGTGGGGGGCGCTCGCTCGCGGTGAGGTCTACAACTCCAACGTCTTCGGACTGGCGGCCCTGCTGTGGGCCGACGGTCACCGGTCTGCCTGCTGGGCCACGTTCAGGACTCAGGCCCTCGCTGGCATAGGCCTGCCAAGAGGCGGGAGCTGTCCACCTGATCCTGACGAGCGGCGGGGCGCGTCGGTCAGGGCGACGTGGTCCGTATCCTGCTGCAGGGAGAGGGCGAGGTGGTTTTCACCGGGGTGCGGATGCGGCCCGGCAAGACCATGCTGGCCGGACGCTACGGGAGCGTGCCGCTGATCGGTCTGCCCGGCAACCCGGTGGCGTCGCTGGTCGCCTGCGAGGCGGTGGTGCACCCGGTGCTCAGCAACCGCTCGCTTCCCGTCTGGCAGCTCTGTTCTGATAGCGCCTTCCGCACCTTGGCGCATCAGACGGCGTTCTAGCGCGGTGTGGTGCAGGACGGCCTGGTCTGCGATCAGAAGGAGCAGGGGGCCAGGGCGATGCGGTCCCTGGCCGCGTCCGACGTGATGGTGATGAGCTGAGCCGCCATGGAAAACGGCACGTATGGCGCCCATTCGCCACTATAGATTGACAGACTTCAATCTATGGATCAAAATGCATCCATGCATTTTGATCTAGCAGCGGACATCTTCAAGGCTCTGGGCGATCCCCACCGCTTGAAGGCCCTGCACTTCCTGGCCACTGCCACCCCGGACTGCTGTCAGGGGCCGGACGGCGTCTGCGCCTGCGACCTCGTCACCCACCTGAGCCTGGCCCAGCCGACCGTCAGCCACCACATGCGCCTGCTGACCCAGGCAGGTCTGGTAACCGCCACGAAGCGCGGACGCTGGGTCCACTACGCCCTGAGCGCCGAGGGGTTCCAGCAGGTACAGACTCTGCTCAGCCAGGTTCAGAACCAGATCGGTTTCCAGACGGCCTCTGTTCCACAGACCACTGTTCGTCCGTCTTCTCCCGCCTAAGGAGCACACCATGACCCAGACTGTCCAGAGCATCCCCGGCCTCACCGAGTCCACGTCCACCCAGACGTTCACCGAGGGCCTGCGCAACCAGGCCCAGCGCCCTCTGGAGTTCTGGCTGAACGGCGTCCCTCTGGTCGGCCCCGGCTACCATGTGACCGAAGTCAAGGCCGTCATGATCGAGTCGATGGACTGCGGTGGGAAGGCCGCCACTTGGCGCGAGACGGTCATCCAGCTGATGGATGGGACAAGTGACGACGCGGCGGGCGGTTTCATGTCCAACTGGAAGTTCCTGGCGATCTATGACCGGGTGACGAGCAAGATTCCCGTGCGGGCCGAGGCCGAGGTGCGCTTCGAGTACGGCAACACGGTCACGCCAGCCATGCAGTACCACGTTACCGGGATGGAGGCCCAGCCGGAGCGGATCATCGTTCAGCTGCGGACGCCCGGCGTGCAATGCAAGGCCGGAGAGGCCTGTGGCTTGCCCAGCGAGGCGAGCAGCGTGGACGAGGGCTGCGCGCCGGGAAGCGGCTGTTGCTCCCCGGCACCGGTCGAACTGATGACCCTGAGTTGATATCAGGCGTTCTTTGGCCAGCGTCTGACGGTCTGGGCGCTGGCACTGCTGTCTACGGCGGGCTACGAGGCGCTGTACTACGCCCAGCCGCTCCTAGCGATCGCTTTCGAGCACACTTACGGCTGGAGCCGGACTCGGACCAGCCTGGTGTTCACGCTGGCGCTGCTCACCACGGCGTTCCTCGCTCCGGCCGTGGGACGCCGGCTGGACCAGGGTCACGGTCAGGGTGGCTCGTCGGCGGAGCCCTGGTGGGGAGCGGGGCGTTCCTGCTGCTGGCCCTGACCTCCAGTTACCCCCTGTTCGTGCTCGGCTGGCTGCTCGCGGGCGCGGCCATGAGCCTGACCTTCTATGAGGCCGTCTTCACGGTGCTGGGCCAACAGGTAGCAGAAGCCGTCCGCAGCCGGGCCACCCTGACCGTGACCCTGATCGCCGGGCTGGCGAGCACCATCTTCGTGCCCCTGACCACCGTGCTCCTGAGTTCTCGTCGATACCGGCAATCAGCGGGCATGTGGTGCTCCCGGTCACTCACACGGCCGACGGGACGCTGAACGACTAGGTAGCGGAGCAGCGGTTCGTCAGGGCACAGGTGCGCTGTTCCGGGGCGGCCTGTCGAAGTTGGATCTCAGCGTTCGGGGAAACAGGGCTTCCAGCGTGAACGGGGGGGTCACCGCGTGTTTTCCTTCCTCCGGTGTTGGGAGAGGTACTCACGGGTGGTCTAGAGGGCGCCCGCCAGCGTTCTCTGGTGGGCGCCACCGCGCACTTCAGGGGACAACTGCGCCAACCGTCATTCCATCGGCCCTTTCATCAGCACGACCGCGCGCAGCAGGATCAGGCCGGCTTCCAGCGCACTGGAACTGACTTCATTTTCGGTGATGGTGCCTGGCAGCAGCTCCACGCTGACCGGGTAGAGAGCCTCGGCCAGATCAGCGGGAAGCGCCTCTCCCGGCCACGCGCTTCCTGCGGGCAACGGGAAGGCATAGTGTTCCGTGAAGATCACGGCGATACCTGTCAAGACCTGAAAGGGTTGTTGAATATTCGGACCAGGAATGCTGGTGTTGCGGGTGCGACTCATCAGTCAGACCTCCAGTGAAGACGCTGGGAAGGATAAGCGGGGCAGGTTAACCGGACGGTATACATGGTTTTTACTCCCGCTGATTACGCTGCCCTGCAGGGGTGCCGATGAATCGTGGAGTCAGCAGGCAACAGTTCGTGTGGGCACGCGTGTGGATCAGCGTCCGCAGAAGGCTCGTGTTGATGGTGCTGGCGGCTGTCTTGGCCTGGGGCCTCGTGGCCCACCGAAACCCGGTCGCCGCTGTCGGGCTTGGCCTGTTGACCTTTGCCCTCGCGCTGCTGCTGGTCACACTGGAGGCCGTTTCCAGGCACCAGGCACGTTGGGAGTGGTGGCTCGCGGGGGCCGGGCTTCCGGGCAACTCCGAAGACCGATGAGCGCCTTTTACATCGGGAACATCCGTTCAGCGTATGCGTTTTGTCCGGTCGGCTCCCTCCTTTGCTGATCTTCGTTGAGACCGGAACTGCCGGCTGTGCAGGGCACGGAGATCAGGTCAAGAGCAGGGCGAGGGCCGCCGACATACGGCCTGGGCACAGGGGACGTCTTGAGACATCAGTGGAAAATTGGGAACGATGGCCCTTCACCTTCTGGACGGTCGGCACCGGATGGTGCCGGCCTCTGGCTCGGCATGCAACGTCCGGCTTCGGCCGGGTGGATTTCCTTGAACCGACTCCGGTCATCCGAATCTCTTCGGCGATGTGTGGCCCTGACCTTCAGAACGGTGGTCAGACGATCGCTCGTCGTTCAGCAGTGAAGAAGTACACTTGTCGTGACAAGGTGCTGGAAGTGGCGCGCCAACTGGCCCAGGACAACGCCGACGGGACCTTCACGGTGGCCGAGGTCGTCATAGCTATGCGCGAACAGAAATCAAAATGCAGCGACGGTACCGTCCGGGCGTACATGCTCAGGAAGATGATTCAACTCGAAGCAACCACCGGGAGGCCCCCCGACCTGATCCGAGTGTCAACGAGCCGCTACCGACTGAGCCAACCGTGACAGGACACGAGGCTGCCTCCTGGTCTCAGGGAGGTGTAGAGGCCGGGTGTTCCAGGTTGATGCCCGGGCGCCGACGACCCAGGACAATAAGCAGCAGGACGATGGTTCCGCCCAGGCACAGGGTCACGGTTCCCGTCCCCCAGCCCAGGCCACCCCGACCGTGTGGCAGGGCGAACCAGTCCGCAAACGACGCTCCCAGCGGTCGGGT
>Ga0160427_10001713_pt1 | contig 13376 bp, 19 predicted proteins | sample SolpanmetagenomL_FD_108194 | JGI IMG/M metagenome (GOLD analysis project Ga0160427, IMG submission 108194) | Solar panel surface microbial communities from Lawrence Berkeley National Laboratory, California, USA - L | ecosystem: Engineered > Built environment > Solar panel > Unclassified ...
CTTTGAAGCGTAGAGACGAGGAAGGATGAATTACAAAGAGAATTGTCGTGAGTACAACGATTGGGAATGAAAACGAACCTAAATCCAATGCCAACACATCACATCCCATTCGATCATAAAGCCGAGCGGTCTGCATGACGAATCGAAATTCAGCACCTTGTGGAATCATCTCGGCGCCTTGAAGCGTTTTAATTGACTTGTCTCGAATTTGGCCATACAACACAGCAAGGGCTGGATCGTCTGCTAAGAAGAGCTTGCTTTCTTGAGCTGTAGTTTTATCCTGATTCGGATCAATGAGCGATTCGATTGGTGTCTAACAGCCAAGAGAAGAAAAAATTATCATCAGTATCTCAAAAAAAAAAACAGTCTCTCTCAACAAGAACATCAAACATTGAGTTACACATACAATTAAAGTTCGAACCGCATCTGCTCGACGGCCGAGCATCCAAAACGACCAGGTAGCCAACCATTTGTTACCTTGTTGTGCTGCTAACGGGAGTATTTTACTTGTGAGAAGTTCCGTAAATACAGGCCCATTGTCACCTTCATATACTCTTGCTACAGCAATTGCTAGCTGCATGTCATTCAACTGGTTGAAGCAAACATTGACAGCGTCTTTAAGGCTGTCCGCCAGCAAGAAGAAAGCAGCTGCATATTCTATGAAGAGATTTATCAGCTCATTATACCACGGAAAGATCACCCAATCTCATGAAGATTTACCAAATCGTTGCTTTCCCATTAACGCGTATGCATTCTTGAGAGCAGCAGTTTGCCATCGTTTCTCTCTAAAATCGTTGGCTAAGAACTTCTGAGTGGTAGCTTGTTCTCTATTTCCTATAGCCATTCGCCATAGACCACTGAGGACTGTCTTCTTTTTGAGAGCTAGATAGAACAAGGAACATTCCACTGGATCCTTATCGTCAGACATGACGTAGATGTTCCTAGCCATTTTTTCAAATTGGCTCCTCTATATCCAGGATTAGCAATGTATTCAGCTGCATTACGGCGCTTGACTGCTTACTATTGTGCCAATATCTTTGAGCCACATGAACACACCAGCTTCCTTTGCTTGAGGCCAGATCATCTTGCCTTCAAAAGACCTACTGACAAGATCCAACAGAATTTCCTAAAACTTGGGTTTAGATACAAAATTTTCAATTCAATATTAATGCTGAGAAACAATCATACCTGGGATTCACTATGATAAGCCCATATCACCTCTCTCATAGAGACATTGAGAGCCTCGGATTCAGCTGTCTTTCTCAAACTATGTTGCTTGAAGAACAGCAAATAACGTGCTCCATTCTCGTCCAGAGAACGGCGGTGCTCTTCAACCTGAGACACACAATCCACTATGCTTGTAAGTACTATCTGCTCCGAATTGGTGATATTTGGTATCGTTGCGTCCTTTAGAAGAGATACAAGATTTGTCGCCATATCCTCGTCAAAGTCCATAATATCGCTTACTTCATCAGAAGATGCCACTGAATAAAACGTCTGCGATACTCTCCTCGGCTGGGAAATCTACTCGACGTAAGCATAACGATTGGACCCCCGGGTTCCTGTACATACCGGCTTCTGATCTAGCAGTTGAGACGTGTCAATGCCAAGAAAGGCATCGATCGTGATTTCATATTTGAGATATTTGTATAGTGCAACAAGAATGGCTTTGACAACTGCCGTTTTTCCAGCTAGTATACATTGTTGTAGGAATTGAGGATGATAGACTGCAACTGGTCCGTTCAACCTGGATACTAGATTAAAAATGTCACTTGGTAGAGGCTTGAGTTCTGAGACTGCCGAAAGGTTTTCCTTGAGATAGATATCGGATGTTTCCTCATGAATATTCTTTGATTGTATAAAGAATTGATTACCAGCTCCTATTACTAATGTACCATGGGATAACCATATGGAGTCATCAATTGGATGTGTCGTATATCTGAAGGGTTAGTTCGTTTTCATAAGAGTGGCTGGTTATACATACTTTTGGATGGATACTTCCCTTATTGGAGCCCATGATGGACCTGCGCTTAGGTAGTCATATCTTAGTTGAGCTAGAAGTAACACTCTGTGATCGAATCCAATAGCAAGTATGCTCTGAGAATCTGGCGTACAGGTCCAATCAAGATCACGAGCTCGATCATCTTGAGTAAAGTCCAAAGAAAATTCAAGCTGAGCGTTCTTGGTGTCCCAGATTGTGAGTTGAGTGCGCTCCTCATCAAGTATTGAAACTTTTTGCTTGCTACTCCCGCTTGCCAATGATGCATTCCGAATACTTGTTTCCACAGATGATGTCGCGAGCCAAGATATGGACGAATCTTTGAGCGTTACAATGGCTGTCCAAGTCCGGAGTAGTCCTGTGTCTGACAAGGAAAGTGCTACCTCTCTATTAAATGTGTCGAGGGTGCCTGATAGTGTGAAAGACCAGCCTACTGGATCGACAGGTACAACAAGTTTTGTGTTTCCAATATTCTGATCACCGAATTTTGCAAATAATCGTAATTGGTCATTCTTATCTTGTTTCAATACTTTCGTACTGTCTGAAGCTACGGCTCGAACTTCCCACACAAAGCCATCTCCATCAGATGTTATAGCTGCCACATGACGTGATCCCTTATTATCCTCAACTTCGGGAATTAAAAAGTGACAAAGCCATTCCTTCTTCAGATCAATAGCGTATCTTGTGATCTCTGTGGCATAAAGTGAAGAACAATCCCATAGAATCAAATAAGACTTGTGCAGTGTTGTGACCAGGGTTCCTATCCAAAATTGTTAGTTTTTTGTGTTGCTTGTCTAAATGCACAATAGTCCAATTTCTACCGTTCTCAAGCACAATAGCATGTTTGACTTTTTCCCTGTCACCAATGGCAATAAGCGATCTTTTCTTGATTGTATGGCGCTCTTTAATATGCGTAGTACTCCACAAGGTCAAGTCTGTAGGGGGGGAAGCAGATAACAGGTATCTACCGTTGGCCGTTCGTGTGAGCCATTTGATAGGTTCGTCATGACCAGACCAGATTCCATTTAAAGATAGTCTGTCAGAAGTTGGTGAAGTGTCCAACAACTGATCCAATCTTGAGTCATAAATATAAACCTCTCCGCTATAGTGTTGTGTGATGATTGATAAACCTGAAAAATACAGTCAGCCTTGTGTAATCTCAACCAGAATAAGAGACCAACCATTTTTGAAAGCTTTGTTTGCTACTGAAAGAGTCTGAACGAAGTCATCATTTTTGAAATTGGTTTTGAGATGACTAAAAATATTAGACACCGTAACCTTCTTCTTCGAATTACAATTGATATTCTCTAAGCTCCATGCTGAAATTGTACCTTTGGAGTCGAGTACCAGTACGACATCTGGGTTCTTGTTCGCAATATCAAGCAGTCGGTTGACACTAGCATATTCCTTGTCTGCAGGACTTCTTTGCACAGCCAGTTCCGCAGCAACAGTGAATGCTTTACTATCAAGGATAACAGGATGGTATCTTGTTGCTATATGCTTCTCGAATCCATTAATTTTGGCAGATTTCTTGGAATTTTGCATCTGCTTATCAGACTTGATAGAAGACACCAGGGGTATATCCATGTTTATCACTGCAGATAGCTGTAGTGAGTGTACCTCATGTGCATCTATGGGCGACCATAAACGAACAACATTATCTTTGCATATTGTATAAAGGACGTTCTCTGCAGTCATCTCTCTGTGAAATGGCTTTCTCCATTTGAGTCCAGTGATTGCACGAGGATGTGGTAGATAGAAGAAATCAAATTGAGGATCCTCACAACCAAAAGTTTGTCTATGCCATATCTTGACTAGTCGGTCTCTTTTACCAGCTGTAGCAATTAGCTCGGCATCATGAGAAAGCTCTACATGACTTGCTGGATTTGGTAGGGGTTTCTTCCATATTTCGGTGGATCCTTCAGAGTCTTCTGGTATAGACCACAATGACAGCGAATCGCCTCCGACAAATATTTCTGATTCTAAACCCCATGAGATTGCATTGATTGAGGAGGTAGTAGATTCATGGATTGGAAGAGACTGTTCTTGCTTCCACTAAAACACCTAGATTAAGCAGGCACTCTTTGTGATGATGAAAGATGAACAAGTACCAGGCAATATATACCGTGATTTGGTTTCCTCCCAATTTTTTAGGGTAGAAAATGTATACAGTTTGCGGCGAATGAATTGCTATCTGTCGTATACATGTCAGCAATCCTTTTCTTGTTTTGAAAGTTATTGTGAAGTTGATGCCTTCTCACCTTTCCAGATAAGTCATGAAATGCTATGCCTTGCAAGTCTTCATCGAGATAGGTTGTTTGTAATAAGGTCTTTGCATCTCGTAGTATTGAGAATGCAGTTCCGGATATGTATATCTGGTTTGTTGGATGAGAGCGAATCAGTCTTCCAAAAGGTTCCCTCCCAGCATCAAGATTGACTTGTTGTGCATAGATACAATCGATGCATCATGGTGGGTCTACACATACGATGTATTGGCTGCCATCCCATTCCCCTATACAGATAGCTTGGGCTGAAGCTTTGGCCTTGCCCGGAAGAACATGCATCTGTCAACGACGAAGATAGGGCGTCTCCCTTGAGGATTGCGAGATGCTTGCTATATATCAAGGCATTGTCATTGTCATTTAACTTGGTTATATGTGTACTTGTTTGGCTTTGACCTGAAGCGAAGTGAGATGAAAACACCAACTTTGGAAATCTAATTGTCGCAAATTGATGCTTGCTTGTTAGCTTGCAACAACAACAGCAGCAGCGATCAAATATATATATCACAACAGCATAATTGTACAACACATATATAAAGAACACCAGATACTAAGCTGCAGTATAGATCAGCATTGTATCTAAATTTATAAAGAAGTTATGTGCATGGGTGGTCTAGTCGCTCATAGGTCAAATGTCAGACTAGAGCAACCACATGCTATATTCATAGCAGGAAAAGAGACAACAGCATACGTATACGTTTAAACAGGTAGAATATTAATTGCAATCGCTGTACCGTCATAGCATTTCTGTAACAAAAAATAAAGAATAAAAAAATACATGGCTGCTGTTTATGAAGCAGATTAAAACAAGCTTCTCAGGTTATCGCGGCTTACTTGTTAGAGATTCAAGAGACTCTTCATTTAGACCTACTGAGTAACTTGTATATATACTTTGCAACTTTATCTCCTACTCTACGATACAAGTGAAGATTGATAAATTCAAGCAGATGAGTATTTAAACTTGCCATGATACATCGATATATGTATATATAAGATCAAAAGATCAGTTAGACAATACAATTGAACAGAGTCTGAGGCAATGTTTATTGTTGTTGTGGTTGTTGTTGTGGTTGTTGTTGTGGTTGTTGTTGTTGTAATTGTACAACAATACAGATTGATTTGATTAATCGGTGTACATCTATTCGTTCCTTACCAATTCCCATGCAACACCAACAAATTGAATGATTCAAAGTATGCAAGCAACAACACTAACACATATATACCAGAAACTTGATTTTGCCAATTGGCCTCTATTCAACACTCTCGATCAATCATTCACTATCCGTCCGGTCGACTTTACGTATTTATTCATCCAAAGTCCACTTAATCGTCCTGGGGACAAGACGCACAGCTGATTAGACTCCCATTGCTGTTATCAACCCTAAAAATATGTCTATGATAAGGAGACCCATCGTCCGTCACACGGCGACTCTATCGCCAACCACTACTATCTCTTCTCCTCGGTCAATATTGCATTGTCGACAATGTGCTTTTACATTGAGACGAGGTAAGCCTTTCTTTTCTTAAGTTGATCTTTTCAATTGGTTGAATCTGTTGTTTCCCTTTTGTTCCCGCCCCCAAGCATATCATCTTCAGCCAGTCTTTGACTCTTGTCACTGCAAAAATAATGTTAGTCGATGTATTTTGCCCAAGCTATCTCTCTATCGATTTCTCTTTATTGCTATTCACAATTTCTCAATCATATGTTGTTTCTCGCTTGACGATCTCCGCAATTGTTCGGCGTCATGACTCCCGGTGTATACAACTGGTGAAGAGATTCAACTAGCCAGCTTTGGGACAAGATGAGATCAGATCCCATTTTCCAGGGACCAAAAAGAAAAGAGATCCATATGTCATATATAATATGCACATGGCCGAAATACGGGGCTTATCTCTCTCATATGCTTCATGGGGGCAACGTTGTATCTGGCTGATTTTCCTCTTTTCGGGAATTTTCCGAGGGAGTGGAAACATCAAGTCATTGCACTCAGGATATCCATGTTCTTGCTGATTGAGCCCTTCTTCTTTCTATTCCTTTTTCACAATCTAAGCCTCTCTCCTCTAGACATAGATCTCTAAGAACTTCTATTGTACTTTCTATTCACTTTTATTCTATACTTTTGTTTGTTACCCTTCTCTGGTAACCTGTTGAATCAATTATACCACTTCTGATTCTGTTCTTGTACATCATCTCTGATAAAGATCTCACGACCTACTTTCTGAACCATATCCAAATATACATCAATATCTTCTAACATATTGTTCTATTACACAAAATAAAAAGATATCCCTTCCACAATTCGCAAGATGACAGCGACAACAGCTCTCCGGTCGCTCAATATTGACAACATCAATCCGCATGTCAAAGAGGCAAAGTATGCTGTCCGTGGTGAACTAGCGACTCGCGCAGAAGACTATCGAAACAAGATTAGCAAAGGCGACTCTTCATTACCATTTGAAAAGGTCATCTCCGCCAACATCGGCAACCCACAGCAGCTTGATCAGAAACCCATCACATTCTTTAGGCAGGTTTTGAGTTTACTTGAATACCCAGATCTACTGGATGAGTCAAATCCTCAAAAGACACAGCTCATTAAAGCTGTCTATCCAGAAGATGTCATCCAACGTGCAAAAAAGCTGCTTGGAGCCGTTAACAGTGTTGGCGCATACTCGCACAGTCAAGGCGCTCCCTTAATAAGAGAGAGTGTTGCGAAGTTCATTGAAAGTTAGTTTTTACACCCATGAAAGCAATGTGATGTAAACACCACTTGTATTCAGAAAATTGACAGAGTACAATTTTAGAGCGTGACGGCCACCCTTCAGATCCACATTCGATATATCTGACAGCAGGCGCATCCGCCGGTGTCAACACTATACTCCACATCATCTCTTCCAGTCCAAATACGGGCATCATGATTCCAATACCGCAGTATCCACTATACACTGCCACGCTCGCCCTATTGGATGCTAAAGCAGTACCCTACTACCTAGACGAAGCTAATGCATGGAGTACTGACGTTTCAACACTGAAAAGCGTTGCAGACAAGGCTATTGGTGAAGGCACAGACGTGCGTTGCATATGCGTTATCAATCCTGGTAATCCTACCGGCGCCTCATTACCCGTTCAAGCCATTGAAGACATTATCAAAATTGCTGCAGAGAAGAAATTGGTCATTATGGCAGACGAAGTTTACCAAACAAATGTTTTTATTGGAGAATTTACCTCGTTCAAAAAGGTGCTACGGGATCTACAAAAGAAGGAGCCGGGCAAGTTTGACAATGTCGAACTGTGTAGTTTCAACTCGACGAGCAAAGGCATGGTCGGAGAGTGTGGACATCGTGGCGGGTTCTTTGAGTTGGTAGGTTTTGATGAAAAGGTTGTAGAGCAAATATACAAATTCGTCTCAATCAGTCTATGTCCGCCTGTTATTGGACAATGTCTGGTTGAAATGATGGTGAATCCACCAAAGGAGGGTGAGCCAAGCTACGAACTGTAAGTTGATTCCAATCCCCCCGTTTATCATCTTCTTCGCAACATGAGAATGGAAATCCTCCTCTTCCAGGTCGGAAGGGTACCAAACAACTGCATAATATTCATAAAATACATATAGACATACTCTTCTTTTCAATATTGCACGATCTCGAAGCTAATCAAAAATCGACACAACCCTCTCTAGATACAAAACCGAATACGACAACATCTTTGAAGGTCTCAAAAAACGTGCCACCGCTCTCTATGAAGCATTTAAACAAATGGAGGGCGTCGAGTGTGATACTCCTCAGGGTTCTATGTACATGTTCCCCACCATCCATATACCCAAGAAGGCGGTCGCACAAGCAGAGAAAGAAGGCCGTCAACCAGATGAATTCTATTGTTTCAGGTTACTGGATGCTACAGGTGTTTGCGTCGTTCCTGGAAGTGGATTCGGACAAAAAGATGGAACATGGCATTTCAGAACAACGTTTTTGGCGCCAGGCACAGATTGGACGGGACGGATTGTAGAATTTCACAAGAAGTTTTTGGAAGAGTTTAAGGACTGAGAAGCTTCGAAAAAAAATCGAAAATGTGTTGGAATAGCGAGGACATTGTCTGGTGATGATTTATACGATGTAAATTAGCTAAATATTTCCTTAATCAATCATATGTAGTTATAAGCATGTAATTGAATATCCTTGTTATTTTCATCTTTTACGCTATCTTGTTTTGTGTATGATTGCAGTGTTCGTACGAAACGACATATTTAGGCATGTCCAGCGCGCAAGATGTATTTTGCTCTTAAAAAATCCGGCAAAACTCTATATGGTTCAAGTCTCTCTAAGCGATTATTTAACCTAGGGTATGTATTGCTAGGACTTGTAATACTGGTTATAAAACAAAGAAAGAAGATTCTAGGTGTATACAGATTCCGTAAACTCGTTCAAACTCAAGTTTCGCTCAGCCATCTCAGCCTCCTATGTAGATGTTAGCCACGAAAGCACCACTACCGCTATGACGCAACATCCCATCGTCAAGAACAGATTAAGAAGCTGAAATGGCAGCATGGACTAAGGACTACTGTAAAACATACCTCGAGGAAATGAAGGGGAAACCAGACTAAGTGTCCCTTAACATGGTCCAACTTCTCTTTGACTTCTCGTAGAGGTTGATCAGGATTGAACAGGTGACCAGATTTGATGCCTTCCTGAGGCAAAAATTTGTCATATTGCTCAAAGGTTTTCACTATAACGTCAATAATTAGTATAATGTCATGACAGCCTTGGTCAAATTGGTGGTGACATACCGTTGTCATCTGGTATACAATGGAACAACTCTCTAAAAATTGACGTGTTGTCGTGTGCTTGCTTGCACCATGTGTTCCACAGCTCATCACTCAATGGGTCGTCGACGATTCTTGCAGACTCACTCTCATGAAGTTCGTTCTCACCCATGCCTGGGGGCTGTGCATTCGGGTCACCCGTGGCATCAAGATCTTGTGGGGGCATGCTAAATATCAAGTACTGTCAGCAAAAGAATCAAGGGATATGGACATCATCAAACAAAACTCACAGGCCCAGATGCTCGCGCCATAGTTGCCGTCTGAGGTGCGTTACCAGCTTAGAGGCTTTATACTCATGACCATTCATATGAGAATCAATAGTCTCTTGATCCTCAATGACACAAGATAGTTCACTATCGTGGAACCCTAATTGAGACTACCAATAAAGTAAGCAAACTAAACAATAGCCACCATGAGAGGGAATCGTGCTACCCTATCATTTAAATTTGAGCTTCCCACAATTGCTACTTTGTCATCAGCGATGAGAACCTGTAGTCGTCAGTCTACAAGTGCAATCTTTGTTGAGTAACACTCCAATTGTGTGTACCTTTGCATGAATATACAATTGCTCGGTGACGTAATTTTGACGCTCTTGCTCTTCTTCACCGTCCCAGGTCTCCTGTGAGACATTCTTCTGACCCTCCATAGCATTTTTGGCAATAGTGTCTTGACTTTCTGGAATATCTCTCTTGTTTTCGTGAACGTTTGCCTCCTTTTGTGCCTCAAATTTGGCCTTTTTGTCGTGTAATTTTTCTCGCTCTAGTTGTCCATCTCCGTCCTCTATACTACTCTCGCTACTAGAATCGTCGAAGCCGCGTCCTGCTGTAGCTCCCGCCTCGCCCATCAATTCTTCAGCATTTTCTCGCTGCAATTCTTGATAACTGACACCAGACTTTTCTTCTTGTCTCCTTATTTCTGCAGTCGTATTGAGTCGATCATAAGATCGAAGATTGAAATAGAAAATATACTGATTTGCATCGATTCCTTGGGCTTTCAGTCTTCCGGCAATAGAATGGTCGCCTCGTAGCATGGATCTTTCGGAAATTAGTGACAAGACTTCATAGTGAATCATGTACAGGGTTTACTTGTATTGATAATCCATAATTGCCCTAGAAATATTAGCAAAATCAATTGATATGTTGAAACTTCCTCACCTAGTTCCATTCGCAGCCTTTGTTCGCAAGTCTCCAGCAAAACCAGGAATAGATGGAATCACTACTATGACACGGAACTTTCGTTGTTCTGCATGTGCCCTGACGACTGCCTCCACTATTGCGGCTCCAATTGTGTTCTGGATGGGCTTCTGTTCTTCGCCCGTCGCCGTAACTGTTTATGCTCGTCAGTCCAGGCATCAAAGTTAGCCACCACATTATGACTCACTAAAGAATTGATTCTCAAAATAAACATAATGCTGTGCATTTCGAATGATTTCAGAATAAGCATTTTGGATACTGTGCTCAACAAGGATTCCATGACTCCAGTCTGCGCTACTCCTCACAAGTTGAAGCTTGACGCTACCCAACTCGGAATTTGCTCTCAGATTGATGTCGTTTACAGGATGGGTCGTATATCCTCCAACAGGATGCTTAGGATGCTGAACTCCAATAAGATCATCATCTCGATAGGTGAGCTTCAACCAATCATATCTTTCGTCACGTTTGTACTTGTCACGTTTGATAAAATTCCACCGCTGTAAGAATGTTAGCATCATCGCGTGTCTTCATCGTTGGTTGATTACTCACCCCCACGAAATGATCAGCCACATCCAGTACGGCATTTCCCTTGAATCCGATAGCACAATCATGCCAAGGCATACGTCCATACTCAGTCTTGTTGAGTTCATTGGATTTCCTACTTAGTTAGTAAAATTGATGAAAAATTGTGGATGACTGACTTACCAGTCAGAGACATCTTGAAAGTCCATACTATTTGGTGAACATTAGTCACATGCTGTACACCCTTCGCAAGCCGACTTACATTCGGTTCTGTAAAGGAGATTAGCTTGGCAGTGTTTGGATTTCGTGTAATTCTCACATTGTTGTAATCTTGGCCTGGCCAGACTTCTTTTGTTATGCTTTCTGGATGCACATCAGCAAGAGGATGTTGCTTCAGATCCCATCTCCCAAAACATATATCAAGCCCTCCCACAAACGCCGTTTCAAAGTCAATCATAACAAACTTTTCGTGATGGGCCTAAACTTTTATGAGCGTCCATTTATTCATGTTGCTCATAAAGGGCACCCACCCAATAAAATGTCATATCACCAACGTTCTCGAAAACATTGTGATCAGGGTGTCGCATGATTCGAATATTGCCAAAGCCTTTGGAGCCCTCTGGACAAAGACCTTCAAGTGCATGTTTTGTATGTCGACTATTACAAGTAAGTGCGGCTTCGACCTAAGAAATTGTTAATTTGGATGCTTGTCTCGGATAGTGAGAAGGACAAACTTCTTTATAGACTATGACATAAATCTTGACACCAGCCTCAGCACGTCGTTGTAATATCTTGTCGAATCGGTCTTCATGTGAATATGAGGGTGGTCGTCGGAGAAACTTTTGAATGTTAATGTTTGACTTTGAGCTGTTGTGGGTTGTTGTACCAATTCTGGTGAAATCCACCAATCTGCAATGTAGATGACATCTTGGGCTCTTTCCAAAGCCATAGATAAAGCCTAAGCATTGATTAGCCTACATGCATTTCTTCACGAAATGAGCATTTCCGAAAGCACATACCCAAAAATAATCTCTTCCATCCACATAAAACTTGACCTGATTTCCAATTCTTTCCTCCGCAAAACTTCGATACCTATGTGACTCTGCAATTGCCGTTCTTTTTCTGTCTGTTTCCTTCTCATGTTCCTCATCATGTCTGTGGTTCGTATTGATAATATTGCCAAGTTTGCCAATCTTGTGTTTGAAATGAATCATTTCAATCTTTGCATGATGAAGTTTCGAGCGGAATTTGCTCCGTGTCTTGCCATCTTCGTCAGAGGTAGAACTGTTGCTATCCCTTCGAGCTCGCGAATGGTTTCCGTGTATGAGCTGAGCCATAGCACCACCTCCAGTCCCTCCGCTGGGTGTACTGCTATCACTACCACCACCCATTGGGAGATGAAGTTTCTCCGCCAAACCTTTGCCAGAGGATGACTCGGGCATTTCACTATTATGACCAGTTCCCTTTCCGACATGAGTCTTGCCCTGGGTATGGCCATGCAAGTGTTGCGACATTTTGGAAAACTATGAACGCAAGCACTGGTTGTCCTGAGAAAGTTTCTGGAGCTGATTTTACTTCAGTTTGTTGCAAGCATGCGCGCCTTGTGTTGAACGAGAGTGGAGTGTTCGAAAGAAGGCTGTTGTAAACTTGGACGAATATCTAAACAGCGAGTGAGTGTAACATAGGAATCTGAATCGAGTACAAAGACTGTTTATTAAAAGGGTACTTAAGTAGTTGCTTGCAGACGTGAGATTGGAAGGTTTCAATCGTGATTGATCCACTCACTCACTCACTCACTTATCATACAAGGGCTCAGTAGAATTTTGAGCTAAGGGAACAAGACGGCACACGATAGCATCACTCTCTCTCATCTTCAGAAGAGCAAAAGGAAGAAAAGAAAGAAGGAAAGAAAGAAAGGAAGAAATGGTCCCATGCAGCAGCAGTACAGTACAATACATACTACTGTATACTTTTCACGGCGATCTTTCTTGGATAAGACCTGTCTGTCTGCCTTCCTTTCTCATCTACTTGTTTATTCATCCATTGGGCAAAGGAGAGCAGTGCGATCTATAGATGGGTGTTGATCTTTGTCTCATGATCATGGGAATCGTTTAGGTTTGAATCATTATTATTGTTCTTTAACCCCCCAATTAATAAATTAGCTCGTGCAAAACAAAAACAACAACAGCAATGTGAAATCCCGCTAGCAGATTACACCAGCAGTAGGATAAGCTCAACTCGCCCAGAGGGAAAGAATCCAAAAGAAAAAGACGAATAAGCAAGTCCTTACTTAGTATTTGTGCATCGTGTATCTCTCTTTTGGTTTCCATTTGTGATCATCCTCAATCCACTGCTACAAATGAGCGTGGTTGGTGATGGAAGTGGCTTAAGATGGCGGGTGCCCCACCAAGCACTTGAGTTTATTTCATGCATGCTTGGGATGAGGGGCACAGATGACCACTGAACATGAACAAACCAGCCCCTGCTAGCGAGGTGTTTTATAATAACAATAATAATGGTAAATTCATAAGACGGGCGGGATTTATCAAAAGAACAAATGGAA
>Ga0160427_10001717_pt1 | contig 13354 bp, 15 predicted proteins | sample SolpanmetagenomL_FD_108194 | JGI IMG/M metagenome (GOLD analysis project Ga0160427, IMG submission 108194) | Solar panel surface microbial communities from Lawrence Berkeley National Laboratory, California, USA - L | ecosystem: Engineered > Built environment > Solar panel > Unclassified ...
AGTCCATATGGTGGACCCATTTCCTAACCTTCAAAGTGGCGCATTATTGTGGTGAAGATGGTCTTCCGTCTTGGTTTACACCAAGCTATAATACAAATCAAGAAAGCATTTCTATGGTGTATTTGTGTCGAGAATGCTGAAAACTACAGTATTGACACACGAAATCACGCACAGAAGGATTTCGGCTGGCGATGCTTTCTCTGTCATCTGGTACCTTCATGAAAGGAAGCACTTGCTAAGAAGAGGTTGTCGACAGTTTGAAGATTTCTTCTCTGGTTATTCCTATCTGTTCCAGTGCAGAAGGTATAGCGCTGACTGAATTGGCAAATCCAACAAAAGATTCTAGCGCGCACTGCTGGACGGCTTTGTATGTTTGAGTGAGCCTGAAGACAAACGCCAACCTTGGCACTCAAGTGACATCTCACTAAATACTTAATAACAATAATGGGCGTTTCAGCCCAAGAATAATAACAACAATGGATATTCCTCTCTGCTGTGGGTGGAGGACTATAACCAAGAGGGACTTTGACCAGCTTGCAGCTGTCTGTTCTCTGTTGTAAGAATGAATCTGTACTTGGTGCTCATGGGAGTTTAGCTTTTTTTTCTGTTTCATTTTGCCTAATTATTATCACCAGCACTGACCCCAAAACTGCCCCCATTTTGGATCAAGCCCCATCAAAGAAGTTTACAAGCCGATCACCCACTGCTTCTGAAACAAAAATTTCCCACGATCATTCGAGAGTGGTTGAAGAATGCACGGCAGCCAACATCAACAATCAGTTGGTGGATGAATATGTGAAGCAAGACTTAGCAAGCAAGTAAATAGCTTTCTTACCCCTGAACACACTTTACGGTTCGACCCTCTAGCGTAAGTAAGCCGCAACCCGATCCGGCGAACACCTGAACTGGTTTATCAATTGCTAGCGTGTGGGATAACCTTATGAGACATTTCTATTTAATTCCATAAAGTTTTTTTGATGGATGGATGCATGCATACACATAAAGGACAATCAGATAGACGGTAAGCATACTTACTTAGTTAGTAAGTGCGCTGAGGGTGAAGTGTTCATGTCGTCTCTAATCTTGGTTCTTGGCCAGAGTTTGCAATTATTCGTCTTTGTTTTTGTCGCTGGAAAGTGCAACAACAACATCTTACGGTCAGTTTTTGAAACATGACATCAACTGAACGAGGCGGTCGTTCCTATTGTTTGACTTGCTGTAATTCAACTCTTCCAATAATACTGCGACTCTTCTTGTCAGCTGCAGTGTCTCAATTGATCAAGATTAGAAAGTGACATCATCAGTGTTGTATCGAAGATGGTCTCAAGATGATGTTTCAATGGACAACTGCGATGTCAATAATTTATAGCGACATCTTGAACTACATACGAGATCTTGTGATTATATAAAAGCAGAAATCTCAATAAGCAGAATAAAGCTACTGCTTCTTTGCATTTAGCTTTAATATTTTAATGTTCACAAAGTCCTCCAAAATCATGCATATGGTTTTAGAGTCGTGATGGTAAAGATGTTCGAGACTAAGGAATATAGAAGAATCAACTTTTGCATGTCTGTCTCTTCGCACGAGCTCGTGGGCTCAGGATGTTGAATGATTTGCACGTGATTATATTTTCGCCTTCTTTGAGTGGGTACTTGTTTTCGTATATACTTAGTATATATATATATATATTTTTTGACTAATCTAACTACTAACTAACTACTTAAGTACCTCCTAGCAGTCGTGGCTAAATAGTGTGGCTAAGCAGAAAGAGAGCTGCTAAAAAACTCATAAATCCCTCGCCAACACATCGCTCACTCACCCACTCACCAGTGAATGAATGAATGAATAATAATTTTCTGTGAACATGTTCAAGTATTTTGGAGCAATGAACTAAAAAGGGGAAGTGAATGAATGAATGGATGTATATAAGTATTTATTGAGATAGTGACAGCAGCAGTAGCAGCACAGCAAAGAGCTGAACAACAACAACAACAACAACAACAACAACAACAACAACGACAACAACAACGACAACAACAACGACAACAACAACAACAACGATACTAAGCAAGTACCTTTTGACAGTGAGTGACTTGTACCATCACTCACTAGCCTCTAAAGAACAAGCAACTCTCAAGGAAGAAAACAGAACGGAGACAGACAGACAGACAAACTTGGCCTATCAGTCAGTCAGTCCCCATACATACTCAGTACTTACATAGCAGACAACAATTTTATTCATCATCCCCAATCAATTAATCTCTGGCCCCCAGAAAACTAACAATTGCCTACCTCCCCGTCTACAACTCCTACTATTCACTGACTTATACTACCTCGTCAGGCATACTTGACATCGACTGCCTCCTTACCTACTTTTACTGGTGCTGCCACGATCTCTAGCACTTGGTCCTTTTATTTTTTCCTTGTTCAAATTCAACATTCGCTCTAGTCCGGGTTTTTTTTTATACAAGTCCAGCCACGCCTATCGTCCAAGCTTCAGCCAGGCAATCTCTCCATAGCTACCAACCATCGCCGATAGTCTCACATCTTAGACCCTAATCAAATATTTCCTCTCGGACTTTACATCTCGCGATGGCTTCTCTCGGTGAAGAGCTTCTCACTACAGTCAATCGACTCCAGGTATGTCGATTCCTAAATACTCTTCGCAACCCTCAAAACGCTGTCTCTCCGGTTGCACGTGCTAATTTCAAAATATCAGGACCTTGTCTTCAACACCATAGGCAATGATTCACTGGATCTTCCTCAGATTGTAAGTTCGACCTTTAAGGACATCGCTCTGAAAGACAGATTGGAGTTTGAACGTGGCTAATAGGTACAACCAGGTTGTAGTTGGTAGTCAATCGAGCGGAAAGAGTTCAGTGTTGGAAAATATTGTCGGACGAGACTTCTTACCTCGAGGAACTGGCATTGTCACAAGACGGCCCTTGGTCCTCCAATTGATCAATGTCCCAGATGATTCTACAGAACCTCATACACCAGCTTCAGTGGCAGATAAAGGGGAATGGTAAGCACGGCTCTTTTGACCCGACAGGCGTAAGATTAACGATCACAGGGCGGAATTTCACCATATCCCTGGTAGACAGTACACAGATTTCAACGAAGTACGACGAGAGATTGAAAACGAGACTGCGAGAATAGCTGGAAACAACAAGGGCATCAGTCGTCAACCGATCAGCTTGAAAATCTATTCTCCACATGTTCTCAGTTTGACACTAGTCGATTTACCTGGTCTAACAAAGGTAAAGTTCATCTTGCTTAGGGTCGTCTCAAGAACTAATAGGAGCAGGTTCCAATCGGGGATCAACCAACAGATATTGAGAAGCAGACGCGAGGATTGATCTCAGAATATATTGCCAAACCAAACAGGTTCGATCACGTCGATAGTGCACGGCAATATTTCAAAAGCTAATCTTTTACCAGTATTATTCTAGCAGTCAGCCCTGCCAACGTCGATCTTGTCAATTCTGAAGCTCTCAAACTTTCCCGACAAGTTGACCCACAAGGAAAGCGAACGATCGGTGTCCTTACCAAAATTGATCTTATGGATCATGGAACCAACGCTCTGGATATCCTGTCAGGGCGAGTGTATCCACTTAAACTTGGGTTTATTGGAGTGGTGAATCGAAGTCAGCAAGATATCAACGGAAACAAGAGTTTGGCAGACGCTCTGAAATCCGAGCAAGAATTCTTCCGTCATCATCCTGCTTATCGGAATATGGCGCATCGATGCGGAACACAATTCCTTGCGAAATCTCTCAATACCGTAAGATTGAAGGCCCTGAAAGCCTGGAAGTGAACGCTAAATTTTGTAGACTTTGATGCACCATATTCGTGAACGTCTGCCAGACATCAAGGCAAGACTAAACACACTTATGGGACAAACGCAACAAGAGTTAGCGTCATATGGTGATATGCACTTTAGTGGAGAGGAGCACAGAGTATGTGGATCATTTCTGCGAGTGAGAACGAACACAAAACTAAATCCTACAGGGTTCACTCATTTTACAACTTATGACTCGTTTTGCCAACGGCTTCATATCGTCGATTGATGGAACATCTTCAGAAATATCGACAAAAGAGTTGTGTGGAGGAGCCAGAATTTACTACATCTTCAACAGCGTTTTTGGAAGTTCGCTCGAATCTATTGACCCTACCACAAACTTGTCGACATCAGATATTCGAACAGCCATAAGAAATTCTACAGGACCTCGACCGTCGTTATTTGTCCCAGAATTGGCATTCGACCTACTCGTTAAACCGCAAATTCGGCTGCTTGAGATCCCAAGTCAAAGATGCGTAGAATTGGTGTACGAAGAGCTTATCAAGATATGTCACACATGTGGAAGCACAGAACTCTCCAGATTCCCTCGGTTACAAGCAAGACTTATCGAAGTGGTATCAGATCTACTTAGAGAAAGACTTGGACCTTGTTCGACATACGTTGAGAGTTTGATCGCCATCCAGAGAGCATACATCAACACAAACCATCCGAACTTCTTGGGAGCTGCAGGAGCTATGTCGTCTGTTATAGCCAGTAAGCAGGAAAAGGAAAGAAACGCTCAGTTGAATGCTCGTCGGGACAGACGGACAGCAAAAGCCAGGGTGAGCCGTCGTGTGTTTTAACATAATACTAGTAGACATACTTACTGATCAAAGCAGCCAAACTCCTTGTTGGTTGGTGCTACGACAAATGGAACAGAATCCCCAGAATTTGACGACATCAATGGTGAAGGTTCACACGGCCCACGATCTGCTTCTCCTGCTGGCCAACAAATCGAATCTCTAACACAAAGTTTTGCCAATCTGAACGGGCGACCAAGATCGCCATCCTCTTTCTCTACCGCTGGTAGTGTAGTTGGAGCAGCTACTGGTGGTGGTCAAGGTGGTACGAAAGATTCCTTCTTGAACTATTTCTTTGGAAAGGATGGTCCTGGTCAGCAATCGCTACAAGCCCCAACACCATCGATACCGCGAAGTATACCAAACGACTTTACTGCTACGGTGAAGCGCAATGAGATGGCCAATGTACATATGCCACAGCACGTCACACCAGCAACTTATGCTGCCCCTCCACCCCTCTTTCCACAGGACAGAGTTCCAAATTATGACGATCCTCCCACCTTTGTAAGTGATGACAAGTTTCAATCAATCTTATCTCATCCAACGCTAACATGCTCAAAAAAGGAGGAACCCGCTTTGACAGAGAGGGAACAAATGGAAACTGAGCTCATCCGTCGCCTGATTTCATCATACTTTAATATTGTTCGAGAAATGATTGCGGATCAAATTCCTAAAGCAGTCATGCACCTGCTTGTGAATCACAGCAAAGATGCCGTACAAAATCGACTAGTGTCTGAACTCTACCGAAATTCCCTATTCGAGGATCTTCTTTATGAGGACGACAATATCAAATCTGAGCGACAAAAATGCGAGAGATTACTGGCAACTTACAGAGAAGCTGCCAAGATTGTCAGCGAAGTATTGTAAATTCATTTCCTTGTATTCATCACTTTGGCTCATCCGTTTGCTTTTCCGTTGAGAGCTGCATTAGTAATGACCAAGTCCCTTCTCTCTATGTCTATATGGTAAAAAAAGTTGGATTTCAGTCTTGGAACATTAGTATTACCTTATATCTACAATCTCCCTCCTACACTACTTTTCTAGCACGCATCACTTTTTTCGTTCATTTTTCTTCCAGGTCTTTTGTAATTTTACGCTGTTTTAATGTCCCCCCTTCCTTTTTTAGTTTAAAAAACCAAAAGACTTTTGTGGGCTGTTCTTTTTTTTGTAATGTTTTCTATGAGATATGATTTTATGTATATAAATTTCCTTGAGATGTCTTCTCCTCCAGATAAATAGCTTCCTCTAGTTCTTGATACAAACATCATTTTACCAAAGAAAGTGAAGTCAAGCTCTCACGCGTGGCTTTTCGAAAAGTTGTGTGTATATTATGCAATTTACTATTTTCTTCTTGGTGGTTTTGAAATGTTGTTAATCTAGCTACATACATGTATCTAGGTACTTGATATTGACATTATTGTCTCCACATATATATGTCGCTCAAAGTCTATTTTAACTTGTTTAAGAAAAACCAAAGTAAAAGACTTTAGCTCTTCTGATGGCACAATCTGGTAATTTTCTGGCTCAGTACCCAGGATGACAAACAGAAATATATACCTTGACTTTTGTTTGTCATCAATCTTTACTGAATGTCGAAGCGGTGTTACTTGTACAAATACCTTGGACTAAGTATGTGAGTCTTAAAATGTGCTTTAACCATAAATAATTTCTCAAAGTATACAGTCAAACAAAGACAACAAAGATGTCGGGTGAAGTACTCAACGCTAGTCATACAGGATATATTGATGTATAAAAAAAAGGCCTAAGATATAAACCAACAAGGAAGAAGAAATGTCGAGAAACAATGAGGGTATATCGCTGAAACTACTAATGACATGTTGATACTGCAAACGACATGAAAAGACACTGATAACAAACAAAAAAGCTGTTTAGAAAATCAAACCAAACACATAACCCTCAGTCAAGGTTGGCAATAAGAGAGACAAGTAAGAACAACAAGAATAATAATGATGATAAAATGATGTGATCCGAGAGTCTCGTGAAGTACCCTCTGTTTACTCAGTCTGAGTTGTGATGTTATTCACAACAAGAAACAGAAATCCTACTCCTGCAAATGAGCATTGAATCCCCTACACCGTTCGTTGACGCTGATCCGGTGTGTCGTCCTCTCGCAATGTCGTAACCTGAGAATTATTATACCCAATATCATCCATTTTCGTAATCAAGTAATTGACAGTAGATACCATGGCATCGATAGGGTTTGTTGTTTGATCCAATCGAAGTGTGTCTTCCACAGTCCATGTCACTTCTTCTCCTAGCTCCAGTTCCAGATTCTGACCGAGTGCCGAATCCACTTTTGTAGGAATTATTGCAAAACTATACCAAACACGATTGTCCTTTTCCATAATTTCTCGAGCTTGACCGAAAGCTCGAAATCTGTTTCCCCTGCCAAGATGACGCTGAGTGTATAGATTTTGGTGCTCTGTAATTGCAAGAACCAAGTGCTCCCCATTGTGCAATGATACGGGCAAGATATCGTGTTGTGTCTCACGACGAACCAGAATTTTCTTGACTGTAAAGTTTAGATCATCAACATCATAAGTGATGTCTGCCAAGTCTTGGTTTCCACTATCCGCCTTTTTTTAGCAAGTCTGACAAAAGACCATCACAGTTTTCAGATAACCACTTACGGTATTCGAAAGCTGTTGATCAACTTCTCTACCCCAACATCGTAATCTCCCAGTAGCTTTCCACCTTCGAGCAGAAATCGAGCATCCCACGATCGTGTAGGACAGTTCCAGTAGACTGTTGCAATCTCTTCGGCTTTCGTCCTCACCTATACAATGTTGAGCAATTAAACTTGTTCATCAAGGAGAATGGAATATTTACAATGTATAAGAAGGTTTCGGCATCGATGATTACGAAGCTTTCATATTTATGAGCATGTGCGCCTGCCTATTCAAACTGGAGATATAACTTACAACTTGGTTCCATTGGGTAATTCACATTCCGCCTCATATGAGATGGTCTTTTTATCAGGACGACTGAAGATGAAATCTGACTTTGATAGCCTCAAATCCATAAGGAACTCCGCGTCGTAAAAGTATGATGTGAGGCTACCAATTGTCAGAGTCTGAATAGAGAGGACCACTTCTTCGGAAAACCTTACATTTCAGTGAAAACAACTTCAATACCATTAGACTTCAGTTCTCCATCCCACTCCTTCCAGTGTAAAGGAGTTTTCAATATTTTCTTTGGGACCTGGTCTAAAAGAATCCGGCCGAATCTGAACAATGTAAGAAGCGACACACATTTGTAATGGTAAATCACTCACTGAAGCTTGAATTGCATGAATCCTTTGCGAGTTCTGATTTCCTCAAAGGCAGATGTGAAGACCTTTTTCAGAGCGATCTTCTGATGCTTTTCTAGACTGCGAAATGTGTTAGAACGTGCTTCATCTTATCTCAGAACTTAGTCGTCATACACTGCAATATCGTCCTCATGACGTTCCCGTCGAATAGCGGGTGCCTTTTGGCTCATAGTGGTCCGATAGGTCCTTGAAGCAAGTTCGTTCGTAACGTCATTATCGCCAGTTGAACTACTTTGACCCGAATCGTTCTTTTTTGGCTTCTTGATCTTTGGTTTTCGTGTTGCCGTTTGAGGAACATTCGACGGCTCGCTCACAGCAAACACGGGGCGGCTTCCAAGCAGAAGTTCTCCCTGATCATTAATACTCGGTAGAACTGCTTGTTGCTCAAAAGAACCATGAGATTTGATCCGCGCTAGATTCCAGCGAAAGTCAGCTATCATAATGATATGTATGGAAAACTCTTCTATGACTACCTGATTCATGAGCCAAAACTACTGATTCCATATCACGATGTTTATACGTATCTATAAGAGACACACCGCCGCCTTCTCCAGATGATGTACTCCCCGAGCCAGTTTTAGTAGTCCTGGTACTGTTTTGCAAGGTGCTGGTTCTATCTGCATCGGACTCCTTGGTTTTGATAATTCGTGCCTTTCGCTTCGGAGCGGACGATTCCAATTGTACTTCCTGTTCCTTTTCGCCAACTCGATCTTCCAAGTTCACCATAGGTCGTGCTCCAAATTGCATCAATCCAGTTGTGGGATCTGCTTGCATATTGTTGTTCAAAGGTTTAGGTTGAAGAGACACGCTTTGTGAGGATTCGAGCTTTGAGTTTGTTGCCGACTTCTGCAGACCAGCAGATGGCTCAACCTTCTTTTTCAAACCAAGGCTAGTAGGATCCATATTCATCGTCTTTCGCTTGTCAATGGTGTAATCTTCTTGCTCGATAGGTTCGTGTGCAGGAAATTCGTAATGTCCCCATACAGCAGAATTTACGGTTTCACGTGCTGTGTAAACTTCTCGAACATCGATAACCACATTCTTGTACTTCTCATCTGCTGGATCATATTGCATGAGCCGAGTACTTGCCAGAGTCTCAAAGGTGACACTGTATGTACTGCTAGGAGGCACGAGTGTCGTCTTATAAGCTGTGGACATTTGCTTATTAAGCGGCACGACTCGAAGCTCGAATCGTGATATGCCTTCAGAGTTTATAAGATGAGCCTTCAATGGCATAAATCGCTTCATCTATAAATTGTTAGCTGTTGAGGTCTTCAGTTTTCTCTTGAAGAAAGACATACAAAGAGATGTTCCATACGACTAAACTTGTTGATGGCCTTGCTCATCAGTGCTTGGGAGGGTGCACCAATCTTGACTTGTTTGTCTATCCAATCACAAAGGACAATGCAGTTACAGAGACGAGCAATCTCTTGGGTGTAATCAACACCACCCTTATAAAAGCATTCTGCAAAGGAGCCTTTGTTTTTGGGCGTCCAAGTTTGTGTGACCTTGCATTTTGAAATGTTCTCTTGCTCTTTGGATAATTTCGTGTATTCTTCAAGAATGGGCTGCATGTACACTCAGTATGTTGGCTAAGTTTTCTGGCTCCATGTTATCAAAACATACCGCACCATCATCCTCGATGACTATGTTATCGGGGTCTTCCAACCATGGTATACTTTGTATGTTGAGCATAGTAGATTTTGATCTCTTGATATACTGATTTCCTGCCTTTATTTGTGACATTTTAATTGTATCAGCAAACAGCATTTATATTGGTCTGACACATGTAACACTCACTGCATAATGACGACGATTCTCAGTGAGTTCTTTGAGAACTTTCTTCTCGATTATGTCCATCAGATCATGAGAAGCTTTTTCGGCAACATTTTTGTCTCCTTCAAGGTTGAAAGTCTGAAGAATTTCAGTACATATAAGCACCCAAGAACAAGAAGAGGAGGACGGGATAGGATCTTGAGAATGAAACCTACATGTTTAGCAGGATTATAAATGCACTTCATAGAAGTCTCATAATCTGATTTAGAACTAAAGAATTAGTTGTAAAAACCATATGTCAGTATTGCAAGACAATAAAATCAGAATGAAACGTGAGATTGAAGGAATACAATCATGATCCAGGTTGTACTAACTTAAATTCATTGACAATATTCTGGACTACGACTGGTTTGAACTCATAGACGGAGCGCCAAGTAAAGATGATACTTTGAGGACTCATCGTGGATTGACTAGTGCTTCGCGAGCACTGAGTTCCTTTGGAATCACCTTTGTGTTATGCTTTGCTGTGATATGAAAATCTGTATGTACGTGTGTATGTCTTGGGGATGAATAAATCATATATGCTATCGTCTGAATTTAATTGGAAACTTGTTGTTGTTTGATTGATGCCTGAGTACTTAGTGAGTGAGTGAACTCTCAATGGTTGTGAAGGAGGAGGAGAAGATTCAAGCAAGCAATCAAGCAATCAATCAATCACAGTTTGTGCAGCATGCATGCAGTGCTCGATTGATTGATGGAGCCTTTTTTTTCTCCAGTTTCCATGGTTGACTGATTGATTGATTGATTGATTGTTATATTATCATTATTTTGTTATTATTTTGTATTCCAAGGTTCTCATGTTATCATCAACAAAAAAATGCTTCGATGTTTCTTTGTTTTGTTCAATTTTTGGCAAGAAACATCAGTCAATCGTGATGCCATAGCTGCGAGTACTAGTCATTGATAACAATAACAATAACAATAAAAATAAAAATAAAAATAAAAATAAGTTATAGCAGGCGAATGCAAATCGTGTTTAGGCAAACATATATCTAGCTCTCTCACCTTGATGAACATGAACATTGTTCAGTATAGACTTAGATGTACAGCTGTATGGAGATGGATAAAAGTCACGAAAATGTGTAGATTTCATTCGCTTCATGTTTACAAAAACTGCTACAAATTCTATATGATCTATAACATTCGTCAATGTCAATAACTCCTTACATGCTAAAACTAGTAGTATATCTATATGTTCAACCAAACAACCCCATTTGTTGCCACACCAATGCCGTAAAACCTCAAAAATAGATAAAAATAGAGTACAATCGATTCCTCATACATCACAGTATGAATGGCTTGAAAAAGAGTTCAATATCATCCCTACGTGGTCATGTGCTCTTGTCAAACTATGGGTGTTTGGACCTAGAATTTCGCCTTTAATGTCTCAAAGACAAGGAATATCAAAGCAGAAGCTGGAGCGCTTCTTGCTACAGTGATACCACATCCCCGATAGAGAGCAGGTATGCCACCGCTTTGGTATATGCCTCTTCCAATACTCCAAAAGGATCTTGTCTGGTTTGTTGAACTTATTGTTTCTGTCTGCATACGAGACTTGATAGTGTCTGCAGGAAACAGGATGAAATTGTATCCAACGCCAGCTACAAAAAATGTTAGTAAGTTCTTGTATGTACGCGACGAGATATCAAAAAAGACATCATGAAGAAGCTATACCAGCAGCACCTGCTATCATCATTTCACCTGCAGAATTCTCATTCTTTTTGCCCCGTTTGCGAAACAAATTTGTTGTGGCTTCATACGAACCAAACCAAGCCATTGAACCTCCAGTTTCTCTGAAAAAGGTACCCATCTGACCACGCCATAGTCCTTTTATACCATTTGCTTTGATTATTTCGGCAACCAGAGTTATAGGTCCAGCATATCGAACTGATGGAGCTGTGAGCCCGGTATTTACACCTGGTTTGGTGCCTACTCTCGATGATGAAGAGGATTTTGTCGTCTTTTGTGTTTGCTCATCGAGACCTAATGCTTGGACTTGCATTTTACATTTGACAAGCTCGATTGGTGTCAATATTAAAGAGGTAAATGCACCACCGATAGCTCCACATGTTAATAAGACAGAAAGCGGCAGCTTTTCATTGATGGGTGTGCTTGAGTATATAGTACTTCGAATGACGTTTTGCGCAAGGTTGTACTACATTGATTTGATACGGTAAGTCAGAATGTTTCTCGACTCTGAAATTTGAAGCCAGATGAGAAAGAGCACAAACACCAAAAAACAACGATGCATTCTCCATTGCAGCTCCAACTATAGGTGGAGCTACACCTCTGTATAACCCTCTGACTCCATCAACCTGGAGACTCTGCTTAAAGCAATCTAATGGTCCTTTGAATCGTAATGGTTTGTCATCTGGTTGTGATTGAAGCCTAACCTTGCATTTACAGAAGATTAGCTATGGTCGACGTTTCTGTAAAGAAAGATGTAGAATTAGAAGATGAAAGAGGAAGAACATACTTTGACTGTGTCGAATGGATACTCAATCACTTTTCCGATCATGCCTGCTATCTATCGGAAGTTAGTGAGAATTCGTCTCCTTGTTCATATACGTCTAGTAAGCAAGGTTTACTTACAGAACCATAGACAGTATCTTTTAGCGCATCTAAAGCGTCATCCGCCTTGACAATATGCTCCGACGCTACAGCTACCTCCATCTCGCTACAAAGGGTGTGAGATTGATGGTGTATATCGAGGTTTAATGGTTCGAATTGATCTTATATTGCTGCAGGGAGCATGATATGTTGTAATGTAATAGCGCCGGTTGCTGAAATTGTAGCGTTTATGTGTATGTACAATCAACGACTTGAGTGAGGGTTTAGAATTTTAATAAATGTCTTCCACTCAGAATATTATTGTTTCAAGTATGTTGTCCGTGAGTCGTGATGCATTTTTGAAAACACATTACTATTATTTGTAAGTACTTACTGGATAACACAATGTACCAGCGTTGATGTTTCTCAGTCTTGTGAGCCACAACCAGACTTCATCAGGAAAAACTTTTTTTTTTTGCGAGCATCCCGCAGCTGCTCAATTCTGTCATCGGCGTTCAAGGATGTCAAGATAAACTAAATCAATAAAAAACAAAATATAAAAAATATAAAATCAATAGCACTCATTCAATCTGCCCGATCATCGATTCATGTTCCTGAAGATGCGCTAATATAATGGGTATCGCCTGACGGGGCTAGACAGGTAAATTGATTGAACCCAGATTATCATTGCAGTCTAAAAGAGAAGAGAAGGGAAGAAAAAAAAAGGTAGATGCGCCAAATTCCAACTGATCTAAAATTCCTGCGACCTTCTTACCATCACTCCCTCCTCTCGCGCCAACAGGAAACCGACCATCTCACACAGCTATCACCGTTCGCCCACAGCCTCGTCGTACAGCATTTGACATACTTGAGAACTTAGGATCCATACTGAGTACCCATATACTTACTGAACCTAACAAACCAACACACCATTCAGAAAGATGGCCTCTATCGCCAGTACGACTCCAGTCCTACCTCAAGGTTCGACATCTACA
>Ga0160427_10001719_pt1 | contig 13343 bp, 12 predicted proteins | sample SolpanmetagenomL_FD_108194 | JGI IMG/M metagenome (GOLD analysis project Ga0160427, IMG submission 108194) | Solar panel surface microbial communities from Lawrence Berkeley National Laboratory, California, USA - L | ecosystem: Engineered > Built environment > Solar panel > Unclassified ...
AGATCGAGGTGAAGGGCGCGATGCAGGTGCGCCAGAGCAGCAAGGAGGCGATCCTGATCTTCATCATGCCGCCCAGCCTGACCGAGCTGCGCCGCCGCCTGGAGGGCCGGGCCACCGAGAACCCCGAGCAGATCGAGCGCCGATTGAGCCGCGCCCGCGAAGAGGTGCTGGAGGCGCACGCCTTCGACTACGTGGTGATGAACGACGACCTGACGCGGGCGGTGGCCGACATGCACGCCATCCAGCGGGCCGAGCGGCTGAAGTCGAACCGGCTGTCTCCGAGGGTCCTGAGCAGCATCGTCGACACCTGAAGAGCACCGTCGACACCCGAGCGCCGACTGCGGCCGGGGGCACCGTTTCGGGGCATGGAGCGCGGCTTTCCCAAGTCGCCTTCACGCCCTTCTCTCCTATCGCCTGAGCGCAGACGCGACCCTGAACCATGACCAACCCAGACGAGACCACCCCGAGCGCGAAGACCGAAGGCGAGCAGCGCCCCGATCCGGCCGATACGGCGCCCGCCGAGGGCCAGAGTCAGGCCATTCCCGAGGCCGATAAAGGCAAGGACCAGGGCGCCGACCTCGCCTACGACGCTCCGCCCACCGAGGGAGCGCGCGACGACGAGTAAGCCGGTTTCTCTGTTCGACATGGACGACGCGGACGAGTCCCCCACCTCCGATGCGTTCCTTCCGAACGCCCGGCGACCTCCGGCCGAGCGCTCGGAACTGCTGCTCTGGATGCACGCGCAGCTGACCGCCGAGTACGGTCCGAGGCCGCTGGTGGCCCGCCGCACCCCGATGCACGAACTGATCAGCACCATCCTGTCGCAGCGCACCGACTGGCGCAACGAAGAGATCGCCTACCAGGAACTGCGGCAGCTGGGCGGCGGCCAGCCGGGCGAGGGTGAGGACGTGAACTGGGACGCGGTCGCCACCGTGCCGGTCGAGGTGCTGGCCCACGCCATCCGGGCCAGCACCTTTCCCGAGCAGAAAGCGCCGCGCATTCAGGCGACCCTGAAAGCGATCTGTGAGCAGCGGGGCAACTACGATCTGGAATTTCTGGCCGAGATGACGCCTCAGGACGGCCTGAAGTGGCTCACCGCGCTGCCGGGCGTGGGCGTCAAGACGTCGAGTCTGGTGCTGCTGTTCAACTTTTCCAAGCCGGTGTTTCCGGTCGACACGCACGTGCACCGCATCACCAGCCGCGTCGGCGCGATTCCCAAGATGGGCGAGGGGCCTGCACACAAGGCGCTGCTGGCCCTGCTGCCGCCCGATCCGCCACTGCTCTACGAGTTGCACGTCAACCTGCTGCGGCACGGGCAGAAGGTGTGCAGCTTCAGCAACCCGAAGTGCGGCAGGTGCGTGCTGAGCGCGCGCTGCGACGCCTACGCCGAGTACGGCGACCACGTGCCGACATTCGAGAAGTAGCGACGAAGACCGGCAACGTTCAGGGCGGCCCCGCACTGGAGGCCGCCCTGAACGCTTCAATTTTTTCCTGGCTCAGTCGTCGGCGCCGACCGCTTCCTGCTGCGGGCGAGCAGCGTTGGTGTGCGTCTCGATCAGCAGGTCGCCCAGTTCCGGCCCGGCCTGGGCCTTGGCCTTCTCGACCTCGGCATCCACGCCCTTGCCCAGACGCTCGTCGATCTTGTACAGGTGCGCCACGAAGCGCTCGCGCACGAAGTCGGGCACCGTCGAGAGGGGGCCGGCGAAGTTGGCGTGCATGCGGGCCTGCGCGTCCGCACCGATCAGCTCGTACAGCGCGGCCGGCTGGGCGTACAGGTCCTCGTCGGTTTCTGGGTAGCCGAAGCGGGCCGCGTTGCCGTCGATTCTCAGCGCCGGCTCGTCGGTCAGCGGGCCGGTCTCGGCGGGGCCACCGAAGCTGTTCGGCTCGTACACCGGCGCGTCACCGAAGTTGCCGTCGAACCGCGCCTGACCGTCGCGGTGGTAGGTGTTGACCGGCACGGCGGCCTTGTTCACCGGCAGCGCGGCGTAGTTGATGCCGATGCGGTAGCGGGGGGCGTCGGCGTAGCTCATCAGGCGGCCCTGCAGCACCTTGTCCGGGCTGGCCCCGAGGCCGCGCGGCATGTTGCTCGGCTCGAAGGCGGCCTGCTCGATCTCGGCGAAGTAGTTCCTGGGGTTCTCGTTCAGCTCGATCTCGCCCACCTCGATCAGCGGGTAATCCTTGTGGCTGACCGTCTTGGTGAGGTCGAAGATGTTGGTGTGGTAGGTCTCGGCGTCCTTCTCGGGAATCACCTGGATGGACACCTTCCACCTGGGGTACTCGCCGTGCTCGATGGCGTCGAACAGGTCCTGCAGGTGGTAGTCGAGGTTGGCCCCAGCCACCTTGGCCGCCTGCACCTCGCTCATGCCCTGCACGCCCTGCTGGCTGTGGAAGTGCCACTTGACCCAGTAGCGCTCGCCCGCGTCGTTCCAGAGGCTGAAGGTGTGGCTGCCGTAGCCGTTCATGTGGCGGAAGCTGCGCGGAATGCCGCGGTCACCGAACAGGTACAGCACCTGATGCAGCGCCTCGGGACGATGCCCCCAGTAGTCGAACATCATGGTGGCGCTGCGCCGTCCGGTCTGCGGGTGGCGCTTCTGGCTATGGATGAAATCGTGGAACTTCAGCGGGTCGCGCACGAAGAAGATCGGGGTGTTGTTGCCGACCAGGTCCCAGTTGCCGTCCTCGGTGTAGAACTTCAGGGAGAATCCGCGCGGGTCGCGCACGGTGTCGGCGAAGCCTTTCTCTCCAGCCACGGTGCTGAAGCGCGCCAGCATGCGCGTCTGCTTGCCGACCTCGCTGAAGATCTTGGCGTTGGTGTACCGGATGATGTCGCCGGTCACGGTGAAGGTGCCGTAGGCGCCGCCGCCCTTGGCGTGCACCACGCGCTCGGGCACGCGCTCACGGTTGAAGTGCGCGATGCGCTCGAGCAGGTGGTGGTCCTGCAACAGCAGCGGGCCACGCGGGCCGGCCGACAGCGACTGCTGGTTGTTGGGCACCGGGTTGCCCTGCGCGTTGGTCAGGGTGCCCTGCGCGGGCCTGGCGGCCTTCATGTCGCTGGACTCGGTCGGGCTGAAGCTCTTGTCGCTCATGGCTGCTCCTGGAGACGTTCTCGGTCCTGCACACTCGAAAGGTTGATGTTCAGTAGGTATGGAAACAGGTTGTTCCCTTATTGACGATGATTCCTGTTAACTGCCCGGTCAACTGTAGTCTGACCACACAATGAGGGTCGGGCACGCCGCCTCGGAGCAGTCTGAGCACGGCCCTAGGCAGGGTGAGGCCCGTCGGCCGGATCTGCCGCGCCGCTCGCCTCGTCGAAGTCCAGAAAGGCGGTCACCACCCGGTTCAGCAGCCACCAGCCCTGGGGCGTGGCCCGCAGCTGATCGCCGCGCTGCTCCAGCAGGCCCAGCCGCACCTGCTCGGCGATCACCCCGGCGTAACGCTGCGCCACGTCCAGGCCGCTGCGCTGTGAGAGCGTCGGCAGGTGCAGCCCGTCTCCGAGCCGCAGCCCCATGAAGAGCGCGTCGGTCACCACGTCGGCGGGGGCGAGGACGTCGTTCTCGCCCGAGTCGCCCGCCAGCCACCCGTGCAGGTGCGGGTTGGTGCGGCGAAAGGGCCGACCGGATTCGGGCCCTGTGTCGCCGGACGCGCCGGGGTAGTAGCCCGCTCCTCCCGGTCCCAGCCCCAGGAAATACTCGCCGGTCCAGTAGGCGCGGTTGTGGCGGCTCTGCGCCTGCGGCGTGCGGGCGTAGTTGCTCACCTCGTAGCGCCCGAAGCCGGCGGCGGTGAGCAGCGCCTCGGTCTGCACGAAGCCGCGCTCCTCGTCGTCCTCGCGCACGGTCACGCCCTGACGGGCGAACGGGGTGCCCGGCTCGATGGTCAGCGTGTAGGCGCTGACGTGCTCGACGCCGAGGGCCAGCAGCCCGGCGATGTCGCTCTCCAGCGGCTGCCCCTCGACCGCCGTGATCAGGTCGCCGCTCACCCGGAAGCCCGCGTCCAGAAGCTGCGTCACGGCTTCCCCGGCCGCCTGGGCGTCGTGCTGCCGCCCCAGGAACTTCAGCGTCGGATCGTGCAGGCTCTGCACCCCGACCGAGGCGCGGTCAAAGCCCAGTGCGCGCCAGTGCGCCGCCCGCTCGGGGCTGACCGTGCCGGGATTGACCTCCAGCGTGTTCTCGAGCTTTCCCCAGCCGAGGTGACGGCGCAGCGAGGCCGCGAGGCGCTCGATCTCGCCGGGGCGCAGAAACGACGGCGTGCCGCCGCCCAGGTACAGCGTGTCGAGCTGCACGTCGTACTGCCCGGCCAGCTGCTCGGCCTCCTGGTCCATGCGCGTCAGGTAGCGCTCGACGAGGTCGCCGCGCCGCTCGAGCACATGAAAGTCGCAGTACGGGCAGATGCTCGGGCAGAACGGCACATGCACGTAGGCGTGCCGGATGGGGCCGGGCCGGTCGGAACTGGACGGAGCGAAACCGGACGAGATGGGCAGGGCTGAACTCACCGGGCAAGTCTAGCCGGGCACCGGGGCCACGAAGGTGCCGCAGGGCCTGCCCGCTCTCACGCGCCCTCTGGGCCACGCGCCGCTTTCCTGTACGCTGTAGGCATGACGGTCAGGTCACCCTCAGAGTCGCCGCCGCCGGTGTTCCAGACCGGAACCGACTACAGCACCAACACCGCCAACGCGCTGATTCACCTGTACCGCGCCGAGGTCGGCAAGATGACCTCTTACCGTCAGCGGCTCGACATGACCACCAACTGGGCAGTGGTCACCTCGGCCGGTCTGGCGAGCTTCGCGCTCGGCAACGCCGACAACAGCCACGCCACCTTCCTGTTCGCGATGTTCATGAACTACTTCTTCCTGCACCTGGAGGCGCGGCGGTTTCGCATCTTCGAGATCAGCGTGCACCGGGTGCGCATCATGGAGCGCTTCTTCTACCCGGCGATGCTGGGCGAGCGCCCCGACCCGCACTGGCACCAGCTGCTGCTGGCCGAGCTGAGCAAGCCGCGCAGCCCGATGAGCCGCGCCGACTCGATCGGCTGGCGGCTGCGGCGCAACTACCTCTGGATCTACACGGCCATTCTGATGGCCTGGTTCGCCAAGCTCGACATCAACCGCTCGCACGAGGTGGCGATCACGCCGCGCAGCCTGCTCGACATGGCGAGCATCGGCAACATTCCCGGCGGGCTGATCTTCGGCCTGGTGGCGGTGTTCTACGGCTTCCTGATCCGCATCACCGTGCGGGCCACCCGGGACTATCCGCTCGAAGAGGGCTGAACCGGCGAGGCCGGTGTTCGGCCGGGGGCCGGCCGCCTATGCTGTAGCCATGTCGATTGCTCCGCACGAGTTCCGCGAGACCCTGGGCCGCTTCGCCAGCGGCGTGACCGTCGTGACCGTCTCCCACGACAACGAGCGGCGCGGCATGACCGCCAACGCCTTCGTCTCGGTGAGCCTCACGCCGCCGCTGATCCTGGTGAGCGTGGCGCGCACCGCGCATATGCACGCCCGCCTGCTCGACAGCGAGCGCTTCGGCGTGAACGTGTTGAGCAGCAGCCAGCAGGCCCTGAGCACCCACTTCGCCGGCAGACCCGACGCGGGCCTGAACGTGCCCTGGATGGACCACGAGGGCCTGCCGCTGATCGGCGGCGCGGTGGCGCAGCTCGTCTGCACCAAGACCGAGGCGCACGAGGCCGGAGACCACACGCTGTTCATCGGCGAGGTGGAGTACAGCCGCTACACCGACGACGACCCGCTGGTGTATTTCCGCGGGGCGTACCACGAACTCGGCTGAACCGGCAGGCCGGCGCCGCTGAATCCGCGCGGCCGGTCGCCGGCGCGGCTCAGTCGGCTGGCGTCATCAGGGCCGTCAACCCTTCGCCCGCCGTGGCCCGCAGCGAGAAGCTGGCCCGGCGAGTGAGCGGCGTCTCGTCCGGGTTGATCTCGATCACCGCGCCGCCGCACTGCAGGGTCACGTCGGCCAGCGCCGCCGCCGGGTACACCTGGCTGCTGGTGCCGATGACGAGCGCCACCTCGGCCTGCTCGAAGGCCAGCTGGGCGTCTTCGAGCACGTCTCCGGGCAGCAGCTCACCGAACCACACCACGTTGGGGCGCATGCGGCTGCCGCAGACCTCGCAGGTGGGCGGCGGCACGAACGCGGCCGCCTCGGGCAGCGGCTGCCGGTGGTCGCACGCCTCGCAGCGCCCGTGCGTCAGGTTGCCGTGCAGTTCGAGCGGCGGGCGACTTCCGGCCCGCAGGTGCAGCCCGTCGACGTTCTGCGTCACCAGCACGAAGGCTTCCTCGCCGTGCTCGGCCAGCTTCCGGCGTTCGAGTTCGGCCAGCAGCTCATGGCCCCGGTTGGGGCGCGCCGCCGTCACGTCGCGGTAGCGGCCCGCGTACCAGTCCCAGACCAGCTCGGGGTCGCGCCAGTAGGCCTCGGGGCTGGCGAGGTCCTCGGGCCTGAACCTCGCCCAGTGGCCGGTCTGCGCGTCTCTGAAGGTCGGAATACCACTCTCGGCGCTCACCCCTGCACCGGTCATGACCACCACACGGCGGGCGGCTCGCAGCAGGGCGGCGGCTTCGGGAAGGTTCATGGGCAGATGATACGGGAGCAGGAAGCAGAGGCGGCCTCAGGTTCGGGCCGTCTTTCCGCCTCCCGGCCTTGTCAGTGGGCGAAGTAGACCAGATCGGCGGGCACGCTCTGCGGAGCTTCACGCGCTGTCCGCGGCCCGCCTTCACCCAGCGCTGCGGCGAGCCTGTGGGCTTCCTGCAGGTAGAACGTGAAGTCGTTCGCCTGCCCGGTCACCTTCGCCTGCGGCGCCGGCAGGTCGAACAGGTCGGGCTGCGGCTGATCGGCGTCGGCCGGGTGGTGCCACGCCCCGGTCTGCCAGTCGAAGGTGTAGAGCGGCACGAACTTCTCACCGTGCTCGGCCACAAAGGCTATGGCACTCAGCAGGAATTCCAGCTCGGCCTCTTCCAGCCAGGGCGCGAAGTTCAGGCGCGTCCAGCCGGGCTTGAGGCCTTCGAGGTCCGACAGGATGCAGGTCTGGTAGCGCAGGCTGGTCTCGTCGCTGATGCCCAGCAGTGCGTGCCCGTACGGCCCAGCACAGGCGCAGCCGCCGCGCGCCTGGATGCCGAACAGGTCGTTGAGCAGCCGCACCACCAGTCTCGGATGCAGGTACTGACTCACGGACCCCTGGCCGCTCGCCGTGCGCACCAGAAACGACAGCACCGCCAGCCGGGGCGAGTCGAGGTTGCCGAGCAGGTGCAGCCGGGGATGGCCGCGCAGCCGCGCGATGGCCTGCGAGATCAGCGCGTGCTCGCGCAGGGCGATGCGGTCGGGCCGCAGCGTCTCCTTGACTTTGAAGGCCAGCGCGGTGCGCAGCTTGCCCCGGATGGCGGGCGTGCCGGCATCCTCGCGCGCTTCGATGTCGTCCACGAAGGCGTGGCCCTGCCGACTGACGAAGCGCACCGTGCCGCCGCCCGCCGTTGAAGGGGTGGCGAGGCGGTACAGGTGCTCCTGAAAGCACAGCAGGCCGGGGGTGCCGGGGCCGCCCACGAACTTGTGCGGGCTGAGAAACACCGCGTCGTAGCCGTCCGGCTGGCCCGGCTTCATGTCGATCTGCACGTACGGCCCGCTGGCCGCGAAGTCGAAGAACGCCAGGGCGCCGTGGGCATGCAGCAGCCTCGCCACGCTGCGGGTGTCGGTGATCAGTCCGGTGACGTTGCTCGCCGCGCTGAACGAGCCGATGCGCGGACGGCCCAGGTAGGCAGGGTCTTTCAGCGCGGCCAGCAGGGCGTCCAGATCGAGGTGACCGCGCTCGCACAGCGGCAGCTCGACCACCTCGGCCAGCGACTCGCGCCAGCTCACCTCGTTGCTGTGGTGCTCGTACGGGCCGACGAACACCACCGGGCGCTCGGCGCGGGGCATGGCCGAGAGCAGCCGTTCACGGTGCACGCTCGGCACGCTCAGACCGAGAATGTCCTGCAGCCGCCGCACTGCCGCCGTGCTGCCCGAGCCGCAGAACACCAGCTTGCAGCTCGCGTCCGCCCCCAGCTGCGCCTTGATGTACTCGCTCGCCTGATGCGCGAGCGCCGTGGTCTGCGCTCCGCTGCGGCTGTCCTCGGTGTGGGTGTTGGCGTACAGCGGCATGACGCGCCCGGTGAGCGTCTCCTCGACCCAGCGCAACGCCCGACCCGAGGCGACGTAGTCGGCGTAGGTCAGGCGGCGCTCGCCGAAAGGGGTCCGGATGGGCGTACCCTCGCCGATGAGCTGCTCTCTCACCCAGGCGAAGGCGTCGTCAGGGGCGGGCAGCGCGGCATTCATCAGCAAAGTGTACGCCCATCCGGCGAGGCGGGAACAGGCCGAATGTCCGGTTCAGGCCAACGCCACGCCCTTCAGGATGCTGTCTGTTGCACCGCCACCGGCAGAGGCTGGGACGAGGTATCTCAGCCGCTGCACACTTCTTCACCCACAGCTCTCGCATCGCAGCACAACAATCTCTGAACGGTGATCGACGCCAGCTGGGTGAACAACAATGAGGCCTTTCCGGGGTCTTTCGAAGACCAGCGCTCTACTTTCAGGCCCACTTTCCAGAAAGAAAGCTGGAGCGACTGAACGTCATCTTTCTTCCCGGTCAACCACCGTGGGCTGTTCTTCTCGTTACTGCGTGCCGCTGTAACCATCGGTGCAGACATTCGCCGCCCCCTTCACGGTGGGCGACTTGACGTAGCGGTCGAGAAAAGCGGTCAGTCGGGGGTCGTCCGGGCCGCTCGCCTGCACCTGGGCGTTCCAGACGCTGAGCACCACCGGCGTCGGCAGGTCTTCCCGGGGGCTGAGCAGGCTGGGCGGCGCCACCTTGCTGCCGTCCGGGCCTTCGCGACTCGCCGACAGCAGCGACTGGAGCTTCTGCACCTGATCGGTCGGCAGCCCGGGGCGGTAGACCAGCCACACCGCGCCTCGTTCCAGGCTGTGCACCGCGTACTCGTCGTACAGCGGGGCCGGGTAGACACCACACTTCTGCCAGAGCGGGCTGTACGCGCCGCCCAGCGGCGGATTCTCGGCGTAAGCGATCTTGCCCTCCTGCTGCTGCCCGGAGGCATACGAAGACAGCTTCAGGCCCTCGATCTTCGCCGGGCCGCAGCCCACCAGACACACCGACGCCGCCACCACACCGACCGACCAGAACCGCCACATGGCCCCGATCTTAACCCGCCGTCCATCTGCCGAATCCGCATCCGGGTTGTTCCAGGTGAGCGGCAAGGGCGACATTTCCTTTGATGTGGGCATGCTAACTTCCAGGCATATGCCCGAAATCACCCAAGCCCGTACGCTGGCCGACCTTCTTGCCCTGCCGGAATACGCCGGGCGTGCTCCTTTCGACGGCAAGAGCCGCCGCGTGCAAGACGAGGTGCGCGCCAACCTGACGCGCAAACTGCGCAGCGGAGAGCCGATGTTTCCCGGTGTGGTCGGCTACGACGAGACGGTATTGCCGCAACTCGTCAACGCCCTGCTGGCCCGCCAGAACTTCATCCTGCTCGGCCTGCGCGGTCAGGCCAAGAGCCGCATCCTGCGCGCCATCACCGACCTGCTCGACCCGTTCGTGCCCGCCATCGTGGGCAGCGAGATCAACGACGACCCCCTGAACCCGATCGGTGAGGAAGGCAAGCTGCTGCTGGCCGCCCAGGGCATGGACCTGCCGATCCGCTGGATTCCGCGCGCCGACCGTTACGTCGAGAAGCTCGCCACCCCCGACGTGACGGTGGCCGACCTGATCGGCGACGTCGATCCGATCAAGGCCGCTCGCCTGGGCACCGCGCTCGGCGACGTGCGCAGCATGCACTTCGGGCTGCTGCCGCGCGCCAACAGAGGCGTGTTCGCGGTCAACGAGCTGGCCGACCTCTCACCCAAGGTGCAGGTGGCGCTGTTCAACATCCTTCAGGAAGGCGACGTGCAGATCAAGGGCTACCCGGTGCGTCTGGAGCTCGACGTGATGCTGGTCTTCTCGGCCAACCCGGAAGACTACACCGCGCGCGGCAAGATCGTCACGCCGCTCAAAGACCGCATCGGTAGCGAGATCCGCACGCACTACCCCTCGACGGTCGAGCAGGGCATGGACATCACCGCGCAGGAGGCGTACCACACCGAGGGGGTCACCACGCCGCCCTTCATCGCCGAGCTGATCGAGGAGATCGCCTTTCAGGCCCGTGAAGACGGCCGTGTGGACAAGCTGAGCGGCGTCTCGCAGCGCCTGCCGATCTCGCTGATGGAGCTGGCCGGAGCCAATGCCGAGGCGCGCAGCCTGCGCGGCGGTGAAGGCACAGCGGTGGCCCGCGTCAGTGACGTGTACGCCGGCTTGCCTGCCATCACCGGCAAGCTGGAACTCGAGTACGAGGGTGAGCTGAAGGGGGCCGACAGCGTGGCCCGCGAGGTGATCCGGAAGGCCGCCGGACAGGTGTTCGCGCGCCGCTACGCCAGCCTCGATACCCGCAACCTGGAAAAGTGGTTTGAGGACGGCAACGTCTTCCGCTTTCCGCAGGTGGGCGCGGCGAAGGGGGCCATGCAGGCGGCGCGCGAGGTGCCCGGCCTGTACGACCTGGCCGCCGAGATTGCGGGCAGCAGCGACGACGCCCTGCGCGTGTCAGCCGCCGAGTTCGTGCTCGAAGGCCTGTACGGCCGCAAGAAGCTCAGCCGCGCCGAGGAGACCTACGCGGCCCCCGAGCCCGAAGTGCGGCGCGGCGGCAAGTGGAACTGAACGGCTGAACGGCACCGCCTGAACTGCAGCGGCCTCTGGACCGGCTCATGAGCCACCAGAGGCCGCTCTCGTGTCCGGTCGTAGGTGACTATTCCTCTCGGACGTCCCGACCTGTCTCCCAATTGCCAGAACCCTGTCAGTCGGGCTGATCTATCCTGCACACGAAGGGGCTCCTGCCCTGGCTCAGCCGAGGTGAGGAGCGTCTCAACAGGCGTTGCGTGTTTTCTTCAGGCCTGGAACGACGGAGACAGTATGCTGCACCTGTTCAACAGCTCGGCGGCCAGCGGCAGGGCCCTGACCCGCGGCACACCTTGTGCGGCTGGCACGGCCTGCCTGCCATCCGCCTGCCGGCCCGGACGTGGAGGCCCCCTTTGAAGTTTCAGTCGCTGGCCCTACAACACGCTCCCCTGCTGCACCAGCTGTACCTCGACACACCCGACTACTTCGCGCTGCTCGGCAACCGTCCGCCCTCACTGGGCGAGGTGGAGCACGACGTACAGACCGCTCTGTTCGACCCGCGCCGCTGCCTCGAACTGATCTACCTCGACACCGAGCCTGATTCCAGTGAGCAGGAGCCGGGGGGCCAGCCGATCGGCAGCCTCGACTACAAGCTCGATTTTCCCGAGCGGGGCGACGTGACCATCAATCTGCTGCTGATCCGCGGAGAACTGCAGAGCAGCGGCCTCGGACAGCAGGTGGTGCGCCGTCTGGAGTCCCGGTTGTACCAAGCCCGGTCCCGACAGCTGGACCTGGCCGGCCTCGCCGGCGACCCAGAGGGAGCACACGCGCCCCGATTGCTGGCGAGTGTACTAGGCGAGAACCCCCGGGCCGTGGCGTTCTGGCAGCGCCTGGGCTTCAGTTTCGCCACCGACGCCCGCCCGGTCATGAGCTGGTACGCCAAGCCGCTGGGCCGAAGCACGAAGCCGTTGACCCAAAGCCACTGAGCTACAGAGCTGCTGACGCCGGGCTTTTGCTGCGGGCCACCGGCTCGGTATCACCATGGTTCGACCGGCCGCTATGCTGAACGGCATGATCGTCAAGTACGGCGGCAACGCCATGAAGAGCCTGGAACTGCGCCGGCAGGTGGCCCGTGAGATCGCCGACCTGCGCCGCGAGACACCGGTGGTGGTGGTGCACGGGGGTGGCCCGGCCATCGAGCGCGAACTGGCCCTGCGGGGCGTGCAGAGCCGCTTCGAGGGCGGCCTGCGGGTGACTCCCCCGGACGTGATGGACATCGTCGAGATGGCGCTGTGCAAACTGAACAAGGAGCTCAGCCAGGACATCGGCGAGGCCGTGGGCCTGATGGGCCGTGACTGTCAGCTGCTGCTCGGCGAACTGCTCGACCAGGAGCGTCTGGGCCGGGTCGGGCAGGTACAGCACGTCAACACGGCGCTGCTGTACACGCTGCTGGCCGCCGGACTCACCCCGGTCGTGGGGTGTGTGGCCGTGGCCGCGGACGGCGAGGCCCTCAACATCAATGCTGATACCGCTGCCGGTGCCGTGGCCGGAGCGCTGGGGCAGGGTGTACTGTTCCTGACCGACGTCGACGGGGTCTACCGCGCCTATCCCGACCCCAGCAGCCTCGCGCCGACCTTGACCAGGGCCGAGGTGGAGGCGGGCATCACCGAAGGCTGGATAGCGGGCGGCATGTTGCCCAAGGTCGGTGCCGCCCTTTCCGCCCTTGTAGCCGGTGCGCCCTTCGCCGTGATCGCCAGTGGAATGCAGGCCGGAACCTTGAAAGCGGCTGCGGCTGGTCATGCCGGAACCCGTCTGTTGCCTTGAGATGGCAGTCCGGCGAACAGCAGAAAAGCGGGCTGTCTCAACCTGATCGGCTTCTGATCAGCTGTTGGTCTAACGGGTGTACCCACTCATAAATGAGAGCGAATACGACCCCGTTTATGAGTTTAAAGGAATCTCTCAGCAGGTTGCCTTTTCATGCCCAGCCTGAAGAGTTTAGCGCAAAAAGAAAAGGCTGAAAACTTGCCCTGAGACGCTGTCGAAGCTTCTAAGCTCATTAACCTCTTAGCTAACAATGGTAACTGCTGATCTTACTTCAGCCAAAGCCAGCTGCTCTCACTATTATGCAAAAAGTCCTGCATTTTGGCCGTGAAATTGAGGGCTTTTGCATCCCCATTAGAAGATTTTTACACAAACTTCTAACTGTCTTTAGTTATGGTTAACCAGGCGAGAGAAAGTGAGCGCTGAATCCCGAGTGGACACCGTCCCGGGCACATCCTCCTCTCCTCTGGCTGCGCTTCTTCGGTTCTTCTTCTTCCCCAGCGCTCCGATGTTTCTCAGGTCCAGCTCAAGATCCAGACCTGAAATGCCACCTTCGCACGGTACAAGGTTCGTGCTTCGCACCTCACTTCCTACAGCGACGCCAGCCATCGGCCTAACCACGGACTTCCCGGAGAACACAATGAAGAACAGCCTCAAAACCGCAGCCAGCAGCAGTAACCGCCCGCACCGTCTTCGTCTGTCCGGCCCCCTCGTCGGCCTGACACTTCTGACCTTCAGTCTGGTGGCCTGCGGAAGCTCGACCACCACTGCGCCCCAGGCCAACACGGCAGCCTCGCCTTCGGCCACCTCGGGGGTCAACCCGGACA
>Ga0160427_10001721_pt1 | contig 13337 bp, 6 predicted proteins | sample SolpanmetagenomL_FD_108194 | JGI IMG/M metagenome (GOLD analysis project Ga0160427, IMG submission 108194) | Solar panel surface microbial communities from Lawrence Berkeley National Laboratory, California, USA - L | ecosystem: Engineered > Built environment > Solar panel > Unclassified ...
ATGCAGGCCTGGTTTACGCTGCAAGGCGACTTGGTGGGCGTTAGTGGTATTCCGGTGCGCCTGGTGGCGGGCCAGCCCGTAGACCCCACGGCGTGGTACTCGGCCGATGGCCACCGGGCGGCCGTAGCGGGTCCTTTTCGCCCTGAAGCCATGAACAAACAGGGCTACCTGCGTGGCTCGCAGATTCTGGCCGCTGAAAAGCTGGCGCACGCAATGCAGCGCCCAGGCCAAGCTTCGGCTGCTGTAGTTCCAGGCGGCTTGGAGCCGCTCGACTGGAAGCGGGAAGCAGCGGGTGGTGCAGTAGCGACCGCGCAATTTGCGGAGTGGGACCTGACAGCCCACCTTCCCGCCAGCGAGCTGCCTGCCTGGGGGGCTAGGCAGCAGGAAGTGGGCCGGCCTGGCAAGGCAGGTAAAGTTCGGTTCATACTAGGAGCGAGTAGGCTGGACTTGGCTACTGACCCCACCTGGCTGGTCCCGCGCGACGCCCGCCAAGCCCAGGGCCGGCCTTGGGCTTGGCGGGCGTCGCGCGGGACCAGCCTGGAGGTAGCTGTAGGGGTAGTGGAGCGGCTTGGCTCCCTTGGCTTAGCCATCTCGACGGTCTATGTGCTGGTGGGCCCCGCGGCGGCCTGGCGTATACCTGGCAGTACTAGCGCGCCTGATGTGCCAGCGCTACTGTTTAGCGGGCACGCCGCTGGGCCACTCCCCATCGGCACGCCCCGCTATTTTTCAGAGGTCGCTGCCGACCATACCCGCGTGCCGATGCCTCGGCGGATAGTTCCTGCTGCTTTGGCCGCACGCCTGCATCAAACTCCCTTGGTAGCACACAACGCCGTCTTTGGGCCCGCGATTAGATAAGTAGGTATGCAAACGTTTTTTTCTTCTATCGCTCTACGCTTTGCTGGGGTTACGCGTGGTCGCTGCGCCAATACGGCGTGGTACAGGGATCCGAAATCACGGGTTTAGGTAGTACAGTCTTTTGCGCGGAGCTCTAAAATTTCCCTGCTCCGCTGCACCTAACCTGGTAATTCAGTTGGCCAGTTTAGTTCTAGCTTCCTTTCAGCCTTCTCCTTATGGCCCAACGATTTCGTCCTGTTATTGAAATAGAGGGCCGCGCTCCCTTATCCCACTGCCTACGGCTGAGCCTTAGCCAGGCAATTTTTGATCACCATCACTTTGAGCTGGTGGTGCCCTACGAAACCTTGGAGGGCCCCAAGGGCAACGGGTTTTTTGAGAAGGCGCACAAAGATCTGTGTGGCAAGAATATAACCATTTCATTTGTACCGTTTACGGAAGCGGAGCCCGCGCCTGCTTTCAAGTTTAAGGGCCTCATTACCCAGCTCCGGCTGGGGAGCGCCAACGACCTGGCCAACGTCTATATCATTGAGGGCTATAGCCCTACCTACCTGCTGGAAGATTCGGCGCAGCGTCGCACGTTCGTCAAGCAGACGCTGTCGCAGATCTGCTTTCAGGTGCTGACCGACTATAGCAGAAATACCCTGGACCGGAAGGTAGACCCGCGCTACCAGGCCAAGATTCCCTACGCGGTGCAGTACGACGAGAGCAACTTCACTTTCCTCAAGCGCCTGGCGGCAGCGCGGGGCGAGTGGCTCTATTACACGGGTACCCAACTGCGCATCGGCCCGGTAGCCGACAATGCCGCCGTGCCGTTCGTAGTGGCTGGTGCCCAGTCGTTTTCACTCACTGTTTCGCTGCGCCCTACCAAGTTTAAGGCCACCGAATACAACTACCGCCAGCACCAGACCTTGAGCGCTGCGTCGCGCGAGCAGCCCGCTTCCCAGCAGGGGGAACTCACCAGCTTTGCGGCCCAGGCGTCGGAGCGCTTGTTTCCGCAGGCCTTTCACGCGGGTGCCGGGCAGCGCGTGAGCAGCTCTGGCGAGCTAAACGAGGCGATGCAGCTGCTGAAAACCAGCCTTACCGGCTCGCTGGTGGTCTTCGAGGGAGTGGGCGAAAATCTTAACGTAGCGGTAGGGGGGCTCATTCAGGCGCAGCAGCCGGCCACTAATGGCCGGGCAGCGGCCGACCTGGGCAAGTACCGCGTGCTGGCCATCGACCACTGGCTCGACAATGAGGGCAACTACTTCAATAAGTTTCGGGCCATTCCGGCGGGTAGCGGGCCGCCGCCCGTGCCGTGGGTCGCGCCCGTAGCCGGGGCCCTAGAGCTCGCCGAGGTGATTGACGTGGACGACCCCCGGCACCTGGGGCGCATCCGGGTGAAATACCAGTGGCCCACGGCCACGGAAACTGCGGCCCAGTCGGGATGGCTACGCGTGAGCACGCCCTACTCGGGCACTGGCAAAGGGCAGCTGTTTACGCCCGAAGTGGGCTCGCAGGTGCTGGTGGGCTACGAGCAGCAGCAGGCCGAGCTGCCCGTGGTGTTAGGCAACCTATTTCATCCCAAGAACCCCGACAAAGCCACCTATACCCGGCCCCAAAACCACCTCAAGGGCCTGCAAACGGCCGGCGGCAACAAGCTGGTGCTCGATGACACGAAGCAGAAGCAGACGATTCTGCTTTCTAACTCCCACAAAAAAGGCACGGCCATCAAATTGTCTTTCGAGGGCGATGGCAGCATCACCATTGAAAGTAAGGGGCTGGTGACAGTGAAGAGCCCCACGATCGTGCTCGACGCCACCGCGCAGGGAAGCATTACCCTGCAAGGCAGGCTGATTAAGCTCGATGCGTACGAAGAGCTGGCACTCAACAGCAATAAAACAGCCAATCTCAAGGCTAACAAGGTGAAGATAAATGGCACCACTCACACGGACATTCAAGGTGGGATGGTGGATATCAATAGTTAACTAGGCAGCCTAGCTGCCGCTGGGTAACTAGTTGAAGGGGGTTGCCCCCTAGCTTATCGTTACGCTTTCACTTCATTTGCCTCTTTTCAAATGGAACAACTCGCAGCGGCTCTCGGCGATGTAGCCGCCCACGGTGGTAGCATCATGAGCGGTTCGCCCAACGTGCGCATTGGAAAACGGCCCGCCGCCCGGGTCGGCGATACACTCGTGTGTCCGCAGCACGGGCCGGGCTCTATCTCGAAGGGATCGTTCACGGTGCGGATTAATGGGATGCCCGCCGCCCGCACTGGCGACCTGACGGGCTGCCTGGCGCCGGGGTCGCCGGCGATAGATAGGGTGCTGGGACCGGCGGTGCCATCCCAGACGCCGCCAGCCACTACTACGCCGGCACCCCTGCAAACGACGGCAACTGCTACGCTGGAGATCATCCAGCCGATGGCGAATCTAGCTCAGTCGTCGGCTGAGGGGAGCCTAGCTACGCCCCAAACGTGGCAAGACTGGCTGGATAGCAGCGCGCTTAGGTGTGGTACTAGTGCGCTTGAATGGCTTAACTATAGTAGAGCTGGTAACAAGGTGAAAATAGGAAATTGGCGACCAATAGAAAAAACGCCTTTTCCTGTGAATACCCCCGGCGGATTATTAAAAGCAGGCAAAAGCTCTCCGTACCAGTCCAAGTTCATCTCCTTGGATTTCCTTTACTTTGAGGGTAACGGGGCTGGCCGATTGCCGTTTAAGTGGGCCCGATCTAATCAGGACCCATACAGCGTTGCCGAGGCAGGCCTGGCGGGCCAAAATGCGCAGCCCCCGGCGCAGTTCACTTGGCAAACGCCCTCGCTCGAGATCAAAGGCGAAGGGGGCGTCCTCAAGTTGAATGCGGGCCACACTGGCTCCTGGCCGGATGGCCTTAAACTCCCCGAATACAAATACTTTAAAGTCAAACTCCCTGAACGCCTTAAAATCAGGAGTATGAGTGTAGCTGCCGAGTTAAACCTTTTACACGCTAAGGTAGAAGCTGACGTGGTGCCTGGCTCCGATGGCAACCGTACGGGTGGTGTAGGGAAGGGAGAAGTGACGATCGAGCCCTTAAAAGGTGAGTTGCAATTCTCCGGTGTTGGGTATTGGGGTGACAACAGGTACGAGCCAAAATTTAAGATTAGTTGGCCCTGGATACCGCCAAGAGCAATCTACAAGATACCGGTAGTAGCTTACAAGATAGGCGCATGGTGGAATCAAGATAAAAAAAAGGACCACATACACCTGGGAGTGGTGGGCGGCCCGTCGTTTTTTGAGTCAATTTTTCACAATAGCATTAAATATAATACCCAGGCAACCCCAGGGTTTGATATAGAATTATTTATAAGTAAAAATAAAAAGGTTTTGGATAAAGCGGCTGCTGACGTAGCTGAAGCGGCTGCCGAAGCGGCTCAGGAGGCTCTCAACGCAGCTAATAGAGCTAATGACGCAGCTCAGGCGGCTACTGATGAGGCCAAATATAGAGAGACTAAGAAGGCGCTTGAAGCCCGATTACAGGCCAAAAGCCCAGAGGCTACTGCCAAGGAGCTAACCAACGAGGCTGCCGCAGCTCGAACTGAAGCGGATAAGGCCGACAGGCTAGTTAGAGAAGTTGATGACAAATTGCGAAGAGCCACTGAAGAGGCTAATCGGCCTGCTTCTGCGGCAGAGGAGTTTGCTGCCCGAGCCCGAGCTCATAAGGCTGAACAGGCGAAGCAAGAGGCTCTAAAACTGGGGGATGCTGCCACGGCTAAAGAGGAGCTCGCGGCTCAAGCTCGGGAGAATGTGACCCGAATTTGGGAGAATGCTAACTATACTCAAGTTAAGGAGGCTAGGGATTTGAATCGAGAAGCGCTAAATGCAAGGACCGCAGCTCGAACTACGGATCGGGCTCTACTTGATGCCAAGCGTGAAGGTGAAACGGCAGCTGACAAGGTTGATGACACTCGTGCTAAAGCTGACAAGGCTGATGCCGAGGCTCGATATCGAGAAGATACTGCCCAGATTCAAAAGGAGCTTGCGGCTCAGGTCAAAGACGAGAGCGAGGCTCGGACTCGAAAGCTTGCCGACGCGATTAAAAATCAAAAAGCTGCTACTCACGCATCTCAAGCGGCTATGGAAGAGGCGCTAAGAGCGAATACTAAAGTTCGAAATGTAGAGGCTGCTACCGCGGCTCGCCCTGAAGAGGTTGCTGCGGCTCGAGTTGAAGCGGCGGCGGCCAACGCTCGAGCGACTAAAGCCGAGGCTCAACGTCAAACGGCGTTCGACGCGGCTACAAATGCTCTTACTGCGGCGCGAGAAGCAACTGCTACTGCCACGGCTCGAAGTGAGGAGGCTATCGCGGCTCGAACTGAAGCGGATAAGGCCAAAAGTCAAGCGGATACTGCCAAGAAGCTAGCTGACGAAGCTGATGACGAGGAGAAAAGCAATAAAGCCGAATTTCGAGCTCTAAAGCTTACTGCCGTGGATCAAAAGAATGCCGTGCTTCGAACTCGAGAGGCCGCCGCCGCGGCTGATGAGGTCGTTGCCTTGGTAGCAGCCCTAGAAGCTGCTGCCAAGGCTCAAAAAGCCGCTGACGACCTCAAAAAGGCTATTAAAAAGGTGCTTGAGCCTGCTACCGCGGATGCAGGAGCTGCGGCCTTGCCTAAAGTTCAAGCAGCTGCTACCAAAGCTCGAACGGCTGCTAATGAGGCTGAGGAAGCTGCTGACACGCTTCGGGATGCTACTGCCAGGGCTCAAGATGCCGCTAATGCCGCTAAGGAGCTTAGCAACTCGGTAACAGACTCCATAGTCGCAGCGATGGAGTCTGTTACCGAGTTGCCAGCCTTTCGCCTCCCGCCGAGTTGCCTGCCTGGCAGGCCCGGCATCCCGGGGGTCATCATGGTGGGTAATCTAAGGGTACGGATTGGGGGCTGACCTACCACGTCGACTATCCCTAGGGCCTGTGCTCCTGTGGGATACCCGCCCAGGCGGTTTGCCGAGGCGCTCCTGAGTGGGCGCTCGTGCCGACACTCTTAGTTAGCAAGTTTCTCCTGGCTAGCTGCCCCCTTAGCTACCCAGCGGCCCCAGCTAGCGGGGCCAGCTTTCTCTTTCGGTTTTCTCATGTCTTATCCCTTCCCCACGACGCTCGCTTTTTCCCCCGCCCAGCTTAGCGGCCATTTCGGGCTCGTTACGGTGGAGCAGGACCCCAACCCCCCCCTGCACTACCGGCTGATTATTCCACTAAAATGGGAGCAGGTACCCGGCGTCCGGCGCCTGGTTACGCCCGAGCATCCTTTCGCGTTGCGCAGCCATTTCAAGGCCCCGTCTTCCCCCGCCGCCGAGATGCAGGTACTGATTGCCTACGTGGCCGAGGAGGTATCGCCCAGCGACTGGCTGCGCCTCTACCTACGCAGCCAGTCCGAAACGGTGCTGCACGAGCGCCACCTACCGCAGCCGGGCGGCCCCATTCCGGATGTGCTGACTAAAAGTGGCGCGGCAGAGCAGGAGCGCCTCGCGCGCTGGGTGGTGCTGAAAGACTACGCCAGTGGGGGCGGGGCCCACCTGTTTGTGGTGCAGGCCAGCACTGCTGCCCGCTACTACACTCCCGACCTAGCCAACGTGCTGCTGCTGCTGGTTGGCGGGTTCGAGCTACTGCACCCCGTGGGCTGGCCCTATGCCGAGCAGTTACGCACGCTCGCGCGCACCATTCCGCTAGCCTTCATTACGGCGTACCCGCTGTCTTGGGAGCTGGTAGAAAACCCCGACAGCGACGAGCACTTTTATCAGTGCCAGCTGCTGAAAAAGATTGACCCGCCGCTGGGTAGCCGCTTGAATCTGATGTTGCTTACTGGCCAGCGCGAGGCCGACCTGCACCGACTCGTAGCCGAAAGCCAGGCGGCTCTGGCCGAGGAGGGCCTGGAGTTTGGGCTGGCTCAACTGACACCTGCGGAGCCCATTGGCTCGCTGCCCAACGTGTGGATGAGCACGACAGTGCAGCAGCAGCCCGACCCCACCCATCCCACTTACGAGTGGCAAGTGGTGGTGAGCCGCATCGGCCCCGAGAGCTGGGTATATGCCGACCGCCTGGGGCCCACGCAGGAAAGTTCGCCGGTGGGCTGGGCCATCAGCCGCCAGGCTTTTGCTATCTTGCTCGGAGAGCTACAACTCGGCTAGCTTACCTGTCCTCTTTGATCCGTTACCCGTTGTGGCAACCTGAAATAGGACCCAGCGGGCCGGATTGCTACCCGCTAGGGCTACGTAACTAGTGAATTTGCCGTATCCAGTGGCTAATTTCGCGGTAGGCTATTGGCGCGGCCGGTTGAGCTTTGTCGTCGGTATTAGCCGCGAAGCGAAGGTGGTGGTCCAAGTCTTTCAAGCGGCGTTCGGCTACTTTGGAATTGCCGCTCAAGCCCTTCATCAGCACATCTAAGTTAGCGGTCGAATTTACTTCGGTATCGGCAGTGCCTTGTACTAGCAGCACGGGGCACTTGATGCGCGACAGAGTAGCACTTGGGTTAAGAGTAAGGAAATCGCGGTACGCCCGGGAAGTCATCCGTTGAACGGTCCGTTGTACTTCTTCCGGCGAGGCCTCGGGATAATGCTGGCGCAGCATATTGGATAGTACTGCCTGGGCTTGGTCATCGTCGGTCATGTGCAGGACAATGGCCAGCATAGACTGCTGATGCTTTTGTAGGGCGGTAATCCACTTATGGTCGGCCTCCTGCAGCTTAGTAGCTTGCTGGTCGGTATAAACTTGTATTTGGGCCGGGCTGGCTCCCTGCGATTGCATCTGAAAAGCTACTTGCCGCGCCTGCAATTGCCCTGAGGTTTGCTGGCGCTGCCGAGCCAGCTTGTCGTGGTTGGTGGCAAACACCTTGCCGTACATGGGCACCTGGGCGGCCAGCAGCTCGGGGCTGCTCAGGCCACTGGCGGCAATAGCCACAATAAATGAGGGTGGCAAGGGCTGCGCCCCGGCCAGTAGCGCTACGTTGCCGCCGAGGCCATACCCCACGATGCCTATGCGGGCAATATCTACTTGCGGCTGGGTACGCAGCTTGTTCAAGGCCGCTGCCACGTCGGCCAAGCGGTCGGTCAGCAGCGTTTGTCCCAGCTTACCGCCCGAGTTGCCCACGCCGCGCTCATCCAGGCGCAGGGTAACCACTCCCTGGCGCGCCAGCGAATCGGCTAAGCTAGTCAGCAACAAGCCGTCGTAAGTAGGATCTTCGGCCCCAATATCGGGCAGCAAGATCACGGCGGGAAAAGGGCCATTGCCCGTGGGGAGTAGCAGCGAGCCGCGCAGGGTAACGTCGCCCGCCGACGATACTACGCTTACCTGCTCCACCTTATAGGTGCTGCCTGGTGGCGTCAGCTGTGCGCTTAGGAAATCGGCTGCTAGCCCGCTGAAAGTACTCAGCAAGCCCAGGCTTAGCACAGCCGCAATCCTCAAAACTTTATGCATGATCAGAAGTAGGTAGCTGGTTGGTATTATGCGATGTTTGGAAAGTACTTGCTAAAGATAAGGCAGCTAGCGCAAAATAGGCGGTACAAGCCAAGCTGTTCAGCTTGCCTCATACCGCCTACTACTTCCTACTGCCTTGTTTCCTTATTTAGGAAGGTCAAACAGCAAACCGACATAGGCAATTCGCCCGTAGTTGGCCGCGCCGTAGACCTGTAAGTTGTTGGTGTCAAAGAGATTGGTGCCGCCCACTTGTAGCGTGGTATGCAGCGTGGGCAGCGTGTACCCGATTTGGGCATCAAAGGTTTGGCCTACCGGCACCGTACCCACGGCGGAAGCCACCTCAAACAGGTACGAGCTGTTCCAGCGGTAGTTGGCATTCAGGCTCAAACGCTTATCTAATAAGCGGCTATCAAAGCCCAGGTTAAACTTGTGGCTGGGCGTGTTGAAGTACGAAAACGTGCCTGCTGCAAAGTCCGTGAGCAGCTTATTGTAGCTGTAGTTGCCGAGCAGCGTCAGCGTTGGCAGTACGTTATAGGTCAGGGCCAGGCCGGCGCCGTAGCTGCGCACGCGCCGGTCAATGTTGGTAGCAGCCAGGATAACGCGGGTAAGCGACTTCGGATTGCGGAACTGCTCAGCGGCCGCCGTCGCAAACTGGTCGGTAGTCGGGCGGCTGCCGTCGGTGTTGCCAATAAAGGCCTGGTTCCCAATGAAGTTGTCGTAGAAGTTGTAGTAGTACTCGGCGTCGAGGCTCAGGTTGTCCAGCAAGGCTGCCCGGTAGCCGACCTCGAGCGTATTAACCTGCTCTAAGGTCAGCTTGGCAACGTTGACCTGGTACGTTTTCCAGTCCTGGTTAGGGTTCGCCAACAGCGCCCCGGGAAGCTGCGTAGAGTAGCCCTGAAAGCCATTGCCCACGTTGCCGAGCAAGATGCTCCGGCCCACATCCACGCGGATGTACTGATCGACTTGGCTGGGCGAGCGGAAAGCCCGACTGTAGCTGGCACGGAAGTTATGCTCCTTGTTTTCGCCGGCCGAGTATACCACCGAGGCGCGGGGCGAAAAGGCCGTGCCGAAGTTTTTGAAGTTGTCAATCCGGCCCGCGGCGGCTAGCTTAAGGCGGTCGTTCAGCAAGCTTTTGCTGGCTTGCACATAGCCTCCGTATTCGTAGTTGTGCAGCGGCCCACCATTCTGTTGGTCTTCAAACAAGGTGCCATCCGAGTCGATTGTATACTGGCGATAGCTTCCCCCAACCAAGAGGTCGACAACTTTGGTTTGGAAATGATACTGGCCATTCACATCGGCTAGCAGCGAATTCGAAAGTAGCCGGGCGCCCTGGCCCTGCACGCCACTATGAATAATTTGCTTGCGGGCTGTCGTAAAGGCTTCGGTACCCGGTTGCAGCAGTGGGGCTTGGGTAGTAGCTATGTTGCGCGCCTTTAGGGCAGCTGCGTCGGGAGTACTGCCCGTGGCGATAGCATCGGTGTAGGCGTTTTGGTAGGTGCCGAAGTAGCGCTCAGCGTAGGTATAAGTACGGCCAGTGGTAGGATTCGTGCCGGCAACTTGGGTCTGCAAATAAGCCCCCAGCAAGCCTAGGTTGTAGGTTCCATCACCTTGGGCATCAGTGGTGCCCGAAAACTCCTTGCTAAGCGAGCCCCGCACTACCCAGTTGCTGCCTTCTACCGTAAGGCCTCCCTTGTGTTGGCCAAGGTTTTTTAGCGCGTAGCGGGTAGTACTCTGTAAAATACCGCTCACACTGGTATACGAGTAAAACGCCGTAGCCTTCACGTGGTTGCTTAGTAGCACCGACAGCGTAGGCACTACTTTGTAGTTGCGGGCTTTCGTGTCGTTTTGCAGCAGGTCGGCCTCCGAGTAGCCCGGCAGAAACACGGTCTTGCCCGCTAGTGCCCCCGAGGTGAAGGTGTTCCCCACATCGCCGTAGCGGTTCACGGCATCATAGCCCAGGTTCGAGCCGGCCGGGTTATTAAAAGGCTCGATAATTTTGGAAGTCGCCTCTTGATTATTAGCAATAAATTCGTTGGCTTCCAGCGCCCCGCCCGCAATCTTGAAGGCGACCCGCTCGCTGAGCTTGACGGCGTAGCGGAGCTGCCCGTCGAGCAGGTTGCGGGTGCCGCCGCGCAGGCGCACCGTCAGGCCCTGGTCCAGAAACGGGTTTTTTGTATTCAGTAGCAACACTCCGTTGAAAGCGTTGGCGCCATACAGGGCCGATGAGGCCCCGTGCACGATCTCCACACTAGCAATATCCAGCACGGGCGCGCCGCTTGTGCTACCAAAGTTGTAACTTAAGCCTGGGCTTTGCATAGGGAAATAATCCGTGAGCTGAATCATCCGCTCACCGCCGGGTGTGTTGAAGCCGCGGGTCGTGAAGGTGCTGATCAGCATACTAGAGCTGAGCACGTCTACGCCCCGCACCCGGGCCAGGCCGGCAATCAGGTCGGGGGTAGTAATATTCGCAACTTGCCGCGCGTTGAGCTTATCCACCGTCACGGGCACCTGGCCCAGGTTTTCTTCCACGCGGGAAGCGGCCACGATTACCTCGTTCAGCTCGTTGCTGGGGATGAGGGTAATGGGAACGGTGCTGCGCTCGGGGTTGTAAGGGAACTCCTGCGTTTCGTAGCCCACGTACGAGACCACCAGCATGACGGGCTGGGCGAAGGTGCCCTTGAGGTGAAACTGGCCCTTCTCATCGGTGCCATCCACCAGGTAGGTGCCCTTGATGGAAACGAGCGCTCCGGGCAGCACGACGCCTTTGTTATTTTGGACGATGCCATCGAGCGTGCCGCCGGCTTGGCCCATGCTCGTGAGGTGGAGGAGCAGCCCCAGCCCTCCTAGTAAGTATTTTTTTTGCATTAAAAGTAGGTTTTGAATAAAGAAGGCAAGCCTGCTAAGCAGGTAGAAAGGATGAGTTTATTACAGCCCACAAAAGTAAGGAAATAATTTCGCTTATCTACTGGTTATGAGCAATAAATAACCTAATAATTCAGGAGATTGCCACATTAGAAAACGACCAGGATTTCTTTTTGAAAATCGTAAAATCGTAAAATAGTAAAAATTATAATTTTCATTTTATAACTATCCGCCCGTAGCTGTAGCTTTAAATAAATGGAATACTAGGGTCTAAAATGCTGTTTAATTAGTGCTTAGCCTTTTTTTGCATCCAAGGAGTTAGGAAGGAGATATAGGCTAAGTAAATAGAAATAAAATTTGATTTTCCTCAGTCAGGAGCCAAAAAAACAATGAATCTACGCCCAGTAAACGGCGCAAACCAGTCTGAGACCTGCTCTAGCCAAGCGCAAGGCCCGGGTATTCCGAAGCCGAGTTGATCTACGGTCGCTTCCTGCGTAACCCAGTGGCTACGCTAACTGCCACGCACTATTGCGGCCCTGCACCAAGGCCTACCGACGCCCCGCGGCTGCACCAAGTGCCTCGCTTGAGGTTTACACTTTTGGCACGAACACCTCCACGGTAGATTCTTGCCTCACCCTGGCAAGTACAGGGCCCACGTTACTAAGCCAGCATTTTTGGCTTATCTTCTTAAAACGGCCCTACCTTGCCTCCCGTATTAGCATTACTCCGCAAGCGCTGAGTCACTTCTGTTGATGCTTTAAGTTGATCAGGATCAACGTAGATAGGGGTAATTTGTCGGGCCTGCGCTAGCGTGATCTCCCGTGTGTTATGCAACTGAAAAGAACGATCGACCCCGTAACGGGCCAGTACGTGCTGGCGGTGTGCCATCAGCAAGCATGGGTGAGCCTAGCCGATGTCTTAGCCGACATCCCCCACTTGCGACCCAACGACTGGGCCCCGTATAGCGCCGGCCTGATTCGTTTTCTGGGGCAGTGGCCCCTGGTCGCGCAAGTAGCAGCGTACTTGCAGCAGGCCACGAAGGCATTTCGTGGCCTGCTGCCGGGCCGGGCCCCCGTGCTACCTTTTGCGCCCGCTTCGTACCGCGACTTTATGCTCTCGGAGCAGCATTACCTGGATGCGGGCTGGGGGTACTTACGCCGGTTTCGGCCCCAGCTGGCGCGCTTTGTCCGGGCCTACGAACGGGTGCTGGGTACTTTTCCTGCTCTCAAGCCCAAGTCACTGTGGTATCAGGAGCCCATTTACTACCTGGGCAACCACCTCAATTTCGTCACCGACGGGGCCCTGGTGGCGTGCCCACCCTACAGCCAGGCCCTGGACTACGAGCTGGAGCTGGGCTTCTTTATCGTGCAGCCACTCAAAGATGCCAGCCCAACGGAGGCGCTGGCCGCCATTGGCGGCTTCGTCGTGCTCAACGACTTCAGCGCGCGATGTGCAAATAGCCGAAATGAACAGTGGCTTTGGGCCGCAAAAGGCCAAGCATTTTATCAATGCCATGTCGGAAGTGGTGACTACTGCCGAGGATATTCTCCCGGTCATAAGTCGTTTGCAGGCGGAAGTATACGTAGATGGGCAGCTGATTGTGCGCACCTCGACGGCGCACCTGAAATTTACGTTGGGCGAAGCTTTGGCCCACGCGTCGAAGGGCGAGCAACTACACCCGGGCGAGTTTTTTGGGACGGGCACCTTGCCGGGCGGCAGCGGTATGGAGCGTAACTGCTGGCTACGTAGCGAGCAACGAGTGGAGCTACGCATCGAGCGCGTAGGGAGCCTCACAAATTACATTGCCTAGCGGCCGACATAGGGGCCCGCCACGGATAAGCTAAGCGAGTGAGTGCACCCTGCATTTGGGCTACTCTCCTTGTTGATCAAACTAGGGCGCTAACGCAAACGGGCGGTATGAGCTAAGCCTTTCAGCTTTACTCATACCGCCCGTTTGCGTTAGCGCCCTATCCCGTTATTTGGGGAGGTTAAACAACAAGCCTAAGTAAGCAATGCGGCCATAGCTGGCCGCCCCGTAGGCTTGAAAATTACTGGTGTTGAAGAGGTTGGTGCCACCGGCTTGCAGGGTAGTGCGCAGCTTGGGCAGCGTGTAGCCTACTTGCGCGTCGAAGGTTTGACCTACGGGTAAGGTGCCCACGGCAAAAGTTGACTCGTAATAATACGAGCTGTTCCAGCGGTAATTG
>Ga0160427_10001723_pt1 | contig 13320 bp, 11 predicted proteins | sample SolpanmetagenomL_FD_108194 | JGI IMG/M metagenome (GOLD analysis project Ga0160427, IMG submission 108194) | Solar panel surface microbial communities from Lawrence Berkeley National Laboratory, California, USA - L | ecosystem: Engineered > Built environment > Solar panel > Unclassified ...
CGATACGTTTCGGGCGGCGGCCGTGGACCAGCTCATCGTGTGGGGCCAGCGGGTGGGCGTGCCCGTCATCTCGCACGGCATGAACACCGACCCCGCCGCCGTGGCCTACGACGCCGTGCTGAAGGGCGTAGAAATGGGCGCCGATGTGGTCATCATCGACACCGCCGGCCGCCTGCACAACAAAGTGAACCTGATGAACGAGCTGAGCAAAATCAAGCGCGTGATGCAAAAGGTCATTCCCGAGGCGCCGCACGAGGTGCTGCTCGTGCTCGACGGCAGCACGGGCCAGAACGCCTTTTTGCAAGCCAAGGAGTTTACCCGCGCCACGGAGGTGTCGGCGCTGGCCATCACCAAGCTCGACGGCACGGCCAAGGGCGGCGTGGTTATCGGCATCTCTGACCAGTTCAGCATCCCAGTGCGCTACATTGGGGTGGGCGAGAAGATGACGGATTTACAGCTTTTTGACCGGCACACGTTCGTCAATTCGCTCTTTAAAAAATAGGGCTTGCGTAAAAAGCCTGCTTGTAAAAGCGCCCGGTAAACTACCGGGCGCTTTTGCGCGTTGGGGAGGCTATTCCACTTATCCTTCGTGATGCGCATTATTTACCTCGGGCTCTTGGCCAGCGGGCTGCTGGCCGCCTGCAACTCGAACACCGATACCACGACCACCATCCCGCTAGTGCCCGTCAACGTGCAGCTCGACCTGCTGGACCAGCAAAACAAGGCCCTGCGCTTCGATAATGGCATCGTAGCCATCCCGCCGGGCAGCGCCAATGGCCAGGGCGGCCTGAAGGGCATTTACGTAGTGCGTCAAAACGCGACGACGTACCTGGCCTTCGAGCGCAATTGTACCTATCAGCCTCTCAACAGCTGCGCCACCGTCAGCCTCGACCGCAGCTCGCGCTTGTTCTTCCGGGATAGCTGCTGCACCTCGCAGTTTAACCTGCAAGGGTTGGTAACGGCAGGCCCAGCTACCCGCTCCCTGCGGCAATACGCCACGAGCTTGAATGGTAGCTTGCTGACAATCACCAATTAGAAACTTTTTTTCATAAAAAAGCGGTCAATTTTTACGGGTGGCTTGTTTTCTCGAAAAAGCTGTTCTTATCTTTGTGGCCCGAAAGCGCCGGTTTCGGGACATAAAAGCTTCCTTAGCTCAGCCGGTTAGAGCATCTGACTGTTAATCAGAGGGTCCCTGGTTCGAGCCCAGGAGGGAGCGCTTTTAGTGTAAATGCCCTTGTAAGTCAAGTACTTGCAAGGGCATTTTTGCTTGTGAGCTTTCGGTTACGGTCTTCGCTACCTAAGCATGGGTGGCAAGCCAGCCGCAACGGCTTTAGCGTACTAAGCTGCTACCGGGTAGCAAGGCAACGGATACTGCGGCACACATTGGCTTTGGGTAGGTCAGGAGCAGCTGGGATGGCCTGGGTAAGCATCTGGCTGCCTCTGGCCATAGCTACGTAGCGTAAGGGCTAGAGAGGCCCGCTAACGGCCGCTGGGCGGCATGTGGGCTAGCGCGGCCACCCCGGTTGGAAACGGCGCGTGAGAAGGGAGATAGGCCCGCACAGGCAAAAAGAAAGGCGGCCCGCACGCGGGTCGCCTTTCTTTTTGCCTGTGCGTAGGAAGTGAAGTGCCTACCAGAATACCGAATACAAGGCTACCACGATGCCCAGAATCAGCACTGCGCCGGCCGTGAAGGTGGGGTGGGGTCGGAACATCGACGAGTCGATTTCGAGGCCGTTGGTCTTCACGCCGCGGGCGTTTTCGATGAGGCTGATGAGCACCATGCCGATGATGCAGAACACGAATACGAAACCCATGCGGTCGAGAAATGGAATCTCGTACACGCCATTCACAGGCACGGCGTAGCCGAAGGGCGCCAGCCACGAGAGGTTGGCCATGCCGGGCAAGAACTTGAGCAGCACGGAGAGCAGGAAGCCGCCGATGGTGGCAAACAGCGCGGCGCTCGACGTGGCTTTCTTCCAGAAGAAACCCAGGATGAACATGGCAAAAATGCCCGGCGACACGAAGCCCGTGTACTCCTGAATGTAGGTGAAGCCACCCTTTTTATCGATGCCCAGGTGCGGCGCGATGAGGATGCCTAGCAGCATGGCCACCACTACCGCAATTTTGCCGGTGTTGACGAGCGTCTTCTCCGAAGCGTTGGGGTTGATGGCTTTCTTGTAGATATCGAGCGTAAAGATGGTGGCAATCGAGTTGGCTTTGCCAGCCAGCGAGGCTACTACAGCCGCCGTGAGGGCGGCAAACGACAGGCCCTTGAGGCCCACGGGCAGGATGTTGAGCAGCACCGGGTAAGCACGGTCGGGGTTAAGTTCGCCGCCCTGCATGAATTCGCCGCTGCCAAATACGTTTTGCTTGTAGAGGATGTAGGCCGCAATGCCGGGCAGCACCACGATGATGGGCATCAGAAGCTTGAGCACGGCAGCAAACAGGAGGCCGCCGCGGGCGGTGGGCAGGTCGGCGCCCAGGGCGCGCTGCGTGATGTACTGGTTGCAGCCCCAATAGTTGAGGTTCACAATCCAGAGGCCGCCGAGCAGCACGGTGAGGCCCGGCAGGTCGATGAAGCTGGGGTTATCCGGCTTCAAAATCATGTGGAAGTGGTCGTTGGCCTGGTGATACATCAGGCTCAGGCCGTTGAACACACCCGTGGTGCCGTAGTGCTCCGATACCATGTTGACGGCCAAGTAGGTAGTGGCCAGGCCGCCCAGGATGAGGAAGAACACCTGAATAACGTCGGTGAAGCCGATAACCTTCATGCCGCCCAGCGTGATGATGACGGCGGCAATGGCCAGCCCGTACATGCAAAAGGTGAGGTTGAGGCCCGACACGCTACTGGCCGCAATGGCGCCGAGGTAGAGAATCGAGGTCAGGTTGACGATAACGTAGAGCAAGAGCCAGAACACGGCCATAATCATGGCCACCGTGCCATTGTAGCGCTGGTGCAAAAACTGCGGCATCGTGAAGATGCGGTTTTTGAGATACACCGGGATAAAGAACACGGCCACGATGACGAGCGTGACGGCGGCCATCCACTCGTAGGCTGCGATGGCCAGGCCCATCTTGAAGCCCGAACCCGACATGGCCACGAACTGCTCGGCCGAAATGTTGCTGGCAATCAGCGAAGAGCCGATGGCCCACCAGGTGAGCGAGCCTTCGGCCAGGAAGTAATCTTTGGAATCGCCCTCGATGCTGCCATCGTGGCCGGTCTTGCGATTATAAATCCAGAGGCCGTAGCCGGCGACTATTAAAAAGTAAACGAAAAAGACTATGTAGTCTAACGTAGCCAGCTTATGCATAGGGCGGGAAAAAACGAATGGAAAACGAAAGTAGGGCAAATATCCGCTAGGAGACCTACGCAAACGATTGCGCACGGAAATTTCGCTGGCTACGGCCCCACGCGCCACCAGTCGATGGCGGCGTAGCCTGGCGCCGCCTGGCCGCTGGCCCTCAGGCAGAACAAGCCGAGCTTGGCACCCACCCAGCGCCCTTCGCGCGCCGTAAATTCGGGGCCCAGCGTCGTAAAAGCCTGCCCGGTGGCGCTGTAGCTAAACTGGCACCGGCCGCCGGCCTGCACGGCCACGCGCAGGTAGAGCGGCTGGCCGGCCGGCAGTGGGGGCGAGGTGGCCGCCGTGGTTTCGGCGGTGCCCTTGTCGGCCTGGGCGCAAATGGTTTGGGTTAGGGCCAGCCGGCCGTCGGCCAGGCGGGTGAGGGTGAGCGTGGCGTAGTCCATGCCCAGCACCACGAGGCCGGCGCGTTCGCCGGGGGCGGTGCCGGCCAGCGTGAGCTTGGCGGTGGCGCTGAAGTGCTCGGCCGGGAGCTTCTGGAGCAGCAGGTTGGGAGTGAGCCAGAGGTTGGGGGCCTCGGCGGGGGCGGGCACGGCCGCCAGGGCCAGCTGGCCAGGCGCGCTGGGGCTGGCTAGCCACTGCGGCTGCGGGTTGGCTTGCCACTGCCATTGCAGGCCGGGCCGGCCGCTGGCAAACTCGTCGGAGGTGGCGGGCACGGCCACCGTTACCTGGCTTGGCACGGCCGGCTTGCGGTAGGTACCCACGGGCGCGCCGGTGCCGTCACCGTCGGGGTCAAGGCCGATGACGGGCCAGTCGTTTTTCCAGCTCATGGGTTGCAGGTGCACTACCCGGCCGTAGGCGCCCTGGTCCTGAAAGTGCAGAAACCAATCCTGCCGGCCATCGGGCGTATCGACCCAGGCGCCCTGGTGTGGGCCGTTTACGGGGCTGGTGCCCTGGGCCAGCACGATTTTATCTTCGTAAGGCCCGAACACGTTTTTGCTGCGTAGCGCCACCTGCCAGCCCGTTTTCACGCCGCCGCCGGGCGCGAAGATGTAGTAGTAGCCGTGGCGCTTATAAAACTTGGGCCCCTCGATGGTCGGGTGGTTTTTGTGACCATCAAACACCAGCTTGTCTTCGCCCAGCAAGCTCAAGCCATCGGGAGCCATCTCGCTCACGTGGATAACGCTCTTGATGCCCGCCCGGCTGCCCGCGAAGGCGTGCACAAGGTAGGCGCGGCCATCTTCGTTCCAGAAGGGGCAGGGGTCAATCCAGCCCCTGGCGGCCTTCACGCACACGGGCGCCGACCACGGGCCGGCGGGGTTTTTGGCCGTCGTCACGAAAATGCCCAGGTCGGGGTCGGGGTAGTAGAGGTAAAATAAGCCCCGGTGGTGGCGGAGGGCGGGTGCCCACACGCCGTTGCCGGGCTGCACCTGGTTGTAGCGGCTGGCGGGCGGCTGCATGGGCAGCGCGTGGCCGATTATCGTCCAGTTTACCAAATCCTGCGAGTGCAGGATGGGCAGCCCCGGCGCGGCGTTGAAGCTCGACGAGGTGAGGTAGTAGTCGGGCCCCACCCGCACCACGTCGGGGTCTGAGTAGTCGGCGTAGAGCACCGGGTTTTTATACTGGCCGTTGCCTAGGTCGGGCACCCAGGGCGCGCCGGGGGCTTGGGCCTGCGCCGCCAGGGGAAGGCTGGCGGTGGCCAGCGCAAGAAACAGGGTGAGCCGGCGCATGCTGAGTGGGCTAAGACGGGAGGCAAAACCCTAAAGTAGAAAAACAACGGGCTGGGTTGCGCCACGACCGTGCCGGGCACAGGACGCTTGCCGAAATTGCCGTTGTATTTTTGTAGGCATACCTACTTCTCCGCCCTTCCTCGCCCGTGAAAAAAGCGTTGTACCTCATCGGCTCGCCCAACCAAACCACCCAGATGCACGGCGTAGCGCAGCTTTTGGAAGATGAGTACGAGCCCTATTTCAGCCAGCTCTACTACGATGGCTGGATGCGCGGCTTCTACGAGTGGCTGCTGCGCAATAAGGTGCTGGATAAGACCATTGTAACGGGCCTGGTGAAGGAAAAGGCCGACCGCTACATTGCCCAGCACCAATTGCGCCGCGACTTCGAAAACCGGGAACTGGGCCACCAGTACGACCTCGTGGTGTGTTGCTCCGATATCATCGTGCCCTGGCCGCTGCTGGCCACCACCAAGTCGGTGTTTGTGCAGGAGGGCATGACCGACCCGCTCAACACCTGGGCGCGCCTCGTAAAGCGCTGCACTAACTTTCCCATCCTGGCTATCGGCACTGCCCTCAATGGCATGAATAATTGCTGCGACGTGTACTGCGTGGCCTCGCCCGGCTACGCCGAGCACTTCGAGAAAATCGGGGTAGACAAGGGCAAAATCGTGGTCACGGGCATCCCGAACTTCGACGATGTAGAGAAGCTGCGGCAGAACAATTTTCCGCACCGCGGCTACGTGCTGGTGGCTACCACCGACATGCGCGAAACCTTCCGGCCCGACAACCGCAAGAAATTCATTCGCCACGCCACGCGCATCGCCGCCGGCCGGCCCATGATTTTCAAGTTTCACCCCAACGAGGAGATGGACCGCGCCACCGCTGAAGTGCGCAAATACGCGCCGCCCGGCACGCGCATCTACACCAGCGGCAACACCGAGGAGATGATTGCCAACTCGGTAGAGCTGATAACTCAGTACAGCACCGTGGCCTACGTGGGCCTGGCGCTGGGCATCCCGGTGCATTCGTACTTTGATGTGGACGACCTCAAGCGCAAGCTGCCCATCCAGAATGGTGGCACCAGCGCCCGCCGCATTGCCGATATTTGCCGGCAGTTTGGGCGGTTTGAGGGGTCGGGCTCGGCCTTTCTCCAGCAATACCAGCCTGCCGATGCCCCCCAACTGGCTCGCGCAGAAGCTTCCCGGTAGCTTGGGGAACTCTTGCGCCGTTGGTGTTACACTTTGTGCCGATTTTGTTACGTTTTATACCATAAGCGATGCTCACCCTTATTCAGGCCCGGCGCGGCTCTTCGCGGCTCCCCGACAAAGTCAGCCTCGACCTCGTGGGCCGGCCGCTGCTGGTGCGGCAAGTCGAGCGGGTGCAGCTGGCTCAGCGCGCGGGCCACGTGGCCGTTATCACCACCACTGACCCGGCCGACGACGTGCTGGCCGAGCTGTGTCAGCAGCACGGCATCGACGTGTTTCGGGGCAATACCCTCGACCTGCTCGACCGCCACTACCAGGCGGCGCTGCACTTTGGGGAGACGGAAGCCGTGGTGAAAATACCGAGCGACTGCCCGCTCATCGACCCGGCCATCATCGACAAGGTGCTGGGGGTGTATGAGGCCACGAAGGGCCAGTATGATTTCGTGAGCAACCTGCACCCCGCCACCTACCCCGATGGCAACGATGTGGAGATAATGACTTTCGCGGCCCTCGAAACGGCTTGGCGCGAGGCCCGCCGCCCGTTGGAGCGCGAGCACACCACGCCCTTTTTCTGGGAAAACCCCGGGCGCTTCCGGCTCGCCAACGTGACCTGGGAAACGGGGCTGGACTACGCCATGTCGCACCGCTTCACCATCGACTACGCCGCCGATTATGCGTTTATAAAAGCCGTGTACGAAGCGCTTTACCCCGCTAACCCGGCATTTAGCCTGGACGATATTCTGACTTTATTAAAACAAAGGCCGGACATTTATGCCTTAAATGCCGACCTGGCCGGTGTGAACTGGTACCGCAATCACCTGGACGAACTCAAAACCGTGGACGCGGGCAATACGAAGCAAGTATAATCAAGTATAATTCAGTAACTACCGTCATGCTGAGCGCAGTGAAATATCTCGCTCGCACCACTAGGATTCCTAATCCAACGAAGCGGTGGAGATGCTTCACTGCGTTCGGCATGACAACGATTTCGATTTGACCTTTCTGTTTCTATGACTTCCGAAAAAAAACAAGCGCTCTCCGAGCTCGCCCTGCGCGTGCGTGAGCACATCGTTCGCCTCAGCACCGATGGCGGCTGCTTCACGGGTGCCTCGCTGAGCTGCGCCGACCTGCTGGTGTACCTCTACGCCGACTTCCTCAACGTGCACCCGGGCAACCTTACGGACCCTGAGCGCGACTACCTTTTTCTGAGCAAGGGCCACGACGTGCCGGCCCTCTACGGCACGTTTGCCGAGCTGGGCTTCATGCCTAAGGAGCGGCTGAGCAACCACCTGAAGTCGAACGACTCCATCTACTGGCACCCCAACCGCAGCGTGCCGGGCGTTGAGTTTCACTCGGGCTCTCTGGGCCACCTGCCGAGCGTGGCACTGGGCGTGGCCCTCGATGCGCGCTTGCGCGGCCAAAACCAAAAAGTTATCGTCATCACTGGCGACGGCGAATTGAACGAAGGCACTTGCTGGGAAGCCCTGCTGGTAGCCAGCGCTCACAAGGTCAACAACCTCACGATTGTGGTAGACCGCAACCACTTCCAGGCCAATATCGCTACCGAAGACCTCATCCCGCTGGAGCCGCTGGCCCCTAAGTTTGAGGCGTTTGGCGCAGTAGTACGGCGCATCGACGGCCACGACTTCGCGGCTCTGGAAGAGGCTTTTACGGCCCTGCCATTCAGTTCGGACAAGCCGTCGGTTATCATCTGCGACACGGTGCGCGGCCGCGGCCTGCCCAGCATCGAGCGCCGCGCCGACCGCTGGTTCTGCAACTTCAGCAGTGAGGAAATTACCTCGCTCCTCAAAGAGCTGCACAGCCAGGAGGCTACTAAGCTCACCAGCGAAACCCTGACCGTTAGATAATTAGAGCGATGAATTACGAACAGCTTATCCACGAAACTGCCCTGGCCGACGAGCGCCTGCTGGTGATGACGGCCGAAAACCGCGCCCTTATCCGCAACCTGCCTGGCCCGCTGGGTGCCCGCTTTATCGACACCGGCATCACGGAGCAAACCATGATTGGCGCCGCCGCCGGACTAGCCCTGCGCGGCCGCGTGCCGGTGGTGCACGCGCTGGCTACCTTCCTCACGCTGCGGGCGTTTGAGTTTATCCGCACCGACGTGGGCATTGCCAACCTGCCCGTAAAAATCAGCGCCTTCGTACCCGGCTTTCTGTCGGATGGCAACGGCCCGACGCACCAGGCTATTGAGGACGTATCGCTGATGCGTGGCATCCCCGGTATGACGGTTTTCGCGCCCGCCGACGAGGCCGATATGCTCGCCATGCTGCCCGCCATCTGGGCTTCGCCGAGCCCCGCCTACCTGCGCGTGAACACCCGCCCCGGCACCTACCAGCACGAGCCCTTCGTAATGGGCAAGGCCGAAATCGTGAGCGAAGGCAAGGACATTACCATCCTCACCTACGGCATGCTTTTCGAGCAGGCGCTTATTGCCAAGGACTTGCTGACCGAAGCCGGTTACTCGGTGGGCCTCGTAAACCTGCGCAGCCTCAAGCCTTTGGACACCAAAGCGGTGCTGAACGTAGTGCGCGGCGGCTCACTCGTAGTGACGCTGGAGGACCACTTCCAGACCGGCGGCCTCTACTCCATCCTGGCCGAACTGCTGCTCGAAAATGAACTGACGGCCAAGGTGCTGCCGCTGGCCCTCAAGGAACGCTGGTACAAGCCCGGCCTGCTGAGTGAAGTGCTCGAATACGAAGGCTTTACCGGCCAGCACATTGCCCGCCGCATCGGCGAGCGCCTGGGCGATGGCGTGCATTCGTTCGGTGCCAAAACGAAGGTGGTCGAAAACGAATTTGCTGAGTAAGCTCAGCATAACGTTCTTTTTTAATGCTTTAGCCTGCCAATCCTTGCTTTATGAAATTCCCTAAATCCGACGACCTCTACGCCCGGGCGCAGAAAATTATGACCCCGGTTACCCAGACCCTCGCCAAGGGTCCGGGCCAGTACACCAAAGGCGCCTCGCCCAAGTACGTGAAGCGTGGTAAGGGCTCGCACGTATGGGATGTTGATGGCAATGAGTACATTGACTACCAAATGGGTATCGGCCCGCTGAGCCTGGGCTACGCCTATCCGCGGGTAGACGAGGCCATCAAGGCGCAGCTCGAAGACGGCATCACGTTCTCGATGATGCACGAGCTGGAAGTAGAGGTAGCCGAGCTGATTCACGAGATTATCCCGAACGCCGAGAGCATCCGCATCTCCAAGACTGGGGCCGACGTGTGCTCGGCGGCCGTGCGCGTGTCGCGGGCCTTCACCGGCCGCAAGGACGTGCTGTGCTGCGGCTACCACGGCTGGCACGACTGGTACATCGGCACCACGAGCCGCGACAAGGGTATTCCGCAGGAAAGCAAGGACTTAGTAAGTGCCTTCGAGTACAACAACCTCGACTCGTTCAAGGAAATGCTGACGCCCGACGTGGCCTGCGTTATCCTGGAGCCCTTCATTTTCGACGCACCCAAGGACAACTTCCTGCACGAGGTAGCCCGCCTTTGCAAAGAGAACGGCACGCTGCTGATTTTTGACGAGATGTGGACCGGCTTCCGCATCGCGCTGGGCGGCGCGCAGGAGTATTTCGGCATCAAAGCCGACCTGGCGGTGTTTTCCAAGGCCTGCGCCAATGGCATGCCCATCGCGCTGCTCACCGGCCGCAAAGACGTAATGCAGCTATTTGAGCAGGACGTGTTTTTCTTCACCACCTTCGGTGGCGAAGCCCTGAGCCTCGCCGCTACCGTGGCCACCATTAGCGAGATGCGTGAGAAAAACGTGGCCGCTTTCCTGGCCAGCCAGGGCAATAAGCTCAAGGAAGGCTACAACCAAATTGCCGCCGACCTCGGCCTCAGCAGCTACACCAAGTGCTACGGCTACGACTGCCGCAGCATCATCACCTTTGATGCCAGCGCTGGCAACCCCTTGGAAGTGAAAGCCTTCGTGCAGCAGGAGCTGTTCAAGCAGGGCATCCTGTGGGGCGGCTTCCACAACATGAGCTTCTCGCATACCGACGAGGACGTAGCCAAAACCCTAGCCGCCTACCGCGCCGTGCTGCCGATGTTGAAAGACGCCATCGAAAAAGGCGACGTAGCCAGCCGCCTCGAAGGCGAGCCGGTGGAAGCCGTGTTCCGCAAGGTGACCAATGCTGCACCCGTGAAGAAGTAGCGCGAAGCTTCTGCTTCGCGTATCGCCGCAACGCGGCGAAGGTGGGGCCGGGCGTATTTGCCCGGCCCTGCTTATTTCGTATCAACCACCCTTACTGATATTTCGCCGCAGTGCGGCCATACGCGATGCGGAGGCTTCGCGCTACTGCCATGAACTTCTTCGACTTAACCAATAAAACGGCCATCGTAACCGGCGCGTGTGGCCTCATCGGCCAGAAGCACTGCGAGGCCCTGGCCTTGGCCGGCGCCAACGTAGTGGTGGCCGACCTGCACCTCGACAAGGCCCGCGAGGTGGCCGCGGGCCTGCCCGGCGCCGTGCACCTGCCGCTGGCCGTGGACGTGACCTCGCCCGAGTCGCTGGCCGCGGCGCGCGACACTATTATCGAGCACTTCGGCCACATCGATGTGCTGGTAAACAATGCCGCCATCAACGACATGTTTGAGAACCCGGCCCTGGCCGCCGACCTCAGCAAGTTTGAGAACTTCCCGCTAGCGACTTTCACGAAAGTGCTGGAAGTGAACGTGACCGGCATCTTTCTGGCGGCGCAGGTTTTTGGCACGCCGATGGCCGAGCAGGGCCACGGCTCCATCATCAACGTGGCCAGTACCTACGGCATCGTGGGGCCCGACCAGAGCATCTACCGCAACGAGGCTGGCGAGCAAACCTTTTATAAGTCACCATCTTACCCTATGACGAAGGGCGCGGTGGTCAACTTCACGCGCTACCTGGCTGCCTACTGGGGCGCCAAGGGAGTGCGCGTAAATACGCTCTCGCCGGGCGGCGTGGAAAACAGCCAGGATGCCTTCTTCGTGAAGCAATACAGCGCCAAAACGCCGCTCGGCCGCATGGCCATGCCCACCGACTACCAGGGGGCGGTGGTATTTCTGGCGTCCGACGCCTCGGCCTACATGACGGGCGCCAACCTCGTGGTAGACGGCGGCTGGACAGCGATATAAGCAATAGCGCGGGCGGGGTAGTCCGCGTTTGTCGCCTGTGGGCGCGGGCTGCCCCGCCCGCGCTACTGCCCGCCGTGTTGTAATTTCGGATAGGATTTCACCAGATTTTTATATGAAGCACGCCGACCTCGTTGCCAAAGCCCGCCGCATTAAGCTCGTTCTAACCGATTGCGACGGCGTGCTCACCGACGGGGGCGTGTACTATGGCGAAAGCGGCGAGGTTTTCAAGCGCTTCAACATCCGCGACGGCATGGGGGTGGAGCGCCTGCGCGCCGTGGGCGTCGAAACCGGCATCGTGACCGGCGAGCGCTCGCCCTCGGTGCAGAAGCGCGCCGACAAGCTCAAGATTACCGAGCTGCACCTGGGCATCAAGGACAAAGCCCCGTTGCTGGCCGAGATTCTGACCCGCCTGCACCTGACCGCCGAGCAGGTAGCCTTCATCGGGGATGATACCAACGACGTGGCCATCCTGGGCCTGGTGGGGCTGGCCGCCTGCCCCGGCGACGCCACTATTTTTGCCCGCCAGGCGGCCGATTATCACTGCCAGGCCTTTGGCGGCCAGGGCGCTTTTCGCGAGCTGGCCGAGCTGATTATCAGCTGCCAGGGCGGGGCCCCGGTGCCCAACTCCGGCGCGGAGTAACTAAGCTGGTAAAATAAAATCTGGCGGCCCGCGTCATCTCGTCTGCTGGTCGCCCAAACCGTCCGCCATCTGCGCTGTTAGGTTGCTTTTCAGTTGTTTCTGGCTCTACTTTCAAGCCCACCACTTTCCTCGTTATGTCAGTCGTTCAAATCAAGAAGAACCGCGCCATTGGCCCCGGCCAGCCGTGCTACATCATTGCCGAAATCGGCATCAACCACAACGGCTCGCTCGACATTGCCAAGCAGCTCATCGACGCGGCCGTAACGGCCGGCTGCGACGCCGTGAAGTTTCAGAAGCGCACCCCCGAGCTGTGCGTGCCCAAAGACCAGTGGGAAAAACAGCGCGATACCCCCTGGGGCCGCATGAGCTACATCGACTACAAGCGTAAAACCGAGTTTGGCCTCGAAGAATACACAGCCATCGACGACTACTGCAAGGCGCGCGGCATCGACTGGTTTGCCTCGTGCTGGGATGAGCCGTCGGTAGATTTTATGGAGCAGTTTCAGCCCGTGCTCTACAAAATGGCGTCGGCCTCGCTCACCGATAAGCCACTGCTCGACCGCGTGCGCGCCACCGGCCGCCCCCTCATGCTGAGCACCGGCATGAGCACGCAGCAGGAAATTACCGATGCCGTGGCCTACGTGGGCCTCGACAACCTGATGATTGCGCACTCGACTTCGGCCTACCCCTGCCCCCCGCAGGAACTGAACCTGCGCATGATTGGCACCTTGCAAGCGCAGTTTCCGGGCACGCCCATCGGCTACTCGGGCCACGAAACCGGCCTGAGCACCACCGTAACGGCCGTGGCCCTGGGCGCCACGTTCGTGGAGCGCCACTTCACCCTCGACCGCGCCATGTGGGGTTCCGACCACGCAGCCAGCGTAGAGCCGGGCGGCATGGCCAAGATGGTGCGCGACATCCGTGACACCGAGGCTGGCCTCGGCGATGGCGTGAAGGTGGTGTACGAGAGTGAGAAGGAGCCCCTGCGCCGCCTGCGCCGCGAGGTAACGGCCGCGTAAAGCGCCATAAAAATTCCCCCAGAACGTCATGCTGAACGAGGTGAAGCATCTCGCTCGAATCGTAGGGTAGGTAACCCAACGGCGCTAGCGAGATGCTTCCCTACGGCCAGCATGACGTTTTTATTTTTACTGAAAGCCAGGCCGGAAGCGAGTGCAGGCGAACATTAATCCGCAGCCAACAGTTTTGGGCAGAGTTACCTGATTATCAAACACGCTATGCTGGAGACGCTAAGTAAGTTGTACCAAAGCCAGAGCGCTGTAGTGCAAACCACCATGATTACCACGCCCATCC
>Ga0160427_10001724_pt1 | contig 13318 bp, 11 predicted proteins | sample SolpanmetagenomL_FD_108194 | JGI IMG/M metagenome (GOLD analysis project Ga0160427, IMG submission 108194) | Solar panel surface microbial communities from Lawrence Berkeley National Laboratory, California, USA - L | ecosystem: Engineered > Built environment > Solar panel > Unclassified ...
CGCGGCGCGCATCGACGGCGCGAGCGAGTTCCGGGTGCTGTTCAGCATCTTCCTGCCGCTGAACTGGAGCATCACCTTCTCGCTCGCCATCGTGACCTTCATCGCCGCCTGGAACAACTTCCTGTGGCCGTTCATCGTGATGAACGACACCGTAAAGCTCACCATTCCGGTGGGCATCACGCAGGTGCAGTCGGCCTACGGCGTGGCCTACGCCAAGACCATGGCCTCGGCGGTCTCGGCGGCCGTGCCGACCATCGTGGCGTACCTGCTGTTCCAGCGCCGCGTGACCGAAGGCGTGATGGCCGCCGCCGGCCTGAAGTGAGCGGCGGGTGCGCCACCCGCAAGCCGACCCCCGTTCCGCTTTCGATGTAACCGCAGGTGCGCCGAACCGAAAGCCGGGGGGTGATAGCCTGAGGAAATGCAGGCGACGCCGCGAAGTGGCACAAGCACTCCCCGGCCGGACGAGCACCAGACGTCCTGGCAACTGAAGAACGCTCCCCCGAGAGGCTGTGAATGGTGAAATCAAACGGACGAAACGTCACCATCCACGACGTGGCCAGACACTCGGAAGTGTCTTACCAGACGGTATCGAGGGTCATCAACAACCACGTCAGCGTGGCCGAACGCACGCGCGCCCGGGTGCTGGCCGCCATCGAGGAACTCGATTTCCGGCCCAGCATTCTGGCCAAAGGCCTCGTCACCCGGCGCTCGCAGCTGATCGGGATGGTGGCCTACGGCACCGAGCAGTACGGCCCGGCCCAGGTGGTCCGCAACGTCGAGCGCAGCGCCCGCAGCCACGGCTACGAGATCATCCTGGCGACCCTCAGCGAGTTCCGGGAGGAGGAGATTCTGGCGGCCACCTCGCGGCTTCAGCAGTTCGGTGTCGACGGGCTGATCCTGCTGACCCCATACGACGCCCGCGACATCGTGAGCCGCATCGGGACGCACCTGCCCGTGATCCTGATCGACGCCACCGCCGACGTGGACGGCACCACGGTCAGCATCGACCAGGTGCAGGGCGCGGTGATCGCCACCGAACACCTGATCGGCCTCGGGCACCGCCGGATCCTGCACATCAGCGGCCTGGCCCTCTGGAGCGACGCCGAACTGCGCTACCAGGGCTATCTGCAGACGCTGGAGCGGCACGGCCTGACCCCGCTGCCCCGGCAGCAGGGCGACTGGAGCCCGGAGAGCGGGTATCAGGCGGTGAACGCGGCGCTCGCCTCCGGCACGCGCTTCACGGCGGTGCTGGCCGGAAACGACCAGATGGCGCTCGGGGCGCTGCAGGCACTGAAGCACGCCGGGCTGTCGGTGCCGTCGCAGGTGTCGGTGGTGGGCTTCGACGACACGCCCGAGACGGCCTACTACGACCCTCCCCTGACCACGGTGGTGCAGGATTTCGGTCTGCTGGGACGGAAGAGCCTGGAGGAACTGCTGCGCCGGGTCGAGCAGCCTCAGGAGCGCTTCCGGCACTTCGTGTTCCAGCCGCAGCTGGTGGTGCGCGGCACGACCGCCGCCGTGAACGAAGCGCCGGAACCACCCCCTTCCTGACCACTCCACCGAAGGGCAGGGGCCGGACAGCGAATCGCGTCCGGCCCTTCCTCTGTTCCCTGCGCGGCGAGAAACGGCGCTTCCGGTGACCCGGAGAGGAAAAAGGCAGACGGAATCCCACGCTACAGTGCCTGCATGCCTCTCTCGTACCCGCTCTCCGGAATGACCGTGACCGACCACGAGTTCAGGGTTCCGCTCGACCATTCGCGGCCCGCCGGGCCCCAACTGGAAATCTTCGCCCGCGAACTGGCCGGGCCGGACGGCCGGGACCGGCCTTATCTGGTGTTCTTTCAGGGTGGCCCAGGGTACGAGGCCACCCGGCCTGCACCCGTTCCCGAGTGGATTCGCCGCGCCCTGCGCGACTACCGAGTGCTGCTGCTCGACCAGCGCGGCACGGGGCGCTCCTCTCCGGTCGGCACGCTGTCCGGTATGAGCGCGGCGCAGCAGGCCGGGTACCTGCGCCACTTCCGGGCCGACGCCATCGTGCAGGACGCCGAACTGATCCGGCAGCACCTGGGGCAGGAGCGCTGGAGCGTGCTGGGCCAGAGCTTCGGCGGGTTCTGCGTGACGACCTACCTGTCGTTCGCCCCCCACGGCCTGAAGGAAGCCTTCATCACCGGCGGCCTGCCTCCACTGGGCTGCCCCACCGCCGACGTCTACCGCGCCACCTACCGGCGCGTCGCCGAACGCAACCGGCGCTTCTACGCCCGCTACCCGCAGCAGCTCGACCGGGTGCGGGCGGTGCTGGAACGCCTGGAGCACGCGCCGCCGACCCTACCGACCGGCGACCTCCTCTCGCCCCGGCGCTTCCGGCAGCTGGGGCAGAACATGGGCATGGGTCACGGCCTGGAACAGCTGCATTTCCTGCTCGACTTTCCACTCGACTCGCCCGCCTTCCTGCACGGCGCGGCGGTGGCCTTTCCCTACGCCCGCAACCCGCTGTACGCCGCCGTGCACGAGGCCTGCTATGCCGACGGGGTGGTGACCGCCTGGGCCGCGCAGCGCGAATATCCGGCGGAGTTTCCGCCCGAGTGGTTCACCGGCGAGATGGTCTACCCCTGGATGTTCGAGGAGTCGGCGGCGCTGCGGCCCCTGGCAGACGCGGCCCACCTGCTGTCCCAGGAGGCGTGGCCCCGGCTGTACGACGAGGCGCAACTCCGGCGCAATACGGTGCCGGTGGCGGCCATCGTGTACGCGAACGACATGTACGTCGAGCGGGCGTTCTCCGAGGAAACGGCCGCCGCCACCGGCAACATGCGGCTGTGGCTCACCAGCGAGTACGAGCACAACGGCCTGCACGTGGCCGGGGAGCACATCATGGACCGGCTGATCGGGCTGGTGCGGGAACCGCTCTGAGCGAAAGCACGGGTCCTGGCGCGACGGTGAAGGCTGGACTCAGAGAAGATGAAGATTAACTTTGTCCTGTTTCAGTCAATGAGCGGAGCACCGTGCCACCATCGGGGAACGCGCATCGACCGGGCAGAGGTTCCGCCCGTGTACGCATGCGTCAGAGGTGGGTATGCACAGTCTTTCCAATTCCCGGATCATGGTCCGCCCGGTCCGAGCCGCTCTCCTGACGGGCCGCCGTGGCTGTGCCCCTGCCCCCTCCGTTCGCGCCACCCTCAGCGCCGTTTCCCGCTGACCGGTGCACGGATTTCAGCGACCGACGACAGCGGAAGGAAGACCGAAGCATTCCGGCTGGACTTCGTTCGGCACGGTGTCCGGGCCGACGTCTCCCCTGCCCGGCGCCCCGATGGTCGTGGCGATTCCGGCGCACAACGAGGAACGCCGGATCGCCCGTACCCTCCGGGCGCTCGGGATACAGACCGGAGAGCGGGCCGGGCACTTCTCGGTTCTGGTGCTCGCCAACAACTGCTCGGACGCCACCGCGGACGTTGCCCGGAGCGTGGCCCGCACCCTGCGTCTCAGGATCGAGGTGATCGAAGAGCACTTCGCCACCGAGCAGGCGCACGTCGGGCACGCCCGGGGCCGGGCGCTGCAGTTGGCCGCCGCCCGGCTCACCGGCCACCCGCACGGCCTGATCGCCACCACCGACGCCGACACGGTGGCGGCGCCCGACTGGGCCTCGCGTATGCGGCAGGCGCTGGCACAGGCGGACGTGGTCGGCGGGCGGATTTTCACGCTGCCCGAGGAGAGCGCCCGGCTGCCGCAGGGCCTGCGCCGACTTCAGCTTCAGGACGCGGTCTACCACCTGCTCGCGAGCCAGCTGGGCAGCCGCATCGACCCCGATCCGGCCGATCCGTGGCCGCGCCATCATCAGCATTTCGGGGCCAACCTGGGGCTGCGCCTCTCGGCCTGGCAGCAGGTCAAGGTCTGGCCGACGGTGCGCACCCTGGAAGACCTGGCCCTGGTCGAGGAACTGCGCCGCCTGGATCTGCGCGTCCGGCACTGTCCGCAGGTGAAGGTCTGGACCTCGGCCCGCCAGAGCAGCCGGGTCGAGGTCGGCCTGTCGAGCCAGCTGCGCGAATGGCAGGAGGTTCAGGCCCGAGGGCGACTCTGGATGGTGCCCGGAGCCGAGGAACTTCGGCGTCAGGCCGAGGCCGGCGCGGCCCTGAGCGGCAGCTGGCACAAGGGGAGCGCCGCTCCCAGCCTGGAAACCCTGTGGATGGTCGGGCCGGGGGAGCTGAACGCGGCCCTCTCGGCTCCGACGCTGGGGCAGGCCCGTGAGCTGGCGCTGAATGCGCGGCGCGGCGCGGGGCAGTGGGCCGCCGCCTACCCTCCGGTGCCGCTCGTCACGGCGCTTCACGATCTGCGCGAACTGCTGGCCCGCGCGTAACCGGCCTCAGCCGTCGGAGGCGTCTTCCTGCCGGCCGAACAGGTCGAGTCGGTACTGCTCGTGCCGTTCGCCGTGGAGGTGCCTCAGGCCCGGCGTGGTGAGCAGCGCGGCGTGCACATCGTCGCCCGTCTGCGGATAGTCGTGCACCGCGGGCGTCCAGTGCACCGCGATCAGGTGCCCGGCCGGTTCGAGAGCTTCCACGCAGCGTTCCAGCGTGGTCGTCAGGTCGGCGGGGCTCAGGTAGTACAGCACCTCCGAGAGCACGATCAGATCGAAGCGACCTCCCGGAAACTCCTGCGGCAGCGACCGGCGCTCGAAGCTCACCTGGGGCAGCGACTGGCAGCGCGCCCGGGCACGCTCCAGGGCGCGTTCGGCGACGTCAATCGAGAGCAGGTGTCGGCACCGCTCGGCCAGCAGGGCGCTCAGCACGCCCACCGAGCAGCCCACCTCGAGACCGGACCGGTAGACCTCGTTCGGCAGGGCGGCGAGCGTCCTGGCGTACTTGGCCGCCTCGTACGGACTGCTGCCGAAGTTCCAGGGGTCGAGGTGCAGCTCGTACATATCGTCGAAGTAGACGCCGGGCAGGCTCTCCGGCCCGGAATCGGTCACCGGATTACCTCCAGCAGACGCTCGGGGCTGCCGACCGAGCGGCGGATCATCGCCTCGGGCAGCACGAAGCCCGCCGGATCGTCGTGGATCAGGAGACCGAGCTGCGAGCGGTGGCACCGGATGGCCGCCTCTTTGCGGGCCTGCTGTTCGGGCAGGTCGGTGAACCACTGCTCCGCCTCGCCGGGACGGGGCAGGTCGTCGGCCTCGCCCCGTTCGGGCAGCCAGACGGTGTATTCCAGGACACGGGCCTGCGGCCACGCGGCGAGCGCCTGAGACACCAGCGCGTGCGTCGCCCGGTGGTCGGCGTGTGGGTCGCGCCGCCAGGGCAGCAGCACCGTGCCCGGCGCGGCCCGCGACAGTGCGAGGTGCACGAGTCGCGCCGCCGCCTCTCCGCCCGGCTGGTGTGGCCACGGCAGGCGGCTGTCGGGCAGGCCGAGGCTGACGCGCCGCTCCGGAAGCACGCCGAGCACGTCCAGCGCGGCGTGCCACTCCCCGAGCCGCTCGGCCGCCAGCCGATCCGGTGGCCAGCTCAACGAGGCGGCGTGCGAGGCGCTGCCGTCGCTGACGAGCATCGCCCAGACCTCGGTGCCGAGATCGGTCAGGGCCGCCGTCAGGCCGCCGCAGCCGAGGCCCTCGTCGTCGGGGTGAGGCGCGACGACCCAGACCGGCCCGAGGAGCGAGGAGGGAGGCAGCACGCGCCCCTCGGGAACGGCCTGTACCACCTCACGCTGTTCGGGGGTCACGCTTCCGCTCCCGCTTCGGCGGCATGCTCCAGCACCCACTGGCCGAGCCGCAGCCGCGCCGCGTCGGGGGCCGGCTGGCGCAGGTACATCCGCAGGTCACGGATCAGGCGCGAGAAGGGTTCGGGCTCCAGCAGACCGCGCGCGCCGACCGCCCGCTCGGCCGCTTCGAGCAGCGCCAGACAGGCATTCTCGGTGGCGAGGCGCGCGGCGTCCACCTGAACCAGCAGGCGCGCCTCGCCGGTCTCTCCGGCGAAAAAGGCCTGTTCCAGCCGTTCGCCTTCGGCCAAGCTGGAGGTGGCTGCCTGAAGACCGAGCCAGGCGTCGGCGAAGCGCAGCCGCTGCACGTCGTCGCCGCTGCGGCCCAGCCGGTGCAGATACCCGCGCACCTCATGCAGCAGGCGCTCGGCCCCGCCCTGCTGCACGGCGCAGAAGCGCAGCGCTCCAGACGAGAAGGTCGGCTGACGGTAGTAGTCGCCAGGCTGCCCGATCAGGTCGCCGGGGGCCAGCCGCGTGCCACTGAAATCGAGCTTGACGCTCTGGGTGGCCGCCATGCCGAGCGGCTGCCAGGAGGCCGCAACCTCGCGCACCTCGCTCTCCGGCGCGTCGGCCCGCAGCAGCACCAGCTGACGCCCGGCGCCGCTGTCAACCGGCAGCAGCGGGCGCGTGACGTGGCGTCCTCCGGAGGCGAAGGTCTTGGCCCCTTCGAGCCGCAGGCCGTCGTCCAGCAGCCTCACACCGTCCGGCCCCTCGGTGTTCCAGACGCCGAACAGGTGCCCGGCCACGGCGTCCTGCGCTGCCCTGCCGGCCTGCGCCGAGGTGCCGTAAGCCGAGACGAGCAGCAGCGCGTTGACGTGGCCCTCGAACAGCCGGCCAAGCGGCAGGCTGGCCCGGCCCACCAGCCGCATCAGGTCCATCAGTTCACCGTGCTGCATCGGGGGGCCGCCCTGCTCTACAGGAAGGCCGGCCAGCCAGAACGGACTGGTCCGCAGCCGGTCGAGGCCCGCTGCGGGCCACAGGTCTTCCGGTCCACTGGAAACGTCGGGGGCGTCGAGGCGACGGGCCAGGAGGGCCAGCCGCCCGGACCGCGACTTCGTCTGATCCGGCTGCGTTGTCTCTGAGCGCTCTGTCAAGGTCATCTTCGCCCATCCTGAGCGCTGCACGTCACGCTGTGTCTGATTTGCGACACAGGGTTAAGAATTTCTCCACAACGGCCGGCCCGAAGCGAAGTTTTCAGCACTGAAAGGGTGGCCGAACGTGAAGGTCACCACCCGGCTTCAACGCGTCCGACCACCCTGAACACGAACGCGGCCCGGCACAGACGAAGCTGGCCGGGCCGGAGCGGAGAACCCCTAGAGCCGGGCGCGTTGCCAGCGGCCCGACCAGAAGCGCCAGCCGTACAGGCAGGCCAGCGTGGCGATATACAGCAGCGCCGCGCACCACGCTCCGCCCACCCCGTAGCGCGGAGCGAGCCAGGTGGCAGCCGGCACCATCAGCAGCCACGCGCCGCCGATCGTGACGAGCAGCCGGAAGCGGGTGTCGCCCGCGCCCGCCAGCGCGCCGCCGAGCACGATCCCGATACCGTCGAGCAGCAGGTACCCGGCCATCACCGCCAGCACCGTGCTGCCCAGTTCAAGTACCTTGGGGTCGTGGTTGAAGAGGCCGATCAGGGCGCGCGGAAAGAACAGGAAGGTCAGCGTGAGCACCAGCATCAGGCCCGCGATCAGCCCGACGCCACGCCAGCCGATGCGCCGCGCCAGCCCCGGCTCTCCGGCCCCCAGCGCCCGCGAGAGCAGGCTCGAGGTGCTGGCACTCAGCGCGAACGCCGGGAGAAACCCGAAGGAGGCGAACTGGTTGGCGATCTGCGAGGCGGCCAGTTCGGTCGGCCCCAGCCGGGAGATGATGCCCAGAAACACCGTGAAGGCCCCCACGTCGGCCAGGTCGGTGGCCCCGGCGGGCAGCGAGATGCGCCCGACCGACTTCAGCTCGCTCACCGTGGGGCGCACGAACCACAGCCGTCCGTATTCCTCACGGTACAGCCGCAGCAGCAGCCAGAAGGCCAGCAGCCCCTGGATGGCCACCGCGATCAGGCTCCCCCAGGCGGCCCCGGCCACGCCCCAGCCGAATCCGAACACGAAGAGGGCGGCCAGCGCCGCGTTCACCACCACCACCATCCATGACAGCAGCATCGGTGTGCGGGTGTTGCCCAGCCCCAGCATGATCGCCAGGCTGGCCACCCCCACCAGCACGAAGGGAATCTCGAAGATGCGGATGTGGGCGTAGGTTTGGGCGATCGGCAGAATGCCGGGGGCCGAGCCGAGCAACGTCAGGATGGTGCTCACCAGCCATGGCCCGACCAGTGCCAGCGGCAGCCCGACGAGCGAGAGCGTCAGGAAGACGCCCGCCCAGCGCCGCACGCCCCCCTGGTCACGGGCCCCCAGGGCGCGGGCGACGAAGGTCGCGGCGGTGTTGAGCGCGCCCCTGAACAGCAGCGACACCGTGAACAGCACCAGGCCCGCCAGGCCCACCGCGCCCACCTCCAGCACGCCCAGGCGACCCATGTAGAGGGTGTCGGTGAAGCCCACGGCGGTGTAGGCGAGGTTGCTCAGCACCAGCGGCCAGGCGAGCGTCACGAGTTCGCGGGTCGTGCCGAGCGGAGCATTGTTCGTCACGTCCGGCACAGGACTGCCGACCTGTGGCGCGGTGGGCGCTTCGGTCGGCGGGAGGGAGGCGGCTTCAGGCATCCTTCAAGACTACGGCCTGGACAGTCAGGGGCACAACACGCCACCTGGCCTAGAACGAAACGCGGGCCTTCATGAAGCCTGCCCGCGCCGCCGGCCCTTCAGGCGGTCAGGATCAGCGGGGCGCCCTTCGTGATCATGATGGTGTGCTCGAAGTGGGCGGCCAGGCCACCGTCGGTCGTGCTCAGCGTCCAGCCGTCGCGCCGCGTCCGGACCCGCGCAGACCGCCCGCTGGAGACCATCGGTTCGACCGCGATGACCAGGCCCTCGTGCAGCGCCTCGTTGTCTTTCGCACGGTAATAGTTCGGCACGTTGGGGTCCTCGTGGATGGCGCGGCCGACGCCGTGCCCGAACAGTTCGCGCAGGACCGTGAAGCCGCGCCGCTTGACCTCGTTCTCGATCGCCTCTCCGATGGCGTGCACCGGCCGCCCGGCCTGCGCCGCCGTCATGCCCGCCTGAAACGCCGTCTCGGCACAGCCGATCAGCCGCATCACCACGGGCGAGGCGGGCGGCACCGCCACGGTCACGGCCGCGTCGGCGATGTATCCGTCCACGAACGGCGTGACGTCGATGCTCACCACGTCGCCGGCGGCCAGCGGACGCCGGGTCGGCAGGCCATGAACGATGTCGGCGTTGACACTGATGAAAACGTTGACCGGCGCGTCGTACGTCATGCGCGGCGCGGACTGCGCTCCGTACTGCTCATAGACTGTTCCGGCGAGGGCGTCGAGTTCGGCCGGCGTGACGCCGGGGCGGATGGCCGCCTTCAGGGTGCGGAGCGTCTCGGCGACGACGTGTCCTGCTCGCTGCATGCCCTGCAGTTCGGCCTCGGTCGTGATGGTCATGGCCTCACTCTAGGCCAACGGCGGGGCCAGCACACGGCAGCGTCTCCTGATTCACTTCTGGCAGATGGGCGAGCGCGTAGGCCAGCGCCTCGCCGGCAGGAACAGGGCGCGAGAACAGGTAGCCCTGACCGAAGCGGCAGCCCATCTCCACCACCGCCTCGACCTGCTCGCGGGTCTCCAGCCCCTCGGCGATCACCCGCAGATCGAGATGCACCGCCAGCGTCAGGACACTGGCGATGATCGCCCGCTGGCGTGTGCCGGTCGGCAGCGGCGCGACGAAGCTGCGGTCGAGCTTGAGTGTGCTGATCGGGTGGCGCTGCACGGCGGCCAGCGAGGCGTAGCCGGTGCCGAAGTCGTCGAGCGAGAGCGGCACACCGAGCCGGGCGAGGGCGTGCAGGTTCTCCACCGCTTCCGGCGCGTCGATCAGGGTGCTCTCGGTGACCTCGAGCTCCAGCCCTGCCGGAAAGTCGAAATCGAGCAGCCGCTGCCCGGCCTGCGCCGTGTGCCGCAGCTGCTGCCCGCTGATGTTCACGGCCAGCGTCAGGTGGGCGAGCGCCGGATGCTCCCGCCAGGCTCGCAGCTGCCGCGCTCCCTCGCGCAGCACCCACAGGCCGAGCGGCGCGATCAGGCCCGACGTCTCGGCGACGCCGATGAACTCGCCCGGCGCCAGCAGCCCACGGGTCGGATGCTGCCAGCGCACCAGCGCCTCGAAGCCGACGCAGTGGCCGGCGGGCAGGCAGACCAGCGGCTGGTAGTGCAGCGTGAGCTGGCCCTCGGCGATCGCCTCCCGCAGCTCACGCTCGGTGTTCAGCCGCTTGACGACCGACGCGTGCATGCTCTGGTCGAACAGCTGCGCGCTGTTCTTGCCCGCGTGTTTCGCCCGGTACATGGCCGTGTCGGCGTCTCTGAGCGGCTCCTCGACCTTGCTGTAGGCCTCGTCGGCGAGCGCCGCACCGATCGAGGTGGTGACGTACACCTCTCTGCCGGAGAGCCTGAACGGCGCCTCCATCTCCTCGTTGACGCGCGCGATGATGCGCATGACCTGCGTGGCGTCGCAGGGGTTGTCGAGCAGCACGGCGAACTCGTCTCCGCCGAGCCGCGCCACCGTGTCGGTGGTCCGCACCGAGTTGCGCACGCGCGAGGCCACCTCCAGCAGCAGCCGGTCGCCGACGATGTGGCCGTAGGCGTCGTTGATGTCCTTGAAGTTGTCGAGGTCGAGAAACAGCACCGCGTACGAGTGGTTCGGGTCGCGCCCGAAGCGCGCCATGCTCTTTTCCAGCAGGCTGTAGAGCAGGGTGCGGTTCGGCAGGCCGGTCAGGCGGTCGTGCAGCGCGTCGTGTCTCAGACGTTGCTCGGTCAATTTGCGCTCGGTCACGTCGTGCATGGCGACGACCGCGCCGAGGACCTGCCCGGACGGCGAGTGCAGCGGCCCGCCGGAGACCAGTACCACGCGGCTGGGCAGCCGCTCGGTCGCGATCACCATCTCCTGATTCTTGATCGTCTCGCCCCGCAGCGCCCGCGCCAGCGGCACACGGTCGCTCGGCAGCAGCGTCTTGCCGTCGGGTTCGTACAGCCGGAAATGTTCGCTCCAGCCGCCCAGCTGGACCTCGCTCGGCCCCTCGCCGTGCCACTCGCGGGCCAGCCGGTTGAAGACGGTGAGCTGGCCCGAGGCGTCGCAGGCCACGATTCCGTCCTGCACGTTCTCCAGAATCGCTTCCAGAAAGGCGCGGGCCACCTCGACCTCGCGCAGACCCCGCAGATGCTCGGTCATGTCCCGGCTTTCGAGGGCGATCACCTCGACCGTGCCCTCGTCGCCCAGAATCGGGGTCAGGCTCAGATCGACCCTCGCCTCGTTCAGGTTCTCTCCGACCATCACCAGGTCGAGGCGCACGAACACGCCCGAGGCCGCCCGCCGGAACGCGTCCTGAAGAGCGCCGAGATTCTCAGCGGTCGTCATCCACCAGGGCGCGTCCCACAGCGGCCGGCCCAGCACCTTCACACGGCGGGTGCCCGCGAAGGCCAGCAGCGTCTCGTTGGCGTCGATCAGTGTGCCGTCGGGCAGCACGGTGCTCTGAAACTCGAAGGTGCGGTCGTACACGTCGCGCAGGCGGTCATGGTCTTGCTGCAGTGCCCGCCAGTCCGAGTGGTTGACCGCGATGCTGGTCAGGGCCTTCAGGACGTCCGCCGACGCGCCTTCGGCCCCACTGATCCAGAGGTCCGCCGCTCCGTATGGAGCGAGGCTGAGGGCGTCCGGCGCAGCGACCGCCGACTTCAGGCCGACCTGTGCGCCCGAAAAGCCGAAGGCGGTCAGCAGGGGCAACAGCGCGTGGGCCAGCACCGGCGTGTGTGAGGGGGGCGGACGCATATCGTCCCAGTGTGAAGGGGGGTGCCCAACAGAAACCTCTCAGCCGGTCGCCGGCTCTTCCAGAGACGAGAGCAGCTTGGCCGCCAGCTCTTCGAGCACGGCGATCTCCTCGGCCTTGAGCGCCGAGAAGGTGTGCAGCTCGGTGTGCAGGTGGCGCGGCAGCAGGTCGTCGGCCAGCGCCAGTCCCTTCGGGCTGAGCCGGATGCGGCTGCTGCGGCGGTCGTGTTCGCTCAGCTGGCGCTCGATCAGGCCCTTGTCGAGCAGGCGGCTGATGCGGTTGGTGATCGACGCGCCGCTGATGGCGGTGAGCTGCGCGAGTTCGGTGGGGGTCAGGCCCTGCGGCGGCGCCGACCGGCGCAGCGTGATCAGCAGGTCCCAGGTGGCCGGGTTCAGGCCGGCGGGCGCATAGGTCTGGCTGACCTGCCGCTCCAGCGCGGCGTGCAGGCGGTCGAGCAGCAGGTAGGTGAGCATGGGAGAAGGGTCGAGACCGGGCCGGGCCACCTGCCAGTCGGCGCGGATGCGCTCGAGCAGCGCCCCGGTCGACGTGGGCACTGGCGACGCAGATGAACCGGATGTCACGGACGTGGCCTCAAGGTGAAGGCAGCCTAACATGCGCCCACCTCTGCTGCCCACCCGCCTCCGGGCGGGCGTGATAAATTATTTAGACGGCTAAGCATCGGCACGGTCGTCCGGACGAAGGCGGGTAAACTGAGGAGACTCACCCGGTCCGGGGACGCCGGAAGGCATACACCACCTCAGGAGAAGACGCCATGACCGCCAGACTCAGCCTGAATGCCCTGAACACCATCGGCGCCGCCGACTTCACGGAGGTGTTCGCCGGCGTGCTCGAACACTCGCCGGTGTACGCCGAGCAGGTGGCGGCCGGGCGGCCCTACGCCAGCGCCGAGGCGCTCGCCGCCGCGTTCGGACACGCCGCGGCGCAGGGCAGCGCGGAGGCCCAGCTCGCGCTGATCCGCGCCCACCCGGACCTCGCGGGCAAGGCGGCGATGAGCGGCGAGATCACGGCCGAGTCGGCGGGCGAACAGGCCTCGGCCGGGCTCGACCGCCTGACCCCGGACGAGTACGCCGAGTTTCACCGCCTGAACGCCGCCTACCACGCCCGCTTCGACATGCCGTACATCGTGTGCGTGCGGGAGCACACCAAGGCCAGCATTCTGGCCGGGGCCGCCGAGCGCCTGGAGCACAGCCCCGAGCAGGAGCGACAACGCTCGCTGTACGAGATCGGACGAATCGCGCGGCTGCGGGTGCTGGACCTGATCGGGAACGGGGAGGCGGAAGCATGACGGACACGGCGAAGGTGAAGGTGGTGCTGGGCCAGAACAACTACGGCAAGGCCGACGTGCGGCTGTTCAAGGTCTTCCGGGACACGTCCAGGCACGAGGTCAAGGACGTGTGGGTGGACGTGGCGATGCAGGGCGATTTCACGGCGGCGCACACCCTGGGCGACAACACCGACCTGCTCGCCACCGACACGGTGCGCAACACCGTCTACGCCCTGGCGCAGGACGGCCTGACAGGCAGCGTCGAGGAGTACGGCAAGGTCCTGATCCGGCACTTCGTGAAGGCGGGGCCCCGGGTGCAGTCGGTGCGCGTGAAGTTCACCGAGCACCTGTGGCAGCGCGTCTCGGCGAACGGCGGCGAGCATGACC
>Ga0160427_10001725_pt1 | contig 13313 bp, 12 predicted proteins | sample SolpanmetagenomL_FD_108194 | JGI IMG/M metagenome (GOLD analysis project Ga0160427, IMG submission 108194) | Solar panel surface microbial communities from Lawrence Berkeley National Laboratory, California, USA - L | ecosystem: Engineered > Built environment > Solar panel > Unclassified ...
ATCGAGGCCAGCGTGGCGCTCATGATCCCGCCGCCGATCAGGACGGCGTCGTAGCGGTTCGCTGCCGGCAACGGACTCACCCTCTGACTTCGCGGTTCCGACCAGACGGCTCTGGCCGGACGGGACGAGGTTACGACCTCCGCGGCCCGCGGCGCCCGCCGGGCACCCCGTCGCGGGGGTGTCCGAGGCGCACGTCACACCGCGGGCGCGGCGCGGTCTCAGCCGGCCAGCGGCTGCGTGAGGTCGTACACGGTCTGACCGCCGACCGTGGTGGAGGTGAACGTGGTCTGGACCCACGCCAGGACCTCGCTGGTGGTGCTGCTGCCCCCGCGCCCACCCGCCCCCTCGCCGCCGACGAGGTAGTGCACCTGGCCGGCGGCGACGTAGGCCTGGAACTGCGCGAGCGTCGGCGTCGGGTCGCCGGACCAGCCGCCCATCGCCATCACGGCCTCGCCGCTGGCGAGCTCGAGCTCCGCCGCGGACTGCGACCCGCTGGTGGCCGCCGCCCACGTGGTGCCCGCGCCCTGCAGCAGCGTCACGAGCGCCGCGTCCGTCGCCCCGGACGCCCCGTCGGGGTCGCCGCCCGGCCCACCGCCGGTGCCCGCCGCACCCGTCGCCGGTGCCTGACCTGACGCCGTCGCCCCGGCCGGGGTCTGCGGCGCGCCACCGGTCGGGCCCGCACCCGCCGGGCGGGCGCCGCCTCCCGGGAAGCCCGCCCCGGCGGCGGACGAGGGGCCGGCGGAGGGGATGGAGCCGGTGTGCGGGGTGGCCGCGGTCGCGACCGCGAAGGAGGCCGGGGCCGCGAGGCCCGCGACGGTCCCGGTGAGGACCAGCACGACCACCAGGCGCCGCAGCCGCACGGGGGTGACGACGAGCGCGCCCGCGGCGAGGACGCCGACCGCGAGCACCGCCCGGGCCAGGACCGGCCAGAGGTCGTCGCGGTGCAGCAGGAAGGAGCTCCACCCCACCGCGGCGACGAGCACGAGGGCCAGGCCGGCGCGGGCGGCCAGGCTCGCCCGCCGCACCCACAGGGCGTGCCCGCCGACGGCGACGAGCGCCGCCACGGCCGGCGCCAGGGCCACCGTGTAGTACGGGTGGACGGTCCCCTCCATGTAGCTGAACACCCCGCCCGAGACGACGAGCCAGGTCCCCCAGAGGACCAGCGAACCCCGCGTGCGGTCGGCGCGCGGCGCGCGCCGGGTCACGATCAGCCCCAGCACGAGGGCCAGCAGCGCCGCGGGCAGCAGCCAGGAGATCTCGTCACCCATCTCGGAGGAGAACAGCCGCCGCCAGGTCGCGGCACCCCCGAAGCTCGACCCGGCGACGCCGCCGCTCGTCCCGCCGCCGGCCGCGGGACCACCGTCACCGCCGAGGAGGCGCCCGAGGCCGTTGTAGCCCAGCACGAGGTCCATCACGGTGCCGTCCGTGGAGCCGCCGACGTACGGCTTCGCCCCCGGCCACAGCGTCACGGCGAGCACCCACCAGCCCGCGGACACGACGAGCGCCACCCCCGCGCCGAGCAGGTGCAGGGCGCGGCGGCCGAGCCCCGTCGGGGCCGCCCACAGGTGCAGCAGCGCGAGGGCGGGCAGGACGAGGAAGCCCTGCAGCATCTTGGTGAGGAACGCGAACCCGAGGGCGACGCCCGCGAGCGCCAGCCAGCGCCAGCTCGCCCGCTCGGTGGCCCGGACCGTCGCGGCGGCCGCGGCCACCATGAGCAGCACGAGCAGCGCGTCGGGGTTGTCGAAGCGGAACATCAGCGCCGCCGCGGGGGTCGCGGCCAGCGCCGCCCCCGCCACGAGGCCCGGACCCCAGCCGTGCCAGCGCCGCACGGTGGCCACGAGCAGCCACACCGCGAGGACACCCTCGACGGCCTGCGGCACGAGCAGCGACCAGCTGGAGAAGCCGAACGCGCGGGCCGCGAGCCCCATGACCCACAGGGACGCCGGCGGCTTGTCGACCGTGATGAAGCCCGCGGGGTCCAGCGAGCCGAAGAACCACGCCGACCAGCTCTGGGACCCGGCCTGGACCGCGGCGGCGTAGAAGCTGTTGGCGTAGCCCGAGGCCGAGAGGTCCGCGACGTACAGCACCGCGGTCGCGGCCAGCAGGACCAGGAGGGCGGGGCGGGCCCACGCGGGCTGGCCCGCGGGCCCCCGCAGGGCGCGGCGGGCGCGGGACGCACCGCGGGCGCCGGCGGTGCGGTCGGCTCCTGGAGGGGCGGTCGTCGTGGTCATGGGGTCCTCTTCCGGGTCGGGGCTCCCCCGAGGATCGGCGTGCCGTCTCGCCGCGACCCCTGCGCCGCCTGTGCGCCGGGTGTGACCGCAACGCCCCGCCCGCAGCCCCCGAGCCCCTCAGCCCGGCGAGGGAGGACTCAGCCCCGGTCGGGCACCAGCGCCAGCAGCCGTGCCCGCTCACCCGCGAGGCGGCGCAGCAGCACCAGCTCCTCCTCGGGGCTCGGGAGCTGGGTGCCGCGGAAGGCGCGGTCGCGGCGGAACGCCAGCTCCGTCGCCGTCTCCTGGAAGTCGCGCACCGTCCCGGCGGCCGGTCGGCCCCCGGCGCGCAGCGCCCACGCCCGCGCGTCGCGGCGCCCGCGGCCGGAGGCGAGCATCCGCAGCTCCGCGTCGCTCAGCCAGCCGGTGCGGACGTAGACCTCGAGGTGGCGCCCGACGAGCCGGCCCTCCCGGCGCCGGGCGACGAGCGCGACGGCCACGGCCGCCGCGAACACGGGCACCTGCAGCAGGACGTAGACCTCCAGGAACGCCGTCGCCCCCTGCGAGGCGCTGGCGTTCCAGGCCGCGTGCAGGGCGACGGCGACGAGGAGCCCCGCCACCGGTGCGAGCACGCGCACGGCCCCCGAGCGGTGGCGCGCGGCGACGCCCAGGCCGACACCGGTGGCCATCGTGAACAGCGGGTGGGCGAACGGGGAGACCAGGCAGCGCAGGACGAAGACCGCGACGAGGGAGCCGCCACCGTCGGTGGACAGGGCCCGGCCGAGGTAGAGGACGTTCTCGAGGAAGGCGAACCCGACGCCCACGCAGGCCGCGTACACGATGCCGTCGACGACCCCGTCGAACTGCCGCCGCTGCACGAGCACGACCAGCAGGACCCCGAGGCCCTTGAGGCTCTCCTCGACCAGCGGGGCGACGAGCACGGAGGTGTTCGTCACGTCGCCGACGGCCCGGTCCAGCAGCCGCGAGGACAGCGAGTTCAGGACCAGCGCCCCGAGGCTCGCGACGCACGCGCCCCAGCCGAAGGCGAAGGCCAGCAGGTGCGGCGGTTCGGCCTCGTGGCGGTCCAGCCACAGCACGGTCGCGAGCACGGGGCCCACGGGGACGGCGGCCAGCAGCAGGCCGGGCAGCAGCCCGGTGAGGCCGACCTCCGCGGTCACGGCCCCCAGGCTCAGGAGGCCGCAGACGACGAGCACGGCGACGGTGACGACCAGCAGCGACCGGGGCCGGCGCTGGCTCGGTCCGGGGCCGACGGCGAGAGCGCCGGCCGGTCCACCGGGGACGTCGTCCGGCATGAGCCGAGGGTAGGCCACGGCGGCCCGCCCCACCCGGGCGCGCGGGCCGCCCCGCGCCCGTCCCCCGCGGGCCGGCGCCTGCGCTCCCCTAGGCTGACGCGGTGAGCAGCGACACGACCGCCGCGCCGGCGACACCCCCGGCCAAGGACAAGGTCCACGACCGCATCGTCTGGATCGACTGCGAGATGACGGGGCTGGACCTGGCGAAGGACGCCCTGGTGGAGGTCGCGGTGCTCGTCACCGACGCCGACCTCAACGTCCTCGGCGAGGGCGTCGACGTCGTCATCAAGCCGCCGGCGGAGTCGCTGGTGGACATGGACCAGGTCGTCGTCGACATGCACACCTCCTCCGGGCTGCTCGACGAGCTCGAGGGCGGCACGACCCTCGCCGAGGCCGAGCAGGCCGTGCTGGCGTACGTGCGGCAGTGGGTCCCCGACGCCCGCAAGGCACCGCTGGCCGGCAGCTCCGTGCACACCGACCGGACGTTCCTCGCCCGGGACATGCTCGAGCTGACCGACCACCTGCACTACCGGCTCATCGACGTCTCCTCGCTGAAGGAGCTCGCGCGCCGCTGGTTCCCCCGCGTGTACTTCCACACCCCGAAGAAGCACGGCGGCCACCGGGCGCTCGCGGACATCCGCGAGAGCATCCAGGAGCTGAAGTACTACCGCGACGTCCTGTTCGTCGCGCCGCCCGGACCGGACAGCGACACCGCCCGCGCCGCAGGCGAGTCCTACGAGCTGAAGGGCGACGCGCCCGCCGCGCCTTCGCCCGGCGCGTAGCCCGTCCGGGGCCCGCGCGGTGCGGGGCGGGGCCCCGTTCCGTGTATGCTCCCGTCGTCGCTGCGGCTGCGTGCCGCGACGTCGTGGTGGGTGTAGCTCAGCTGGTAGAGCACCTGGTTGTGGTCCAGGAAGTCGCGGGTTCAAGTCCCGTCACTCACCCGTGCAGTGCCCGAGAGGGGCGGTCCCGTCAGGGGCCGCCCCTCTCGGCGTCCGGGCCGGCCCCGCGTCACTCCCCCAGCGCCGGCGGCGTGACGTCGCGCTGCGGGACCGCCCCGCGCAGGCCCAGCAGCCGTGCGCGCAGCCAGGTCAGGTAGGCGTCGCGGTCCGCGCGCAGCTCCTCGGTGATGACGGGGTGCCCCGCGACGTCCCAGCTCGCCACGCCCTGCAGCGGCAGCACGACGACGTCCAGGGAGAACGGCCGGATGCGGCGCCCCAGGGTGCGCTCCACCTCGGCGACCAGGTTCGTCTCGAACAGGGCCAGCGGCCGGGTGCGGGCCAGCTGCGCCTCCCGCCCGCGCGCCTGGGCGGCCCACGTCACCGCGTCGTCGATGGCCAGCTCGGCCAGGCCCCGCAGCTCCGTCATGCCCCGCAGCCCCGGGAACAGCGGCGGCAGGATCGACGTGAGGGCCTCGGGCCCGCCGGGGAAGGCCGCCGCCCACCACGCGGCCCACTGCGTCGCGGCGACCTCCGCGCCCGAGAGGCCCTCGCGCACCGAGCGCAGGGGGGTCACCGCGGGCTGCAGGCGCGGCAGGTCCGGCAGCAGGTCGGAGGTCGGCGGGCGCAGGCCCGCGGCGTCGCGCAGGTGCAGGCCGAGCAGCAGCGCCTGCGGCATGGTGAGGCGGATCCCCCACGAGCCGACTGTGCGCATCCTCACACTCTGCTCGGAGGCGGGGGCTCCGTCCACCGGACGGCGCGACCGGGGTCACCGTCCCGCCACCCGGCGGAGCGAGGTCCGTCGGCGCGGTGCACCCGTCACGCGGAGCCACCGCCGCGCGCGACCCCGCCGGGAACGACTCAGGGCGCCCACCCGGAGGTGGACGCCCTGAGACCGTCGAGAGTGCGCCGCCCCGGACTCGAACCGGGAACCCGCTGATTAAGAGTCAGCTGCTCTGCCAATTGAGCTAGCGGCGCAACGGGACGGAACGTTAGCAGGCCCGGAGGCCTGCGGCGAAATCGGCTCTGCGGGGAGCGAGAGGGGTCGTGCCCCGCGTCGGGACGAGGTCGTCGCAGGCCGGCCGGGACCCGGTCGCGGTCCGCCACCGCCGGTGCGTGCGGCTAGGCCGGGGTCACTCCTGGTTCCACCACTCCTCCTCCGGGAGGCCCTCGGCCTCGAGGAGCTCGGCGGAGTGGGGCCCCTCGGGGGAGGCCATGTCGATGAGGAGCGAGAGCGGGATGTGCTCGGAGAGCAGCTCCATGACCGGCTCCCCGCCCGCAGGCGCCGTCTTCTCGTTCGTCATGCATCCTCCCGGTGATCGCTCGCGTCCCGTGGACCGGGGACCCTCCAGCTTCGTCCTGCCGGGACCGCGCCTTGAGCGGCGGCGGGGCGGTGATCGGCGACCGGCGGCGATCCGGGCGGCGCTCCTGGCGGCGCGGAGCGGGAGGCGGGTCAGAGCCAGCCGCGCCGGCGGAGGATGCCGTGCAGCGTGAGGCTCAGCCCCAGCACCAGCGCCAGGGCCAGCGGGTACCCGAGCAGCCAGTGGGTCTCCGGCACGTGGTCGACGTTCATGCCGTACACGCCGCCGATGAGGCTGGGCGCGAAGAGGATCGCCGCCCAGGAGGAGATCTTCTCGACCTCCTCGCTCTGCGCGTGGCTGGCCTGGGTCAGCGAGCGCATCTCGTCGTTCTGCCGCTGCCCCACCAGGGTCGCGTTCACGGTCAGGATGTCCCGCAGCTGGCTGCGGTAGCTCTCGATGCGCTCGGCCGCGACGGTCACGTGGTCGGCGACGTCGCGCAGGCGCCGCTGCAGCTCCTCGTCCACGCCGTACTCCTCGAACCCGCCGGCGAGGCCCGCGAGGATGCCCTGCAGCGGGGTGACGGCGCGCTGGAAGTCCGCGACCTCCTGCGACAGCTCGTCGATGCGGCGCGACACCGTCGCGACCGCCGTGAACACCTGGGTCTCGATCTCGTCGACGTCGTTCTCGAGGCCGCGCAGCACGGGGCCGTAGCCGTCGACCACGGCGTCGAGGATGGCGTACAGCACCGCCTCGGGCCCCAGCGCGAGCAGCTCGGGGTCCGCCTCCGTGCGCCGGCGCACGTGCGAGAGGTCCGGGGACTCGCTGTGCCGCACGGTGAGCACGAAGTCCGGGCCGATGAACAGGTGCAGCTCACCGAACTCCACCTGCTCCTCGTCGTCGAGGTAGCGGGCGGCGCGCAGCACGACGAAGAGGGTGTCGCCGTAGCGCTCCAGCTCGGGCCGCTGGTGGGCCAGCACCGCGTCCTCCACGGCCAGCTCGTGCAGGTCGAACTCCTCGGCCAGCGCGTCGAGCTCGCCCTCCGCGGGACGGTAGAAGCCCATCCACGCCATGCGGCCCTCGCCCTCGCGCAGGACCCGGCAGGTGCCCACGAGGTCCGCCGGGGCGGCGATGCGCTGCCCGCCCTCGTAGACCGCGGTGTCCACCAGGCTGCTGCCGCGGCTCAGCGGGACGCCCGGGATGGCCCCGTCCTGGGCGAGGTTGCGCGAGGACGGGCTCATGCCCCGCCGCCCCATCGAGGGCAGCGGCAGGCGGCGCTCGGCCACGGGGTCTCCCGGGAGCTCGTGGGGCGGTGGCTGCCGGTGTGCCCGCCGGGTGCGGTCCCGCGGCGGGGCGGGCGGCGCGCCCGCTCACCCGAACGCCGCGGAGGCGGGACGGCGGCGCGCGGCTCGGTTAGGGTCCGGGGGACGGCCGCTCGCGACCCGTCGCCGGACGAGCGCCCCGGACGGGGCCGTGACAGAGGGACGCCATGACCGAGAAGACGCGCCTCGACGCGGGGACGCACGAAGCGCTCGCCGCGCTGTCGCTCATCTCCTTCGCCACCCAGTCCCTCGGCGAGGTGCTGCGACGGATGACCGAGCTCGCCGTGGCCGCGGTCCCGGGCGCCGACGAGGTGTCCATCACGCTGCTCGACGAGAGCGACCGCGCCCGGACCGTCGCCTTCTCCGGCAGCCTCGCCACGGTCCTCGACGAGCGCCAGTACGCCGACGGCTACGGCCCCTGCCTGGACGCGGCGCAGTCCGGGGAGACGATCCGCATCGACGACACCACCTCCAGCGAGCACTACCCCGACTTCGCCGCGACGGCGCTGCGGGCCGGGGTGCACAGCACGCTGGCGATGGGGATGCCGCTGCCGTACGAGGGTCTCGCGGCCCTGAACGTCTACTGCCGCACGGCAGGACGACCGCTGGACGACGACGCGCTCGCCGCGGTGCGCACGTTCGCCGACCACGCCGCGGTCACGATCGCCAACGCGGCGCTGCTGTCCAACCGCACGCGCGTCGCCGAGCAGCTGACCACCGCGATGCGCACGCGCGCCGTCATCGAGCAGGCCAAGGGCGTCGTGGCCACGATGTGCGCGTGCGACCCCGAGGAGGCCTTCGAGTTCCTGCGCAAGCGCTCGCAGTCGCTGAACCGGAAGCTGCACGACATCGCCGCGGAGGTCGTGGCCGACGCGGCCCACGGGCGGGTCACGCCCTTCGCCACCCCCGCGGCCCGGGACCGGCCGCCGGCCCGCTGACCGCGCCCCGGCGGTGAGCTGCCGACGGTCGGGGGTGACGCTCCGACGGTGCCGGTCGGGCGGGGCCGGTCAGACGGTGACGACGAGCAGCGCCACGTCGTCCTCGCTGTCGCCGTTGAGCCGCAGCAGGTGGTCGCAGACCCCCTCCACGTCCGCCGGCGCCGCGGCGAAGGCGGCCTCCAGGCGCGCGAGCCCCTCGCCGAGGTCCTCCCCACGGCGCTCCACGAGGCCGTCGGTGTAGGCCAGCACCGTGGAGCCGGGCTCCAGGTGGTGCCAGGTGCTGGTGCGCCCGCCCGGCTGCACGCCCAGCAGCAGGTCGTCGGTGTGCGCCAGGGACTCGACGCGGCCGTCGGGGTGGCGCACCATCAGCGGCGGGTGGCCCGCGCTGGCGTAGGCCATCGCCCAGCCGCCCTCGGGCGCCTGCTCCAGGCGCGCGTAGGCCAGGGTCGCCAGCGTCGGGATGCGCAGGGCCGCCAGGAGCTCGTCCACGCGCTCCAGCACGCGGTGCGGGTGCGTGCGGGTGGTGTCCCACGCGCAGGCCCGCAGCAGGCCGCGCAGGTGGCCCATGGCGGCGGCGGCCAGCACGTCGTGACCCACCACGTCACCGATCGCCAGGCCGAACGCGTCGCCGGGCAGGTCGACGAGCTCGTAGAAGTCGCCGCCGACCTCCGCGCCCGACTCGCTCGCCCGGTACCGGGCGGCGGCGCGCACGCCGGCGATGGCGGGCAGCTCGGGCAGCAGGCTGCGCTGCAGCGTCTCCGCGATGCGGTGCTGCTCCTGGTAGAGGCGGGCGTTGTCGAGGATGAGCCCGGCGCGGCGGCCCAGGTCCATGGCGACCCCGAGGTCCTCCTCGGTGTGCTCGGGCGAGTCCTCGCCGCGCACCAGGAGCATCAGGTCGCGCGGCTGCCGGCGGTGCGGCAGCGGGACCATGAGGACCGACGACGCCCCGAACGAGGCGGACTCGTCGATGACGCTGCCGTCGGAGACCCACGTGCGGCGCTCGGCGCGGTTCGCCGCGCTGCCGTAGTCCGGGATGCGGCGCGCGGTGGACCCGGCCAGCAGCCGCTCCACCCACCCGCCGGGCTGGATCGAGGCCTGCAGCTTCACCAGGTAGCGGTCCATCTCCGCCGCGCGCGCGGGGTCGCGGTGCTTGCCGGAGATGTGGTCGACCACGCCGCGGGCGTCGGTGCTCGCGATGAGCACCCAGTCCCCCAGCGAGGGCACGACGAGGTCGGCCAGGCGACGGCGGCACTCGTCGACGTCCAGGGTGACGGCCAGCCGGCTCGTCGCCTCGGCGAGCAGCGCGAGGCGGGCGCGGGCCAGCTCCGTCTCCCGGTGCGCCTCCTCGGCGACGTGCCGCGCCTCGCGCTCGGCGAGCAGCGCGCGGTCCCGCTCGTCGTCGGCGGCCACGCGGTGGGTGACGTCGGCCTGGATGCCCACGTAGTGCGTGAGCGTGCCCTCGGCGTCGTGGATGGGGCTCATCGAGAGCTGGTTCCAGAACGCCGTGCCGTCCTTGCGGTAGTTCAGGACGGTGGTCGTGAGCGCCTCCCCCGCGCGCAGCGCCGAGCCCATCTCGGCGACGGTCGCGGGGTCGGTCGCGCCGCCCTGCAGGAAGCGGCAGTTGCGGCCCACGGACTCCGCGAGGGTGTACCCCGTCGTCGTCGTGAACGCGGGGTTGACCCAGACCAGCGGGAGGTCGTCCGCGCGGGCGTCGGCGACAGTGAAGGCGAGGCCCGTGGCGATCACCGCGCGGTCGCGGAGGTCCGCCTGGCTGCGGGCGGCCGTGACCGCGGCCTGGGCGGTGGCGCGGTCGCGCAGGGGCAGCAGGACGACGAGGGCGTGGCCCTGCAGCATCGGCGCGTCGAGCATGGGCAGCGCGATGACCCACAGGGGCTCGCGCTGACGGCCCAGCTCGCTGACGCGCGCCGCCGAGACGGCCTGGCCCGCGACGGGGCTGGACTTCGCCACCCGCGACAGCGGGTGCTCGGTCTCGGACAGGGGCGCACCGTCCACGTCGCGCAGGACGGCCGCGTCCGACCACGCGTCCAGCGGGACGGGCAGGGACACCCCCGGCGCGAGCTGCTCGGCGACGACGTTGGTGTAGACCACGGCCCGCGCCTCGAGGTCGACGAGGAGGACGGCGGCGGGTCCGGTGCCCGTCACGAGCGACATCTCCGCCGCGCTCACCACCGTCGAGCTGGTGTCCGAGGTCAAGGACCCTCCCCGCTGAACCGCCGCCACCCCGCTCGACTCCTGAACAGGCTCTCCCTGTGAGCCTACGGGTGAGCGCCGGGACGCGCGGGGCCGTGCCCGTCCCGCGGGGGGACGCGCGACGGGCACGGCGTGCGACCAGCGCAGCACACGCCCCGCGTGATCGCCCTCCGGTGCCCGGCGCGGGGGCGGGCGGTCGCGTAGCGTCGCGGGCGTGGCGGACGTCGGGGGCAACAGGCACGTCGGGGGCAGCAGGCACGTCGGCGGCAGCGGCTGGTACGTCGAGGGCGAGCGCGTCTTCGCGCCCCCCGCGGGCGTCTTCGACGCCGACTGGGTCGCGGGCATCGTGGTGGACCGCCAGGGGCCGGGCTTCGCCGACCGCGTGGAGCTCGCGCGGGCCGCGCAGCTGGCCTGGGACGCCCGCGGGCGCGGCGAGGGTCCCGCCGGGGAGGCCGCGGCCGTGCTCGCCGGCGGCTTCGACGCGCCCACCGCGACCGCCGTGTGCCGGGCGGTCGGGGACTACGTCGAGGCCTACGGCAGCTGACCGACCGCGCGCCGCCCTTGCGCCGACGGCGCAGGCCACCCAGGGTGCACGGGGGAGCCGCAGGGGCGACCGCGACGACGAGGAGGTCCCGTGCTGGTCCGCGAGGCGATGAGGGTGCCGGTGGTGACGGTCGCCGAGGACGACGACGTCCCGCACACGGCCCGGGTCCTGCTGCACCACCGGATCTCCTCGGTGCCCGTGCTCGACCGCGACGGGGCGCTGGTCGGCGTGGTCAGCGAGTCCGACCTGCTGCGCGACCGGGTCGGGCGCGACCCGCGCGCGCACTTCCTGCCGCGCGACGAGGACGGCGCGGCGCCCCCGCGCACCGTGGCGGCCGTGATGACGGCGAAGCCCCTGACCGTGGACGTGGGCGCCGACCTGGCCGACGCGACCCGGCTGCTGCTGGCCCGCCGCATCAAGGCGCTGCCCGTGATGGACGGCCACCGCCTGGTGGGCGTCCTCGCGCGCCGCGACGTCCTGGCGACCCTGGCCCACTCCGACGAGGACGTGCGCGCGGCGGTGCTCGCCCGGCTGCGCGAGCAGGACCCCTCGCAGTCGTGGGCGGTCACGGTGACCGACGGCGTCGTCGTCCTCGACGGACCCCTGCACGGGGCCGCGCAGCGCCTGGCGGCGGTCGTGGCCCGCACGGTGGCGGGCGTCGTGCGCGTCCGCACGGTCGACGGGGAGGTGGTGGCCCGGTGAGCGTCCCCGCGGGCCTCGCGGCCCTGGTCGAGGAGCTGGAGCAGCAGGAGCGGGAGCTGGTGTTCGGCTCCTTCGACAACCTCACGGCCTGGCGGCTCGGCACGGCGCTGGCCGAGCGGGCCCTGGCCGAGGAGCTGCCGCTCGCGGTCGCCGTCCGGCGGGGGGCCCAGCGGCTGTTCCACGTCGGGCTGCCCGGCTCCTCCGCGGACAACGACGGCTGGCTGGACCGCAAGATGGCCGTCGTGGACCGCTTCGGCCACTCCTCCTACCTGGTGGGTACGCGGTTCCAGGCCTCGGGCGGCGACTTCGACACCGACGCCCGCCTGGACAACCGCCTGTTCGCCGCCCACGGGGGCGCCTTCCCGGTCCTGGTGCGGGGCGTCGGGTGCGTCGGCTCGGTCGCCGTCTCGGGTCTGCCGCAGGAGGTCGACCACGCCGTCGTGGTGGGCGTCCTGCGGGACTTCCTCGCCGCCGGCGGCTGACCCGGGCCCGCACGTGGAGGCGCCCGCCGCAGCGGTGGAGGCTGGGGCGGGCGCCGGCACGGGGGGCCGTTCAGAGCGGCAGGCTCAGAACTCCCAGTCCTCGTCCTCGGTCTGGACGGCCTTGCCGATGACGTAGCTGGACCCGGAACCGGAGAAGAAGTCGTGGTTCTCGTCGGCGTTCGGGGACAGCGCGGAGAGGATGGAGGCGTCGACCTTGGTCATGTCCGCGGGGAACATGCCCTCGTAGCCGAGGTTCATCAGCGCCTTGTTGGCGTTGTAGTGCAGGAACGTCTTGACGTCCTCGGTGAGCCCCACGTTGTCGTACAGGTCCGCCGTGTACTTGCACTCGTTGTCGTACAGCTCGTACAGCAGGTCGAACGTGTAGTCCTTGAGCTCGTCACGACGCGCCTGGTCGACGAGCTCGAGGCCGCGCTGGAACTTGTAGCCGATGTAGTACCCGTGCACGGCCTCGTCGCGGATGATGAGGCGGATCAGGTCGGCGGTGTTCGTCAGCTGCGCGCGGCTGGAGAAGTGCATCGGCAGGAAGAACCCGGAGTAGAAGAGGAACGACTCCAGCAGCGTGGAGGCGACCTTCCGCTTCAGCGGGTCGTCACCGTGGTAGTACTCCAGCACGATCGACGCCTTGCGCTGCAGCGCCTCGTTGTTCTCCGACCAGTCGAACGCCTCGTCGATCTCGGTCGTCGAGGCGAGGGTGGAGAAGATCGAGGAGTAGCTGCGCGCGTGGACCGACTCCATGAACGAGATGTTCGTGTAGACGGCCTCCTCGTGCGGCGTGAGGGAGTCCGGGATCAGCGAGACGGCGCCGACGGTGCCCTGGATCGTGTCCAGCAGCGTCAGGCCCGTGAACACCCGCAGCGTGAGCGTCCGCTCGGCCGGGGTCAGGCGCGCCCACGACTGCACGTCGTTGGACAGCGGGACCTTCTCCGGCAGCCAGAAGTTGCTGGTCAGGCGGTTCCAGACCTCGAGGTCCTTCTCGTCGGTGACCCGGTTCCAGTTGATCGCGTTCACGCGATCGATCAGCTTGAGCTTCTCCACGTCGTCCTCGTCCGTCCTGCGTCGTCGTGCCGGCCTGCTGGGGAGTCGTTCAGAGCATGCAGCTGACGCAGCCCTCGACCTCGGTGCCCTCGAGCGCCATCTGCCGGATGCGCACGTAGTAGATGGTCTTGATGCCCTTGCGCCACGCGCTGATCTGCGCCCGGTTGATGTCGCGCGTCGTGGCGGTGTCCTTGAAGAACAGCGTCAGCGACAGGCCCTGGTCGACGTGGCGGGTGGCCGCGGCGTAGGTGTCGATGATCTTGTCGGGCCCGATCTCGTAGGCGTCGGCGTAGTACTCCAGGTTG
>Ga0160427_10001729_pt1 | contig 13294 bp, 7 predicted proteins | sample SolpanmetagenomL_FD_108194 | JGI IMG/M metagenome (GOLD analysis project Ga0160427, IMG submission 108194) | Solar panel surface microbial communities from Lawrence Berkeley National Laboratory, California, USA - L | ecosystem: Engineered > Built environment > Solar panel > Unclassified ...
GCGAAGTCCGAAGTCCTGAAACGGGTGACGCACATATTGTTCAGGCTGCAAGTTTACCCCAGATTCTTGAATCTGTAGCTCGTTAATAGCAAGAAAACAGATTGTCCATAACCATACAGAATCTAAAACCAGGATTTTGCTGATGTATCTACATCCAAAAGATGTCTCCAGTGATTGGCATCGATCTCATGTGTGTACGTATACACCTAGGCGCATAGCTGATTTCGATGAAGTGTTTAAGTTTACGCTGATGGCTTCAAGATCTTTTCATCATGGTCGGGGAGTTGAATTTATTCAAAGCGATGTATATACATCTCTTAATAGCATACACCAGCTTAAAGCTCGATGACAAGACTTTGAATTTAAGTCAGAACATAACCTTTTTCAAGTGGACCTCATCGATCATCATGCATCGTCGATTTGAAAACTGAATGACGGCTTAGCATGATATAATGTACAACTGATATATATGCTATAGTTATATTGACATCGATATTTTGCCACGGATGATATCAGTTATTTACACCCACATGCACTTTCTGAAAGCAGTGTACATCGTCTTCATTGTATATACGACACCACGGTATATATGTTTCGCCTTTCAAGACTCGAGCTATAACTGGCCTTTCGTAGTCAAAATATCAGCTTGCTACAATAGGATCCTTTGTTTTGTATTTTATGTGTTGCTTATTCCATTCCTTTCAAGAAAATGTCAATATTGTTAATCTTTGGTCTGGAATTGCAACTGCACCTCTTCATCACACATGTGCAAGCTAAAGCTAGAACTGTAGTATGTTTATGTTTTTTTAGTGTTGAATAATATGTGCAATCTTGTTAGCTCTTTTCACTCCCGTAAATCTGTAGACTTAAAGTTTAAGATTTCAGGGTGCACTCGCTAGTGTTTGATGTAAATACGACAAGCATCGGTCCGCATACTAAGTACGAACAGATTACAGATCCAGATATAACTAGTAAGCTACATAGAATATGCAAAATATAATCCCCTTTAAATACAACTTCCGTTTTCGTAATCAAACAATACGAGTATGATAAACAATTATATAACAGATATGAGTTCCAATGTATAGACTACGATGACTTGCCAAAATGAGTAAATATACTTTTGTTGACTATTCATCCTTAAACAGAGACTAAACCCTAACTAATGTGTTCTCTTGTATGTCTTTATCGCAGCGTCAACATGCAACAGACCCTAAACAGTCGTCTCAGTGCAAATTCACTCAAAATCGATAATAGAAAGGATTTTAATCCTTGAATGAAGCTTGGAGATATCAAATCTACTAGGAGAGAAAAAGAAACTTACAAGCTTCACAGTAATTATATACAGCACAATTGGCATATGTATGCAATTTCATCACAAATGTTTCGCTGATCAGTTCAAGTATTAAATACAAGATATATGAATTTGAGTCTGAATCAGTTCTGCAAGGCAGATTGTTTGAGACGTCGGCAATTTTGAGACAGATGTTGACATACTAATGTCAACAAGTGTGTATATGCAGCTGTGCTTTGATCCTCGTTTTGGAAGGTACTTTTTGATCATAGTTGTATGCATATGTAGTAAGCTTGAGTAAGTTCGCGGTAGCTATAAAATTATACATGTGTCACAGGCAAGCGAAAAGACTTGCATAAGCGCATTTCTTGCTCCCGCACTGCTGCTAAGCTTAATCTGACAAACTATGCTGCAATGTGTTTCTGGTTTGACACAAGTTTGATACCATGCTCTGAATTTGCATGTATTTTTCAAATATCCTTTTGAAGATTTTGTCAACACAGAGTGACCATGTGTATGTATATATTATATAAAATCGATCTTAAGAGATCTAGGAACAAGCAATTTTTTTTAAACAAGACCCACAATGATATGTTTGTTTATCCGCCATTTGAAGCAATAGTTACATACAGGCGGTAACAGGCCTACTAAGCATGTAGTGTTTGGGAGCCCAAAGGTAGCAAACACTTTTTCAACCAATGATTATCAGTGGAGTTGATGGCTCTAAGCTGCAAGGCCACACAAATCGACATACTCTATAGCTATACATCAGACATATGTGGTCAAAAAATGTCTGCAACTTGCGGACATGCTTCGATTGACTATCTATTCATTATTCTTTATAATTCCGTAACGATTACTAAGTACTCACCAAAATTATAAGCAGCTCTGTTCTTTATTGAAGTTTTGAGGTCCACTCCTATTTCTTTGCAACCTGCATATCACAACCTGGTTTAATATTAACGTGAAATCCTAAAAATGAATATCTGAGGCCGTAAATTAAAATTATGCTTGAAGCGAGAAAAACTACGAGATGACACAGGGATTGTGCTTGTACTTAATGTTATCGTTTGCTTGATTGTGAGTAGTTATTTCAAGAAGCTTTTGTTTTGCACTTTTGTCATGAGGTCAACCGGCCAATCCTCTCCGTTCCGAGTTAGATACTACCATTGATACATTGCTGGGTGGACCCGGAATGTCAGCATAAGCTTAACAGTAGCGGTGAATTTTGCGATTAATTGCCTCATAAATTTACGGGGGATGTACATAAACTTGAGGGACGATCATACATCTAGAAATCTGCCGAGACAAAAGCTTGCTTTCTTATAGATCCTTTTGCGATTTTGTTTCATATTGTAACTACCGTAATTCAATTGATTGAAACGATATTTTTTTCTTTTGCCAAAGATATATATCAAGTGCTAGTCCAAGTAATATGCATCATCTATTTATCTAACCACCACCACATTAATCTTACCCAGTAACCGGAGCTGTTGTCCAAGCTTAAGGCACATATATATGTGCACATGCACACATCAGACATTTTAACGCCTCTTTGTACAACCCCATTTCAACAATTTGTGGTGCTTCATCAACTCTCTGTTCAAGTTTAGCGGTATTCGATCATAATTGATTGTTCTTGCACCTATACGTGCGGACTCAGCCAATTTCAATTTTATGAATGTTGTATGGGTGGTATGCACATGGTAATGATTAGTGAACGCATGAAGCAGCCCCTCTACCTTGATGGATTAAAACTTGAGTTCCTGACACTTAGGGCCCACTTAGTTTGAAAAGGTCGCGCTAGACAAGTCTTAAATACTGATTGGCGCTAGAAATTTTGATTGGCAGGACCAAAATCCGTAAAATTACGGAATATCAAGCCTAAATAAAGACCGTCAACCGTGCCGACGATCTACAGGCCCGATGCCAGAGTTTTGGACCTTTGCATGAGATCGTCGGTATGAATCTTCATCACATGAGCTTGAGGAAGTCCCTTTAATTCCTCAAGCTACGCGTCACATTTGTTTCTAAGAATTCTAGAATCATCACATAACCTTTGATATTCACATATCTGCTAATCTCTATGTATGAAAAGCTCATGGGAAAGAGAAAAAACAGGCTCACGAACAGAAGACCAGACGAGGCAACATCGATGCCAACGCCAAAGTTTAAGCTGCAGTGTGATAAGAGTTCAGGCATTGAGATCACATTGATATTATTATAACGCCTAATAGAGTTATATTTCTAGATCTTCTAGCTTGCTGGTCTGGGGTATCCCTGATGATCTAAATCAATCTCTGGTAAAGATAAGAAGAGGCGTTTATAGCGTGACTCCAAAAAAATCCCAACTAGCGTATTACCAACCCTACGGCTGTGTGAGCTTCTAAGAAGCGCGGTCCACGGAATAGATATGATTCGTGCTCCCCATTTACTCGGGTGAGGCTTTTTCCCTCCTCAAGCTCCAAACTTTACAGTTTGGCTGCTTAAATTTCATCACAGCAAAAAATAGAGTAAGACCTTCCGAACTCCCGCTACCCGAGAAACTGCTGTCACCAGGATTCATTGTCTTGTTATCGACAACAGCCTGCACTGGAGGGTCTGTGGCCATGTGGCTGCAAATGAAGATTATCAGTTTTTTGGACGCACCTCTTTTCAAAATTTGTAGATTACGCTTCAATATTATATTAATTCGATCTTTGATACTCCAGGAAGAATATTTGACCACCAAGCAGACTTTAAATGTACTTGGACATTTGCAATCTAATCAGGGACATGTGCATATGGTTTACACTTGCTATTTAGGCACTACAGTCCAATGCAAACATTTGATTATGAGCGATACATATACATTGTACATGTATCGACATATGGATGCATACGGATATAATCTGCAACTAAGGGCTCGAAGTTCATAATCTTAGGCAATAGCAACTTTCAAACTAGAGAAAACGGCAACAGTATAGATTAAAGTTAAGGATTATCCTGGAAATTTGCTACCTGCAAGCCTCGTACCGTGTTCCGTAAATCGATATCGCTAAGGATGCTTGTTCCTTGATTTGACAGGGCAGATACTCATGAAGTAACTTCGTAGATGTTCGGAAGACGGTGTTCGTATCGTGCAATATTATCATTGCTGCAAACATTGCTGTACAAGCTTACGCGCCACCACAATTTGGGCGAGGAAAAACGGATCTACTTGATGATCGGATGATTTGATAAATTTTGCTAGATATAATTATGATATTTCCTCTATTTTTCCTGAATGCATCTATATTTACTTACTGGGATATATCGGTATTGAGATGTATGATATTCTCTTGATTTTTGTTGAATGTGCCCGATTCAATTTTTTCCAAGAGAAATTTAGTGAGTTTGGAAGCTGCAATATCAAAGCTATCTGCATAAACTAAAGTTCCCTCAGGTGATGGCTCAAATTTGTCCTTCGTTTGGCCTATCATTTGTTACTTCTTTTTTTCTTCTATTCTTGTGACTCGCCTATCTTCCTTTCCCGTCTTACGAAGATTTATGCTATCATATCAGCTTCATTTTATTACTGGATAACCTGGTTGTCTCTACATATTATAGTTGGGAAATATTAATTGCAATTGCAGCCTACGTCTTCATTCGCCAATTATGCTTCCGAAAAACTCTGATGAAAGTGATTTGTGATCAAAATCCACTTTACCTAAATGCCCAGAGGGCAATATTTGATTCACTCTGTTTAATTCACGAAAACGTCTTCCGCTAAGCAATGTCGCTGCTGACATGATGGTACCATGGTGTACCAATAGTTCTACATGCAACTTTACAGCAGTACTAGTGCTAGTGAATCCTTGTACTAATCAGAAGAAGATCACCAACAACAAACAAGGAAAGCAGTTCGTCGAAATTGCTCATCCTCAACAGCAAGAGGTCTTGCAGCTTGGCCTGTTATGTGACAAAGTGCGACAAATGTACCGATATGTACGTAGTGGACCATATTAAAAGAGAGAAAAGCTTGACACTTGCCATGGTATCGTATGATATGATATCTGAAACTTGCTGGCTGTGGATGCATAGTGCATAGTTAGTGCACATCCGTATTTCACGATGCGCCTATTTTGAAGTTGAAATTGAGGAAGATCATATGTACGCAGAATTTTGACTAAAGTTTTACTTGGCCTGTGAGGTCCAGGAAACAGTTGTATGCACATGAATCTAAACCAGATTGATATACTTGCTATTCTTTATTGCACAGATCGCTTATTGTCAAGTATATGTAATTCAAGGGCTTTTTAAAGTATCGTAGTACAGCTACAATATCGAGAGCAGCACTCGCTACACTTTGTCTTAGTCGCTCCGCTATATCAGGTGAGAAAAAGAGATACTTACGACTGTGGCCTCAGAAGCTGCCATGAAAATTGGAGCTACTAAAAATAGGGTTTAGCGATTACTGTGTTCCTGCTATTGTATATGCATGTCCATGTAGCATATTGAGTTTTTTTGAAATGGACTTCCCCGGTGCTGGTTTGAGCCTGTCAAATATTGGAATGGCCCCATCGTGTCGGAATTTGATGCCTGTGCTATATACATGGGCATACCCAAGCATACAATTAGAGTCGTTGTATACTTCACCATCCAACCAAGGCGCATTTGTTATCTTCCATACCTGCATACGCCTCGTCGCGATGAACCTAAACGCACTCTCGCAATTGTCCCAAAAAAACCCACTGCGCGCATAGTCTTCCTATCTGAAATCGTAGCATAGGAATACGGTGGTGATGGCCGATGGCCGGACTCATAGTAAAGTTGCAATTCTAGCTTGCAATTGTGTATATATGCATGTGCAGACACTCATTATGTTTCAGACTCGTGGAAGGCCCTTATTCTTCTGCAGATCCTGCTTCCATCCAGTGATCAACATATTCTCACAGGCCGTTGAGCCAAACTCATGGTCCTCGCGCTCGCGTCGATCCCTACTATATATGGTGCCTCGGTGTTGTGTGCTTCGGCCAATATTTGAGCTAAAACGAGAGCATATAGCTACGGGCAGAGTTCTGACAAGTCCGAGAAATGAACAATATCCAAGCGTAGCAAATTGAAGCATTTTGCATTCGCGATGACGATCATTTCCTGTTCAATCCAAGTCAATGCTCCATAGCCAGCATATCTTCCTTTATTTGTTGGTAATCAAAGTCATGTCAAATTTCAAACCAGCTTTATAGCTGTGGTTTAATGAGGGATTATATCAGGTGTCATGTCAAGGTGCCGCCCTGGTAGAAGACACTATGGCATGGCTAGGCCTCGCCCTGACTTATGATAACCCCTAACTTGCAGTGGTGTTGAATCCTCAAAACGACCTCGACGTTGACGACCCCGAGAAAGTCCGGTCAGATACCTGGTAAGTTATGTTGGATGACCCTGGCCCCGGTCAGAACAATGAGACAGGAAATCGTGAGGTTACCCATTCCACTACCGAAAAGTACCGTACCCATAGTATGATGTTTGCGCGAGGGCTCCACATCTAATTTCCCTTGTGCATCACAAACGTTTGGTTGGATGTTACTCAGTCGACCTTTGTTTAAGGGAAAAAGTTCAATAGACGGGTCGGGGAGAGTTGCAATTTCTAGTCGAGGCATAGTCTGATCACAAGATGACGCATTAAAAATGCATCTCCAGATTTTATAAGCCTTATCATGGCGACTGAGTGATGTTTCTCGAGCTCAGTTCCCCATGTACAATGTTGTACTCACCCGTCTTACAAACGAGTAAAGGCTAAAATATGCACAGTTATGCATGCTAATGCATGTCGATCTGTTTGTATTTAATCATACAAGATAGAGAGCAGGATACAAAGTAACAGATCACATGTTCTTAGGTAAGCGGGTCGTTTGTATATGCCTATAGATGATTAGGTACACGATACAAAAGAATCGGCATGCGTTAATATGCATAACTTTACATGCATTAGCTCAGTTACTCGTTTGTGAGATGGTTGAGTAGTGATTCATCCATCAGCTGTGCTTTGAACAAATCTAGCGGCAAACATGCAGCCTGGAGAGTCCTTCACGCGATGGGACGCAATCAAGGACTGGGGTACTGTGCTAAATATGCTAGAACGAGGAGTGTCGTTGCATGCAACCACACAAATATCACCATCTACTATTCCAACATTATTGCAAGCATTAGATTGAAACTATAGCTGACGGTATATTTCATCAAGATCGATTGTACTAGCTTGTTTGCTAGAATTTTAAAGTGAACACTTTGTTTGAGAGATAATGTACCGTATAGTGTTCTCCGTGCACGACCCATTACGAGACCTCTGGCCCTTCACCCTCAGCGAAAGCAACACGGATAAAGCTTGAACCAACATTCAGCCACGATTGGCAAACGAAGGAGTGCGTAATGCTGGGCTAGCCAATTTAAGTGAGTTATGTGTAGTGGCGGAAGAGGCGCATGAAGCGAAGAGATAGACGAACGCCTTGCCTTGACCTTTATGTCTACAACACGGGATGCATCATCGATGACTTGTCATTCGAGTACCAATAGAGAAATTAAGTTTCAACTGAGTTATTGCTCTACTTTTTTCGGTCTGCTTATTGATTAATTAGAAACTGGATGTGATGATGAATGGGTCAGCACCCGAGAGTGGGAACCCTGATAGCGACTTTTCTCATCATTTCACCCGGGACTATCCGTGGGGCCAGGCCAGTCCAAACTTAAAATTCTCGAATGAGACAAGCAGCCTGAGCGCACCAATCTCTCTTTCGTTTTGTCTGTTTACTTATGACGCTCTCAAGATGAGCCGAAGAGCAAAGTGGCATAAACCACGTACGCTAGAATTTTGGATAGCTCTCGCATCAAATCCGCCAGACAGCTTGATGAACCTTGATTCTCTTCCACAGCATATGGCAGTCTTAAAACCAGTCTTTCAAACATGAACTTAAAACAGGGAATTAGAAAGATCGAGCGCAATGTCAAGGCATCTGGACCTTCGATGCAGTGCACAATCAACCGTATCTCAACCACGTTATAGAAATTCACATGCGTTACAAAAGATGATCATTATGATTCATGCGCATCACAGGGTGGGAGTTTGCTACTCAGGTAAAATTGATTCATGACTTTGTGGATGGTACATTTCCTTTTACTGAACTGGATTCTCTTCCTTTATTTTCAGGCGTGGGTGTTCCATGTTGTAATGTCAAAACAAACATAACCACATGGTCGGTGCATATGCTGCTGCATTGCATGGCTTTGTGTTCTGGGCGGGATCGCTTCTCTGCAAAGCGCCCTTTTTTTTTCCTTCCTCAATAAAAGTCTTAGATACCGGCCGTTGAGATAGATAGTCAAAGCTACGTAGGTGCACTAAGCTCTAGGGAGAGAAACATTTTAGTAGCGTCTGCCCAAACGTCTTTGCAAATATTAGGGAAGAACCCGAGACTTCTCATGCACAGTGTGTGTGTAACTGGTAGTTGTAGCGCGGGAGATTAACCAACTAAGAATGGTCGCAATTTCGTTTCCAGTATTTCAAAGGGATGCATATTGTGCTGCCCGCCTCGAGCTCCAACGGTCCAAAGAAGCTCGCCTCTGCTTCTCGTCCCGTTGGTGTGAATTCTCTCCTGTTCTAAATCTCCATTTGTCAAATAAGTATGGTACATGGCGAGGTGAATCCAATAGTTCTCGTTTGCGCGCCGTACGTTTGCTTGGTCCACTGTCAGACCCGGTAACTGCCGGAGCCGAACATCACAGAGAATCAGTACGCACAAACCTGATTGATCACTGATGGGTATTGCATAAAAACTAAAATATCGCCGATGATGTTTTTTTTTGCATTTTACCATTTCCAACACCTCACAGTATATTCTCATCTGCTGATTTTCATTTTGGAGATTTTCTAGAGAGATGTGGCCAAGCATCGAAAGGCGACCGACTTACTCCTTTTCGATTGCATAGTCAACACTTGATCATAAGTAGAAAGGAGGAGACCGGTCTTGTGCTTGAAAACATGAGGTAATATGGACAAAAAAAAGCACTTAAGAAGTAACAAATCTGAAGATACCATGAATCCACCAATGGACTATAAGATACATTATATTCATCGTCATCGTTTCACGAATCCTAGATCTCAATGAAGATCTTTCCTTGCTACTCGAGTACTCCATATTAATTGACTTTGGCATCGAGCAGGGGCCCTTCTTTTCGCTTGACGGCTCTGCCAGTAGCGCGATCTCGAAAATCACTAAAATTCAAAATCAAACTATAATTCTCGATGAGTTATTAAATCGCATAATGAACATGGTGTATAGGACCTATCAGATTAAAGGGAGACCAAAAAAAAAAGGTTAATTCCTCGGATTCCGATCAGATCAATATTACTCCACTTCATCATAGATCTATAAACAATCAAAAGCCACGACCTGACAGTTAAACTTTACAATTAGTGTGACCACATGTGCTCAAATGCCCAAGTATACGTACAGCAAAGCACGTCCTTGCCCTTTTTTGAGACAGGAAAGAAAACAAAAATAAAGTATGGATGATTAATTCCTTCATCGAAGTTCAAAATCGAGACTGACCTTCCAACATACTGAATAATTTTTTATCAGATATGCCGAATTTGATACCATTTTGGATCGATGCACATATGCAGTACAGCGCAGCACACATCGCTAAATTTATAGAAATAATGTAGAGACTTCTAGAATGATAGCGGCTAGCTACATAAATCTCATCATGAACATTTGACAAGAGATAGTTGTGACTTGTGCGATGCAAGGATCTAGAAAGGTGATAGAACATGCCTCTCCTCTTTTACGAGAATGTTCAAATGTGTTGAGTACTTTAGGCGCGCCATCATCTTGCTTCAAGGATTGTTGTGTTATTTGTGCTGTACGAAAAAGAAGAAGAAAAACACGATAAGTGGGGGTATATCGTCAGAAGTATCTGCTCAAGACTGTATAAGTTGTATGATATTGAAACAAGGTATATAACTCTATAAGATTCAAGCCACTGATCATTGTTTTCGGCATTGTTTGCTCTCATTCATGATGACAAAAGAGTGGACATGCTGAGGAACGAAGATTGATGAATTAATGGTTTGGTCTCGACTCTATGTTGGAGACGAGCGTTGTGGATACGGTTGTATTTATAAATCCACTCGTCCAATAGAAAATATATATCTACTTTCCTTCCTTTTCTTCTTTCTCTTCTCTTTCAATTTTATTCATGCATATGCGAGTTAGTGAGGTCTTGTTCACATAATACATCAATACTCTATAATAATATAGATACTTTCTGAGCGTTCCACGAAAATTAAGATAAAACCTAGACTATATCAACTACCAAAATATTAATATACACAACTCGCCTACCAAAATTTTAAGGTTCCCGCTACAGCCACTTTTTCTTGATCGCTTTCTATCAGCATGCATATATGCTTAGTGAGCCTTTTGTTCTCCAATTTCGAAACCTCTGCGTTGTTTGCATTTTCCTTGAACCCCCCTTTACCTTTCTCGGTTTATGATCGACAATCGCAAGATGAGGAGGAAGAGACCATGATACTAAAGAATTACTTTTTCTTCCAGAACCAATCCAGTTTTAAGTAAAGCGAGTTCTTTTCTCTAAAACTTTCCTCATCCTTCGTTTATTAGATAATAATAAAAAAGCCCCTGCCTATTTTATTGCTCGCTCTGAATTCTCTTCGATTGTTCTTTTTGCTTTTCCTTCCAAGGCGGTTATCATCCATGCCCTTTCTTAGTTCTAGTACTTTTTTCTTGGTGGGTGTTTGTGTGTTTGTGTACACACTGTGGTCATCGATGATCATTCTTTGACTTATTGCTTTTTTGCACTCGTGCCAATCTTGAAGAACGAAAAAGGAAGAAAAAAAAGAGGAGCGTAAAACAGACAGGACGCCATCCATTTTCCGGTTCCCCTTCCCTGTTGACCTTGCTGGCATGCGTGGGCGTTAGTGCAAAGAATTCCGGGCTTCTTTCCTTTCCTGCGTGTTTCTTAACTTTTCTCCTTATGATGCGTATTTTGGGCACTTTAGCTCTCTCTTGGGCATTGGGGAGGAAATTCCCGTTAGCACCCTTCGAAAATAACAATCGGCCATAACCCATCCGTCTATGTACAATTTAGTGCAGGCGGTACACAAAATCATTGTTGTAAGCGGCTGTCTTGATTCCCTTTGAGGGAAAGGGAATTTCTCTGAGGCCATGCATTCACCGAGTTCTCCAACCTCGAACACACGACACTACTGTTCGCCCAGTGCTTAGAATGAAGCATGCAATTCTGGCACAGGTGACATCGTGCAGGAGAGCACAGAAGAGACTATCCTACCCCCGTACCCTTCTATTCTACTCCTCCACCCCCCTAGCAAAAGATAGTAGCGAACTGGACTCAATAATACCTTGCCTGCATTTCTCCCCACCCGTAAACCCCTTCAATTGTTGTTGGTGACAATTTGCTCTCACTAGTGCTGCTGTTGCTGCACCTTCATGAAACCGCTTACCTCTGCCTTTTGATCTCTTTTGGAAGTCACTAATCCTATTCATTCTGGGCTTGTGATTCTTCACGATGCAGTACACAATGTGTAAATTACTTAGTATGTACTAGGTACTTAGTTAACGAGAGCTCGAGACCTTTTGTCCCCATTCGCTATATTTGTGGATAGAATGAGGGATCAGATTTAATCGGTGTACGGGTCACATTGGCATGACATGGCTTGATGACACCAGCATCGCATGAGGGAGTGTGCGGCCGGCTAGCCTGGTTCATCTTTCCACATCCACCTCTCATCCATTATTGTTGCCATTTTGACCTCGCGCTCACGCCGCACTCTGCCTGTCTGTCTGTTTACTGAATAAGGACTTGGCATTCATCCTCTTCAGGATGGGGAGGGGGCGTTGTTGTTCCCTCATTCCAACCATCCATGTCCGCCTGGCCACTTCACCTGCGCCGGTATCCACCCCCCCATATCAAAGTACCTGTCACCCTCGTTCACTCGTTCAAGCTCGCCATCGGTTGCCCCCATTCACCTTCCCCGTCTCCTTCTACGTAAGTATCTCTCATTGTACAGCATGCATCAACCGGCCAGAACAGAGCAGGATCTCAAGGCTCGGGCTGACTTGTCAATTGGATCGCAGAGGACAGCACTCTCGTCTCGTCATATTTTTTTCTAAATCCTAAACCTCTTCCCTTTTCATCATTTTCCTTTTCATGAGTTTTTTCCCTTCTCCTTTGATTTCCTCGCTCTCGAGATTTTTGTGAGTTGCTTAAACGTCTCCCTTCTAGTAGAATCTTCCCTATCGCGTTTCCTTTTCATCCAGATAATTTGCTTGATTTTGTTCTTCATCCACTTTTCTCAAGTCCTTCTCCCTTTGCTCCCTTTGCTCACGCTCTATCACGTATCTTTCTCTCGTGGTGATCCGTCTTCAAAATCCCCCTTCCCCTCTGGGATAGATCCTTTGACAGAGCACGTATACACATACCAGGATAGATTCGCTTTCCATATATACACATTTCACGATCTCTAATATAAAAGAAGAGCAACAAAGGTGCAAAGCTCAACTCTGTGTATAGTACACTGCTGTGATCCTATTTGTGCTTGACCTTTTTTTTCCCCTCGTGTTTTCTGTTGATTTTTATTTTTATATCATGTTTATCGGATTTATCGCAATTGCACAAATCTCATAGATTATTGTGTCCACTGGAAGAGACAATTGATTTCTTCTTTACTTTTTCTCTATACACTCTCTCTCCCTGCTTCTTCCTCTTGTCTTTCTTTTGCTCTATTTTTATTTCGCTCTCCCACTTTACAAACACGGCAACAGTTCGCAATATATTCCTGCCTCGTTGCACCCGGTTGAGTTTGGGGTCAGAAGAAAAAAAGAGAGCAGGCCACTCAGCCAGCTAAGCTAGTCTTGCATTCGATCCAGTCCATCCATCCATCAGCAGCAGCAGCACAGGCAAGAATTAGTAAAGAAGGAAGGAAAGAAGGAAGGAAAGAAATAA
>Ga0160427_10001730_pt1 | contig 13291 bp, 17 predicted proteins | sample SolpanmetagenomL_FD_108194 | JGI IMG/M metagenome (GOLD analysis project Ga0160427, IMG submission 108194) | Solar panel surface microbial communities from Lawrence Berkeley National Laboratory, California, USA - L | ecosystem: Engineered > Built environment > Solar panel > Unclassified ...
ACCCCGAAAGAGCTAGGTGTGAGAGAAAAGATTACTCAGCTGGCTGGTGGTCTCGAACACGCACTTCTCCTCACATCCTCCGGTCGAGTCTTTGCGTCTGCGTCTGGTAGTTCAGATTATCCCGCAAAGGGTCAAATGGGTATTCCCGGATTGACATGGTTTACGCGACCAAAGGGTGCTTATGACGCTCCTCTCGAGATTCAAGCACTTCACGGTTTCAAGATCGCACAGGTTGCTGCAGGCGATAACCACTCTGTAGCACTCGATCGTCAAGGTCGTGTATTTACATGGGGCGACAATCAGCGTGGTCAACTAGGTATTGGTGAGACGTCGCAGGAGACTACCATCTTCGAAAGCCCTACCATGGTGCCTGTGACGAAGATGTATGCTGGCACCTCGCAAACGCCTGTAGTCACCAAAGTGTTTGCGGGAGGTAACACAACATTCTTCACGGTAGACGCAACACGCATCGCATCAGCACAGGATGCCGACGATCCACGAAGCCGAGCACTCATCGGTCGTGTATCCTCTGATGTATGGGCGTGCGGTCACGGTATTTGGGGTCAACTAGGAAACGGACGCTGGACACACGTTCAGGCGTTACCAACCAAGATAGCACCATTTAGCGGGCTGTTCGAGTACGACGAGAAGGCGCGCAAGAGTGTGCCCATTCGGATGCGGGACATTAGCGTCGGCGCCAATCATGTCGCTGCTACGATGAACAACGTGACGTATGTTGAAGCCACTGATGCGACGAATGAGAACGATACGAATTGGGGAGCGGATGTGTTGTTTTTTGGCAACAATGAGTTCTTCCAGTTGGGCACGGGAAAGAGGAACAACGTCGTTACACCCACATATATCAACTCGCTGGATCGAAGTTCCGAGGTGAAAGAGGGAAAGAGGGCGAAAGGGGAGGTGCATAGGTTTCATGCGACGCCGATGGCGCAGGTGAAGCATGATGGTAGATGGGTCAAGTTTGAGCAGAGAGTCGTGTGTGGAAGAGGTGTTACTGCTGTATACTCTGGTGTATAAGGGAAGGATTGTCCATTGTCTCTATTGGCATCGGCATAGAGATATAGTATACTTAACTAATATAACAAAGTGCATAACAATACTTAACTAATATAATAAAGTGCATAACAATACTTATCTAATATAACAAAGTGCATAACAATACTTAACTATTATAATAAAGTGCATAACAATACTTAACTAATATAATAAAGTGCATAACAATACTGGTTTACAGTACTCGAGCATGGTCGAAATAAGGTTGTCTTGCCAAGCGCCACAGGGAGACGCCATTGGAACATGCCAATTGTCAACATTCGAGTCACCCCATCCCATCCTCGACTTCTCTAACCCACCATGCTACTCCCTCTCCGACCAACAGCCTTCGCCCTCAGTCTCCTCCTCCTCTCCCATCCAACCACAGCATCACCATCCCATCTCCCTCCAGACATCCCAGTCTCTCAAATCCTGCAACTAGCCTCCTCCGCCCTCTCCACAGGCTCATCCCAAGATGCTCTAGCATACTACGACATAGCCGTCTCCCGCGATCCCACCAACTACCTCACTCTCTTCAAGCGAGGCGCAACCCATCTCTCACTAGGCCGACAACCACAAGCCCTCGCCGACTTCGACCGCGTGCTGACCATCAAGCCCGGTTTCGAAGGCGCGCTAACACAACGAGCCAAGATACGCTCGCGGAACGCGAACTGGAAAGGCGCGCGGGAGGACTATACCGCTGCTGGAAAAAGCAGCACTAGCACACAAGTTATCAATTTGGGGGAGGCAGAAAAAGCAGACTCCGCAGCACGCGCAGCAGAAATTGCACAGAAATGGGACGAATGTGTGGCACAAGCCGGAGAAGCCATCATGGTCGCCAGTTCGGCGATAGAACTGCGCCGGCTACGGGCCAAATGTCGCATGGAGCAGGGAGAGGTGGAAGCAGCAATGCAGGATTTGCGACATGTGCTACAGATTGATACGGGCGCTACGACGTTGGCGGCCGAGATTAGCGCGACGACTTTTTATGCGTTGGGCGATGTCGAGAAAGGGCTGGAGAGTGTGAGGAAGTGTATGCAGTCGGATCCGGAGAATAAGGTGTGTGGGAGATTGACGAAGAGGGAGAAGAAGGTGGAGAGGGAATTGAAAAAGGTGAAGCAGATGATTGAGAAGAGGACGTTTAGTGGGGCGGTGAAGCTGTTGATACCGTCTGCGAATGGTGAGGAGAAAGGGTTGATTGGTGTGGTAGAAGATGACATGAAGGAATATAAAGAGCAAGGATTGGTCTCGGCAAAAGCACCTGAAAATCTTAGGATACAATTACTTGAAATGACCTGCGATGCTTCCATCGAGGTATGTCAAGTCTACCCTCTCACACCTGCCACCTGCACTACTAACACTTAACTCTCCCCAGATGAACAACCACAAACGCGGCACACCCTACTGCACCACCCTCCTCACCCTCTCTCCAACCTCGCGCCCCGCCCTCCTCCACCTCGCGCAGACGCAATCCAAATCAGAAGACCACGACGCCGCCCTCCGCACCCTTCAAACCGCAAAAGAGCACCACCCACACCTCCAACACGACTCGAAATGGCAAAAACTCGTGCAAGAAACACAAGCCGCCATCAAACGCGCCAAGCAAAAAGACTACTACAAAGTCCTCGACATACCTCGTTCCTCCAGCACCAAGGAAATCAAACGCGCCTATCTCAAGCTGAGTAAGACGTGGCATCCGGACAAGGCGCCCTCGGAAGCGGAAAAGGGCGCGTATGAAAGGAAAATGGGCGCGATTAATGAGGCGTATGAGGTGCTCAGTGACGAGGAGGTGCGCAGGGCGTATGATGAGCAGGGGATTGATCCGAATAATCCTGAGAGTCAGCAGGGACCAGGCGGGTTTGGGAACCCGTTTCAGCAGGGCATGCCTGTGTTTAGGCAGGGGCCCGGGGGAGGGAATCCTTTTGGAGGAGGAGGGAATCCGTTTGGTGGGGGAGGGAGTCCATTTGGGGCTGGTGGTGGGGGTTTTCAGTTTAAGTTTAATTGAGGGGATAAAGAGATGGGGATGTAGTAGGCCTGAAAGTGGCAGGGAGAGGAAGGACAGAGAGAGTAGAGGTGCTGTTGTCGCTGCTGCAGACACGCTTGCCCACTCGTCTTGTCGCCGCTCCAGACACGTTTGCCCCCGCTTACAAACAAACAAACAAACGAATTTCTGCCAGAAATGGATGCCTTACTGTTCTGTCTGTGACGTGCATATTTTGGAGTACAACTTCGTGAACACTTTGCTTGACTTGTAAGGTTGATATTCCATATTCATTACCGACAATATTACACGATTACATAGGGTGACCTTTGAACCTTAGACACGTCCAAAGCTCCAGTGAAAGCTTTCACCCCAACATCACCTTCCAATACACTAGAACTACCTAAATAACGCCTATTATCAGTCCCAAAAAAGCTGATGAAAGTGCTCAGGAGTAGTGCCAGTATGGTAACGTAAAATGCATTTCGCTCTAATGTGTTCTTATCGAGCTATGCCACGAAGGAGTTGTTCGGTACTGGATGCAGAGCTAGTTCGCGAGGCGTTGGTCAAAGTAGTGGTATTTGAAGTCGCGTTCTTCGTGGAGCATAGTCACTTCGGGAGGTATCTCTTGCTCCCATCAACGTGTAAGCTTGAGGTACCTGTGACTGTGATCTGTTTATGTAGAGAGTGCGAAATGTCGTCCGCAAGCGCGAAGAGGATTATGCATATCGTCATTAGAGTCTCTAGGATGAGCCGTGGTGGTACGTTGTGGCGTTTACCCATGGTTGTTGTGTGAGGCTTGTCCACGACATCTATGTATTCAGTGCAAACCTACTCTTTCAGAGATTTTCTCATATTCAGAATTCACAGGCTGTTTCTCTAGAAGAGCGAGGAGATAACCAGCGTGCAAGAGAACATACACCACTTTCTCAGTTTTAGCAAGCAGCTAGTGTTGCGAGAGACTATCTATTAGCTTTAGGCTGACATTGGCGTGGCCGATCAAATGACGCGCTTGCAATAGGAGTTGCGTCTTTTATGCTGACCTCGACAGCGAAGGCTTCTTTCTTCTCGAAAGGAAAAGCTTTTACAAGGAAAGCTGTGTAGGTGTCGGTCATTTCAGACGAATTCCCAAACCTTGCCATGCCTCGCAATCAATCAATGACGATAGTGCTACCACAGCAAGGAAGTCGAGTGTTTTCCAACGAACGCCGTATGTGCTCGGCGGAATGACGCAATGTAAGTGTCTCCGACCTCGCGTGCTACGACAGTTCGAATGATTTGCAATTCCTCCTTCCGCTCCAAGTTCACAACGTATTCCTGCATCTTCTGCACCGTATCACGTGCGAACGCATCGTCTCCCCCAGCAAGGCGGATCGACCAGACCAGGTAGAGGATGACCCAGTGAGACCAGTCGGCCCTTGCTGGTGTTTCGACAATCCTGAAGAGCTTCGCGTCCACGACTATATCGTAGATCCTGCCCATTCTGTTGGATCAAAAGTCCTCATCGATCTGCATGTCTATCATCTCACTGTGGACTTTGTCGAAATTCTCACACTCGACACTCCAGCTTCGACTAGTTTTGTAGCATGATCGCGCATGCTGATGCGGTAGGAACCAACATCGAGGATGCTTTCGATTTCGTCGAGTGGCATCTCCTTGATTTGCTCGTCACTGGCAAGCAAAAAATCGTTGATCCGTTTATTGCCATCGTGGATATTGCTGATGTCCCCAGTGTAGTGGTTGAGGTACTGAGCAGCAGTGGGTTGTACCGCTTTGTACATTGCTTTGGCGCTGTTGACACCGTGGCGTCCGTTCCTGGAGCTCAGAATATAGACAGTGGGAAATCTGTCCAAATTGATGGACACTAGTTGATTGGTCTGATGAATGATCCCAGAGAGGACTTGACTGAGGTGGCAGACTTACTTAAAGGTCGGTAAGGCAGTAAGAGGTGGTGTGAGGTGTGTCGTAGAGGAAAGAGAAGACGCTTTGTGGAAGTGATTGAAAATGATCTCAGAAGAGGAAAATTAAGGTATAGAGGATAAACGAAAACGAAAGAGAAAGAGAAAGAAGAAAATAAAGGTGTAAGGAGAACGAGGCCATTATAGCTGAGCAGCGAGCCTGCCTAAGCTAGGAAGGTCGTGTAACTTACAGTGGCGCCGTGTTTCAACAACAAGCTCCCCCACAATTGGGTCCATGAGGGTGAGTCATAGTTTGAGAGTAAAGCGCAATTTTCGCACCAATTAAGGATTCCATATTACGTAGTGCAAGTGAGATTTCTGGAATCACTTGAGCGCTGTTGCGTACCAGCACATCTTGCAGTTCCTTGCCGTCCTGGTGATAACTGCTGACCAATATCACCACAGTCGGGGCGATGGCAACGTATTGGCTGGCGAGGTGATACATTCATCAGTGACAGAGAGCAAGCCAATACGTTTCATGATACTTGCGAGGTATGTGTAGTGCATCGACCTGATAACACCTCGGCCATCATGCTTGGTCAGGCCCTGCTGCGGGGGTATGAGTCGAAGGGCTGGAGAATGGGCTGGTACTGTTCATGTTACTGATACTGCGAAGCGATAAGTTCATCATGTCATTCACGAAAGGCATGATCTTCCTTCGAGTGTGTTTATACCTGCTCCGATACATTATGTACTAGGATTAACCCCGTCCACACTTCCTTCTCCCGCTCCTTCTCCTCTGCGCTCCCCACCCTCTTCTCTTCGATCAAGAATTTTATCCACCAATCCAAATTCCAACGCTTCCTGCGCATTCATGAAGTAATCCCTATCCATCAACTTCTCGACCTCGCCCACTTTCCTCTCCTTGCCCGCAATCTTCAAATGTCGCTCGTATATCCGATTCAGCTGGTCTCGTACGCGCAGGATTTCTTTGGCATGAATCGCGATATCGGCTGCTTGACCGGCATAGCCGCCGGAGGGTTGGTGAATCATGATGCTTGAGTGGGGGAGGCAGAAACGCTGGCCGGCGGCGCCGCCGCAGAGGAGGAGGGAGCCCATGGAGGCGGCTTGCCCGATGCAGATGGTGCTGACGGGAGAGGCGATGTAGGTCATTGTGTCGTAGATTGCTAGACCTGGTTGTGAAAGTTGGCTTTAGTTGGGGTGTTTTGGTGGTTGCAGAATAGGTGAATTAGAGTGTTACCTGCTGTGACAGATCCACCAGGCGAATTGATATAGAGACTTATTGGCTTCTCAGGATTGTCGGCTTCGAGGAAGAGGAGTTGTGCTACGATATTCGCTGACACTGTTTCGTCGACTTGTCCATTGAGACATATGATTCGTTCCTAGAGAGAGCGCTTGTCTTAGTTTTTGCAATGCGTAATGTTGGTTCGGTTGCCATACCTTTAACAGTCTTGAGAATATATCGTCTGAGTTGTTGCGTTGTCAGTATGGTTTCCACATCCTCAGTGGTTTTCAAGATGACGCACAGGTATGCCAACCACCTCCCTAATAAGTCAGCGATCGCAGTCAGGTAAGTCGCAAGACTTGTTAGTAGCATACCACTGTCTCAGTCACATAGGGTACTGGTGTCCATCCTTGTATTGGTCGTCGCAGTGGACTGCCGGGGCTGGCTATTGGGGCTGCTGCGGGTATCGTAAAGGTTCGTATCTGATGCCGGCATTGCCGTACTGCTGTGCGAGGGAGTTGTGACAGTATCGACGACATATTGATGATGGTGATAATATGGGAAACAGAGGAAGGTCAGAGGTGAGGTTGTATGGGTTCATTTGATTGGTTGATGAAATCTGGTAAATCTTCTGGACCCTGAAGCATACCCTTCTTCCGACCTTGACTTTTAGACGTCCTTCCTCACCTTAGATTGCTCCGCCTGCTCTCGATGCAGACATGGCAATTGTTACAGGTTCTGCGGCAGGAGAGGCGCATCTGTTCTCGGCGAAGATTGCCTGCATTATATAACACCGTGCGTTCGTTGTCATATCATACCGCACAAAAGCAAGAAGAAACTGCCGAGCTAGCTGGTGATAATGCTTCGACTTCGACATCGCACCAGACTAAGCTCAAAGGCAAGCAAAGGTGGAGAGCACGTCAGAGGGAGCTCCGTGGAGAGTCAGGAAGAATGAGCAACGGTATCGAGAAAGAGCCCGTGAGCACGAGTGATATTGGAGATGGCACAAAACAAGAAGAAGACGTCACAAAACGAGATGAAGACATTGACGATGATCCGGTACACAATGAGAGTGAATCGAAGCACATCAGCAGCGTGCCCGCACATCGAAAGAGTAGAACAATCTCGCCACAAGACCTGCCAAAGCCTTCTTATCTTCGACCATCTTTACAAGACATCCTTCACAAAAAAATCCTTCAAAAGCACGCACAGCCGCCTACTCCCAGGAAATCAAATCCAGGCGGCGATAAGCTAAAAGACTCCATGGAAATCGCACCATTCCAAACCGCCTTTGCTCAAAATCCATACGCGCATATATTGGCAAGTCCAGTTCGTGAAGATATTCTGTCTCGAGTTCATCTGCCCATGTCTTGCCTTTTTGCGTTTCATATTGCGGAATTGGACCAGGATCCAGATGTAGCAGAGAAAGAGAAAGAGAATGTTGCCAAAAACAAAGTAAAGAAAGAGAGAGAGCGTGACAGAACCGTTCAATACCAATTACTGCCATTATCGCTCGCCGCGGAACTCGCACCATCTATCACACACAAGAGTTCACTCGATTCGCGCGATGAAAAAACATACATAGACGATTCCATCAATAAAGAAGCTCGTTCACTCCGCCCCACTGGCAGCGCATCTTACCTCAGCGCCAACTACGACGCCCTTTCCTTCATCTCAAAGGACACAAAGCGTCGCCTGATCCCATTCGGGCTGTCTAGACGAATGCATCAAGAAATTGGCATCAATCGGAACATGCAGCCTACACATATTAAGTGGAGAACAGATATGCCAGACTTTGTGCTAGGAGCATTGAGAAGTATCGTCGCTAAAAAGGTGGGCTATCTTCTGAGAACCAAAGGAGCTAGAGATCGTCCTGGTCTTGTTTATGAAGTCCTTGGTGGTGGCCGTGATTTATGCAGGCTCCATCACATGCAAGATGTGAGCTGCGTGATTAAATTGACACCAGAAATCGAAGAACATCATGATAGTGCGCCAAGGACGACAACGACAACCTACACCTGGCGCGACTATTCTTTCCTGGACAAAGTTATGCCTCTGCCTTCCTCACAAGCTTACCCTCAGTCGTTAGCTGCAGAAGTAGTGGCATATCGAAATATGAATATCCCTATATACTCGATGCACACACTTCTGGGCGCGAGAATGGCGAACAAAATCGTCGCCCAGACTATCTTCGCTGAAGGTGGAAGATCCGGCACAGAACAAACGTCCAGTGACGATGATGGAGATCAAGGACCTTCATTGAAAGAGCCAACGAACTATGTTGTGCTAACACGAAGCAGTGGCACTTTGCAGGCCCAGATATGGTTGGCAAAGCTTCAGAATTTTGTTAGCACCAGCAGTACCATGATGCTAAAGTGAGCAAGAATGGCAATGGGGGACACCTTCATCCGCGAAGCTGAATACCTCTTCCTCTGTCCGCCCACCCTTACACCCCCGCCGCCGCAGGCCACCGCCTCCCCCACCCACCCAGTACTGCTTTGGTCACCAATGACGAAGTGAGTGGTCTACAGTATACCAAAGACTAGGAGATAGATTATGCCGCCAACTCAGGTCTATACCATGAATGACCTGACTCGACCTGACTTGACGTGGCAGTGGTTAAGGCGACAAAAAAAAAAATTTCTAAAAGCCCAGTGCATGCAACCTGCAGAAAGTGTCGTCATTTCGACCTCTTCCTCTTCGTCCCGCCGCCGCCGCAGGCCACTACCTGTCTGGCACAGAAGAAACGCTCAATGACGACGGACCTTTGTTGAAAGAGGCGACGAAATATGTTGTACTGACACGGAGCGGGTGGCACGTTACAGGCTCCGATATAGTTGTCAAAGATTCAGAACCTTTATCAGTACGTAGTAGCATGATGCAGAAGTGAGCAAGGATGGCAGCGGTGATGGCAGCTTTTCGGAAGGCTATACTCCCGAGCGGTATGTTTATAGGGAGCCGCTCGAGTATGACTGCATTATACTACAGAGAATCATGTGTTGAGTGATTTGCAAGATCGTGTAGTAGGCAAGCTGGAATTGTGGTAGGTGATATACCCCCTAAAAAAAAAAGCAAGCGAGAGACGCAATGTAGGACGGTGTTTTGGGCAGAGTGATGTTAGGAAAGTCTAATTATTTACTATTCAAAACACAAAACATTCTATACCCTCCTTGCTATGCCATACTCAATCGTAAAAGCCGTTTCATTCAATCAATCCATTTCCAACCTAATCCATCCCATCCTTCTCGCATATTATTCTCTCCATTCTCCAATCCCTCATTTCAAGCTCCCTACTCGTAACTCAAGCAGCACCCATCTCCAACTGCATCTTCTTCCAACTCAACAGCGGACTCACAACAACCAACACACCGCCCGCAGCCACAACCATCAAATACATCTTACTCATCGTGCCCACCACAACATCAATCACAATGCGCGCAATCGCCGGATTCTGGAAAAGCGGACTCTCACTTCCCGCCAGCGCACTTCTGACAGCATCCTGCGGCAGGTTGTAAGATGCAAGCGCGCTCTGTAAGTCGACGAAACCAACGTTTTGGTAGATACAGCCAGCCATGGAGAGAGCAAGAGCGATACAACCGACTTGTGCTGTATTGATGAAACCGATAGCTTGACCTTCTTCTTTGTCTTCCGGGTTGATTAGTGCAGCAGCTGCTGAGTAGCCGTTTTGGAATGTCAGTCCCGAGCCAATACCGATGAGGGCAGAATAGCCGTAGATGGCGCCGTTGTGGGTTTCAGGCTTGACGGTGTACATAAGCGCGCCGCCGATGATCATCAGGATACCACCGACTGGGTAGTATGGTGCGTAACGACCCAGCACAGGTAGTGTACCACCAGCGACCATGATGAAGAAGATGTACAGGAGGATATATGGCAGAAGTCTGACGGCGGCTTGTAGAGGTGAATCGCCGCGGGTGAATTGGAAGAAAAGGGGAATATAGTAGAGTGGGACTGCGAAAGCTGCTGATGCCGATGCAGTGCAAATAAAGAGGAGAACCATCTGAGTACGGCCGAGGAATTGGACTGGAAAGATACGGTTTTGTTTTGTGGTGAAAACGGCGAATACTTGTTGAGCGACATATAGGACGAGAGTGACAGCGAAGATGATCCACATGGCAATGGCGGGACCAGATTTCCAGGCCCATTCGGAACCGGACATGGTGAGAGCGATGATGAGGGAAGTCCAGAGGACAGCGTTGAGACCGACGCCGCTCCAGTCGATGGTGTTGAACTTGGCTTTCCACGATAGTTGAGGAATTGGGTTGTAAAGAGGGAAGGCGATGAAAGATGGACCCATGACAGCAGCAAGAGGACTAGAGTATGTTAGATTTTACTGAGGCGCCCGAACAATGATATGTCTCTTACAGATTGATGTAGAAGGCCCATCGCCAGGTTGCAGCGGAACCTGCGAAACCACCTCCAACCACTGGTCCGAGAATGGCACCGAGACCCCAGGTAAGTCCAGTCAGAGCAAGGTATATCGGACGTTCTTTGAGTGTTGTGAAAACGGAAAGGTAAGTGAGATTGCTAGAAGAGAAGCCTGTCAGTCATTTGTGCTCGGTCTCAAAGGCTGGCCAAGACTCACCCAATATAAGCACCAGCACCACCAAGACCAGCAATGACACGACCGACAATCAAGGCGTTCATGTTAGGAGCAGCACCACAGAGCGCTGAACCAGCCTCAAACAAGATCAAAGAGCCAATGATGATCCACTTGATCTGAAATGTCTCATTCATCTTCGACAACAACAAGATACTGGCCACAGAAGCAAGAGGGAAGCCGACACCGACCCATGGCAGCTTTTCAATCTCACCAAGATCCTGTGTTTATTGTTAGCCAATGGTGCTCTGATATCTTCACAGGCCATGTTACCAACCTTGTAGATTGAAGCCTGAACTGTCGCAGTGATGGTAGTATCCAGACCAAATAGTAGCGCACCAGTGTACTGTCCGATAAGTGTGATGATCCATACCCAGTTCGAAATGTTGGCGCGAGGATGGGCTGATTGTTCTACAGCCATTGCAAGTCTTTCTGCATCTGGTAGGGTATTTGTCTTTTCAATATCGACATGGTCGTCATGGCGGTCGAGTGGTGTGATGGGCGTGCTTGGGACTGATGTGTTGATGTCGTCGATGAATGGTTTATCATTCAGGTCGTTTAGGGAGATATTGTGTGAGAGGGTAGAGGCGGTGTTGTTCGCCATTGTGTAGGATTGCTTAGGACAGTAATGTAGATGTTAATATTATCGTGAAGATGGCGAGTCGTGGAGGGTGTGTTATCAGAAGAACTTTTGATCACAGGCCGTTGTGTGGGACGATGATTGTTGCTTGTCGTTGGTCGAGGAGGAGGATGCTGTCTCTGTGTGTGATGTGAATCCCTCCAAACAGCGCGAGCTTGAGTCGACCTTATACCCAGCTTCGGCCAGGCGCAACAGATAAGCACGGAGCTTTCATTAACGCGCCTCCCAGACGAGCGTGAGCAAGATCACTCCCAGGCAATATGGCGCGGCTCCTCAAGTTCAACAACGTCTATCCGTTGCGGTTGAACTATCCATAGCGATCGGTTGACTAAGCCAGTCTAAGCTGTTCAAGGTACTTCACGATGGCCAATTGGATTTCAAACACGACGCCGGAGCAATTAAGCTGCCGCGTTACGAAGATCAGACTCTCGCGTGTAATCATATTGCTTTGTGTGATCCGCCACGTGGACTAGCCTGGAACATGGGAAGCTTTTGGGTAAACCTCATAGATACGAAGCACGAGTTTTCTGCTTTCAATAAGATGGAGAGATAGAAGCAGCGAGCATCTGCCAATGCTGTCGCTACAAGAGCTACTACAAGCTGGGCAGAAGACTGGAGAGCGTCTATTGCACCATGTCTCTTAAGGCCGTAATCTAAAACAGGGTGGAGAAATGCATTATTTACCATTACTCATCATTACAAAGCAAAGATCTTACGGCAGTAACATAGATATTGGCGTTCTTAGAACCGGCAATTGGAAACGAAGGAATAGCCGACCTTGGTTATCAGCAAGAGCTTGAGGATCATGCAATCATTTCTCAAGACTAGATATATCGCATATACGTCGTTGAAGTTGCCATGAGCCTGATGGGCTAGGCGGCGCCTTCAGGTGAGCTCGTGCTCGGGCATTGATTGAATACGACAAATAAGGTCTTCGAGTCAGTACATAACGGCATTAGTAGGCAGGAGAGTCCAGATGATATTGCAAGTGAAGAGTAGCAACAGACCCAGTCGTACTGGCTTGCGATTCCATTTCGCTGGTCTGGAATTTCCTTCTCCGGCAGATAGATGCTTACGAGCCCTCACTACCAAATTCTGCAGTCCACTCCTTATTTCGCGACAGATCATCCTGACTGACCGTCGGCCGACTCGCCTTGATGGCTTTGACAAAGTCCTTGGCTGTCAATGGTGGCTCTAATAATTTGTCGCTATCCACATCCACCCATGTCATCTCAATCGCGCCAGAATCGCCTGGCGAGCAAGGCGTCAGCTTTTCAGTCTCTGTCGTCGTTCCATCTTCTAGAGTTACTGGTGCCATGACCTTCTTGTAATGTGTTGCGGATTGGATTTTGCGAACTGGCTGCATAAGAGCGTCCTGTACAGCGATACTTATATCACTTCCCGAGTATCCTTCTGATGCTTGAGCAAGACTACGTAAATCCGCACTGCTCATATCACAAGGTGTGTCACCAACTGCAAGCTCGAACATCCTTGCACGAGCACCGATGTCCGGAAGCGTAATATGCACACGTCGCTGGAAGCGTCGTCTGATTGCGGCGTCAAGTTGCCACGGAATATTTGTAGCACCGAGGACAAGAACGCCGCGAGAGTCGTTACCGACACCATCCATTTGGACGAGGAGCTCGGTCTTGATGCGGCGGGAGGCTTCGGATTCGCCCTCGCCACGTGGGCCGCAAAGAGCGTCGATCTCATCAATGAAGACAATGGAAGGTTTATTCTCGCGGGCCATGTTGAATAGTTGTTTGACCAATCTTGATGTCTGTTAGTTGACTACCGCATAGGCTGTTGTGGTTTGCGGACTCACCTTTCACTTTCACCCATCCATTTACTAACCAAA
>Ga0160427_10001731_pt1 | contig 13289 bp, 10 predicted proteins | sample SolpanmetagenomL_FD_108194 | JGI IMG/M metagenome (GOLD analysis project Ga0160427, IMG submission 108194) | Solar panel surface microbial communities from Lawrence Berkeley National Laboratory, California, USA - L | ecosystem: Engineered > Built environment > Solar panel > Unclassified ...
GCGCCTGACGCATGGCCGCGCCGCGCGGCGTGAGCGCCAGCGGCGCACCGCCCAGCTTCACGGTGTCGCCGTCGTAGACCGCGTAGGGCGGCGCGTACTGCCCCAACCAGGCGCACGCGCTCTGCTGCGCCGTCCAGTACGTCACGTCGGGCCACAACCGCCACATGCCAATGGCCATCGTCCGCTGGCTGGGCAGGTCCGGCAGGTGGCCCAGGGCCGATTGCAGCTCAGCGCTGGCCCGGTCCACGTCCGCTTGACGCACGCCCAGGTGCAGCGCCAGGTGCAGCACCAGGGCGCTGCGGTAAATCTGCACCACATGGGTGGCGTGGCGCAGGTTCAGCAGTTGGGAGAGCAGCGCGCGCAGTTCGACGATCATTCCCAACGACAGGTAAGCCAGCGCGATAAACACCTGCTGCAAGACGCTGTGCTGCCCCCAGGATTCCACGCAGCCGCCGCTCAGCCGCAGGGCCGTCAGCGCCGCTTCCTTGGCCGCAGGAAAGTAGCGCTGTTCGCGCAGGCGCTCGGCTTGGATGGCCGCGACAAACGAGTGCGCCAGCACCATCAAGCTGTCATTCGGCGCGGTGTCCAGCGGCGGCAAGCGCTCCGGTTCCCCCGACAGCGCGGCCACAGCGTCCGGCCACCAGGCCGCGTCCGGGCCTGCGGCCTGCGCCACGGCCTGCACCATGTCCGGCTCTGCGGCGGGCAGCAGCAGTGTGAGCGCTTCACGGGCCAGGGTGCGGTGTTGCAGCGGCGCGGCCCGCACCGCTTCACTGCGGATCTGGGCCAGCAGCGTGGCGATGGCCTGGGCGGGCGCTTCCCGGCCCGATAGTTGCGCGGCAATGCCGTCAAGAATCTGCTGCATCATGTCGCAGCCCAGCCACTCGCAGAGGTAGTGCGCCCGCTGCCACTCGGCCTGGGCGTCCTCGTGCTGGCACAGCAGCATGTGGATCAGCAGCCGCGCGTAGTGCAGGCGCATCTGCGCTTCGGCATCGAGCGGGCCGTGCATCGGCAACCAGTCGGGCAGCTCCCCGAGCAGCGCCCGCAGCGCCAGGTCACGCTCAGCCAGTTTCTGCACCGGCCCGCCGTTGTACGCTTCGTCGCGCAGCACCTGAACCTGCGCCAAGCACAGCTGCGCCCGGCCCAGCGGCGTCTCGTTGCCGGTCAGCAGCATCACGGCCTCGCGGGGCCGCGAGAGCAGCATCAGGACGTGCCCCAGCCGGGCGGCAACCAGTTCGCGCTGCGGGCCGTGCAGCTGCTGACGCAGGGCCGTGGCCACACTTTCAAGGTCGTCCATGTCGCCGCTGCGCACCAGAATCCAGCGGGGCCACTCGGAAGGGGAGGCAAGGCAATCCGGCGGCATGTCCGGCAGTATCGCGTGGGCGGCAGCCGTCATTTGGAAACGTTCTCACTACTCACATCTTCATGAGTCGGGGCCGCACGGCGCGCGAGGCCCGCCAGGAACTTGCGGGTCCGCTCGTCGAGCACAGGCGCGCTCGGTGCCTCGGGCAGCGGCTCAGCGCAGCGCTCGAAGGCCGATTGCAGCTTGCTGGGCAGCACAAAGGTGTCTGCGCCGGTCGCCGGGTTGAGCAGGGTGATTTTCGGGGCGTGCTCCCCCTTGCCGACGCTCACGGTATCCACCGTCCAGACCGTGCCGCTGGTGCGGCTCTCCCAGCGGCTGCCCAGGGCCACATCCAGCGTGGCCAGCAGCGCGCGCTCCTCACCCGCCTTCTCGATGGCCTTGTCGGTGGACGAGACGCCGGGCTGCGAGACTTGCGCGCCGATCAGCTCGTCGAGCTTGAACACCAGCTTGGTAAACCAGTTGCCGTTGTCCTTTTTCGCCTCGGCCACGGCGTTGCGCTGCGCGTCGATGATGGCCGCGCGGTCCAGCGAGAGCCATGCGTGGCGGTTGACGCCGCCTTGCACCACGCCCGCAGGCGTTTCCAGCAGCAGATCCGGCAGGCGGTACACGCGGGTCTTGCCGACCGTGCGAAAGCCCAGCATGGCTTTCAGCAGCGCGTGAATCGTCTCATTGTTCTCACCCGCCGCCGCCGCGCCGCCCGGAACCTGTTCAGTGCTGGGTGTTTCGCCGCTCTCCAAGGGGGGGAGTTCGGTCAAATCGTTCTGAGAGTCCGGTGCCACCGCTGTTGGCGCGTCAGCGCTGCCGTTGGTGCTGGGCAGTTCAGGATCGTTGGCGCGCTCCTGGCCGTTGTTGCTTTCAAGCTCTAGAGGGTGCGTGCCCACGGGTGCCACCATCTCGACCGGCGCAGGGGGGGTGTCGTCGCGCGGGCGCGCACGCGTTTTAAGTAACGTTAGTTCACACGCACTCTTAGGTTGGTGAACTTCATTTGGTACTACTTTGGGTGATCCCACAACACCAGCTGGTGATGCCACAACACCAGCTGGTGATGCCACAACACTAGGTAATGCCGGACGGAGGGCCAAAGAAGCTCCGCTCAGCCCGGCGAAGGTGCCAATCCAGGCGAACACGTCACGCCCCTGCTGGAGCAGGCCGGGCAGGGGCAGCAGGTTGGCCTTGGCCATTTCGCGGACCCGTTTGCTGATGGCCCGGTGCGGTTTCATCGCTTCGGTTTCGGCCCGCAAGCGCGCCATCTGTTGTTGGCCTTGGGCCAGCCACTGCCCTTTGTCGAGCAGCCGGTAGGCATTGGTGTCCGAGTCGCTGCGAAAGGTGCCGGGCTTGCCACGATGCTTCTTGACCACCAGGCCCGCCGCGATCAGTTCATTCATGGCCAAAATGGCTTTGCGCCGCAACGATTCGGGCGCGGCCTTGGGGCCGAGCGTGGCCCGGTAGCACTTCTCGCCCATCGACAGGTAACTGGGCATGATGCACCCGTCTTTGCCGTGAACGCGGACAAGGTGCTGATACAGGCGCGCGGCCCATACCGACAGCGGCACGTCGTCGAGTTCATAGTCAAGCTGCATCGGCAGCTGCCGGTTATCCAGCAGCGGCACAGCGGTGTCGGCACGCGCACCGCCGCGCGGGGTTTTGGGCAGGCGGCGCAGGGGGTGGACGTTGTGTTTCTGGGGGTATGTGTGCATCTGGACTCCTTGACGGCAGGGGTCAAGTCCAGTAAGCTACGGGTGTTAAGTGTCCCGTACTCCCCTCTCGTTTGGCCCGGAAAGCCTGAGAGGGGAGTTTGCTTACTGCCTTGTGAAGATCAGCATAAGCCAAACGGCGCAGGCGGTCAAACTGTTGTCATCTGAGGTCGCCGCGCTGCGCGACTGAGCACCCCCGCAGCGCGGCTCAAACTCAGCAGCATGAAGAAGTCTTATCGCCGCAAGGCCGACCTTCCCGACGCGCCCAGCCCCGACGCGGCGCGGGCCATGCTCCACGGTGACGCCAGTGAGCAGCGCGGCGCAATTCAGGCCAGCATTCCCAGCATCCGTGATCTGATGCAGATGCAGAGTTTCGGAGAGCTGCAAAAAGCAGAGCAGGCGGCCCCGCGCCCCGGCGTGGCCATGGTCAATCTGGATCTGGACAGTGACGGCCAGCCGCGCGCGCCGCTGTACCGGCCCATCGGCCTGGACTGGCCCCAGCTGGGCGAGATTACAGACCGCTTTGTGGGCCTGCAACTGATCCAGAGCACGCGTATCCGCCAGGTGCAGCGATTTTTGGAGCGCCCCGACTTCTCCTGGCAGCCGGGCCTGCGCCTGCGCTTCAAAGACCGCGCGCGCTCGATCGGCCCGGATGACCGCGCGCGCTTCGAGTTCCTGACCGACTACCTGCTGCACTGCGGCGCTGACCGCGACCCCCGGATGCGCCGGGCGCGCAGGCGTGACGGCCTGCACGAGTTCACCGCCAAGCATATTCGAGATTCCTTGCGCTACGACGCCGCGCCGGTCGAGCTGATTCCCACGCCCAGCGGCAGGATTCACGGCTTCAAGGCCATCGACGCGACCCGCGTGTTCCTGACCGACCCGGACGCCGGACTCGCCGAGGAGTACAGCGGCCCGGCCATGCTCAACCGCCTCAGCGGCCAGATGGACCCCGGCGACCCCAGCAACATCTACGCCGTCTACTGCAAAGACGGCGACATTCTGGCGCAGTACACCTACATGAACTTGCTCTACCCGATCCGCAATCCCTCGTCAGACGAGCGGCGCTTCGGCTACGGTGACGCCGAACCCGAGCGGCTGATTCAGATTGCCTCGGCGTTCCTCGACGCCTTTACCCTCAACGCCCGCAGCATCACCCACAACTCCATCCCGCGCGGCGCGCTGGCCTTGATTGGCGACTACAAGGAAGATGATGTGGACCGCCTGCGGGCCTACTGGCGCTCGAACGTGCGCGGGATGAAATCGCGCACCGAACTGCCGGTCATCGCCACGCCCGCAGGTGAGGGTGCGGGCTTGCAGTACACGCCGTTCGGTGAGCCGCCCAGTGAGCAGCTGTATGGCCGCTGGATTACCTTGCTGATGGCGCTGGCCTGCGGGCTGTACGGCATGGACCCGGCAGAAATCTCGTTTGAATCGTATTCGGGCGGCACCGCCAGCCCGCTGTCCGGCTCGGACACCGAGGCCAAGCTGACCGCAGGCCAGGACAAGGGCTTGTATACCCTGCTGAGCTGGTACGGGCGCAGCCTGAACGAAATCGTCAGCATCGTAGACGATGAAGTCGAAATGGGCTGGACCGGCCTGGACACCACCAAGGAAGATGAGCAGGCGCGCGAGAGTGAACTGATGCTCTTTGGCGAGTCACGCAAGCGTCACGGCCTGGCCACCGAAGGCATTGACCCGGATCTGCTCAACGCGCCGATGAATCCGGCCCTGCAAGGCATCTACCAAATGAAGCTGCAAGCGGCCCAGCAGCCCGCCCCCGGTGACGACGGGCAGGCGGCCCCCGGTCAGGATCAGCAAGACCCCAACGCCCAGGACGCCGACGGCGACCCGGCCACGCCAGCGGGCAGCAGTGATCCCACCGACGAAACCGGCCCGGACGGGGAGCGGCGCTTCCAAGACCACGAAGGCTCGGTGTATCAGGTGCAAAACGCCCCCGGTAAGCCTGGGCAGCCGCTGGCCAAGGCGTACCAGGCCACCTTGTTCGAGACGTGGCCCTGATGGAAGACATGTGGGCCGAGGACGTTCACCCCGCGTTCGCGCTGATCGAAACCCGCCTGAGCGACGTGCTCAGCAGCGCGCTGTACCACCTGCACCGCGCGGCCCACAAAGCGCTGGAGCTGCCGAGCGTCAGTGCGCTGGACTTGCAGGCCGCTTACCGCACGGTCAGGCTGGCCAAGGCCGACGAGGGTTGGTCCGTCGCGGCGCGCACCTTTGCCGATCTGCGCTACAAGCCGCGTGAGGCGCGCGAACCCGCCGAGCTGGCCCACGCGCTGACGGCGCACTACTTCGAGCGCGGCGTCATCGAGGACGAAATGCGCGCCGCCGTGTTCAAGGCCAACGCGCTGTCACTGATCCAGGCCACCGGCCAAAGCCCGCAGGCCGCCGAGCAGTACCGCAGCTGGGCCTCGGGCATCGTGGACCCGGATCAGAGCCGCGCGGTGGCCTGGGCTGCCGAGCGGGCCTGTGAGCACGTCACCCGCCTGGGCGACACCACCCGCGCGGTGCTGGCCGACGCGGTGCTGGGCGCGCTGATCAGCCGCCAGAGTCCGCAGGAGTTGTCTGCCAAAATTGTGAGCCTTTTTGGCACCCTCAACCGGGACGCGCGGCGACTGGCCATCACCGAAATCAGCAGCGCCCGCAGTAACGGCTACCTGATGGGGCTGCCGGACGGCGCGCAGCTCACGTGGTTTGCCGCGCCCGACGCCTGCCCCCACTGCCTGCACCTGCACGGCACCCGCCTGACGGTGCGTGCCCAGCCCACCGGGCAGGTGCTCGACGTGTGGCCGGGGAAGTCCAACGTCGGGCGCAGCCTCAGCTCGACCAAGCGCAGCGGCGAGGCCCGCCGCGACGACGAGCTGGGATGGCCGTGCATCCCGCTGCACCCGAACTGCCGCTGCCGCTATGTCCGGGTCGCGCAGCCCATCCCCGGCGTCAGCCCGCGTCTGGAAGCGGCCCTCATGGCGATTGCCCGCCTGCCGTGAGGGGCAAGCGGGCAACTGGGGGCGCGCGGGGTTAGATCTCTTGAATGCGCCCCGTTTTCAGGCCCAGTCCCATGATCGCCGTGACGGCGCTGTAGTCGCCCGTGGCCTTGGCCTGGGGGATGATGCTGTGCAGGACTTCCAAGGTGTCTTTGTCGGTGGCGTAGGTCTTTCCGTTCATTTCAAAGTTCTGCATGGTGGCCTCCTGAGCTGAGCTGAGTCTACTCCTATGCTTGCATGCTTGCATGCTTGCAAGTTTGCAAGCATGCGGCTAGACTTACTGCGAGGTCAACACCATGCCAAACAAAACGCTCTGCCAAATCTGCAAGTTCGTGCTCCCCGTGCTGGTGCTGCTGCTGGCTGCCGTCGCCGGTAAGTCCTTGCTGGTCTGGGTCGTTCAGCAAGACAGCCTGGCGATCTTCCTGAAGCTGGCCATCGCCGCCGCTGCCCTCGCGGCTTGCCTCGCGGTGTACGAAACGCTGCTCGACGCCGAGGGCTTCGATGGGGTCTGATGTGGTCACGCGTCACCCGGAGCGCACGCTGGCCATGCTGCGCACGCTCGAAGCCGGGCAGCCGCTCAGAAAGCTGACCCACATCTCCAGCAGCTACATGGCCAGTGTCGCCAAGCCGCTCTTGGCCGCAGGCATCATCTTGCCGCGCGGCCACAGCTACCAGCTGTGCGCCGAGCGGGCCGCGCCGCTGATGGCGTCCCTCGACGCCCTGAGCACCCTGCACGCCGATCTGGCACAGCAGCTCAAGCCGGTTTGATACCTTACCCGACATGAAGCACGCCGCCCACGCTGCCAAAAAAACCCGTTTACAGCACCTGCGGCCCGATGTGCGCCGCAGGTTTGCGGAAGGTGTCAGTGTCAACGACCTGGCCAGCGAGTATCAGCTCAACCTCAATGAAGTCGCGCGCCTCTTGGTGGGCTTGCCGAACGTGCCGCCGCTGGCCTACTACGACCCGGAGCACCTGCGGCGCGGCATCGAGGCGCACGGCGGCATCCGGGGCTACAGCACCTTTTACAATTTCAGCGAAAGTGCGGTGCGCCAGCACGCCACCCGCAACGGCCTGTTCACCCCCAAGCGCCCCACCACCGACACCGAATAAAGCCCCCCCGCCGCGCTGCCTACCATCAACCCATGATGGATATGGATTGGAGCGGCCCCGTTTATTTGTCACGCGGCCCCACGCGCGTGGCACTTTTGTTTGCCGAACCCAGCCGCGACCCGGCACACATGGCCAAGGCCGACGCGCCGGGCGAACGCTGGATTACCTAACTGTCGGAGTCAGCCAAGCGGCAAGATAGGCGACCACGGGACCACGCAATTCAGGCACAGCGAGGGCTGCCTTCAGCAGCGTCGTCATGTCACCTACCTGCCTGTATATTTCCAATCCATCTAGGAGAGCGCTCTCACAGGCCATTTGCTGCGACGATGTTAAGTAGGTGTCGCTATAGAAATCAAACGTATTCATGACGGCCTGCCAACTGGCTAAACGGAAACTCTCAAGGTCTGTTGCAATGGTATAGTGCATAGCGATCCTCAAATGCTTTGGGATTTCAGCAAAGGCGCACTTCTTCGCGGGAGCGAGCGCCTTTGCTGTCTTTGTAGTTTGACCGTCATACGGTATTCTGTCAACCGTATGACGGTAGTGCTATAATCTAATCTGTGAGCTACCCTGAATTGATGGCAAAATCAACGAAAACCCCGATGGTCACAGAACGCGAGAAGGTGGTCAGCGTGCGCTTGAGCGACCAGGAAAACGCACTTCTCACGGCGGCTGCCACCAAAGTCGGACTCCGGCTGAGTCAATTCCTACGTCTCGCGGCACTGGAGAAGGCGGCACGGGGCTAATGCCACTTGCCGACGTAGACGACAAAACCTGCGAAGCATGTCAGGAGCATTTACCTCGCTTGGCCTTTAAGCTCCACAACCGTAGTCAGGATGGTTTGTCCCACATCTGTAAGCGCTGTTCCCGGCGTGGAGCGAAGCGCCCAGGGACGCGCCGCGCTCTCCCCACGCCAGAAGGCATCACCACAAAATATTGCCGAGGCTGTGAACAAGACGTGTCCCTTAACGATTTCGCGCCTGCTGTGGGAGGCAAATACGGCAGGCATAGTCGATGTCTTGCTTGCGTTCGCAAATCCCATCATGACCATAAAGATGAACGCAACAAAGCTCGCCGCATCGAAAGACAAAACGACGATTGGTTTCAGAAGTACAACCAAGAGTATGCGAGCACCCATCGTTATATTTTTCGCAATTACGGTATGAAAGCTAGAGCAGGGGGTTTTGACTGGAAAACGAAATACCCAGATCGGGCACGACAGTCAGCGCAGCTCCAAGCGCGGAAATGGAGAGCTAAATATCCCGAAAAACACAAGATGCGTTGTGCGGCGGCAACGCTCAGAAAACGCGCCCTCAGTCATTTGCACACTTCTGATCTTCGTGGTCTTTGGGAACAGCAAGCGGGGAAATGTCGTTGGTGCAGCGCGGTGCTGAAACTAGACGCCACTACCCATCTTGACCACATCATCCCGCTTGCGAGAGGGGGTGATAACCGCATCACGAATCTGTGCTGGGTATGCAAAAAATGCAACCTTACCAAGCATGACAAGATGCCTCACGAGTTTGCAGGTACATTGTTTTAACCCCCCGCAGCGAGGCTCAGGCTAGGCGCATGGATCTCCCTTTCGAGTTTGGCCCTACCCTGCTGTGCAGAGAAAGCGACGGTACACCGATTGCACTCGTTTATGTTTCGCCCATTGAAGATTTGATCTTAGCCAAGGCTGACCTTGCCCCCAATGAACGCTGGGTGACTCTGAGTCCGCACAAAGCGGGCGGCGAGAAAGGCGAAGGGCACGTGCATGTCAAGGTCAAGGTTGGCCCGGACGGAAGCGCCCACGTCATCACCGGCCCCGGCGAGTTGCGCGGCCTGCGCCTCACCCGCCTGGCCACCCCGGAGCAGCTGGCCGAGCGCCGCCAGGCCCGTCAGGAAGAAGCCAAAGCGGCCAAGAAACAGGCCAAGGAAGACGGAGCCAAAAAAGAGCAGGCCAGCCTCGAAGAATCGGCTGCCGATCCCGAAGCGGCCCAGCGCCACGCGCAGGAAAAATTAGCGGCCCAGGCCAAGCAAAAATCTATCGCCGAGAAGCACAGCCAGCTCGAAGAAGACATGAAGCAGCTGCACGGCCAGCTGCTCGAACACGCGGCCAAAGTGACCGGCGACGAGCAGTACCGCAGCGGCGTGGCCCAGGCCGGAATGGACGAAGCGATGGCCGAGCGCTACAAAGGCCAGCAGCAGACCGCCGCGCAGGACTGGTACGCCCGCCACATGCCGCCCACCAGCGACGAAGACCCCGCCACGACCGTCAAGGACGCCAAGGGCGCAGGCAGCGTGGTGGCGGCCAACAACATTCGCCGCATCAGCAGCAGCCTCAAGGCGCTGCGGCGCGACCTCGTGTCCAGCCTCGTGAAAGACCCGGAGCTGCGCGCCGCCGTCCTGGGAGCTGACGACGAAGTGCCGTTGCCGGTCAGTGAGCACGTCAGCGGCACACCCGGTTATCAGCGGCAGACCAGCGCCCAGGCTGCCGAGCAGGGCTTTACCCCCGACGACGCCAAGAAAGAGGCCGGGCAGGTGTTCGACAACCGCATGGCCGGACTCAGGCAGATGGGCCAGGGCGAGAAGGCCGAGGCCATCACCGATCTGCGCGCAGGCACCCAGCGCCGCGCCGCCGTGCTGCGGGCCATGAAAAACGCGCCCGATCCGGCAGGACTGGCCACCACCGCGCCCGTGAGCAAGGTCACGCCGCAGGAAGTCAAGGAACACGCCGACGACGTGCGCCACTTCCTCCAGCTGCACAACAAGTTGCAGGAGCTGGAACGCCAGAAGCGCGCCCTGAGCCTGGGCAGCGACCCGGACGCCTTGGACAAGGAAAAAGAAGCGCTCGGCGTGTTCGATCAAGAACCCGGTGCGGGTGCGGAAATCGGCTCAAGCGTCTCGCAGGTGGAAGATGCCTTTGCCGAAAAGCTCGACCGCGAAATCAACGACGCGGCCAAGGCCGACACCACCCGCGCGTTTCTCGATTCTGTCAACGAGGACGCCGTGCAGGGCGGCTACGCCAGTGATTTGATTCGCAAGGCCATGATGAGCCACATCGGCACGGGCGCGTATGCCCACCTGTCCAACGCTGCCCAGGTGGCGCTCGGGCATGAAGGTCTGGACCGGCAGGTGGTGGACGCGCTGGGCACCGACGCCGCCGCGCAGCTCGTCGCCCACGCCATGCGCCGCGACCTCAACCCCGACGCCCTGAGCGACGTGCGCAGCGGCTTGGCCCAGGCGCACGCCGAAGGCAGCTTGACCCGTATGAAAGACGCCATGGATCTGGCCAGCGCCGCGCGCGCCACCACGGCTGAGATTCACCTGCCCGCCGTGACCAGCGGCCTGGACGCCGCCATGCTGGCCGACTTGCAGCGCCAGAAGAAAGAGGCCATCGGCCAGGCGCACGAAGCGCTGGGCACCGCCCTGGGTGAAGTGGAAGCGGGCGCGGCCCTCAACTTGTCACTCAAGGGCGGATCGAGGGCCAACATGACCGTGCGCATGGGCGACGTGCCCACCGCGCAGGCGGCCATGCAGCTGCGGGCGCTGGGCCTGCAAGACGGTGAGTACACCCTGGCCAAAGATCCTGAAACCGGCGCGCTGACGGCCACCCTCAGCCGCGAGGGCATGGACCGGCTGACCCAGCCGCAAGACGAGCAGGCCCGCGCCAATGCCGACATTGCCAGCCGCATCAAGAGCGGGGCCGAGGACGCGCCCACCTACCTGCCGCCCGGTTTCATGGCCCGAGACAGCGCCGAGCTGGCTTCTCAGCCGGAAATCCCGCGCAGTTTCGCGGCCCCGCCTGATTTCAGCCACGGCGCGGCGGCAGCGGTATCGAGCGTGGCGGCCTCGCTCTACGCCGACGGCAAGACGCCCTCCCAGATCCTCAATCACCTGTTCGACGTGACCGCCCAGGACGTGCCGCCCGGTCAGGAGGGTGACTTCTCGCAGGCGGTGACGGGGTTGATTCCCTTCACCCAGGCGGTGCAGCGCACGGCCAAGGACGGCACCACCTACACCGCCCAAGAAGCGCTCGACGTGGACAACGATCCGCAGGTAAAAGCGCGCCTCTCGGATCTGGCCCGCCAGCACGTCGCGGAGCACGCCCCCGGTGAAGCGGACTTCAACGCGCAGCGCCTGGACGGCGGCATGCAGACCAAAGACGCGCTGTTCCGGGCACTGGCCAGTGACCCGGCCCTGCAAGCGGCCTTTACCCCACCTGCCGACCTGGGCGGCTCCCCGGAGGGCCGTCAGCAGGCCATGGCCATTCGCAACTACGCCATGCGCACGCTGTTCAAAGACCGGCTGGGCGGCCTCGCGCCCAAGGACTTCGACCGCGCCCAGCAGGCCAAGCAAGACCAGGCCATCGACGCCTGCGGCCCGGCCCCGGAGAAGTGGGGCGAGGCCGAGGGGAGCTTGTTCGGCGGTCCCAGCGACGACGCCGCGCGGCTGAGCCTCAACCCGCACGCCACGCCCGAGCAGCAGGCTGCCGCGCTCAAGGAATACGGCCTGGGTCCAGAGCACTACACGCTCAGCGGCACCACCGCGACACTCAATGACGCGGGCAAGGCCGCGCTCAAGGTGCCGGACAACGGCATGACCGTGACCGGCGAGGCGGGCGGTGACGCCGTGGTGCAGGGCGGCCTGGATAACCTCAACCCGCAGTGGGTGGCCCATCAGCGCAAGGTGGCGCAGGCCCGGAAGAAGTACGCCACCACGTCGGATCTGTGGAACGACTTCAAAATCACGGTGGGCGGCCCGCGTGCGGCCTTGAAGGCCGTGCAGGAAGTCATGAAAGGCGACCTGGCGCAGCGCTTTGCCGCGCAGCACGCCGCCCTGACCGGCCAGCAGCTGCGCGTCAGCACCGCCACGACCGAGAACTGGGAACGCCGCCTGGCGGCCACCGATCCGCAGGCCGCCGAGGACGTGCGCCGCCGTGACCGGGCCTACATGGACGCCGTGCGCCAGCGCGACAGCAGCGGGCGCTACGGGCAGATGGGCGAGGGCGGCGTGACCGCTGCCGTGCAGGCCCACGTCGAGAAGTTGGCGCGCGCCAAGCTGATGCAGGGCGGCCTGGGGTTCGGTGATCTGATGGACGCGCGCGGCGGCGGCGAGATCGAGAGCCGCGACGTGCGGCACCTGCAAGTCGGGCCGCACGAGCGCGTCACCCTGGGCAGCACCGCCGAGTCTCAGCTGGCCGACCTGACCCGGCAGACCCGTTGGGGCATGAAGCCCGGCGACGGCCCGGTTGACTTGATTCCCGACCTGGGCTGGGGCAAGGGCACCAAGCACGTGGGCAAACAGCGCGGCGTGAAGATGCTCAGCACCACCGGGCGGCTGCTGGGCTTTTACGGTGCCGGGTGCGTGCGGGGCGATACCGAGCTGACCGACGCTGAAACCGGCGAGACGCTGAGCTTCCACGAGTGGATGGTGCAGGGCAGAGCGCCCAAAGTGGTGTCCTTACAAAACAATCAGCCGGTGATCGCGCAAGCCAGCGTGCCCTTTATCAAAGGCACAGAACCCATGTACCGCGTGACGCTCAAGAGCGGCAAAACGGTGGTTGTGACCGCTGCCCACAAGTTTCTGACCCAGGAGGGTTGGCGCAAGCTGGGTGAGCTGGACGTGGGCAGCTTGATAGGTATTACTCCGACTTCTTAAGACGGGGGCCGTGATTGTATTGGTCACGGCCTGTCCACACTGCCTGCCAGCGTTCCGTCGTCATGCCGCCTGCTTGGTGCCATGCACGGGACGCTTTACTTATTCGTTGTTGGCCGTCACGGCTCCAATTCGGCACTTTGCCTTTCAGGGTCTGCCGCAGGTGTGCGGTGTTGCTGCTGAACAACTCAAGATTGCTTGGGTGGTTGTCCTGCTTGTTGCCGTTGCGGTGATGCACGATCTCATCTGCCGTGAGCAAGCGGCCTAGCACCTGCTCCATGACCAGGCGGTGTTCGCGCACGTACCCGCCGCTGTTGGCGTTGGGGTGCTCCACGGAGCGCAGCAAAACATACCCGTCTTTATCTATGTGCTTGCCGCCGCGCCACGCTGGATTCAGCTCACCTTGCTGCCCACCGGGCTTGAGCCGTGCAGCCTGCGCTTTACGCAGAAAGTACCCGACCGTCTCAGGATGCACGTCC
>Ga0160427_10001732_pt1 | contig 13285 bp, 13 predicted proteins | sample SolpanmetagenomL_FD_108194 | JGI IMG/M metagenome (GOLD analysis project Ga0160427, IMG submission 108194) | Solar panel surface microbial communities from Lawrence Berkeley National Laboratory, California, USA - L | ecosystem: Engineered > Built environment > Solar panel > Unclassified ...
ACGAGGTGCACGATGTTGTCGGCGAAGTCGTGCTCGCCGGCCGAGATGAAGATCTTGGTGCCGGTGATGTCGAAGGTGCCGTCGCCGTTGTCGACCGCCTTGGTACGCAGCAGGCCCAGGTCGGTGCCGCAGTGCGGCTCGGTCAGGCACATGGTGCCGGTCCACTCGCCCGCCAGCAGCTTGGGCAGGTAGATGTTCTTGGTCTCGTCGCTGGCGTAGGCCTTGAGGGCCGTGTACGCGCCGTGGCTCAGGCCGGGGTACATGCTCCAGGCGGTGTTGGCCCCGATCATCATCTCGCTGACCGCGTTGCCGACCACGTGCGGCACGCCCTGCCCGCCGTATTCGGGGTCACCGTCGAGGCCGGTCCAGCCGGCGGAGGCGAACTGCTTGAAGGCCTCCTTGAAGCCCTTCGGGGTGGTGACCACGCCGTCGGTCACGGTGCAGCCCTCGGCGTCGCCCGACATGTTCAGCGGCTGAATGACGTTGCTGGCAAAGCGGCCCGCCTCTTCCAGAATCTGGTCGGCGAGGTCGGCGCTGTGGGTCTCGTTCTGCGCGTAGTAGGGCAGCTCGGCGAGGGTGGCCTCGGCCTTCAGCACGTCCTTGAGCAGAAATTTCATGTCGCGCAGCGGAGCTTTGTAGGTGGGCATGGTGGTTCCTCCTGGGGTGAGAGACGGCGAACGGTAACTTTATTGAACTCAGTATAACAAAGTTGGACGTGAGAAGTGGGAGGGCAAAGCCGAGGCGGCCCGTGATCTGGGGCTGGAACACGGTCTGCCCGTGCGACGCGAGACGCTGCGGGCAGACGCCGCGCACCTACCCCTGGGCGGCGCTTTCCGCCCGCGCCGCCTCCTGCAGCGGCCGCCACGCCACCTTGCCAGTCGGCCCCTTGGGCAGCGCGTCCACGAAGCGCACCTCGCGGGGGGCCTTGTAATGGGCCATCTGGCCACGCGCCCACTCGATGAACTCCGCTTCTGTCACGCTCTGGCCCGCCTTGAGCACCAGCAGGGCCCGCGCCTTCTCGCCCATGCGGGCGTCGGGCACGGCGATCACCACCGCCTCCTGCACCGCCGGATGGGCGTGCAGCGCCGCCTCGACCTCGGCGGGCCAGACCTTCATGCCGCCCGAGTTGACCATCCGCTTGAGCCGGTCGACGAAGAAGAAGTAGCCCTCCTCGTCCATGTAGCCCAGGTCGCCGCTGCGGAAGAACCGCTTGCCGTCGAGTTCCATGAACGCCTCGGCGCTGGCCTCGGGGCGGTTCCAGTAGCCCTGGAAGACCTGCGGGCCGTTCAGCACGATCTCGCCGGTCTGGCCCTGGGGCAGTTCCTGCAGCGTGTCGAGGTCGATGATGCGGGCGTCAACCCCGAAGAACGGAATGCCCAGGCACTGCAGCTTGGGCCGCTCCTGCGGGTTGGAGTGCGTCTGCGCCATCGTCTCGGACAGGCCGTAGCCTTCCAGGAACTCCAGGCCGCTCAGTTCCTTCCATCTTTTGCCGAGCGCCTCGGGCATGCTGGCCCCGCCCCCGTTGACGAGTTTCAGCGACACCAGATCGCTGCTGGTCAGCTGCGGGTTGGCGAGCAGGTCGACCACCATCGTCGCGGTGTTGGTCCAGCCCATGACCGCGTGGTCGCGGATCAGCACGCGGGCGGTTTCGCGGTCCCAGCGGGCCATGACGATGACGGTCGCGCCCGCGAAGATCGGGGTCAGCATGCTGCTGGTGAACCCGGTGACGTGGAAGTACGGCAGCGTGGCGAGGTTGATGTCGCCGCTGCTGACCCCGGCCCAGAAGACGCCGCCCGCCGCGTTGGCCTGCACGCTGTGGTGGGTGTGCATGCAGCCCTTCGGAAAGCCGGTGGTGCCGCTGGTGTAGGGCATCACGCACAGGTCGTCCGCGCTCACCTCGGCCAGCGGGGCGGGCGCGGCCTGCAGCGCCGTCTCCCAGGTCACGTCACCCGGTTGCAGCTCGGCCACCGCGTCGAGACCGGCCGGAAAGGCCACGCCGCCCCGGTCGTCTGGCAGCCCGTGAGAGAGCGTGACGGCCACCAGATTGGGAATGCCGCCCGCCTTCGCCTGCCCGTACAGTTCGGCGGCGATCACGCCCGCCTTGAGGCCCGCGTCCTGCGCGAAGAAACCGAACTCCTTGACGCCGAGCATCGGGGCCAGCGGAATGACCACCGCGCCGAGGCGCCAGATGGCGTGCGCGGCCGCGATCCACTGCGGGCTGTTCTGCAGGCAGAGCATCACCCGGTCGCCCTTGGTCACGCCCACGCCCGCCAGATACCCGCTGAAGCGGTCGGCGTGCGCGAGCAGTTCGGCGTAGCTGGTCTCCTGCCCGTAGAACCACAGCGCCGTCTTGTCGGGGTACCGGCGCGCCGTGACCTGCAGGTTGTCGTACAGGTTGGTGGTCGGCACCGCGATGCGGCGCGGCTTGGTTCTCGGCCAGTAACGGGGGTGGGGGGTGGCGACGGTCATGGTTCCTCCTGAACAGGGTGTAAACGGCAGTACGGAAACGAAAAGTCGGGGCCGGGGCGCGCTGCACCCGGTACAGCGAAGTGAGTTTTGATGTGACCCAGAGGGACTTAAAGTATAGCCCCGGGCAGCAGGCGGCGTGAACGGCAGATGAACCGGCCCAGTGGAGACGCTGGGGCGGACGCGGCCCGAAGGCGTCGGCCGTGCGGTAGGCTGGCAGAACATCGTTGCCCGACAGGGCAGGAGGAGTGCAGAGATGAACCGAAAACGCGACGGTTTCACGGCGGCACTGGTGCTCGTCACCTCGGTCTGGATGACGGGTCCGGCCCGGGCACAGACCAACTGCAACACCACCAACAGCAGCTTCGAGGACGTGTACTGCCTCACCAAGACCTTCGTGCAGGCCGACGCCGACCTGAACACGGCCTACCAGAAGCTGCTGAAGAAGCTCAAGCCCGCCGACCAGTCCACCCTGCGGCAGCTGCAGCGGGACTGGGTGGAAGACCGCAACGCCCGCACCACCAGCCGCGACAGCAAGGCGGGCACGGTCATCAATATCGACTTGGCGGTCGAGATGACCACGTCGCGCAGCAACTTCCTGAACGACCGCTACCGTGAGTGCGTGAGCAGCGGCTGCCAGCCGAGCAAGCTGAAATGAGCCTCGGCAGGGCGCTAGCATGACCGCATGACCCCTCCTCAGCTGGCGACCGCCGACCTGACCGACGCCCACCCGGAAGTGCGGGTGGCCGAACCCGTCTTCTGCGACTACGGCGGGCAGGCGATGTTCAGCGGGCCGGCCTTCACCGTGCGGGTCTTCGAGGACAACGCGTCGGTGCGGGCCACGCTGGAAACGCCGGGCCAGGGACGGGTGCTGGTCGTCGACGGCGGGGCCAGCCTGAACTGCGCGCTGGTGGGCGACATGCTCGGCCTGCTGGCCGTGCAGAACGGCTGGGCCGGCGTGGTGGTCAACGGCTGCGTGCGCGACACCGTGCAACTGGCCCAGCTTCCGCTGGGCGTCAAGGCGCTGGCCGCACACCCGCGGCGCAGCCGCAAGGACGGCGAGGGCGAACAGGGCATCAGCCTGACGTTCGCCGGAATAACCGTCCAGCCGGGCGACTGGATATACGCCGACGCCGACGGCCTGCTGGTGAGCGCCGGGCCGCTCAGCCTGCCCGCCTCTTGATCTGGAGAGGCATGACAGCGCGCGGGACGGAAGGAAATGCAGGCTGATCTCGCCTCTCCCTCCCGTCCCGCGCCCGGTTGAGCACGCCGATCTTCACCCTCAGGTGTACTTCAGCGCCTCCATCAGTTCTTCGATGATCTCGTGCGTGTCGCCGCGCTCGTGGGCGGTCGCGACATGCGCTTCGAGGTGGCCGCGCAGCACCACCTCACCTGCTCCCGAGAGGGCGCCCTGCACCGCCTTGAGCTGACGCAGCACGTCGACGCAGTACACGTGCGGGTCGTCGAGCATCCGCATGATGCTCTCGACGTGCCCGCGCGCGATCGCCAGCCGCCGCGAGGCCCGTCTGCGGGCGTCTTCGGGCATGCACAGGTGCGCTGTCGGTGTAACGGGCGGCGCCGTGCCGGTGGCGTCAGGTGCAACCTCGCCGGTCACCTCGGGCCGCACCCTGGAGCGTGACGCTCTCGTCATGAACCCGACCGACTACTGCCGGACCTGCGCGGTGTAGCCTTCCTCAGTCACAGCGGCCAGCAGCGCGCGCAGGTCAGGCTGCCCCTCGACGATGGCCCGGCCGGTCTGCAGGTCGACCTGGGCGTTCTGCACGCCGGGCACGGCCCGCAACGCCTTCGTCACGGCGGTCTGGCAATGCCCGCAGGTCATGCCGATAATGTTCAGTTCGGTGCTCATATCGAAAGCATAGTTCCACCCTGGGAGGGCGTCAAGATGAAGGCTGAGGCTCAGAGTTTTAAATCACCATTTTTAGCTTAAAACCACTGTCAAGCCGATCCGCAATTTCTTCATACCTCCCTGGGGGGATGAGTGTGCTGACGTGACACAGATCGAGGCGACAACCACACCGGACCTGAAGACGTTGGGGCTGGCCACCCTTGAACTGCGCGTGCAGGGCGGTTGAAGAACTGCAGCGAAACGGCCAGAAGGTGGCCTTTCCGGCCTCGCCATCGGTACCGACGCCGCAGCAAGGCGGTAGACCGTCTGAGCACGCGATCCAGGTTGTGCTGGTTCAAGGTCCGTCCCCGTTCTTCACGTGGAATGTCATGAAACGGAGTTTGCCCGTACTTTTCTTCTTCGGGCGATTACGCTCAGGCTTTCAGAGAAAATGAGCATAAAGATCAGCTCGGAACTGCAAGCCTGCATCGGTGTCTGTCTGACCTGCATCGCGGCCTGCCAGCGGTGCGCGGCGGCCGGCTGAGAGCTGCCGCGCCCTGGCCGCCTGAACCGGCCCGGTTCCGTTCCCAATACGGTTAGGGCACCGGAAATCTGCCGAGTCTCACCCGACTTCGCTAGACTGGCAGACGTGAAAACCGCTGCCGCCTCTACCCTGCTGCTGGCCACGCTGCTGCCCCTCTCGCTGGTGGCCTGCAAGAAAGACGCCGCCACGACCGACACGTCCACGTCGGCGGCTACCCCGAGCACCAGCACGGCCGCCAGTACCCCCGCCAAGGCCCCGGCCGCCGTCACCACTCTCGGCCCGGTGCCGAGCGGCTACACGCTGCTGCCGTTCGTGAGCAGCAAGCCGGTCTATACCTTCGCCTCCGAGCCGGCCCGCACCCTGAAAGACGGCGTGAACTACTACGCCCTGATCGACACCAGCAAGGGCCAGATGCTCGCCGACCTGTACGAGGCCCAGACCCCGGTGACGGTGAACAACTTCGTGACGCTGGCCCGCAACCACTTCTACGATGGCATCCTGTTTCACCGGGTGCTCAACGGATTCATGGGCCAGACCGGCGACCCGAACACCCTCGACGCCAGCAAGAAGGCCACGTGGGGACAGGGCGGCCCCGGCTACAGCTTTCCCGACGAGATCCGGCAGGGCCTGAAGTTCGACGCCCCCGGCGAGCTGGCCATGGCCAACAGCGGTCCCAACACCAACGGCTCGCAGTTCTTCATCACCTTCGCGCCCGCCGCCTTCCTTGACGGCAAGTACAACCTCTTCGGCAAGCTGGTGAGCGGCCAGGACGTGCTCGACAAGCTGACGCGCACCGCCAACGCCGACCAGAGCAGCGGCCAGGAGGTGCCGATCGAGGGCGCGGCCCCCGACAAGATCCTGAGCGTACGGATTCTGAGCAAGCCCTGAACAGAGATGATGGGGCATTCGCCTGTCCGGGCGGCTTAGAATGCCCTGTATGGAGACCTACATCCCCGAAGGCTACACCCTGACCCCTGAACTCGGCAGCGCCCGCACCACCGAGTTCTCGAAGGCCCCGCAACCCGGCGAGGGCACCGAGGCGGGCAAGCAGTACCTCGCCGTCTTCGAGACGAGCAAGGGCCGCATGGTGGTCGAACTCGACGCCGACGAGGTGCCGGTCACGGTCAACAACTTCGTGTACCTGATCCGCCACCATTACTACGACGGCATCGTGTTTCACCGGGTGCTCGAGGACTTCATGGCCCAGACCGGCGACCCCACCGGCACCGGGCGCGGCGGCCCCGGCTACCGCTTTCAGGACGAGCCGACCAGCAAGAAGCACGACAAGCCGGGGGTGCTGAGCATGGCCAACGCCGGGCCGAACACCAACGGCTCGCAGATCTTCATCACCTTCGTGCCGACGCCCCACCTCGACGGCAAGCACACGGTGTTCGGCCGCGTGATCGAGGGACAGGACGTGCTCAAGCGCATCACCCGCATCAACCCCGGCTACCCGGGCACGCCCGACGTGATCGACCGGGCTTACGTGGTCGAGAAGTCGGCCTAAACCGCACGGCCGCCGTCCCCGGACACGCCCCCGCTCTCCGTGAGCGCGGGGCGGTTTTTCATGGTCTGTACCCCGCCCCCCTTTGTGCAAAAAAGATAAACTTCCGCTATACCCGGGTGTCATGGCGATCGGCAAAGCTGAGACATGAGCCTGCCGATGCCCTGGAGAACCCGGCCCGCCGCGCGGGACGCCTCCGCGCCGCTGTCTGCCGTCCCCGTTGCCGCCCCCACCACGGCTACGGCCCGGCTCTCCTCGCTCGACGCCTGGCGCGGCCTGACCATCCTGCTGATGCTGCTGGTCAACAACGTCGCGCTTGACACCCTGACGCCCCGGCAACTGCAGCACGCGCCCTGGGGCGGCGGCATCACGCTCACCGACTTGGTGTTTCCGTGGTTTCTGTTCTGCGCCGGGGCGGCCATTCCGTTCTCGCTGGCGGCGGCGCGCAAGTCGGGCGTCACCGGCTGGGCGCTGGTAGGCAAGCTGGCGTGGCGAACGGTGCTACTGTATCTGGTCGGCTGCATCGTGACGAGCGCCGCCGAGCACCAGTTCACGCTCGGACTCGGTGTGCTGCAGCTCATCGCGCTGGCCAGCTTCTTCGGGGCGGTGATCAGCCAGCTCTCGGCCCGCTGGCGGCTGGTGATCGCGGGCGTGCTGCTGGTCGGCTATGACCTGTTCATCAACCTGTACCCGGCGAACGGCCTGCAGGGTGTGTTCACCCAGGAAGTCAACCCGGTCAAGACCATCAACGACGTGCTGCTCAGCCCGTGGGGCCTGCGCGGCCTGATCTCGGTGATTCCGACCACCGGGCTGGTGCTGCTGGGCAGCGTGGTGGCGCAGCCGCTCAAGGACCGCCGGGCCAGTGCGCCGTGGCTGCTGCTGGCGCTCGGCGTCGGCCTGACCGCGCTGGGCTGGGTCTGGGCGCAACACCTCGAGTTCAACAAGGCGGTCTGGACCCCCAGCTATGTGGTCTACACCGCAGGCCTCGGCACGCTGGGCATGCTGGCGTTCTGGCTGCTGGCCGACTCGGGCCGGCCATGGACCACCTGGGGCCAGAGGCTCCTGACACCGTTGACCATTCCCGGGCGCAACTCGCTGTTCGCCTACGTCGCGCCGATCCTGCTCAAGGTCTGGATTCTGATGGACTGGAACGTCGCCTGGGCAGGCAAGTCGATGCCCATCCGCGACGCCCTGCTGACGATGGCGCGCACGGCCTACGGCACCTGGGGCGGCGGCTGGCTGTATACGCTCGGGTACATCCTGGTGGTGTGGCTGGGCTTGGCCTACCTGGCGAAGCGCGGCTGGACCTGGAAGCTCTGAACCTACCGGTCCTTTACCAGCCGCCTCTACACTCTGCGTCGAGGTACCTGACATGCGATTTGATCATCTTGCCCTGGGCGCTTCTCTTCTCACCTTCTCGCTGCTGCCCGCTCTGGCGGCCCCGGCCCTCACCCCGCAGGTCGGCCCCAACTTCCAGTATGGCAGCGCGGCCTTCGACGACGTGGCGCAGACCTCGTACAAGCTCGTGGGCCTGAGCGGCACGTTCGACGACTGGATCACGGCGGCCTACCAGAAGACCGGCGTGACCCTCGGCAGCGGCAGCCTGACCGACGACCTCGACGCCCGCGCCGCCGCGATCCGGGCCGCGACCGGCGACGCCAGAGTGAAGCTGGAGCGCGACACGGCCGCTTGGGCACACAGGTTCGTGAAAAAGTCGATTCCCAAGTTCAGCCTGGAGCGCGGCTTCGAACTCGCCAACGTGGTCAAGACCGGCGAACGGCAGTGCCTGGCGCAGTCATTCATCATCTCCGGGCTGCTGCAACGGGCGGGCATGCAGGCCGGAGCGGTGATGGTCTGGTCGAATCCGCAGGGCCAGCAGAGCAACCTGGGGCATGTGGTCTCGATCATCCGGCTGAGCAACGGCCGCGATCTGCTGGCTGACGCGTCCGACCCGGCACCCTTCGTGCACCACCAGGGCCTGCTGGTCGGCAACGCGGGGCACTACAGCTTCGTGAAGCCCGCCTACGGGGCCGACGACACCATTTCCGGCTACACCGTGGACGGCAGCGGTGCCCGCCTGAGCGTGGCCGCGACCACGCCGCTGAGCCTGAGCTACCTGCACTCGCAGTTCGACTACTACCGGGGCGAGCGGGCCATCGGCGGCTTCATGGGCACCGGGACGGGCAAGGCGACCCCAGGCGGCCTGAAGACCAGTGCCATGTACCTGAAGCGCGCCATTCAGGAAGATCCGCAGAACGCGCTCGCCAGCTTCGTGCTGGGGCACGTGCTCGCCCGGCAGGGGCAGACCGCCCAGGCGAAGGCGCAGTACCAGAAGGCCAACACCCTGTATGTGGCGCAGGGCCACGTGCCTGCCGGCGTAAACACGGCCATCACGGCGCTTAGCAAGGCCGCCGGAGCCGGAAAGTCCTGAGCGCTCCGGTGTGTTCCCCCTTTCAGGGGCGCCGGACAGGACATTCGCTGACATGACCCCCGGTAGAATGAGAACGTGAACGTCCATCCGGCTGTCCTCACCTTTCTCCTCGGCTGCGCGGCCGGCCTCGGCGCCCCGGCGCACGCCCTGAATGCCCACCCTCGGCCCTCGGCGGCGCTCACGGCCCGGCTGGCGCAGGCGACGCCCTCCAGCATTCCGGCCACGCCCGCTAGCCGACCGGGACAGCTCCGGGCCCTGCCCCGGCCCACGGTGCAGCCCGGACAGGTGCAGCCGGTGGCCCCGGGCACCCGGCCCGCGCCGCGCATTCCGATCCTCACCCTCACGCCTCCGGTCGAGGAGGTCGAGAAGGTCGAATACCTGAGCAACGGCCACATCGAGGTGGCGGGCGCGGTGCTGACGCTGGCGCTGAAGGATCAGGGCCGCGCCCGGGCGCTGGCCGGTTATGTGGCCCGCCGGGTGCTGGCGGCCCGCGAACAGCTCGACGAGGTCGACATCAGCATCTACGACCGAGCGACCTACGGCGGCTTCGGCGGACCGCTGCCCCTCATGACCGCCAGCGTGCCGCGCGACCGGTTGGACGAGTTTCTCGACTGGTCGGCCGGAAAGGGCAGTTACGAGCGCGCCTGGGTCAGCACCACGCCCGGCGCTCAACCGGCCCGCCAGCCGGACCGGGTGCGCGAGCTGACCGTGAACTTTCTGGGGTCGCTGGCCGATAAGGCCGCCGACGCCGTGCACCACACCACCGCCAAGGTGCTGGGCGGCGTGCAGGGCGGGCTGCTCTACCGTGGCAACCCCGGCGAGAACCTGAGTGCCCTGACCTTTGACGACGCGCCGCACCCGATGTACGAGCCGCTGGTGCTCGACACCCTGCGGCGCAGCGGGGTGCACGCCACCTTCTTCGTGATCGGGCGCAATGCCCGCGCCTATCCCTATTTCGTGAAAGACATGACCGAGCAGGGCCACGAGGTCGGCAACCACACCTACCACCACGTGCGGCTGCCTCCCCTCCCGATCGCCGACGCGGTGCAGGAACTGGCGAGCGCCAACAGCGTGATCGAGAGCATCACCGGCAGACCGGTGCGCTACTTTCGGCCTCCCGGCGGCGACTACACGCCGGCCACGTTGCGGGCGGCCCAGAGCCTCGGCCTGACCACGGTGTTCTGGACCGACGATCCCGGCGACTTCCAGAACCCGGGCGTGAATGTGCTCCTCGAGCGCTATACCCGGACCCTGCGGCGCGGCGGCATCGTGCTGCTGCACGACAACGCGCCCCAGATGCTTCAGGTGCTTCCCGCCTTCCTGAAAATCGCCACCGAGCGCCAGATCGACCTCGGCACCGTGGGCATACTCGTCGGCCAGCCGGAGAGCGGCCTGCCCACGCGGCCGGTGAGCGCCTCGCTGCGCGTGGGCCGCGTGCTCGCCGCGCCGAAGCTGGTGCCGGTCGAGGTCACGCTGCCCTGAGCGGATCGAACCAAAAAGCAGGAGGGGCCGTGTTCCAGGTGAACACGGCCCCTCCTGCCCCCGGTCTCAGTACCCGAGGTGCGTGACCACCGCGCCGCGCCGCACGAGTTCGTCGGTCACCGCGCCGACCGCCGCCTTGACGCCCGCCGTGATGATCGGGCCACCGAACTTGGCGAGGCGCACCAGGGTGGAGCCGTCGGGGCGCTGCATCACCCCCACCAGCACCTCCTGGGTCAGTTCGCCCTCCTCGACGTGGGCCAGCACGGTGTATTCGGCGCGTCGCAGGCTGCGGTAGGCGTCGAGCAGCACCACCGTGTAGGCCGGGCCGCGCACGGCGGATTTGGCAAAGTCGGAGAGGTCGAACGCTTCGGGCAGCTTGACGATGGAATGGGGCAACTCGGCTTCCTCCTGGGGCAGGGCCTGAATGTCGGGGCGCGGCAGCGTGGCGGCCAGGGCGTGCGGGTCGGCGGTCGGCACGAAGCGGGCGTGCTGCGCCGAGAGGCCCAGTTCCTGCCACTTGAGCGCGTATTTGGTCTGCAGGGTGGCGGCGGGCGGCTCGGCACGCTCGACCTGCATCACACCGCTCTCCTCGGCCTCGCGGCAGGCGAACTCGAAATACTCCTCGTGGTCGGTGGTCAGCAGCACCGCGCCGCCCGGTTTCAGGCGGCTGGCGGCGAGGCGGAAGAAGGGCGCCCGCAGCAGCCGCTGGTCGAGGTGGTCTTTCTTGGGCCAGGGGTCGGGAAAGTTGACGATGATGCTGCTCAGGCTGGCCACCGGCACCACCGCGCCGAGCAGCACCAGGGCGGGCAGCTTGGTGAGGTGGGCGTTCTTCAGCCCCGAGGACCGCAGCCGCGCCTGGGCCTTCTGCAGGCTCGACCCGGAGATCTCGGCGCCCAGATAATTGGGCGGCTCGGCAAACGTGGCGGCCAGACGCGGCCAGAAGCGCCCGTCTCCGAAGCCGATCTCCAGGTACAGGTCGCGCTCCGGGGTGTCTGGAAACAGCCGGGCCGGGTCGTCGGGAAAGTGGAACTGCGAAAGCTGGTAGATCATGGAGTCACGGGCGTTCCTGAGGATTCGGGTGCGGGCCGGGCCAGTTCGGCGGCGAGGCGGGCGGCGTCTTCCAGCACCGAGGCGTACGTATGGGGCGCGCCGCCCGGTCTGGCAGTCATCTGGCCCAGGGCGTAGACCGCGTCGCAGCGCCGCAGTAGAAAGCCGTCCTGCTCGGCGTGCGGCACGGTCAGGAAGCGCACCTCGTAGGCCGGCCCGGCCGACGGTTCTTCCGCCTCGGTGCGGCGCTCGGCCGGCTGCAGCCACAGGCCCCAGGCGGCCAGATCATCGGCCAGGAAGTCGTAGGCCACCTCGCTCAGCCGCCCGGCGTCTTCCATGCTGTCTCCGATCAGCAGCCTCGCCTTCAGAAACGCCCCGACCGCCAGCACCGCCCGCGTGGCCCGCAAGGGTGGCCCTTCCCAGGTCGAGAGCGTGACCACGCCGTCCTCCTCGGTCAGGGCGGTCACGCAGCTCTGCAGCAGGTGAATGCCGCTGGTGTCCTCGAGCCTCGCCTTGAGGGCGCAGTGGAAGGTCCAGCCGTCGGTGGCCGGAGCGATCTGTTCGGCCACCTGCGCGAACAGGCTGCCGGGCGGAAACGCCGCGTCTGCCACGCTGTCCGAGTACAGGTTGCCCAGATGGTCGAGCGCCTGCGACACCAGCAGCACGTCCTGGCCCGGCCCCGTCTCTCCGGTGGCCAGCCGGAAGGCCAGCTCGCATCCGGCCAGCCCCGCGCCGACCACCGCCACGTCGTACAGGTGGCCGGGCTGGGGGCGCGAGCGAGCGGGCGGCGTGAGCATTTCGGCCCAGAGGATAGCACCGGGAATGGGCGACCTACGGCTCCGGCCCCACCTCGACCGGGCGAGCGGGGTCGCTCACCCAGTCGCTCCAGCTTCCGGCGTACAGCCGGGTGTGCGGCCCCGGTTCCCGGCCCGCGACGGCCAGGGCCAGCAGGTTGGCCGCGGCGCTCACCCCGGAGCCGCAGTAGAAGATGGCGGGCGCGCCGTGCAGCCCGAGCCGCTCCTGCTGCTCCGGCCCCCCGCGCCAGTGGCCCGACGCGTCCTGGGCCTGCAACCAGTCGCGGTTGATGGCCCCCGGAACGTGTCCTGCCTTCGGGTCGATCGGCTCGGCCTCGCCTCGGTAGCGCGGCGCGGCCCGCGAGTCGATCAGCACGGTGCCGGTACCGCGCGCCTGCACCTCGTCGGCGGTGGCGACCCAGCCGGGCTGCACCTGCGGCACGAAGTCGGCGGGCACCGGTTCGGGGCTCCGGGTATCCAGCACGCCTCCGGCCTGTACGTAGGCGGGCAGGCCGCCGCCGAGCACGTACACCCGTTCCAGGCCCAGCCAGCGCAGCAGCCACCATGCCCGAGCCGCGTACAGGCCGTGGCCGCCGGTCGGGTCGTCATAGGCCAGCACCGTGCTGTGCGCCGAGACGCCAGAACGGCCCAGCCACGCCGCCAAAGCCTGCGGGTCGGGCAACGGGTGGCGGCCTCCGGCTCCTCCGGGTTGTTTGGGGCCGCTCAGGTCACGCTCCAGATGGGCGTACACCGCGCCGGGAACGTGGCCCGCCCGGTAAGCCTCCTCGCCCGCCTCCGGCTGCATCAGCTGAAACCGGCAGTCGAGCACCACGAGACCGGGGTCGGAGTGGTGCTCCAGCAGCCAGGACGCCGAGCGGACCGGGCCTGTCGGCGCGTCTGGACCCCCACTGTCCGGACCGGTCATTACAGGCCGTCGATCATCCGGTCGAAGCTGTCGGCATCCTTGAGGAACTCGTTCACCCAGTTCAGGAAGTTGGCGCGCGTGAAGCCTCCGGTGAAGCGGTACAGGCTGTCGAGGTTCACGCTGTCGTCGTCGTCGGCGTCGATGTAGGCCTGGGTGTAGTGCTTGTTGTTCCAGGCGGCCATCTCTTTCTGGCCGGGCTCGGTCTTGAGGTCGTCGGCGCTGTAGTAGGTGTAGACGTCCAGCTCG
>Ga0160427_10001733_pt1 | contig 13285 bp, 6 predicted proteins | sample SolpanmetagenomL_FD_108194 | JGI IMG/M metagenome (GOLD analysis project Ga0160427, IMG submission 108194) | Solar panel surface microbial communities from Lawrence Berkeley National Laboratory, California, USA - L | ecosystem: Engineered > Built environment > Solar panel > Unclassified ...
CCAGGATCACCAGGAACACCGGCACCACCATGAAGAACTCGGTGAAGCGCATCAGCGCCTCGTCCCACTTGCCGCCCAGGTAGCCGCTGAGCCCGCCCACCAGAACGCCGAGCAGGCTGGCGATGCTCATGGCGCCCAGGCCCACGGCCAGTGCGGTGGGCGCGCCGTGCAGCACGCGGCTGAGCACGTCGTAGCCCAGCCGGTCGGTGCCGAGCGGGTGGGACCAGGCCGGGGCCTTGCTGGCGCCGAACCCCATCATGGCCGACTGGTCGTTGGGGTCGTAGGGCGACAGCGGCGTGCAGAACAGCGCGGTGAGCACGACCACGCCGACCAGGATGGCGCCGAGCAGTCCCATGGGATTGCGGCGCAGGCGGACGAGCCCACGGCGCCAGGTTCCGCGCGCCTTCAAGCCAGCTTAACCGTCTGGTCGCGCATCAAGCGAGCTTGATCGTCTGGTTGCGCATCAAGCCAGCTTGATCCGGGGGTCCAGCATCACGTAGGCGATGTCGGTCAGCAGGGTCGCGACGACCAGCATGGTGGCGACCACGACCGTGACCCCCATGATGACGGGGTAGTCGAGCTGCTGGATGGCCTGGATGTACAGCACGCCGATGCCGGGCCAGGTGAACACCGTCTCGGTGACGGGGGCGGTGGCGAGCATCAGGCCGAAGGCGATGCCGAGATAGGTCAGCACCGGCATGATGGCGTTGCGCAGTGCGTGGCCGAACAGGATGCGCCGCTCCGGCAGGCCGCTAGCCCGCGCTGCGGCGATGTAGTCCTGCCGCAGCACCTCGGCCAGGTTGGCGCGCAGGATCAGGGTGAAGGTGGCGGCGTGGAAGGTGGCCAGCATGGCGACCGGCAGCACCATGTGCCACAGCGCGTCCAGCAGCGGACTGTTCCAGGCTGGGCGGCGCAGCGAGTAAGCGCCATAGCTGGGCAGCCAGCCGAGCCAGTAGGCGAACACCAGGATCAGGATGATCCCGGTCAGGAACACCGGTGTGCTCTGGCCCAGCAGGCTGCTGCCGACGATGGCGAGGTCCGTCTTCGAGTTGACCCGGCGCGCCGCGATCCCCGCCGCGACGATCGACAGGCCGAGCGCGATCAGGATGGCGGGAAGCTGGATTTTCAGGGTTTCGGCGCCCCAGGTCAGCAGCACCTCGCCCACCGGCTGGTTGAAGGCGATCGAGGTGCCGAGGTCGCCATGCGCGAGGTTGCCGAGCCAGGCGAGGTAGCGCTGCAGCGGCGGCTCGTCCAGGTGGTAGTAGGCGGTCAGCGCGGCGATCTGGTCCTGCGTGGCGTTGGGCTGACCGCCGATCAGCATGGCGATCGGGTTGCCGATGGCGTTCACCAGGAAGAACACGATGGCGCTGACGCCCAGCACCAGCACGACGGCGAAGATCAGCCGGCGGATCAGGAAGCGGATCGTGCCGCTCATGCAGGACTCAAGCGCATGCTCCCATATGAACGCAGGTTGAACTTCACGACAATGCTGCATTGCAAAATTGTGCCCCTTGACATCACGGGAGCACCCGCGTCCGCTTCGCGTCTGCAGCAAGCGAGACCGTCGCCGATGACAGCACCCTTTTCCGTTCGTCGCCGTACCCTGGTCGCGGGAGGGGCGGCGGCACTGGCGATGCCAGCCATCCGCGGCGCCCAGGGTGCCGCGCCATTCTTCAAGATGTACTTCATGATCCCGAACAACCAGGCCGCCCGCATGGCTTGGGGCACGCTGTCCGCCCGGCAGTTCGCCGCCCTCGGCATCGACGTGACGCCGTCCTACGTGCCGTTCTCCGCCATCTATCCGCGCCGCAACAAGGGCGACGGCAAGAGCTACGCGGAGGGCGGCTGGGACGCCTACCTGGAGCGCTACTACTACAGCTCGCTGAAGCCGGTGCCGAACTCGCTGTTCGCCGGCAACCAGCAGCCGCCATCGGGCCAGAACTACTACTACCTCGACGACCCCGTGATGAACGAGCAGCTCGCCGCCTATGCCGGCTCGGTGGATGCCGGGCCGCAGGCGGCCGCCATCAAGGGCTTCCAGAAGCGCTGGCTCGAGACCGAGCCGCTGACGATCCTGTTCTATCCGGAGGACGTGATCGCGGTGAACCCGAAGCTCTCGGGCTTCGACAGCACCACCTTCCGCCCCGCCTTCTACCCGCGGCCGGAGAACTGGACCATCGCCGGGGCCGGCCGCGACGCCAGCGCCGCCTTCGCCTGCTGGCCGCCGCCGGACTCGCTGCTGCCGATGTTCGGCAACGGCTACCAGGACAGCAATGCCGCCGGGCCTGTGTACAACCAGCTGCTGGAGTACAACAGCTGGGACAAGAAGGAGCTGGTGGGCGCGCTGGCCGAGTCGGTCCAGGAATCGCCCGACGGCAAGCGCTGGGTGCTGAACCTGCGGCCCGGCGTGCTCTGGCACAGCGGCGAGCCCTTCACCGCCGAGGACGTGAAGTTCACCTTCGACCTGATCCTGAACCCCGCCGCCGCCAGCGACAGCCGCGGCATCCTGCTGGACGTGTTCGGCAGCCCCGACGCCTATAAGATCACCGGGCCGCTGCAGCTCACCATCGACCTGCCGCGCTACTCCATGCTGATGCGCGAGTACGTGCTGAGCGCCGTGGCGATCATGCCGCAACACGCCTATGGCGACATCAGGCCGGACCAGCTGCGCACCCACACCATCAACACCTGGCGCAGCCCGTTCACGGTTAAGACCAGCAAGGGCAGCTACACCAGCAAGGGAGCCATCGGCACCGGCCCCTGGGTCTGCGGCGGCTTTGACCCGGCGCGCAAGTCGTTCAGCTACACCAAGAACGCCAAGTACTGGAACAAGACCACCGGCAACGTCACCAGCTACTACTACGTCAACATCAACGGCACCGACGCCGTGCTGGCGGCGCTGAAGTCGGGCGAGATCGACGCGCACGACCCGCTCTACGACGTGGGCCCGCTCTCGGGCACGATCGACGCCAGCTGGGGCAGGCTGCAGCGCTACGACAGCTTCAAGTGGCAGCACATCTGCTACAACCTGCGCCATCCCGTGTTCGGCACCGGCGTCGACACCCCGCTCGGCAAGCAGGATCCCTCGCGTGCGGCCGAAGCCGCCGCGTATGTGCGCAAGGCGTTCAGCTACGCCATCCCCCGCGACGAGATCATCAAGCAGATGGCGGGCGGCTACGGCCAGCCCGGCACCGTGCCGATCCCGTGGTCGGCGCCGGAATACGACCATGACGCGAACAAGCCGATCCCCTTCGACATGGACCTGGCAAAGTCGATGCTGGCGAAGGCGGGCTATAGCTGATGAAACGGCAGATGAAGCTCGGCCTGTCGATGCGTTACCTCGGGTACCACGATGCGGCCTGGCGGCATCCGGAGGTACCCTCGGATGGCGCCTCCAGCTACAAGCACTTCCTGCGCTGCGCCCGGCGGGCAGAGGAAGGCCGGTTTGACATGGTGTTCTTCGCCGACGGGATCGGGGTGCGGGCGGACGACAACCCGCCCGGCTCGCTGTCGCACAGCAACCGCAACGTGGAGCTGGAGCCGCTGACGCTCCTGGCGGCGCTGGCACCGATGACCGAGCATATCGGCCTGGTGACCACGGCGAGCACCACCTACAACGAGCCCTACCACATCGCCCGCAAGTTCGCGTCGCTGGACCAGATCAGCGGCGGCCGCGCCGGCTGGAACATCGTCACCTCCTGGTCGCAGCAGGAGGCCTGGAACTTTTCGCGCGACAGCCACCTTGATTACGACACACGCTACGAACGCGCCGCCGAGTTCGTCGAGGTCGTCACCGGCCTGTGGGAAAGCTGGGAGCCCGGCGCCTTCACGCGCAACAAGGAAACCGGCGAGTACTACGATCCCGCCCGGCTGCACACGCTGCACCACAAGGGCAAGCACTTCCAGGTGCGCGGCCCGCTCAACGTGGACCGCACGCCGCAGGGCCGCCCGCTGCTGGTGCAGGCCGGCGCCAACGAGGCCGGGCAGGAGATCGCGGCCGCCCATGCCGACGTGGTCTATGCCTCGGCCCTCGAGCTGGCGCCGGCCCAGGCCTACTACGCGGCGCTGAAGGCCCGCATGCCCAAGCACGGCCGCGACCCCGACCACCTGCTGGTGATGCCCGCCTTGGTGCCGCTGGTGGGCCGCACCCGGGCCGAGGCGCAGGCGAAGTTCGACCAGCTGCAGGAGCTGATCGACCCGCTGGTGGGCCTCGCCGGCATCCACGTGCAGATGGGCGACCTGTCCGGCCATCCGCTCGACGGCCCGGTGCCGGAACCCGTGAACGCCCCGGTGCGCAGCCTCGCCTATAAATGGTGGGAGAAGGCGCGGGCGGAGAACATGACCATCCGGCAGTTCTACACCGCCCATGCCGCCGGCGGCGGGCTGCAGGCGATCGGCACCGCCGCCGACATCGCCGACCTGATGGAGGAATGGATCGAGCAGCGCGGCGCCGACGGCTTCAACCTGACACCGACCCACCTGCCGCACGGGATCGACGACTTCGTCGAGCACGTGGTCCCGGAGCTGCAGCGCCGCGGGGTGTTCCGCCGGGAGTACGAGTCCACCACGCTGCGCGGCAACCTCGGCCTGCCGGACTATCGCAGCAAGTGGGAGCAAGGCCGGGCCGAGAGCGCCTGAACCCTCCAGACGGTCCCAACGGCACGCCGAAGTCAGGCCGGAACAACCAGTCGGCGGAACCGCATCGCCAGCAGCGCGATGCCCAGCGGCCGCACGTCCTCGCTCAGGCCGAGGATGTGCGGCGAGGGGAACATCGGGTGCTCGAAGGTGAAGCGCAGCCGGTCATGCCCGGCATAGGAAGCGGCCGGTAGCGGGAAACTCAGCCTGCTGTAGCCGCCCAGCGCGAAGGTCGCGAGCACCGTGTCGTTCAGCCGGATCGTGACCGGCTTGGCCACCAGATGGGGCGGCGCCACCAGGGCGCCGCACTCCACTTCCAGGATGTAGTCGCCGCTGAACTCCGCCGCTGCCAGGCTCAGCGTGCTGGCGGCGCCAAGCGACCAGATCTGCGTCGGTTCCTGCATGGACCAGCCGGTCTCGAGCCGCGGCCAGGCGTTGCCGCCGGCGGCGAAGCTCAGCGTGATCTCGGCCGGCCCGACCCGCACCGGCGTCAGGCCGCCCAACACCTCGATCATGCCACCGGTCACCAACGCGGCCGCCGGCGCGTCGAGCCGGTCCAGGCCGATGGCGAGCTGCCGCACGTCGATGACGAAAGGCGCGTCCCGCACCAGGCCGTCGCCGGACCACAGGGAAGGGCCGCGGATATCGGCGAAGCGGCAGCCGCACTGCTGAATGATGCCGGTGATGAAGTTGTCGTGCCAATCGGTGGGCGCGACGCTCAGCACCTTGGTGCCCGGCTCCGTGTAGACCAGGTACATGAATCCGGAGCCCCAGATGCCGAACACCGTGTCGTGCTCGCGCAGCGCGGCGGCGCGCTCGATGAAGGGGAGATCGGTCATGGTGGCGACCTCGAAGCCCTCGCGCACCAGGTAATCCTCGACCTCGGCGCCATTATGGATCGGCCGGGTCACGGCGTCGCGGCGCAGGATGGCGAGGCGGCCGCCGCGCGGGCGTGCCGGCCCGTCCGGGCGGGCGACGTTCGCGCGCATCGCCGTCAAAAGGTGAGGGTGCATGATGGTGCCCAGCCAGACGCCGTGCACGTTCATCAGCTGCTTGCAGCGATAGTTGCAGTGCGGCTCCAGGGCGATGATGCGATCCGCCCCGATGCCGTAGGCGGCCAGCGATCCCCGCACGGCGTCGGCGTAGCTCTGCGGCACCGGGATGGCGTAGGCGGCATCGGGCGCGATGATCTCCGCGGGCACGGCATAGGCGTACTGGCCGGGGAACCTGTCCTCGACCGCGACGGCCTTGCTCAGCAGGTCGCCAAGCCAATGCGCCCAGGTCGTGGCACCGTAGCGCGCCAGCAGCACGCAGGGCTGGTTGATGGAGCGGGTCTCGGTGATGCGCTGCGCGAGGTCGGCGATCGTCTCCGCGATGCGGTCGTAGGTCGGGTGGATCTGGTTCTCGTCCAGCACCCCGTCGGCCAGCACCCAGTGCGTGTGCAGCCCGAGCAGCACGGCGCCTGCGGGATACCGGCCGAGCACCACCTCGCCCATGGCGACATCCCGCGCCAGCACGCTCTCGAGCCGCAGGCGGGCGAACCAGTCCTGCCCGCACAGATGCGCGTTGGAGTAGACCAGGGGGTTGGCCACCGCCTCGAGCAGGGCGGGGTAGAGCGTACTGCGACAGACGGCCATCTGCGCGAACGGCAGCAACTCGGGGATGTGCATGGTGAGGTCCTAGCGGCCAAGGACCGCGTCGTCGGTTCGGGCGAGGCGGGCAGCCCTGCCGGAACCCGGCAAAACTGGCGGCGGAGCGGGCCGGCACAGGCGCGTCTAGCCGGTTGGAACCATCAACCCGTGATGCTATGCGATCCGCGGATCAGTGACTGGAACCAGCGTGACCTTCATCTCCTACGCTCAGAATTTTGAGGACGTCATGCTTTGGCGAGCCCTCAAGAACGTCACGGGCGGCTTCTACATCGACGTCGGCGCATCGCATCCAGACAATGATTCCGTCACCAAGGCCTTCTACCAGCGTGGCTGGCACGGCATCAACGTAGAGCCGGTCCCAGCGTCGGCCCACTTGCTGCGGGTTGCAAGGCCCCGGGACCTTACGTTGCAGGTGGCCGTCGGCGATGCACCGGGCCTGGCGTCCCTGTTCGTGGTCACGGTCGAGAACAACACCGGGCTATCCACGCTCTCCGAAGCAGCGGCCGCGGGGTTCCCGGACGAGTTCGACGTCGCCGAGGTGCAGACCGAAATCCGCACGCTCGCCTCGATCTGCGAAGAAGCGGTGCACGGGCCGATCCACTTCCTCAAGATCGACGCGGAACAGGCCGAGCGTGCCGTCCTGCAAGGGGCTGATTTCGCCCGGTTCCGGCCGTGGATCGTCCTGGTGGAAGCGACCGCGCCCATGTCGGTCACCGAGACCCACGGGGAATGGGACGGCATCCTGCTCGCCGCCGATTATCACTTCGTGTGGTTCGACGGCCTGAACCGGTTCTACGTTTCTGCCGAGAAACGAGGCGAGCTCGCGCACGCGTTCAAGATACAGCCCAACGTGTTCGACGGGTTCATCCGCCCGAGCGAGCCTGAATGGGCCCGTCTGGTGAGCCAGGCCGAGACCGAGAAAGTCGAGAGTGCCGCCCGCGCCGAGGCAGCCGAGGACCGTGCCAATAGCTTGGCGCTTCGGCTCAATGCGATCGAGGCGGCGAAGGCCGAGGTCGCCGTCCGCGCGGCCATCGCCGAGGATCGCGCCAACCGCCTGGCGCTCCGCGCCACCCGGGACGCGGCGTCGCATGCGGAGCTCGAGCGCATGTACCGGGACCGGACGCGCGAGCGGCATGCCCTGGCCAACCACGTGCATTTCGTCACCAACCAGGCCATCGACCTGATCGGTCAGGTCAATGGCCTGACGGCGCATCTGAACGCGATGCGCGCCAGCTCCTCCTGGCTGCTGACGGCGCCGCTGCGGATCGCGGTCCGGAAGCTGAAGCGGACGCTGGGGCGCGGTGCGCCCGGCGGCCTGCCTGCCCCGCAGCCCGTGGTGGTCCCGCCGATCCCGGAGTTCCTGGCCGACGAGCTGCGTCCGTCCGGGCGGAGCTACGCCAGGCCGCTGCGGGAGGTGCACCAGTACCACTCGGATTCGTCCACCGGCGACGCGATCACGGCGTCCATGATGCTCATCCGGCGCAAGCTGCGCGAGGCGGGGTACATCAGCCACATCTACGTCGAGAACCGGGCTCCCGCCCTGGAGCGCGAGCTCCGGCTGCTGTCCGAGCTGCCGCCGCACGACCAGTACGTGCTGATCGTGCATCACTCGATGGGCCAGAAGGTCCTGAACCGGATCCTGGCGCTCCCGGTCGCCAAGGTGCTGATGTATCACAATATCACGCCTCCGCGTCATCTCGGCTCCGCATCCCTGCGTGAAGCGGCCAGGGTCGGGCGTGAGCAGCTGGCCGCCATGCAGCCCCACGTGGCCGCGGCATTGGCGGATAGCGAGTTCAACGCCACCGAACTCCGCGCCCTCGGCTTCGACCCGGTTCGGGTCTGCACCCTGCTGTTCGACGTGGAAGCGCTCAGGGCCGCGCCCGCCCCGGCCGGGGACTCGCATCCGTTCACCGTGCTGTTCGTGGGCCGGGTCACCGAGTCGAAGGGGCAGCTGGCCCTGGTCGAGGCGTTTGCCCTGTTCGTGAACGCCTTCGGCCCGGCGCGGCTCATCCTGGTCGGACGCCAGGGCGGGCCCGAGGACTCATACGGGCAGGCGCTGCGCGCCGCGATCCGCCGCCTGGACCTGGATGCGGCCGTTCTCATCACCGGACCGGTCTCCGACGCCGAGCGCGACCGCTGGTATGCTGAAGCAGACCTCTACGTCTCGCTGAGCCAGCACGAGGGGTTCGGCGTGCCCCTGGTCGAAGCGATGGCCAAAGGGGTGCCGGTGATCGCCTGGCCCGTGGGTGGGGTCGCCGACACGCTCGGCAGCGCCGGCCTGCTGCTGGACGATCCGGCGCCCGCCGCCGCGGCGCATGCCATGCTCGAACTGGCGCGCGATCCGGCCCGCCGCGAGCGGATGACCGCCGCGGGCTATGCCGCGCTGCATCGCTTCGACCTCGGCCGGCACCTGTCCGCGCTCTACGAGGCGCTGATCCGCGCCGGCGGCGCCCTGCCGCCGGACGTTGCGGGAACCGAGGCGCTGGCCGCCGACCTGCGCTTCGCCGTTTCGGGCCATGTCAACGGCTCCTACAGCCTGGCGGCGGTGAACAGGGACGTCGTCGCCGCCATCGAGCGGGTCCGACCCGGCCGCGTGCGCCTGCTCCCCGTCGAAGGGGGACCGATCGACGACCTGAGCGGGGTGCCGGAACCCGAGCGGGCCTCGGTCACGCAGTGGGCCGGCCGTTCGCCGCCGGAAAGCGGGCCGGAGGTGCTGATCAGCCAGCACTACCCCGTGCTGCCCCCGCCCGTCGGCGCCGACCTGCCGCTGGCCTTCGCCTTCTGGGAGGAATCGGTCGTGCCCGCGGCCACCGTCGCAGCCCTCTCCGAGTTCCGCGGCGTGCTCGCCCCCTCGCGGTTCGTGGCCAAGGCCATGGTGGATTCGGGTGTCGCAGGTCCGGTCGAGCTGCTGGGCTACGCGCCGCCCCTCGACCGCTTCCTCAGCCTTGGCGCCGAGCCACGGCCGCGGCCGGCGGGGGCAAGGACCGTGTTCCTCCACGTGTCCTCCTGCTTCCCGAGAAAGGGCGTCGACGTGCTGCTCGCCGCCTATGGCCGCGCCTTCTACCGCGATGATCCGGTGGAGCTGGTCATCAAGGGGCACCCGAACCCGCACAACGACGTGGAGGACCAGATCCGGCAGTTCCGCGCAGCCGATGCCGAGGCGCCCAGCGTCCGTTACATCGGCGAGGATCTGGACACTGAAGGCCTGCTCGCGCTCTACCGCACCGCGGACGCCATGGTGCTGCCCACGCGCGGCGAGGGCTACAACCTGCCCTGCGCCGAGGCGCTCGCCGCCGGCATCCCGCTGATCGTCACCGGGTTCGGCGGCCACCTCGATTTCTGCGGTCCTGCCGAGGCCCGGCTGCTCCAGTGGCGGTTCGCCCTGTCGCGCAGCCATGTGGCCACGTCCACCTCCGTCTGGGCCGATCCGGACGCAGACGATCTGTCGAACGCGCTGCGCGAAGTGGTCGCGGACCCCGAGATGGTCCAGGCCCGGGCCCGGCGCGGCCGCGGCCGGATCATGCGCGAGGCCGACCAGAAGGCCTTCGTGGATCGCCTGGCCGCCATTTCCGCCCGGCTGATGCGCACCGCCCCCTCATCCGTCGCGCCGGTGCGCCTGGCCTGGATCTCGAGCTGGGGCGTCAAGTGCGGCGTCGCCGAGTACTCGCGCCTCCTGCTGCCCCGGCTGGGCTTTGCCGATGTTTCGGTGCTGCGGGACATCCGCGTGCCCGACGGGATCCAATCCGCGGTCGCCGGCGTGGTCCCGCAATCAGTGTGGGACGTGGGCGCCAAGTTCGAGGTGGAACCGGTACTGGCCGCCCTTCGCCGCAGCGATCCGCAGGTCACGATGATCCAGCATCAGCCGGGCCTGATCCCCTGGCCCGCGCTGGGCGAGCTGCTGCGCCGGGCCCAGCTGGAGGAGGTCGGGCCAACAGTCGTCACCCTTCATTCCACGCGCCATCTGCTGGCGATCGACGGCGAGGACCGCGCGGTGGCGCTGGACGGCATGCGCACGGCCACGCGGGTGCTGGTCCATACGCTGGAAGACCTGAACCGCCTGCGCGAGTTCGGCCTGGTCGATAACGTCTGCCTGTTGCCGCACGGAACGATAGGATCCCGCCCGGCCCGCCCCGTTCGCCCGCTCACCGCGCCCGGCGAGCAGGTGGTCATCGGCAGCTTCGGCTTCCTGCTGCCGGGCAAGGGCCTGCCGCAGCTGATCGCCGCGGTGGCCATGCTGCGTGCCCAGTGGCCGGGGGTGCGCCTGCGCCTGGTGAACGCGATCTATTCCATCTCGGCCGCCAGCACGCAGGAGCTGGAGGCCTGCAAGGCGGCGGTGGCGCGGGCCGGCCTGACCGACGTGGTGGAGTTCCACACGGCGTTCCTGGAGCCCGACCAGTCGCTCGACCTGCTGGCGACCTGCGACCTGCTGGTCTTGCCGTACCAGCATTCGCTGGAGGCCGCGAGCGGCGCCGTCCGCATCGCGCTCGCCGCCGGGGTCCCGGTGGCCGTGACGCCGCTGTCCCTGTTCGACGAGGCCGGGACCTCCGTGGCCCGGCTGCCCGGCAAGACGCCGGACGCGATCGCGGAGGGCATCAGCGCGCTCCTGAGCCAGCCGGAGGCGCGGTCTGGGCTGGTGGCGCAGGCCGCCGAATGGGTGGCCGCACGAAGCTGGGAGGGCGTGGGCACCCGGCTGGGCGGCATGCTGCGCCACTTCACGGCGTGATCGGTCCGGCGGGGCAGGGTGGAACTGCCCTGCCTCCGGCATCAACCCGGTGGCGACGTTCCGGGAAACAACCCTTCAATGATGATGCGGTAGGTGTGATCGTAGCTGAAGCCGTTCGCCCGCTGCTTCGCGCGTTCGGTCAGTGCCTGCAGCGCACCGGAGGCCCGGTCCGCCCATAGACGCCGGAACGCCGCGTGCAGCGAGGACACGCTCTCGGGGTCGAAGTAGTAGCCGCACCCTCCGACCACCTCGGGCATGGAGGTCGAGACCGAGCTCAGCACCGGCGTCCCCACCGCCATGGCTTCGAGCAGCGGCAGGCCGAACCCTTCGAACATGGACGGGTAAAGCATCGCCACGGCGCCGACGAGCAGGGCCGCCTTCAGCCGCTCGTCCACGAAGCCCGTGAAGACGATGCGCCCGGCATCGAGCGCCCCGCGGAGCCCGAACCGGTCCACCATCGTCTCGAACGTGTCGCCCCAGGCCTGCCTTCCGGCGAACACCACCCGCACGCTGTCGAGCACATCCGGCTGCTGGGCCAGCCATTCCAGCACCAGGGCCGCGTTCTTGCGCGGCTCGATCGACCCCAGCACCAGGAGGAACGGCTCCACCGGCCGGTCGGCGATGAGCGCGCGCATCCTGTTCGAGAGGGTGAGGTCGACGTTGTTGCCGAGCAGGGCGACCCTGATCCGCCCCGGCTCCACCCCATAGACCCATTCCAGGTCCCTGGCCGTCGATTGCGAGATCGGGAACAGCACATCGCTGCAGGCGATCTGCTGGTCGAGGTCGCTCGTGTACATCACCACCGAGGTTGCCGGATGGCATTCGGGGGCAAGGATCATCGACAGGTCGTAGACCAGCTTGCCTTCGCGCCGGAACAGCTTCCGGGGTGGACGGTGGTCCGTGTAGAGGGCGACGGTGTCGTCCAGCGCGCCCGATGCTGCCAGCGCGGTGCGGATCTCCGCCGCCGGCCGGAAGCGTCCTGCGTCGGTCCCCAGCCCGGCCCCGCTGCGCGCCTCGAGGCAGGCGGCGACATCGGCCCGGTCGATCCACTTGCCGTCGAGGTCGAAGTAGAGGTCGAGCCAGCCTTCCTGCAGCAGCCGCTGGCAGATCTCCGCGATGACGTTCGGGATGCCGGTGTAGAAGGTTTCCCGCAGCGGACCGATGTCCACGTACAGTGACGCGCGCGATCCAGCCGTCATGAGCCCGTCCGCGACAGATGGCGCCGCAGGACCGAGACCCCGGCGGCGAAGGCGTCCCGACCGACGGCGCCGCGGAGGGCGGACGCTGCGGCGGCGGCCATCCTGCCGGCTTCAGGCCGCTCGAGTGCTGCGGCCTGCAGCAACGCATCCCGCACGGCACCGGGCCGGGGCAGGTCCCAGCTCAGCGGCATGAACGCGGCCAGGGGCTCGGCAGCCTCGGGAACCGCGACGGTCTCCGTCGTGATGGGAACGAAGCAGCCGGGCGGCAGCAGGGTTTCGGTGCCGCCGACAGGGGTGGCCACCACGGGCAGCCCGGCCCGGGCGGCCCTGATCACCGGCAGAGGCAGGCCCTCCGCCGGGCTGCACGACAAGAAGAAGTCGGCTTCGGCGAACAGCAGGAGGGCGGCCGCGTCGTCGATCGGATCGGGGGCGAAGGAGAGGTGGACTCCGTCCACGCGGTCCAGGCCGGTCGCTGCCACGGCGGCGTCCCAGAGCGGGGAGGCGTCGTGCTGCGCGGCACCCTCAAGTCGGACCAGCAGCCGGAGCGGAACCGGTGCCGCGGCGCGTGCGGCGGCGAAGCCCTCGAGCAGCGGCCGCAGCGGGCGCGACAGCTGATCCGCGTCCAGGATGCACAGAAAGGCCAGTCCCGGTGTTCGGCGCCGCGGCCTGTCCGGCTGCTCGGCCAGATCAGGCGGGGCCGGTGCCGGCACGGGCGGCGGCAGCACGATCGTCCGCGCCACACCGTGCCCGCGCACCACCGACTCGGTGAAGCCATTGGTGCAAAGGACCAGATCCGCCCGGTTGAGCAGCCCGGCCTGGTCGAGGAACGGCGCGAGCGGCGCCCGCCCGGCCGACAACGCCGGATACTCCCAGTCGCACACGAACAGGTTGGGCAGGCCATGGAACGGCCGGATCTCGCCGAGCGGCTTCACGGCCAAGTGCCAATCCCCGTCCATGACGCCAAGCAGCTCCCGCGCCGCGGCCGCCTGGTAGATCTCGGGCCGGTCCACGGTCCTGATCCGCCAGCCGGCGGCGACGAACCCGGCTTGGTACAGATGGAACAACGCAGTCCAGCG
>Ga0160427_10001735_pt1 | contig 13272 bp, 14 predicted proteins | sample SolpanmetagenomL_FD_108194 | JGI IMG/M metagenome (GOLD analysis project Ga0160427, IMG submission 108194) | Solar panel surface microbial communities from Lawrence Berkeley National Laboratory, California, USA - L | ecosystem: Engineered > Built environment > Solar panel > Unclassified ...
AGTCGGAGATCGTCCAAATATCTCTAGCGAACACAATTGCAAGCGTAAACTTGTGTTTAATACCATCGTCTTTGAACTGTTCAGCTGCACTACAGATCTTTTCACATAAAAGCGAGGGTATGAAGGCCGGTTTCGTCTTTTCTGTTTTAGTCGTGTCATGCATAGAATGTCTCGGAGGTCCGTGAATGTTGCAGGAGCAGTGCTGGCTTCCTAAGCCAGGCTGCGTCAAAACTAGATTAGCTGGTCGACATTCTTCCTCCCCGACCTACAAACCTTCCAGATCACGAAACAGCCTTGCACAAGTCGAGTGTTTCGTTCAGATCTGCACCAACACCATCAACGGTACGAAGACGTTGCACGTCGGTGCGGATGTCGCAATTGGCCAACGCTGTCATGGCTCGAAGTCGGCGTTCTTGTTCTGGATTTGTCGCTTTGCGACGCACAGTGGCAAGCCTCTGGCCAAACTTGAGGTCAAGCCAAACCATGAATCTCTGCACCAACTCGATGCAACGAACCAAGTTCCGGAGGATTAGGCTAAGTCGATTGATGAACGCAACGGTCTTTCGGAGATCACTACACTGGCTGACGAGAGCTGCTAGGAACGGCTCTTGTTCGTTTCTCCTTGCTTTCGCATGGTGCCAACAATGTAGTGTGCACGACGACCACGCCGTTATTGACATGCAGCAGCCCCGTCAGTCGTCTCATCCATTGCCAAGCGCAGCGTCTGTTTGTAGCCAGTCATGAAAGCATAGGCTAGGCAGTGTTTGTTGAGCTGTAATTTGAGCTGTTGTGCCTTACATCGAAGATTCGAAGGAAGAACCAGTGTTGGTGGGCAAACCGAGCTGCCACTCCTAGCAGAGGAGGAGGCGACAGCAGGAGCAACTGGACGAGTCGAATCGGTGGCGTTGGCGTGGATTGTCTGAGTGGCGTTGAAAGTCGACGTATCAACTTGTTCAGTGCTGCGACGACCATGAGCAGCAGAAGAGGAGGCGACAACAGAAGCGGCTGCACGAGTGTTTGCAGCTGAGGACGTAGCTTATCTGAGGTTGGGACGAGTAGGCCTAATTGGTGCAGTCGAGGCGTATCTAGAAACCGAGCGGAGGACGGGAGAAGGTAGGACCACACTATCATGGAGGTCCACGAACGCTCGAATCGCGTCTAGAGGCGCTGGCTCATGACGCTGTGCTTCTAGCAACTCCCAAGTACCGGTCTGCAGGTTCATGGCGCGGTGAATATCTGGTCGGCAATCAACTGGCTACTAGAATCGCTCGAGTGTAGCTTGTTGAGAACGTGCTCCGCACCATACCATTGACCTGGCGTGAGCAGCGAGTTGAGGCCAAGAACAGCGCAGTGATGCGTGTTAGAGGCTTCCCTCAGCTCTGGGTTCATGCGCAACAGAGAGGTGCTATTAGCGTAACCACCGGCTGTCGCTTATAGGAGAAGTAATAGCTCTGCACCTTAAGATTCCGCTATAGCCTTCATCTTCTTAATAGCGTCTTTTACGTTCATAGCTAGCAATTCTGAAACCCTTATTCGCTCTAGGCCTCGCGGTGTATGATCTAGCGACAACCTAGTATAGTTAGTGATTTCGAGAGTAGGAAGAGTTGATGCCGTATTAGCGATTTCTAAAGTCGATGCCTCAAGTGCAGCCGTAACCGGGAGTAGCCTTAAGTTTAGAAATCGTGGATCGACGACAGCGTTGTCTCGTGGCGGCAGGAGTTAGCACAGACTGCTGAGCAGGATTGTGGGCGGTAGGGGTTGGCAGTTGCTGAGGGTAATGGAGAACCGCGAACAGAGTGAGCTGCATCATACATTGATCGTACCAGCTCCATAGGGTTTTCATCTTCCCACTCTCGCTGAGTAGTACTGCCGTGCCATCCTTACTGCATCTGTTCAAACTCCTAGTACTCTCTTTAAGCTAGTAGCATAGACCAAGCAATCAAAGATCCTTCTGTGCGTCTCCGACGTCTGCACGTTATTCGTCTCAAGGTTAGCCGTGTTGAGCGTTTCGACCATGAGATCGCGGACAACGATATCGAGGAATTGGTCGAGGAAGCACCAGATTGTGTATAGAGAACTGACCTGGAGGAAACGCTGAGAGACGACCAATAGCCTGGCGGAGCTTATAAAGTGTAGCTCTGGCGGCACTGTCGAGAATGGGCGCCGTCCGATTATTGGAAGAGGGAAAAATGTGTTGAGGAGATCTGCTTTGAGAGCCGTGACTGCTCAGAAATCCTTACGTCTTTGATGGCAGCAATTGTCTGAGCGCAGTAGAAGTCGATGTTCGGACAATCAGCTGCTACATCGTCGAAAATGAAGGAGACATTGCGTTGATGGATACCATATCTCATGCTGGAGGATCGCAATGCTCGAAAATGCAGCGAGAACACATTAGACAATGTGGTGGTTCATGTATATATGATCGACACGCAGGTCCGGAAGTAGATTGTCATGGCAATGAGAAAAGCTGCCTTGTCTCTATGCTGTGTCACCAGCTCGGTACAGATCATCATCTCGTTATATATACGTCATTGCTTGCATTGTCGATAACCATGTTGAAAGGTTGTTTGTCCTGGACCTGTTGGTTCTGGATGCCAGAGTTGTTGAGGAGCTCGTTTGGGAGGGAGGAGACTACATGAGGAGCTGCGGTTGAGGAATCGTCGTTTGAAGTGGAATGTACGGCAGGAGCATGGTCGATATCTATTTCGGAAGGTTGCTCGTTTGGATTCGGGTGTATGTCTGGAATTTGTCCATCCTGGAGATCTTGATTGTGAGTGTCGGTGGGCGCAAGAGGATCGTGGCCCAGAACAGGAGAGTGTCATTGAGAAATCGTCGTTTGGGTTGAAGCGTATGTCAGGAATTTGTTCATCCTGGACCTCTCGCGTTTGGATTTACGCGCTTTGACGTTCTCGCCGGTAGTGGTCGCAGTGCTTGTTATCACAACGACCACCTGGACTGTTCGCAAGATCTCCCAGGCACCTCGATCTTCTCTTCCACTTTGACAGGCGTGGTAGGTACCTTGACTGGAGTTCCCGGATGATCTGCCTGATTCCTTCGACAGTTGGAGCGGTAGCTTGTGCATCATCACTCATTGACCTTGGCTGGTAACCTTCACCTCATGCTATATGTATACGCTGGACAAATAAGGAGATGTCGTCCACAGTGACGGGGACTTCACTGATGTTGGAAGTGTCCTTAGACCCGTCTCTCCTTCTTGGCCACTGGTGTCGTGCCACATCATCCTTCTTCTGTTCTGTCAACACACGCTAACATATGTGTAGCCAAGTATCCCTTTCGTGCAGCTTCAGTCTTGAATGTTTTCCATGTATCTGTAGTGTAGAGAGCTACGAAACCAAGTGTCTCTCCAGCATGCTTCTCGCTCTCGCTCATACCTGATCGTCTGTTAGTCCTACACATATACTTGAGATGAAATTGAGACTTACACGGTGAGGTCAGAGGTGTTGGGACGACTATTAGGAATTTGCTATTGTTGCCCACAGTCTCTCCCAAACCTATGCCATCCTAAAGCAAGAATTAGGTTTAGCTACAGTCGTTGTCAGATCGACCTTCCATCAGCATACATAGCCACGCAACTGATAATGAAATAAACTAGACTTCATATCCTTTAGCTGAAACTTCAGTTGCGCATCTACGATAAGTGGCGTAACATCAGCCTGGCCCACTTGGTGGCGATAGTACCATTAGCATCTTCATGCCTAGTGATCTTCTGGGGGAGTGGGTAGATCAGCGTCAGACCCAGGCGTTCGCGCTCAATCTTGGTGAAGCTGGTCTCTATTGCAGGTTCGGCGGCGATGAAGCGCATATCCGATGGTGCCTGGCCGAACTCGGGAGGTAGAGGAGGAAGCTCTCCATATCAGGACAGATTCTCCCAAATGACTGCTATAAATGTTTGTCGTATTGCTCGTATTTTCGCATGGAAAAATTGTGAAACGCCTTTTGTCTCACCAGCTTTGGGCATGCTGGAGGGGGATCTTGAGCCAGCCGACAGGATCGAGCATTGTACAGAGGCTGTAGGCGCCCCAGACCACCATAGCGAGACCAGGAAAGTAGTTGGAGTGTGCATAACGGTGCTAATAACGTCGTCCGCCACCGTCGAAGTGGTATGGAAGAGCGGCTTTTACATTGTTTCCAAAATCCACCAGATAGTCAGTGCTTAACTTGTGACAAGCAAAGGGAAGGTCGAGCAACGAATGCCGTCGGTCCAGACCGTATTGACACACCCAGAAAAGTTGTGGGCCGACGCTTGGTTGTGGTATGATAGGTTCCACGCCGTGAGTGCTGTCTGGCCTAAATGTAACGTCTGTGTGAGGAATCGTGCTAGATCTTGGTTGATGCATGTTGAGATCGAAGGGCAATCTACGGAATATTGATGAAAGCGTCCTTCAATACTGGACTTTGGCCGTTTTGCTGAAGTATCGTATGGTGGCAACAGCAGTGATATCGACAACATAGCTGATCATGCCCAGACCTTGCCCATGTCTGGCCGAGGTGATGATGTGTATGCGGGACAGTTCTATATCTTCTCGTGATTGCTGCCCCGACCTTATCGATCAGCAAACTCCTCCCTAGGTCCCGAAAATGTCTATTTCGCCTCGTCTCCGGAATCTTCATGGTCAACGCATAACGCATAGGTAGCTACGTTCTGGTGCTGCGGATCAAGGGTAGGAAGGTCGCGGTCGGCTCGAGAGTCCCCACTCAGATTTCTAAGCATTCTGATGTGGATAGACATGTTCTCGAACTTAAACAGGCTGCCATCATGGGTGGTCAGGTTAAGTTCTGCCTGACTTCATGCCATAAGGTCCTATACTTGCCATCCCGAATGCCCTGATATATTCTCATATTCAAGCAAGACGAAAGAAAAGGCAAACCCGATCGCTCGCTTCCGCCTCTTTTTCGGTGAAAGATTTTGCTTGGTTGATGAAGACATTCTGGATCTGCAGGTCTTGGTGTGACAAGTGGTGGATAGTCGAATCAGAGGTTGAAGGCTGGAGCCATGTAAATTCGTTTCTCCTATTTCTGTTACCTAATTGAATAGTTTCCGTGGGCACTGGATCAAATGTCGCAACCCCAGCCATAAGTTCAACAAACTTGGATGCCTCGCTGTCGAGCAAAATGAAACCATAGCTCCATTACCATGCGTCAATTACACACGATTGAATTCTCAGATCAACCATAGCTGACTTCGATGTCGCGAAGCTTTTGAGGCATGTTTGTTGGGTGCCATCCCTAACATTCTACGTCGTCCGGTAAGGGATTTCATGCGACCGCTGCCATGGTGACCGCTCAGCTTGTCGTTCTCAACCTCTACATCTTGGTCGTGGACCATATTACTGAGGCGATGTGGCCGGCATCTTTGAGAGGAAGCACGTTCGTGATCATACGTTTCATGCAACCGATGCCAGTGGCGAAAGTGTGGATGGCAATTAGCTGCAAGGTCATAGGGATAACCTCTCCGAGTACTCTTAGTGGAAACGATGTCTCATCGTGTAGATCCCAAACAGCTTTTCATATACTCGTGAACATAGGGATATCGAACTTTGCACTGGTTCGCCATTCCAACATAGAGCGTTTGATATCATGAAGAAGCTCACAACGGTAACATTTCCTGTGCAGCTGGTTGAAACGCGCTCGATCTGCTGGATCGTTATATAGACTGGTACCGAAAGCAGCAATAACGTCTTCGGAGAGGAGATGACCACGTTGAGGGGGAATTATTCGAATATTTGACAACGAACCGCGTCAATAGCTTCAGTTCCTCAATGACATGACCGTTGCTGACCCTGGTGCTGTCGCAAGCTTGTCGGAAGATGTCGCACTCAATGTTATTTTCGAAGCCTCTCGTCGTAGTGTGATCATTTGCGTCTTTATATATAATGTAGGTACTATTTGACGATTCCGTGGAGTCGGGGGTCTCTTGGCCATTGTGTCGAATATGAAGAGTTTTCGTGGTGGTGACTCAAGTTCGTCAGATTTTGGTGGTAGAGGAGGTGTTGCTGCAAGAGTCGGTAGCAGCTGTTGTTATGGCGGAGGAGGTCGTTGTGATAGTCGAGGTTGTGCTGGTGAGTCGTTAGTGGTCTGGAATCCTTCCAGTAACTTTTTGAGTATTCGACGATTCGCAAATGCGCTCACATAACACTGATGGGATGAAAACAGGTTTGCCATATTCCTAATCGGCAATATCACGTGACTCATGATCCCATAGCCTCGCGTCAGCATGTGGATTAAGAAGAGGTCATAAGAGGTCGCTACCTGAAGAGCTTGCGCCTGACCGTTCTCATACTGCCTTTGAAGATCTCAATCTCTGCGTCAGCATGGTGTGTGCCAAATTCATAGATGATGGAAATGATCGCGAAAATCCCAGAGTTGTACGGATCATCTTGTTGTTCAGTTGACCGATCCACACACCGTTCCCTGACAATGTAGAGTTTCTCTGTAGATGAGAGAAGAGAACATCGACCAGCGGTAATGATTATAAGTGTATGATAGAAAAGCGCGATGCGGAACAGAGAAAGCAGAAAGCAGAAAGTAGCACGACGCGTTTGACACTCTGCTTCCCACCCTTCATGCAGTCTGAACTGTCGGGGACTGTTGACTGGACTGTCGATGATCTTGAGCTTCATCTACAACAAGGGTACCAAACCCTTCGGCTAGCGAGTTATCCTTGGAATACCTCTCACCAAACTACTGTCACATTAGCATTTATTCTTGTACTCCTGATGAATTGCTTGTACCAAAACTATGGCAAGATGTTAGAACAATGTTGATAGCTGCGCCCTTTTTCTTTCTGAGCGCGTCATGATTGCGTTTCAGCTTTGTAGGCTTAACATATCCCACATCAGTCTCGCTTTTCTTGGCAGCAGCACCATAATATGATGGACAAGCTGGTAGGATCCTACATATAGGAGATGAGAATATCTCAAAGGTGCGGTATCCAGGACGAGGAACGAAAGAGAAAGGACGAAGTTACTTATATTGTGTGTGTCGTTTGCTGAAGGTGGAGAAAGTGAAAGTCGTTCCTATTGTCTGCCAAGTTCCTATTGTGAAAGCGGTTGCTATTGTGTGATAGTCGGTCCCATTGTTTGCCAATAGATTCGGTTGAATCGCATTCACCTCTCTCATCACAAACGCCGTGCTCAATAAACCCCAGCTTAGCCTCTCACAAACAACGATGACTCGCCGACTAGGCAGCCAGCAGCACTCACACACAAGACTGGCATTGTCGTCCAGTAGTATGATGTAGAAGATCGCCTGATAGGAACAAGTGATCACTGTGCTTGCGTATACTCTGGCAGTCCATTCCGATCACGATACTCCTCATCATGTTGTGCTTGGACTTTTGAGCTCGAAGCGTGTGATGACGAACCGCCCATACTGAACCTACTGCTCTGTTTTGACGACAACCGGCGCTGCTCGCCAAGCACTCTAAGCACGACACTTGCGTCACCTGGGTCATCCCTAAGTCCAGGACTCCACCCAAGGCACATTGTTGCATCTGCACCGCAATCCAACAGAGTCTGCACTGCGTCGATTGCTTGTGTCTCACGCCATTGTTTAGCTTCTCTCGTCTCTCCCGGTAGACGCTGAAAGTAGCGGTCGACGGCTGCGTCTACTGGTGTTCTGCTGTCGCCGTCTCGCATCGTGGCTTTGATGCCTCGAGATAGTAGTGCTCGGATTACTGCAGATTCGCCGCTGAAAGCTGCTTCGTGTAGTGGTGTCCAGGATTTGCGCCTCATGGGCACAAAACCTCCGCTTACAGCTGTCGCGGCGGCATTGATCTCGGCATGATTGTCGAGTAAAAGGTCGACTGTTTCGAGTATCACGTTTGCGCTTGAGTTGCCATTGGTGGGTGATGAAAGAGGGCGAATTGAGACGGCGTAGTGCAGGATGCTGCGGTCGAACTTGTCTACTGCATTTATATCTGCTCCGTGGTCAATTAAAGCATGGATCGTTTCTATCTTGCGTCGTGAGTAGACTGGATCTTCGACATGTTGACCTACAGCCACATGGAGTGGGGTTTTTCGATCATGACCACCTGCAATATTCACGTTGGCACCGTGTCGGAGGAGGGTGTATATTGCTGAGACGTTGTAGTTTGCTGCAGCTATATGTAGAGGTGTTAATTGCAAACCTGAAGATGATGCTTCTATCCGTGCGTTGTGCTCGATGAGTAGTGAGATTATTCGTGGTGATGATGATCGTGCTGCTAGATGAAGTGGATATTTTCCTCGAGCATTGAAGAACTCGACGGATGCCCCGTGCAGAAGTAGCATCTCAACTAATTGCTCGTTGTCTGACTCTATGGCCATGTCGAGTGCTGTTGGATACCGTGAAGGGAACTGTACTCAATCAATAAAGACTTAACATGCCAGGACTAAGAAGAAAAAGGTACCTTCATGGAGGCCCATCCTGCCTCTAAGAACAACCGCGAAATTTCTGTCTGGTTCTGTCTTACAGCAACGTAAAGTGCGGTTTGACCTCGATTATCTTCATAATCGACCTCGAAACAATTACTCTCCAGCAGCATTCTTACCACTTCGACCCTGCCGAATGCAGTCGCCACATGCAAACAAAGCTGTTGACTACCCTTGAACATACGAGATAGCGACTTGTTCGAGGGCTTCTTGCCATCTTTATCGAGTCTTGGTAGCACGTTATCAATGTCACCAGCACCACTAGCCCAGTGCTCAGGCGTGAGCGCGCTGTTAATGTGTCTTGGGTTTTTCTTGACTACCCAGATCCATGACCACAATGTTGGATCGAACTGATTAAGCATCTGTGATCTGAACTCCATCCACGAGCAGCCTTGGGGTATGCTTTGACGCCTACCATATCTTCTACTAGCAGTGGTAGTGGTTTTTGGTAGCTGATTGTATGCTGGTGGCTGCTCTGGTGTTAAGTTGGGAAGGTGTTCATCAGTATGTGCCTCATCCGCACGGCTCTCTGCTGGGACAGACGGCTGTACAAGCAGTTGTTCTTGTGGAGCTGGGTCAACAACCACGGGCATCTGATGTGAGATCGCAGTTGTCATGGCCATTTTGAGATGACCAGACGGAAGATATGAGACGAATTGGCAAATCACACACTCATATAATCATATTATTGTTCTTTTAACAGACTGAAGGTGACGAGTGGTCGACAATAGGAATAAGGACGAGACATCACGAGGCACGACTACGAATCAGCTGTTTGCTTACCAGGTTATCCTCTTCTCCATCGTCATCCACTTTTGCCACCTCCACAAGGATTTAAGCTTAAAGGCTCGACTTCGGCATCGGATATCGGCCCTACCTTGGCGAACACCATTGGGATGTTTGGACCTCACTCAACTTCAATTTTGGGTATATTCTGTTCTTTGAGTAATATACCATCACAGCAGCACCAATCAAGCCACCAGGCCATCAAAGCACAAGCCACTACGCTCTTCTCGTACACAACCACAACAGCAACCACCACTACCATCACGATGCCTACCACCCTCCTCGATCACTTCAGAACCCGCTCCCAGGTCGACTGTGATACCTTGGACCAGCAGGTGGCATCTTCACTAGGTCCTTTCGTAGACTGCACATCGAATCAAGCAATAGCATACCTGGAGCTCATTCATACACAACATGCCGACTTGCTGAAGAAGGCTTCGGCCATTGCAAAATACCTCGCTGCAAAAGAGCACGACATACCTATACCTACGCTTGCCGTAGATATTGCTATGATCCTCCTTGCCCTGCCTATCCTCCCCATCTATCAGGATGCATGCACATCCAGGTCAACCCACTCCACTCCTACTCGACCTGGGCTATAATAGCAAATGCAGAACGCATCTATCGCCTCTTCCAGCACATCGTTCCGGAATTCTCACCCTCGCGCATCTGCATCAAAATCCCATCGACATGGGAAGGTCTTCAAGCTTGCCGTATCCTCGAGTCAAAGAACATCAAAACACTAGCAACCACCCTTTTCTCGATGGAGCAAGCAGCTTTGGCTGGAAAATATAATTGTACATATATCGCACCTTATGTCAACGAGCTGCGAGTACATTTTGACCACGGTTATAAGGATGAGGCGCCCAACTTCCAGCTTTGCGTTGATGCTCAAAGATATTATGCCAAGCACGGGCAGAAGACTATGGTTCTGCCAGCATCTCTAACATCTATCGAGGAGTGCATGAAGCTGGCTGGCGCGGGTCATATCACAATATCTCCACCTTTACTAAGTAGACTTGCTGATACATATTACGATAAGACGACTTATCCTTCTTTGTATGATGTCGAAGCTGTGAACGGAAGTAGCGACATTGAGGAGTTCGATGATCTGGAAGTGGAAGAAAAGTTCAGGTTGGCATTCACACGACGTGATGATGGGAGGCAAGAAGTCAAGCTGGTGCAGGCTATCAACATTTTCTGCGACTTTCAAATGAAACTGGAGAAGATGATGGAGGTTATATAAAAGTATTCGGCATCGAACTCATCTGGAACAAATGGCCATTTTCGAGAACGAGAGGGGTATATTACACAGAAGTTTGCTGGTGGTCCAGCTCACTACAGCTTTGAAACGTTCTTGATCGACCAAGCAACGTTCTACAACGAAGTGATCTGTCAACCGCATGAGAAATCAACATTCGCTTCATAGAAATACCACCAGACGAACCGATTCACAAAAAATGGTCAGACGAGATCGTTGTGCCACGAAAGCGCTACACACCACGTCGAGCTTTTCACCTTCGAAGCGGTGCGATCCGCGTTTTTCGCCATGCTGCAGAACATAGTTCTAGCTGGATCTTGCCGTGCCTGGTTGTTTTCGATACAGTCAAAGAGGCTGGCGAAATTGTTCGAACCTTCTACTGAAACAGTCAGCACCGTCTCAATAGGTTCAATCGATATCAGTGCTCCGACAACGTCGATAAACGAAGATGCTGCGGGTGAACAACCACCACCGCAGAGAGTCATAACGGGTCGGCTAGAAGCTGATCGAATTCAGAGGAAACATATATCAAGCCTGCTCTTCCGTGCGGGCGCCTGGCTCGGTATAGATGAAGCAGCATTGTCGTCCGAGACGTTTGACGCCGGGTGTTGTAAATCCAAATGATTTAAGGTGCAGTCCTGCTGTATTTTGGTTTGGTATATATTTGTTGTTGTGCACTTCATATATTCTTAAATTCTGCGAACCAGGCGGGAACTAGAGAATCTGGGACAGCAGCTTTAACTTGGTTCTTAGCTCATCAGCGAAATTGGATGAAGCATATCCTTGCCCTCTGTCGGCTACCTGTTCCCAGGCGTCTTGAGGGAAGGGATCGCATGCACTACAAACATATTGCCAGACAGAGACGTCGTGGAAAGTGCCAATTGCAATAGGCCTCGAAATCACACATATTGCGCTCGACGCCTTACTCCTTCGTGTACACACCTTCGCAGCTGGAATGTACGAGCTTTTCCGCTCCGAGACCTGGGCACGACTTGACGAACAGCGACGAAGATGGGTGAACTTTCGGGGCAGCTATTGCCACTTGCTATGCTCATTAGAATCCGTTTGTCCTGCTTCGGTTCTGTTCGGTTTGCAGCATAGGCGCCACTCAGTCCAAACTATTAATTGAGCAGTGTGTCTGGTCTGGTCGAGATTCCCAACATTTACATGATAAGCCTAACTCTCACCATTACTGCAAGGCTCGGTATCATAGGGACGGCTTTTTCTGCCAAGAGGTTTAAAGACGGGCTCACAGTCCAGATGTTCCTCTTCTTATCTGTGCGTTCACTTTGAATTCCGTGGGTCTTTCGATGCTCTGATGTCTACTATTTTGTGCTGCTACTTGCTCGAGTGGAGTGAGAAGTTTTATGTCATAAAACCAGAAAAGTCTATATAATGTACATTCTTTTGCCCAAAAAAAATGGTTCCAAAGTTCGCCAGTTTCCATGCAGTGTACTGTAGTTTTGCCCAATTGAACCCTGTTATAATACAGATGAGGCCTCTCCATCTTTTCTTAATGAGCCTGCTTCTACATCGTCCAGAGCAACTCTCTTTCGATGCTTCACAACTGCCGCTCAATTCTTCTGCTTCTCCCTCTGCTCCTTCTCATACTTCATCACAAGCTCCTTCTGCAACATAGGCAGCACGGGTTCATAATGCGAAAACTCCATCGAAAACTCGCCCTTGCCCTGTGTCGCCGCCCTCAACTGCGTACTAAAGCCAAACATGCCATTGAGACTACAATCCGCGGTCACCGAAAAGTCCTCGGCCGTGACTTCACTATCATTGATGACAGCATTCCGCTTATTCAGCAAACCAACGACATTACCCTGGAATTCACTGGGTGCGGTGATATTCGTCTTCATGACCGGTTCGAGGATGGTAGGTTTGGCAGCGAGAAAGGCTTTGCGGAAGGCCTGCTGCGTTGCGTTTTTGAACGACATTTCGCTCGAATCGACCATGTGCGTCGCGCCATCATTAACGACCATCGTAGTCCCCAAAACACGATGGCCAATCAATGGGCCCTTTTCGCAAGACGCCTGGAAGCCCTTGTCGCAGGCGAACAAGAATTTCTCGCTAATAGCGCCACCCGTAACCTGCGTTTCGAATTTATTCGCATCGATGCTCGCAGCAGGTTCCATGAAACCCATGACGCGGGCGAAGTCGCCTGCACCGCCCGATTGCTTTTTGAGCGTGTGGTCGAATTTGATGTGTTCGGTGATAGTTTCGCGCCAGGCGACTTGGGGCTGGCCAGTTTCGCAGTCGCACTTGTATTCGCGGCGCATGCGCTCGACGTAGATTTCGAGATGCAGTTCGCCCATGCCGGAGATGATAGTTTGTTGGGATTCGGCGTCGACGTGGACGCGGAAGGTGGGGTCTTCGCGCTGGAAGCGGTTCATTGCTTTTGAGAAGTTGGCGGTGTCTTTGTTGTCCTTTGGTTTGATGCTGAGGCTGATGACGGGCTCGGGGACGAACATGGAGGTCATTGTGTAGTTTAAGCCGCCATCTGTGAAGGTGTCGCCGGAGGCGCAGTCGATGCCGAAGACGGCGCAGATTTCGCCGGCGCCGATTTCGGGGGCTTCTTGCATTTCGTTGGAGTGCATGCGGACGATGCGGGGGACTTTTGTTTTCTTGCCGGTCTTGGCGTTGAAGATGTTCATGCCTTTGCGAATGGAGCCTTGGTAGACGCGGACGTAGGTGAGTTGGCCGAAGGGGGATTCTTCGAGCTTGAAGGCCAGGCCGATGAAGGGGAGGGAGTTGTAGGGGACGAGTTTGACGGAGGCTTCGTCGCGG
>Ga0160427_10001738_pt1 | contig 13255 bp, 12 predicted proteins | sample SolpanmetagenomL_FD_108194 | JGI IMG/M metagenome (GOLD analysis project Ga0160427, IMG submission 108194) | Solar panel surface microbial communities from Lawrence Berkeley National Laboratory, California, USA - L | ecosystem: Engineered > Built environment > Solar panel > Unclassified ...
AGTCTCATCAGGACAATTACAAGTTCTGTAGTAGAGAAATAAAAGAAAGAGAGAAGGGGAAAAGGATAAGTGTAAGGCCTTAATGGATGTCCATTACATACCATTTATGCCACCAAGGGATATATCAAAGAAGACAATGGGATTTGGCGTCGTCATAATTCAAATTATATAGTATGCTCTCTTTTTTTTTGCTGTTTGATTGTTCTTGAGTTGATACAATAGATTGGAGGTGTCCAGTATCTTGTATTGTATTGTATTGTGGTAGATTGATGAAACCAAGAAGGAGTGCTTTGAATTTCCGTCCTTGATCACGCATGGCAGAAAAGCTGCAAAGACCGCAGAAAGTTTTTTGTGCGGCAATCAATTAATTATCGTCCTGTCGCAGAAAGACAAACTACAACTAAGTAACTTACATAGCAGCAATGCTTCATGAACCACTTTTGTACATTCCATTATTATAATTCTTGCTGACGCTACTATGTGATTTTTTATAGTTGGTTGAGAATTGTCAAAAATGAGATCTGCACATCCATTCTTGATTACAAAATTCAACTTTGATACTCGAGCTATGAGCCAAATGAATAGATTATCCAGATGGAAAGAAAAAATCCGCTATACACTGAAGAAGAACGCCAAATTTCAAATGCTCTACTCCACAATTTGGTTCCCTTTTTAGTCCGTACACATTGCCTAGCATATGAACTATTGCTGAATAAATGTTAGAATTAGCCAGAAATTTTGCTATTCAGCTCATCGGTGTGGTTATTGTTCTCTATTACAGCATTCTCCTGCTCTATTTTTGCCTTCTTGTTCCCAGGATCAAGCGGAAGATTCTCATCTTGTAACACTTCAAGCGCTCTCTTGCCGTTTTGCTCTACTTTGACCGTTTTGTCTTTCTTCTCTTTCAGTGCGCCTTTCTTCATGGCCTCTTCTGGACTTGGACGAACATAAGGCTGACACCTCCACCATGGGATAGGCAAAATTTTAGCATCAGGCCCTACTCCACCTTGGCTTTCCATTATTTTCTGCCAATCTTCAGGCGATTCTGACGTTTTCTCTAATTGAGCTGCCACTACCTTTTCCACCTCCTCAACTACAGTCAGATATCGATCGAAATTCTTGCCACCAGATTTGGCTAATATCTCTCTGATATAGTGATGTTCTTTCTTAGTAAACACTGCATGTAATAACCTAAACATGTGAGACTTGAAAGCGATCAGTGACGCATGTTGTGATGTCATGGCAGGTGTAACGACCATATCTGTAGCACCCTTGCCAAAAACTACGGAGAGAACAATATTGTAGTAGTCTCGACAGACGTGATCAATTCGTGGGTATCGATCTTCAAAGGAAGCCGTAACTGGCATAAATATCGCAGGATTGTGGAGATTTGCTTCAGCCGACATGATCCCATCAGCTCCTGTAGCTTCAAGACATGTTTCGACATCTGTGTTGTATAATATGTTTCCATTTGCAAATAGTACTGTCTCTGGCGGGAGACTGTCTCTAAGAAATCGAATCATTTGCCAATCTGCTAAACCTGTGTTGTGACCTTTTTGCTCTCGCCGCCTGCCATGGACTGTCAGAATGCTGGCTCCTGCATCGAGTACCATTTTGGCATATTCTAGTGTTTGTTCTTTGGTTTCTAGTATCCGTATTTTGGCAGTAACAGGTATATCCAACTCCTTGTGCAGTTTGTTGATAAGTTTGTAAATCAACCCAGGTGACTCCTGTAAGAATGCGCCATAGTTTCCCTTCTTTGCAATACCTTGTGGACAGCCAAGATTTAAATCAACGGCATCGCAATGATCTTGGGCTATCTTGGCTGCAGAAAGAAGATAATCCGCATCGTTCGCACAAAATTGTATGAGTAGTGGGCGGTCTGTTACTTGGTCTCCATCATATGAAGCTGCTTCGTGGGCATCTGAAGGATTCGGAGGTGGTCGTAGACTCGCAAGTCGATATGTTGGATTTTCAGCAAATAGTCGGGCATGTAACATTGGTGAATAAGCTGCGTCTGCGTTGTATTTCCTTGATAGAAGTCGCCATGCCTAAAAACTACTGTTCAGTTTTCATAGTCAACATACCAATTTACGGCATTAAGTACCAGTTCACTAGCATCGACCATAGGCGCCACTATGCGCTTCGGGGCACCTATGCTCTCATAGAATGCCCTCCCATGTAGCTTCGGCCGCTTTGCGTTTGGGTAGTCCAAAGTCGAATGATAAGAATCGTTGGACTCGACGCTGATTGGGACAGTCATGGCTTGAGAAAAGAATCGAAATCTGCTGGTGAAACCAATGCGGTGAAGCTGAGACCAGCTCCGGAGAGAAAACAGTTTGTCGTCGTCAGGTGCTACGCAGTAATGGAGTATGGTTGAATTACGGATGCCTGTGCTCAAGATATCGGGGATGTGTTTTACACAGACTGTACAAAGTTTAAGCTTGAAATGCGTAGAATTTTTTTTCAGTCGACCACGGCTCAAACTTGATTGAACTAAGTGGAGAGGAGCAGTTTATGAGCAAATTATTCAGATCAATTATGATTTTATTTTATTTTTCCCATCAACAATAAATCCCAAAGGGCTGCCGGTAGTCGCTACCGAATAGAGCAGAGAGAGAGATAGGAAGATACCAAGTACATGGTCGACAAAGCTTGTGCTACAGCAAAGACGAATATCATCAAAACACACGATGCCATCATGACACTTTCCATCTTGCTTCGACATCCTCTGAGAAGGAGACAGGCTGCTCAATGGCTCTCTCTTGCCGTTGCCAGGCCATACAGTAGTGGTAGTCAGCCATCAAAACCATGGAAGCCACCACGAAGGAAAAATTGGTCAAATTCCAGTGTGAGAGAGAGAAAAGGACATCAATAAGCCAAATATTTATAAACTAACTCCCAGCTTTAGCAAGAGTGGGAGGTGGCTTGGTACAAGTACTGGACCGCAAGTGACTTCTTCCGGTCGCAAGGAGGGAGCAATGATGTCGAGCAACGACTGGACAAAACAAAACCGCCGATTCAAATGCTCCTTCCACCGCCGAATGTTACGGGACAATTACACATTGGACACGCATTGATGCTAAGTATCCAAGTACGACCTCCATATTTACGACCTCTACATGTCTGATTGTGGTTTAGGATACTCTAGCAAGATATTATCGAATGTGTGGTCATAAAGTTATTTGGAAACCAGGAACAGATCACGCTGGGATCGCGACACAAAGTGTTGTTGAAAGAATGCTCAAGCAAACCGATGGGGTACGGACCGAACGTTGTTAGTAGTCAGAATCGAATGTTGATGTCTGCGAGTATCGATACACATAGGTCAGTCGTCATGACCTCGGTCGGATAAGGTTAGTTCAAAAGATTGAATCGTGGAAGTCAAAGTTTGGCAGCCGTATTTTGGATCAAATGGTAGACTCTCACTTCTCTCCTGCTGGCTAATTGAGACTAATTGTATTAAAGAGACGGATGGGAATATCTACAGACTGGTCTCAAACCTATTATACGCTTTCGCGAGATTTATCGCGGCCAGTCGAAAATGCCTTCATTCGTCTACACGAAGCTGGGCTTATATATCGGGATACTAGAATGGTCAATTGGTCTTGTGGTTTGGGAACAGCCGTGAGTGATGCTGAAGTTGATTGGAAAACCTTCGACAAGCGTACTTTTGATAAAAAGTTTGTACTTATCTGCCTTCATAAATGTGATTTTTACCAACAGCAAACATAGGGTTGAGATGGGCGTTCTTTGGAATGTGACCTATAAACTCATTACGGAGACAGGGTCAGGAACCACAAAGAGCGGTACCTCACAAGCTATTACTGTTGCTACAACTAGACCTGAAACTATATGGGGTGACAGAGCAATTGCTGTGCATCCAGATGATGAGCGTTATAAGGTTAATAATGCTTCCGTTTTCATGGTGCAAATGCTAATCAGCTTTGACAGCATTTACATTACAAGTATGCTCAACACCCTCTACTACCTGAAGTCAGACTTCCCATCATACCAGATAGCATACTAGTAGACCCAAAATATGGAACAGGAGCTGTGAAAATTACTCCAGCACACGACGTCAATGATTACGCCTTCTGGAAGCGACACTCTACCTCAGCTCCTCAGTCTTCAGCCACATCATTGAACTTAAAGAAAGAAGATATACCACTCGTTTTAGTCTTTGACAATTCTGGAAAGATGCTTCCATCTTGCGGAAAAAAGGAACTTGTAGGGGTAGATCGTCTGGAGGCAAGAGAACCTACCATCGCACTACTACGACAAAATGGGTCTTTAGAATCAAGAGTGCCTAACCCTGGAATGAGAGTTGGATACTGTTCTCGTGGTGGGGGTGTCATTGAGAGTGTTATACAACCGCAATGGTATTTGGCTACAGAAAAACTTGCAAAACTTGTCATGACACTTACCGAACCCGAAAATGGCGAAGGCGGACTAGTATTTACACCTGCTAGTTCTAAAGATGAGTGGTACAGATGGTTGGAAGGAATGAAAGACTGGTGTCTCAGTCGTCAGATATGGTGGGGCCATCGTATTCCTGCATACAGAGCGATAGCACCAGACAGTTTAAAAGTGGATGATGAACAAGCGGATTCATTATGGGTCATTGCCTCACATGAGGGCGAGGCAAGATCTAAACTGCCGCTTGACAAGCGTAACTGGGTTCTAATCCAAGATGAAGATGTGCTTGATACTTGGTTTTCATCTGGACTCCTTCCTTTATCTACAGCAGGTTGGAAAGGGCTAGAACCCTCGAAAGAACTTTCAATTGATGATCAATACCCACTTACTTTTATCGAAAGTGGTGGTGATATACTTTTCTTCTGGCTCATCAGAATGGCAATGCTGGGCTCGTGGTTTAGCTCTCCAGATTGTTCTGGCAAAGGTGGTAAACTTCCTTTTAAGGAGATAATATTACATCCCTTGGTATGATTTCAATCTAGTATCAAGCATATTTTTCTAACTGTCGTAAAAGATATGTGATGTCAAAGGAAGGAAGATGTCAAAGTCGGAGGGTAATGTTATTGACCCTCTCTCCATAATTGACGGGACAAGTAGTACTTCAGATCAGTTTGCGTTCCCTCAACAAGGAAGCAAGCCCTCTGCAAAAGATCAACCAGATCCCAGGGCTAAGAAGTCAAAGGAGCTTCCCTCTAAGATCACTGGCTACGGTACTGACAACCTGCGATGGACGCTCGTGAACTACCTAGAGCAGGCATGACTACCTATCTAAAGTCTCTGTTGGTCAAGACTAACAAGAAGAGTGTATAGACCAGGCAAATCAACTTTGACACCACTCAGCTGGACACCACCCAGAAATTCTTCACAAAAGTGCAGAACACGTACAATTACTATCATAGGGCTGTAGAGAATCACTACCCAGACAGCGACTTTATACCCAATCTGAGATTTTCCTCCGAGACTATCGACCTATACATCATGTTACATCTACAGAATACCATCAGAACAGTAAACGAGGCTATGAATCAGCGAAAACTAGCCAATGCCACCAAAGCACTAAGGGTTTTCCTATGGAACCACTTTTGCGATGTATATGTTGAATTCTCCAAGAGTGAGCTCCAATCACCCACAACCAGCAGAGATCGTAAGATGAGTATATTGTCAATCTTGCACCATGTCCTGGATACATTTGCCAGACTAGCACATCCAATAATTCCGTTCATTACCGAAGAATTGTGGCAGGAATTAAAACCAGGCAGACGAGCATCGTTGCCTGAGTCTTTAATGGTGACGCAATTCCCTCAAGAAAATCATCTCGAGTTTGATGACACTAGCATGGATAAAGTCACGGCTTTTGACCAAACGTTAAACTTGCTCTCAGTGCTAAACCGGGCGCGAAGTACTGTTGGTATTGTTGGGGCAAAAAAGATATCGAAAAAGGTTATTTTGATTGGTGATCTTGTTGGTGACAAAGAATTATTAGAGAAGATTGTTAGCGAATGGAGGGAACCCTTGGAGTTCATCTCCAATGTGAAAATTGCTAAAATCATTGAAAAATCATCAGATGACAAAGACATGGTTGGAATTGCATCTGTTCATCTTTACTCCATGGATGAGTTGTCACTTTGAAGAGATTCTTCTTTTTTTTTCTCTTTGCCTTGATGTAGATGAACACATAAGGTTTTACCACGGAGGATAGAGATATCTTAGCACAAGTTTTCCAAATGTTTAGACAACCAAGGAGTCATTAATTAGTCACAGATGTGATCATGATATCTTATTCGTTCTGAGGATGTAGAATTTTTATGTCTTTGTATAGTACAATGTTGAAAATAGAGTCAAAACATAGAACTATCTATATCTATTGTGTTTTTCCATTGTGTGTTGTCTTTACTAGCCCTTAGCATCGAGAATCTTCACGAACCGAAGTATTCCCCTCGAATGGATATTGATGAGTACATGTGTCAACAAGTGCACCTCTAAGGGACCTTATTTATTTCACATCAAAAGAACTCGTTTTTGCAAGCACATTTCCACTACTGTGCTAAGATCACTGTTTTTGAATTCAAGAATACGTGCCCTTAACGCTATATGTGAGGTTGCTTGACTATCAAAATAGACTGACCAATCAACACGATTAGTAGTGGACTACTTATGTGTCCCATTCATAATGAATGTGCAGAACACCATGATGCTTGTGAACGTTAAGAGAAAAGGAAACAAGAAAACACGAGTGGAAAAGCAAGAACATTCCTCTAAACCAACTGCATCAAAACACTCAACCATTGATTGCCGTGTTGAAACCTTTGACACCCTCTTTGAATCCATGTTGCCACTCCCAAAAGTACTTTTGTTGTACGTTTGTATCCTTGCTTAGCTGATCAGCTTGGTATTCAGCAAACCTACGAGTGGACCAGAGTTCGACGAAACCAAGTTTATCAGCACCAGCACGACGCGCACCACCTTGGCTTTTACCCTGCTTTTTCAATTAGCACTGTTTCTATGTGTATTCCACAAGATTGAAATCATACTCTATGTTCAAAAAATGCCAAAGCATCATTGTATCCCATACCATAACCATCCTCGAATCGAAAGTGCTCCATTTGTTCTCCTTTAGCCGCACCGTTCCAATAACTGACGTGGTCGTCAACAGCTGTAGCCTTCAAGGTTGCCAATGCTGCTTGAGCATGGTCGATTAGAGCCTTGATGGTTTCTGGTGGATCAGCTGCGTGAGGAGGTACTGTAATAGCATTCTTGTCGACCTGCTCCTTGAAGCCCCATTCACCCCCTGGAAACCAGGCCTACATGGTTTATTTAGTTAAAGTCATAAAAAGAGCATTTTGTGGACAAACCATCCGACACGTCCAGAAGTAGGAACCTCCTGTTTTGCTCTGCCATGTTTGACTCTGTTTGTTTCCAAATTGTACAACATTGCCTCCTCGAGCATTATCATTAGTTTTTGACCAAGTTGAGCCATCCATAACACAACTTCATCATGTCAGTGACCTCTGAACCACCATATTATGAAATAGTCTTGTTACCTGTATTCTCCAACAACCACACTTCCAGATTCCCCTTGCGGAATTTCTGAAATGTCAATCTTGTCAATGATTTGTTGTGGTGAACACTTCTTGTCATCATCTGAGAAGCAAAAATATTTGTGTGTGTCAACAATGACGGGGTTTGTGTTCTTTGTGTTGGTATTGTTGACATAATTGAGTGCTGACCCCAGATTCCATGCATCGGAGACATAGATGGGCAAATCTGGGTTTTGGGTATGTATGGCACTAATGACGGAATCATAAAACACAAACATGCCAGAAGCATTATAAACGGCTTCATTGCAAAGCTGAAGGCCTATAACGTTGTCCTTGAGCTCAGGACTGTGAGCACATTCTTGCGCAATGTGTACAAGACAATCTCTAGCTCTAGCAAGATGTGCTTTGTTGCCCCATAACTCTGCTTTGTGGTTGCTTGTACCACTGTGAATGTCGCCATTTGCACCTCTGTATCCGATCAGCTTCTGCATCTCACAAAAATGCGTTCGAGGTGTATTCACCCTGGAAGAGCATGAAAATCCAACAAAACACCGATGCCATGAGAGCCAGCAATTCTCACAGTCTCTTTTACATGAGCCCAAGCATTTGTGTAGATTCCTGCAACTTTTTCAAATGGAGTTCCATGACAGAATTGCGGACCGAGAGTAAAGTAGCCGATTGGCAAACGTATTGAAGTGACTTGAGCTGTGTTTTTGAGCCAATCCCATAGCCATTCCCAATCCTTTGATTTTGTTTGCTCGTCCCAAAATGATTCGAAATGTTTCTGTGCATCATGGATGCCATATTTCGAGACTTGACTAGTACAATATTCAGCACATGATCTCAACTGACTGTACGATTTTGTTTATTTTATATACAAAACAAAAAAAAAGAGAAAGAAGCTTACAATTGTGCAGCATCAAGCTCACTATCACCTTTTGCACCATCTTCATACAAGGTAGGCCAAAGCCATTTCTCCAAGACAAAGATACTACCAAAATTGACTAACAAGGTTGAACTATGTTAGCCAAGATTTACATACTCCGGGACGAGAAGAGCATGTGTGTGCGTGAGGAAAAGGGATGTTGTATCTTACCTCCGTGATGGTACCGATATCTCAAAATATCAACTGAGCTCGGAGCCTGAAGTAAGGGTCTTCCCGCCGGCAGTGAGAGTGGTTGCTGTGCTGAATGATGCGGATCTGCACTAGACTGGTAGGAGTTCGACGCATCTTGGTCATGCTCGTGACCCTTGATCTTGTTGAAAAACTTTCTCATTGTGGTATCTGAATACTGTGATTTGTTTTGTTCTCTCAGTGTCTTGGCAGATGGATGGTCTGATCTACCTTTGTTCCGTGTGGTCTAGTCCAAGTAGTGGTGACTTGTATGCACCACCGAAAAGAAAAGAAAAGAAGGAGATGTGATCAACCTCGAAAGTTGTACCTGGCAGGTCTGGGGAAATGGTGCAGATGGATGGATGGATGACTTTGTGTATTGCAGATGTGTGGAATGGTGTCTGGGCGTTGTTCACGCAAGTATATCAGGAAGGCTCCTTCTTTTTCTCCTTCTCTCAGTCTCATTTTTTATGAAGCACTAGCAGTAGCAGTAATAGATAAAAATGATATCAATAGGCATCATACATGTGGCTCTCTAGCTCTATCCCAAGCTTCTACATTCATGCCAAGTCCTATCTATCCGTCTCACTTTACACTCTATCTGCTTCTCTTCAAGATGATGCACAACCCTCAGCTTGTAGACTATAAACACACAGAGTAAGTAATTCTTTTCATATTTGTGTCTAAGCATCTGCCGTGATGCAAAATTGCTTACATTGCGAGGGAAAACCTTACTTCATTTCTACGTCATACAGGTACCGAGCGTGATAGCACCTTACTGCAAAGGGTATCGTAATTGACTTTTTTGTGTTTAGCCAATTGCGCGGTTGTGGATGCCAAATGCAAGGCGCAAGATTCTCATCACAATCAACAAGGCACTACGTAAAATATTATCATTGGCTTAGGACAAATTAATGGCATTTTCATCTGTCCGATTGACGGGCTGATCTCTATCACGCGGTTCTTGTGAAATATGGAACTTGTAAGTGATTTCTTTACCAAAAGTCGACAAGGGTTCAGACAATTGATTGCTGCAGATCTCTCAGCGTATTTGAGATCCGTTTTCTGTTTAACTTTTCTGCATTGCTGGTCGAGGTCTGTTTGGCTTTGCTTACCCTGTCCCGCCTCAACTTGGTTTTTATTTAAATCTTATTTTGTGGATAGGCACCGTATCCATGGTTGCAATCGGATTCTTTTCCTAGGATCCTTTGTGCCGCGAATTGACTTCAACACCCAAAAAAACAAAACCCAGTTGACCCGACCACTAATAGATGGATATGCTTCGCTAAGAAGAAACGATCCTACATTACATCCAAGTGCTTCAGCTGGGGCGGAAGTTGATCGAGATATACGGAGGTTATGATCTCCTTGCAATACCCATACGTATGCAAAGTTGCCTAGGCGAACATATTGCGAGGGTTTTGATTGATAGACCCATTTTAATATTCAACTGCAAGCGATGACGCCTGGAAGCATTAGGAAATTTACCGGATCACCTTTGATCCTAGTTTGCTCTTTGGTGTAAGCCCAAAAACTCTTTGATCTGCTTTGTTTTGACTTTCTCGGAATTGAATGGATAAAAGACGAGAATATCTGAGCCATAGTTTTTGCGAAGAAGAATACCAGCTACAGATTCAAGATGCTTACAATTGACAAAAGATCCTTCGTGGTGATAGGTCATATGCTCCTATCGTTTTCAAATGCAAATGGCGTTCAGAAAGTTGTTGCGAATTGGCCAATAACACATAGGGACATGGCGAGTTATCCCACATCGTAAGTTCTGAAGCCACTAATCGCAACCCGTCCTGACCGGGAGAAAAGTCAGTCGAATGATCTTCAATGACACTAACAAACAAGAAGATTTACTCGAGATATAATTCCAGTAAGCCTCTGCCGTATATCACACAAATGAGGGTATCTAGTATTCCACTTCTACAAGTACCTGATACGTGAAATCTAGAAACTGGTTGCATCTCATAACGATTATTGGTAATCTCACACTATCATACCAACATCTCGCTAAGCTGACAATCGTATTAGGAGGAAAGTTCCATTTTATTCAGGTACGGCACACTCTAAGGCTGAGGAACATATTTAATTGCAAAGACCGTTAACCATTAAATATAAATTTTAGCACTCGAAGTGGGCTGCATCTCGGTGGAATCCGATGTTTGGCTGTATGATGAAGAACTATATGTAAGACATCCTTTGCATCATGGCTTCCCAGCCCGTATCTAATAAACTATGTCAGGTGGGTCATGATACATCCGCGTTGACGCGCAACCGTACCTTTCAATCGCTTTACGTGTTCCCTATATTGGACACGTTAGAGAAGATGAATCCAGCAACGGATTTTGTGAATTCTTCGAGAAAGTATGTGCATCTCTTGATCAAGAACTTCTGTTTGACGATCAATTATAACAGATGATTGGAGTTGATACTAAATTCAATCAAACTAGTGGTGTGTTTGATGTTGATCCATTTCAAACATTGTATCTGTGGATAGACATCAAGACCGATGGAGCAAAAACTTGGCCATATATCTACAAACAACTTGAGCCTTTGAGGTCGAAGAATTATCTCACATATTATGATGGTACACAGATCGTACCAGGGCCTGTGACCGTGATTGGAACGGGCAACTCACCCTTCGATTTAATGATGAGCAACCAGACATATCGAGATTATTTTATTGATGCGCCCTTGGAGAAATTGGGCACTGATAAAGAACCTCTTTCAAAGACAGGCAAACCTCTTTATACAAGATTCACTAGTCCAATGGCTTCCACAGATTTTAGAACAAATATTGGGTTTGTTCTTGCAAAAATTACAGATACACAAAAAGCTCTTATAAGGAAACAGATTGCTACTGCGACAGCAAGAGGGATAGATGTCCGGTATTGGAATACGCCAACATTCCCTGTTGGACGACGCAATATGGTTTGGCGATTCCTCACTGATGAGGGAGTTGGTCTCTTGAATGTGGATGATATACACTCGGCAGCATTTGATGACTGGTAGGAATCTATACTGCTCCAATTACATGGTGTCATTGTCTTCATATCATCATGTAGCGTTTAAAGTAACAGCTCAAGAATAAAAGTCATGAGACATCATGTTCAGTCTACTTTATCATTGCTCTTTGATGAGCCAATCCAGACGAGCACCCATTTCCTCTCCAACTAGCTCATATAACCTCTCCCGAGTCAAAAAATCGTGATCTAGGAAAAAAACAAAGTTTCAGATTAGTCGTAAATTCGTAGCACGTTTATCATGTCATGTTACACAAAGAAAAACGTTTTTTCTTAGTTTGGAGGAAGAAAACATGCGTTTTGAGTAAATGAGCACATTGTTCGCTTTTTGGACACACACCTTCAAAACCAAACCCAGGCACCACAACCTCTGATATAAGACATCCAGGACCCTCTATCCGCTTTTCATTGACGACAACCTCATCTCCACCAGCATCAATAAGGTAACTCGCCTTGTAAGTTCCCCCTTGAACCGTTAACTGCAACACCTCCCCTTTGTCCGCATTGGGTCCTAGTACAAATGATTCAATTCTTGCATGTTTGCCCGGCTCCCATTCCGCAGCATGAATGACGATATATCGCGCTGATCCACAGTGTTGTGCATGATATATCGTGCTACGATTCCTGTGCCAGTGGCCTTTTGCAGAGTGAGGGGTCAAAAGATAATGTATGGATGAACTGATTGGCTTCGTTGAAGGTAAATTTGGAGCGACGTCTTTGAATGGGTTGGGTATAGTTAGTGGATTGACGTTTTTTAGAGCATAATATCCTCCTTCAGGGTGTGGTTCGAGGTTTTGTAAAGATATCAAATTTTGAGAGGCTGCAGATTCTTCCGGGTGGTCTTTGGGAAGATAGATTGGGTTAAAGTTTGTATTCATTTTAGCTCTTGGAACTGTAAAGTTGGCGCTGTATATCTGGGGTTGCATGTGTCACGTATCGTATGGTGAAGTATTGAACATGAATTACGATACCATGATGCTGTGATATTCAAATCTTGTTATTCTACAGTGTTATCATGATAGTTGCGCTGCACCACAATCCTCAGGATGCATTGATGAGTAATATAGAAAATATAAATGTTATCATGATCATTACATTCGCACAGGTCATTCATATGCGATGATAAGTGGTTTGAAGTAAGAATTGGAATTATTCACTTGCTCTTGCTGTTCTGCAGAAAAGACATATTACACAAAAAGGTATCAAGCTGTTGATATATACAATCTTTATCAACTTGTGGCCAATCTTGAGATAGAGTTGAACATGTTGCATCAAACAACTGACAAATGTACAAACGCAAGCAAGTCAAACAAAGTTGTGAATTGGAAGCTCTTGCCTGTTTCGATTGAGCGTTTTTTGTTAGCAGTGAAGGCAGATTAAACATTACAGCCAATCAGGCCATTTGTTATGATGTGCTCTAACGCGACATGCTAATTGAAGAGAGTGAAACACTAAAATGAAGAGCAACGCTGGTTCATGTTCTATGTGGGCATTTCTGATCCCTCCCGACTCATATGCATGGCTATGGTTTATTGTTTTTGTATTCTTAGGAAATTAAGATACTCAGTACTTCTGTCAAAGAGCACCGGCTC
>Ga0160427_10001739_pt1 | contig 13255 bp, 13 predicted proteins | sample SolpanmetagenomL_FD_108194 | JGI IMG/M metagenome (GOLD analysis project Ga0160427, IMG submission 108194) | Solar panel surface microbial communities from Lawrence Berkeley National Laboratory, California, USA - L | ecosystem: Engineered > Built environment > Solar panel > Unclassified ...
AGCATATCGTGAAATGTCTTTATTACTGCGTCGTCCTCCAGGACGTGAAGCTTATCCGGGTGATGTTTTTTATTTACATTCTCGACTTTTAGAACGAGCTGCAAAACTAAGTGATGATTTAGGAAGTGGAAGTATGACTGCTTTACCTATTGTAGAAACTCAAGAAGGAGATGTTTCTGCATATATCCCAACAAATGTTATTTCAATCACAGATGGACAGATCTTTTTGTCGGGAGATATTTTTAACGCCGGTATTCGTCCAGCTATTAACGTAGGTATATCTGTTTCTCGTGTAGGCTCTGCAGCACAGCCAAAAGCGATGAAAAAAGTAGCAGGAAAATTAAAATTGGAATTAGCTCAATTTGCCGAATTAGAAGCTTTTGCTCAATTTGCTTCTGATTTAGATCAAGCAACTCAAAACCAACTAGCTAGAGGACAACGTTTACGTGAACTTCTTAAACAAGCACAAGCAAGTCCATTATCTGTAGCAGATCAGGTTACTACCATTTATGCAGGGACTAATGGATTTCTTGATAAAATTGATACAGAACAAGTTCGTTCTTTTTTAATTGGTTTAAGACAATATATGTCTAACAGCAAACCAAAATACGGTGAAATTATTCAAGAAACTCTTTCTTTCAATGATCAAGCAGAAAGTCTTTTAAAAGAAGGACTCTCTGAATTTACTGAAGAATTTAAAAGTACTAAATAGATTAAAAGCTTCTATCAGCTAAGGTACGCAAGCTGCAAAATCGAATAAAATAATAGATTTAGTTGCCCTTACAAGCTATGCTTACTGGTACGCTTACTGGTACGCTTACTGGTACGCTTACTGGTATGCTTTACTGATACGCTTTACTGGTACGCTTTACTGGTACGCTTTACTGGTACGCACCCTGCAAGGATTTTAACCAGCCAAAAGGCACATATTGCTGTTTTGGCTTCCTATGCACGTGTCCCTTGCAATTACCGCTGCCTGCAAGGGACACTCGCAGCCTCTTTTTGTAAAGAAGGCGCAACAGTATCGAAGATTTTATATTCCATTTTGTTGGCCTTTGTATGCGGAGCTTAGGTACGCATAGGATAAAAGCTTAGGCTGAAGCGTGTCCCTTGCCTGTAAGCGTACCTGTAAGCGTACCAGTAAGCGTACCAGTAAGCGTACCAGTAAGCGTACCAGTAAGCGTTAGCAGGCATACTGTGAATCCCGCGCCTAAGAAGAAATTTGTTTCTGATTGTTGCCCTTTGGAAAACAATCAGAAACAATCAAGGGACACGTGCTTTTAAAATATTATTTTTGGTTTTTATTACAACAAGTATACATTTAAAATAAAAAGGTTTAACTGGGTCGTTTATTTTTGGGAAACGATAACAGCCCTTTGTATTTGTACTTCACGTGGTTAATTAAATTTTTTTAATTGTATTTATTAAGACAAGAAGCTTACCGTTTTGAATTATAAAAAATTGAACTATAAAAATTTTAACTATAAAAAAAAACTCTTTCTTTGGTTTTTTACAGCTCTTAAGAGTACGAATACAATACAAAAAATCACACCCAGAAAAATCAAAACAAAAATATTCATTTAAAGGAGAAAATAAAAATGTATGACCGAAAAAAAAAAAAAAGAGGTTTCAAAAAAATCTAAAGAAACCTTTCCGTCTTTTCTAAGTTTAAACGAAAAATTACAAAAAAAAAAATACAATAAAAAAAAAATACAAGATCAAGAGAGACAAGATCAAGAGAGATATGATATTATTCACAATTTTAATTTTAAACAAAATGAAATAATTCAAAATTATAAAACAAATTCTTTTGATCAAAATTCAATTTCTACCCTTTTAAATGCAACAGAATTGAAAAACACGCCCATGTCCTATGCTATGGTTTTTCCACCCCAACCTTTTCAAACCCCTCTTCTTGATAAATATGATTCTGATTATGATAAAGAAGTTTTTAAAATAACCATTTATTTCTTTTGTCATGCTCAGGATACTTATCGATCGGCGATACATTTTATCAAAGGAAATTATTTGTGCTGTGCAGAAAAATTGAAGTCAATTTTTGAGCACTTTTCAGATACAATACCAATGCAGAGTTCTCTAAGTTTAACTTCTGGTCAAAGCAGTTTATTCCCTTATAAAGGGTATGATGACCCATTGAATCATATTTTAACACCTGATAAAGATTTGTGGAAAAATAATGATTTATTTATTAAAGAAAACTCCTTTATTGAAAACGTCTTGTTTCCTTTGGTTCAATCTTATTATAAAATAAATACTCTTTTTTTAAGCTATTTTCCAGAAAATTTGCATTGCATCGTAGAAACTGGGCTTATGCCACCTCTACAAAACACAGATGATGAAAGCTTACAAAAATGGGTTTTATTTCAGCGTAATCTTTTTGTTTCTGAAAAAAAAAATAAAAATTTTTACTGGAAAAACTGTCAATATTTCCATCAACGGTTTTCCGCAAGGTATCCAAAAAACTTTGCAAAAAACTGTTTTTGATACTACAGTAAAATCACATGCTTCTATCAGAGGTATCAGTGCAGCGTTTACCACGGCGCTTCGAAATACAGTGGCTTATGTTAATTCTCCTCTTTTCTTCCCCATGCAATTTGATTGGCGCGGAAGATTATATTATCGTACAGGATTTAGTCCTAGTCAATATGCTTTTACGCGAAGTCTAATTAATTTTTCTGAACCTATCTTGATTAAAGCAGGTTCAGAGTCTGAATACTTCTTTTTCGTCGCTTTGGCTAAGGCTATAAAAAAACAAGACCCATCTTCATATCAAAAATATTTTGACATCGTTCTTGATCATCAAGAAGATATTTTAGAGTCTTTAACTAACTTTTATTGGGTTACTTTTGATGAACCTTTTATTGCCTTAAACCTTATACAGAATTTCAATATTTATATTAAACACAATTCTCAAAACCAAAGAGAAAAAGGGGTTTTATTATATGTTAAAGTAGAATGGGATGCCTCAGCTTCTATCTTTCAAATTTCTTCTGCATTAATGGCTAATGCTGATACCGCTAGACTTTGTAATTTACTCCCTTCAAGCCACCTTGATTCTAAATTACATCCAATACTTGATATTTACAAGCATCTTCTTCCTACGTACCAGGAAAATGTTCATTCTGCGGAAGACGGTTTAGAAGCTCTTTTGCGTAATCAGATTCGGAAATTAAAAGGTAAACAGAAAGTAGATCACAATTGGACTGAAAAAGATATCTGTTTAAATTCTTCAAATATATTGATCGACTTTCTATATAATTTGGACAGAAAAACTATTAAACGCTTAACAATGACAAAGTCATATGGAAAAGGCACAAAAGGGATACAGAAGGATTTTATAGAGCATTTTATTTGGTTAGAACGATTAAATAACTTAAAAATTTTAAAAGAAAGTAATCAAGATTTAAATACTAATTTGCTTTTTATTGATTTTACAAAAACTTCTGGTTTGGTTAAAAAAAGGAATTGGATAAAATTAAAAATAGATTCAAAAATTTTAAAATTTAAAACTTTCCATAAAGTATATACTGTTTCCAAACAGATTATAATAGCTTTTCAAGGGAAAGCTGATGAAGCACAAACAAAAAATAAGAGCTTTTATAATGAGCTTTTGCCGCTTGATTTAAAAAACACTACTCAAATTAAAAAGTTGTTTCAGGACCTTGCCAGTTTACAACTACAAACAGATTAACTAAAAACTACCAGTCAACAAAATTTAAAAAACAATTTGAAAAAAAGCAAAAGGGATTTGGTAGAAAAACAAATAAGCATCTTGCAAGAAGAGTACAAACACTTGCAAACAAGTCTAACAATGGAACAATTAGGGTTGATTTCAGAGATTGAATCTAACTCCTATTGGATTCACTATGTATATCAATTAATATTTTACGAAATATCTGTAGTAAACAGTAATAATTTTGTTTCATTTAGAGATCTATGTCAAGTATTGAAAACTATAAAGAAAAATTTCCCAATACAAAAAAGAAAGCCAAGTTTTCTTATTTTGAGGCAAAAAAGTGCTGGAATCGAAACAATTCAACAAACGGATTTAACTCCAACTTGTTTTCATACTCGTGATCAAGGTACCATTGCTTTACGAAAAGAAATTTTTGATAGTTTAACTGATATTTTAATTGATAGCGTTTTAAACTTGCAGTATATGCAATTTCGGCAGATACTAGCTGAAAATGTAACTAAAATTACAGAGCGTTGTGTTTTAAAAAGCTATATAGATCATTTTCGTCTTTCAAATTTTCTAAGTATGCTTACCTATTTTTGTGGTAGCAGAGATTTTCCTTTTATTGCGAATTGTTTTGAAGATGTGTATTATACAAGTCATTACAAACAAATCTTTACTACAGATTTTACATATAGTTCTGATCTTCTTTCGAAAAACAAATTAGAAAAGAAGAGGAAAAAGGTTTTAAAATACGGCATCCAAGGGACTGAATCTGATCCGGACAAATCCTTTATCGCAGCACCTGCAAACTTTGTACAAGCTTTTGATTCGGAAATACTCGTTTTTTTTAAAAGTCGTACCCGCTTTTTTAAATAAATGTCATAACAAGAATCGTCAGTTATGGGTAAGGCACGATTGCTTCGTTATTACGCCAAACTTAGTAACAACTCTGGAGCAATCTTATAAAAAATCCTTCGTAGATACTTTTTTTAAAAACAGTCAGGATTTTTTATTTTCAGAATTTGGAGTTGAAATTCAATTCGAACTAGCAAGAAATAGTCCTATTTATATTTTCCAAATTTTAATTATCTCTAACTTTTGTAATATTTTAGATTATTCTTTGCATTTGCAAGGGCGCGCTAGCGCTAATTTATCAGAAGAAAAAAAAGAGAAGCGAAATCATCATGTTAAAATTAAAAAGTTATTATTGGATTTTTTAAAGAAACCAAGTTTGGAAAACATTACTGATATACTGTTTTCTATAGAGTCAACAATCTTTGCTTCTAATAATGATAACGGTGACGGTGCAAGTAAGACAAAAAGATTGGAAGAAACAATAATTAAAAAGAAAAAAAAAAGATGTTTCTACCTTGCAAAAAAAAGAAGAAAAAGGTATTATCATTCTTGATGATTTAGAACGTAGAATATATTTTGAAAAGAAACAAAATCAATTAGAAATAGTCGAATTGAAAAAGCAGTCAGACGCTGTTAAAAATTCTGGACAATCTAAAAAAGTTCTAAATAAAAATGTTCTAAAAGCAAAAAAGGCGCTTGATCGAAAAGAAAAATTAAAATCTAAAACTGTTAGTAAACTAACAAAACAATTGGATCAACAGGATAAAATCAAAAAAGAGAAAAATAAACTCTTGTTAGAATTAAACCAGTCTTTTTCGAGTTCAGATTTTAATGTTGAACAAATGAAAAAATTAGCTTTAAAGGAATTAGCTATAGAAGAAAGCAAGCTGAAAAATTTAAAGAATATTAATTCTTATAAACAATCAAATCACGTTCAAACGATTCTTCTGTTCTATCGTATTATCGAAAATAAAATCAGCCAGAGTTCATTTGATTATTATGAGATTTTAGGGGAATCTCACCCCCTATCATAAAAAAAATTTTTAATTAAATAAAGATCTCTATAAAAAAAAAGAGAATTGCTTATGACAAATGACAAATAAAAAAATTGATATAAAGTTTCACAGTTTTTCAGATATCAAAATAAATACAAGACAAACTAGTTTTAACAATGAAATCTATACTCAAAATCTTTTAGAAAAAGAAAATAACTTGAACGTGTTAGAAATATTCAAATCGTTTTATGCTATTAAAGAAAAAGTAACTGGAGATACATTAAAAGAAATTTTAGAAAACTCTTCTAATGAAAAAAAGGAGAAACATTTTTTTGAAACTCAAATTTGGATTGAAAGTTTTGAGTTACAAAAACCGACTGATTCCTATAAATCTTATACTTTATTAATCAGTTATTTTACAAGAATTATTAAAATAGTTCGTGAACAAATTTTGAGCAATGGTGCAATAAATTCAAAAAAAAAAACATTGTAAAAACAATCTTTGATTATTCGGATATTATAGCCCCTCTACCTGAAATACACTTTTGTTTAATGAATACTTCCTATTTTCTAAACTTGGAATCTACTTTTCAAATAGAAAATTCAACAAAAATAAAACCTACCCAAATTTATAAAAAGAAACCTTTGTTTCTATTAAAAAAAGTAAAGATACAACAAATAAAGACAAAATTTGAAAGAAAAAGAAACGATTATCTGAAACTTTTAAAAAGAAATCCATTATTATTAAATAGTAGACAGAGCGATAAACAAGTTTTTGCGGAGTCTAGCGATAAACAACTTGTTGCGGAGTTTGAAGACCTTTTCACTGAAACTGTTGGTAATCCAGAAGAAATTAAAAAACTGAAAGCAAATAAAAAACTTCTAATTCAAAAGACCAATCAAATGTTTGAAGAAGCGACAATTAGCTGGCATTCTTTTTTGAAAAAAAGAAAAAAATTTGAAGACCAAGAAAACAGCAACTTAGCTGCGAAACTCCTCTAAACTCTTTTAAGATATTTTAAGAACTCTGATAACTTTGAAATGAATGCAAGTACTACGCTTACCGTGGTTAAGTTGTGGGAAAGGTGCTATACAGTTATTACTAATGCATGGTTTTCTAATGTCAAAAAAGAATATTTTCAAAGGGATAAAGTAACAAATAAAGAGTTATCTTTTTCGATGTACAAAAAAACGAAATCGGTTTCTTTAGATTATAAAGATCTAACAAACCAAATAAGAGACCAACTAATATATATGAGCTCTGTGAATAGTACTAAAAATAAACTTCAAACAAATAATTTGACTGAAAAAGCTATTAAAACTATAAAAAAAGAAGTTTCTTCTCAAGTTAGTAAACCATTAGTCGAAGCTTTATTTGAATCTGGTATTTTAAAATTGGAAAGTGTAAAGGAAAGAAAAGAACGATCTCTTCAAGAAGGGGAATTTCTGAGTGCAGAAGATCTTAAAGAGAGCAACTATAATGTTGTTACCTTGAATTTAAACGAGGCTGAATTAAGTAGAGGAGTAAATTCTTATGAAAACAACTTTTATAAAATCTAAAAAAAAAAGGGATAGAGCAGTTGAACCGTACTTCAAATGAAAATAACTTTACATGCAAGGGACACGTGCTTCTTTTGCAATGGCAACAACAAGCCACTGCTGCGCAGCCTAGAAGGCGCTACTGCTGCTACTGCTAAAGCCTTCTTGCAGGATCAAGCGCTTTGCTGTAAGGGCCACCAAATCGAAGGGCTTGCCGCTGCGCGCGCGCTTGCATGCTTGTTTCCCTTCGGGAAAAAAGCCGCCTTCGGCGGCTTCTTTTGCAAGGGCAACAACAAGCATGCTTGGTGCGAAGCACAAGCCCTTGTGCTTCGCACGTGTCCCTTGCATGCTTTTAGTTTTTCTTCTCTTCTATTTTAACAAGCAAGGGGTAAGGGGTACTAGAGCAATATGGTTTTACTCCGCCGCGGATTTAAAAAGGGTCACTTTGCCCACAAAAATCAATAGACTTCGTAAATTATCATCCTTTAGCTCGTTGCACAAGCTCGAAAGGACATTCAGTGAGGACATCAGATAAACCTGATGGGATGTTTTAGACTCCACCCATCAATGTAACTCCTCTGTTAGGGGCTATGCCCTGGCTCACTTGTCGAGAGAGATCTTCCGGTCTAGGTCGACCAGATAGCATCTCTCGCGTCAAACGGGCTGTGTTGATTGCCAAGTTGATATCTCTGTTCCACAATCTTTCGCATTTTCTGCAAACCAAAAGACGGTGTACTTTCCGGAAGTGTCGTTTATCGTCTGGCTTCTTCTTGTTGGGATCCAGTATCACTCTGAATGTATCACACTTTCCTTTCTCGTGCTGGCAGTGTGAGCATTTGCAACTGGTGGTTAATTGATAGACCAAAAAGACTTTGAAGGTACCTCTCCTCAACAGGGACCGGAATCCTTTGCCTTTTACCGGCTCTTTGAATTTGCGATGTTTCTTCTGTTCCCAGTCGGCGATCCCGATCACCACATCGCTGGGATCACCGAACATCTCTTGAAATCAAGGCACCATCGACTGTTCACTTCTTCTAGTCTTCCAAAAACGGCTCCTATTCAACTTTCGGAAGATTCGTTGCTGATAAAATGGTTTAATCTTAGAATTAACGAGTAATTTCGCTTGAATGTAAGCCTTTAATTGGTGAGATTTTACTGTTCGGTGATTATGCCCGCTCAAGCTTGTCTCCCACTGTTCGATTGTGAGACGATCAACCCGATTGTGAGTTCGTCTTTTGTCTTTCAGTGTGATCCTTTCATACAGTGTGATCCTTTCATACCTCTTACTGTTTATCTCCTTCCGCCCCTGATTCTGGGTGTATCTGAAATGTTTGCTGGCATCTTGGTTAGTGCAGTAAAGAAGATCGCTTATGTTCGGGTCTATTCCAATGACGGTTCTGTCGCTGAGAGTTTGACATTCCTCTCTATAAAGATCATCTACGTACTTTTATGTAACAGGTTGCTTCTTGCTTTTCGGAAGTTTCTTTCAAGGTAGATCTCTTCGGATCAGAAGAACAAAGGCTGACACGCCATCTGTGTCAATCATGTGGTTGAAAACGTAGTCCTTGGCTCAAAATTTATGCTTGTCTGTTCTGAACAGAGTCTCCCATATCTTTGCTTGGTTGCGTTTGATTCCACCGTTTGTCAAAAGTTCTGAATTCTTGCCCATCCCGAGCTCTTTATCATACAACAAATGCACCAAAGTGGTGGTATCGATGCAAAAGTGTTTTGGGGATTACTGAACTTCGAAGAGGGCTCAAGTTATGAGGTCGTCTTCCAGCCTGTTCGATCAACTCTGTCATTCGCACCATTGCTGGATAGTAGTCGTTGAGTTGTCACTGCAAATCGTAATACAACAAGTCTTTTTGGTATCTGACCTTCGCTGGTAGCACGAAAGCTTTCTGATCTCGAATCCAGCTCTGGTAAGAAGGATGATACTGGAATGCCTCGCCACCCACATTTTCCACGAAAGAGTCCGTCTTGATGTCTCTGAGATTGCCTGTGAGCTTTCTGATTGGTGCATCATCTTTTCTTTTGGTCTTCCTTGTCTTTCGAATGCGTAGTATCAGATCATGTTTTTGCCATACACAATCACCATAGGCTTCCACATATTCGACGTAATGCATTTTTACGTTCTTTTCTAATACCGTCGCCACCTGTACCGAGCTGTAATCGAGGACTACCTCTCAAATTTGTTTGCTTGGGTATAAAGACTTTGGCTCGAAGAATGTGAGGTTACCAGCAAGGAGATATGTCTGCAAAACTGACAACAAGTTAGGTTTGGGCTGCTGTGGACACTCAACGCGTTGGAGGTCTGGTAGAATGGAAAAGATCATTTGAGGGAACTCGAGCTGCACTTCAACACCTAAATCTGTCTCTCGTTACTACAGTTACTACAAAAGACGAATTTGAAAAAATTGCAATCCCGCTTCAGCTGAAAAAGAAGGGGGCGCAGCCCTTTTCATTACAGAAAAGTCGTACTCTCTCTATACGGCATAGGCATAATAGGACCAGGTGCCATGATCTGCAACATTTTAAGTATAGAGAGTTGATTCCTGACTGTCGAAGAAAAATAAACTATCCATTACAACAGTAGACAACTCACTGTAAAACCAAAGGGTGTGCCGTGCTGCAACGATATGAATAAAAACGGTATCGATGACTTGGATTCTCTGTTGTCTTTAGATTATCACTTGGACAGACAACATCTTATTGAGTGCCGGCTTGGAGACATTGCTTACAGTCTTCTTGGTACAAACTTGTCGATCGTTGACCAAGTAAAGTCCGCTCGTGAGAGGCCAAACGGTTTATGCGATTTTCGCGCGAAGGATTCCTTGTTCCTTGTTGAACACATGAGCCTTTTTCTGGTTTTTGGAAGGCGTATTGTCTTTGACATGCATCGGTATGAGAAATGATGCAAAACCAGACGTAGTCTGGTGCTTGTATGGAGAGAGACACTTAAACATCTTGAGAAGATTCCCGCTTGGACAGGCTTTCCATTATCGTCTCCATCTGAAAATTGTCATAAAGAACGCTTTCACGCTAGCTATGAACCATCGAGATATCAGATATGACGTTGGAGCGTCAGCTACTGAAGGTGATCGATTGGTTGGTCGAAAAATTGAAATTGTTGAAAGGGGGACTCACACACTGACCTTTCTCAACGAAGATGACTCACAGATCCCGTCTGTTTACCATCAAGTAGAGCATAAAGCATTTTTTATGACTTTAGCTGCGTGTTAATCTGTTTCCCGTCGCAATCGAACGTTTCTTGGAGGATTCATACACTTCCGTTGACTGTTGATTTTATAGTTGATAAAGCAAAAAAAAGAGATAAATCCGGTGATTATCTGACTCATATGCGCAAAAAAGGAAGGCACCCATACAATCCTGATGATATCGATCTTTTTCAAATTTCATGTATTGCACAAATGTTATCTTTGCCCTACCTATGCGAATCACTTCGCGCTTGACGTTGAAAAGGGCTGCGCCCCCTTCTTTGCCGAGAGAGCACTCATGGTCAGGACAGTACCACTCACAAAAACGTGGCGAGAAAAACACGCACGATATTGGTACGATTTTTCCCAGCCAGAGGACGTTAAGAAATATGTACCATTCTGGCAAGAAGCCGCTCAAGTACCGAACCTCTCCGATTCATCTTTTTATTCTGAAATAATCAAGCGTAATCAAACACTTTTTGGTAGTTACAACCACTCTAAAAACACCTCAAATCCTTTTGAGGTGATTGGTCAAGTGTTTAGTGTTAAGATGCGTGTAGGACACGTCTTGATCATGGTGAGGTAGTAGACTCTTGAAATGCTCCTCGTAAAAAACTGTAAGTGACTCTCTTACCGTTTTGTTACTGGCGGAGGGGGGTATTACCTGAGTTGTCTGTTTGCAGACAGTCTTGAAGATGGTATCCATAAAATCTTTGTCTACGATCGGCGGATCTTCCGTCGTGTGAATCAGGTACAGCTTCAAAAACATTAGTGATCGCGTCACGATCTTATCCAATGTACATACCGCCTTTGTTATCGTATCATGTTTAAGGCGCCTTCTCAAGATTGATGCGAGACTCGTCTTTATTGTCTTGTAATGCGTCAGACCCGGATCTGGAGGTTCTCGATCGACTTTATCTGTATATAAAAAAGTAAGGTTTTTAATCCTGGATTCGAAACGCACTTCTGGATTTTGGGATTTCTCTGTCAGAAAAAAACGGCTAGGCCATCTTTTCTTGATCTCTTCTTCTCGTCTGGCCCAATCGTAAAATAAACAAGTGACTCCTAGAGCAATTGATAACCACGCACGGGTAGCAGTTTCAGGGTTAGCTGCCCCTAAAATATTATTGAAAAAGAAGTATCTCCTTATGTCAGTTACCAGAGTCAACAACCGGTTCTGTTTGTCTTTATCGTCATCTAAATGACCCAACCAAATACTATTTATCTCATCGAGAGGCAGTATTTCTATTGCCTTGTCACAGATTTCACCTTCCTCCGAAGCGTATAGTTGATCTTTACGTGTCATCTTGACCTGGTATCGGAAGTCTTTATGCTTATTTGTACGCTTTAGGTGGCCATTCAAGCGTTGACCCTCGAGGTCTCGGTAGAGGCGGATACTCACCTTTGCGGTAGGCATACTGAAAGTATGCTCGGTAATGCTCGGGACTTCTTTTGGGCAAAACAGCTGCTATATCTCGTCTTATTGGTGCCACAGTTCGGCTTCTGCACGTTGCCATGTAATATTTAAACTGATTAAATCAAGCCTCTACGGCCTTCGTTTGAGGGTTATAAGGTACAGTGTATAGTAGCTGGTTGCCGGCAGTACCAATAACGTCTCTGACAGATTGATTTCTGTGAGGACCAGCATTGTCCAGCAAAACCAAATACCCTCCAAGTCGGTATCGCTGGATGAGCCTTATCAAGAACGGTACCATTCTCTCAGAAGTCATACCTCCTTCATCATACAGCTCGCAACTCAGAAGTCGCTTATTTGTGATTGCTGCCACGAAAGTATGCTTTGTAAACACTCTGTTTTCATCGGTTGCTTGAATGCACTTGTTTACAAGTCGGCATCTACTGTAAGCTCGATACATGAATGGTGTCAATGACGTTTCGTCTATGGAAATGAGTCGATTGATTGGATGTGCATCGGTGGTTGCGTAAAATGCGAGCAACTGTTGATTCCGATTGACCGATCGTCTATACCTTTGAGTCGGTAAATGACGATGGCGTCTTCTTTTACGAGTCAGATTGAAATCTCTCACAATTTAACGAAGATGACTGATGCTGATATTGAATTCAGGAAAGTGCTGCTTGACGACAGTATGCAATTCAGGTGTCGATGCAGTTTGATGATTCAGTAAGTATTCTATTGCGTAAGCAGCTTGTGGCTGTGTGATCTTGTAACTTTGAGCAATCCTGTTGTGTCGACGAATAGAATCTTCGGCTTGAAATAGAATGACCCATCGCTGCAGGGATTGCTGAGCACAACCGAAGGCAATACATGTGAGTCGTTGAGATTGAGATATTTCAAGGTAATGCCTAACAGCAGCTACCTTATAATCTTTTGTCTTCTGCTTCATATAATGGAAGAAGCTAAATTATTACATTTTTCTATACTCCAAAAATGACCCATTTTAAATCCGCACCCGAATAACATCCTGTTACGCAAGTATTTTAATAAGCAAGTACTACGGCAGCAATAAGCTTTTAAAATACTTGGAGGATCAGGCTGATTTTAAATTCCTGCTTCGCCTTCTTCTACGTAAAACCCAAGTTTCCCGAAGAAGGCGGTACCAGCTTGCGCATCACTGCGAATCCCGCGCGTGTCCCTCTTTCTGCTGTTTTTTTTTCGCACCACGTGTCCCTTGTACCGCCTTCTTGCGTGTTAAAATAAGAAGGCGCTACTTAGGCTACTTAGGCGCCTTCTTGCAGAAGCGCTTGCATGCACTGGTAAAGCCTTCTTTTGCAAGGGCAAACACGTGCTTTTTTTGCAATGAAGGCGCCGAAGGCGACTTAGGCTACTTAGGCGCCTTCTGGTAACGCCTTCTTTTGCAAGGGCAAACACGTGCTTTTTTTGCAATGAAGGCGCCGAAGGCGACTTAGGCTACTTAGGCGCCTTCTGGTAACGCCTTCTTTTGCAAGGGCAAACACGTGCTTCTTTTGCA
>Ga0160427_10001740_pt1 | contig 13255 bp, 18 predicted proteins | sample SolpanmetagenomL_FD_108194 | JGI IMG/M metagenome (GOLD analysis project Ga0160427, IMG submission 108194) | Solar panel surface microbial communities from Lawrence Berkeley National Laboratory, California, USA - L | ecosystem: Engineered > Built environment > Solar panel > Unclassified ...
CAACATCTTTATATCTCCTCCACCTTTGCTCTTTTTTTTCTTCCTTTCTTTCTCCTTCCAACACCAATTACAAACAGCACTACAACCGCAATTCAATAAATCTAGACAAACCCTACAAAAGTGTAATATCTATTCTTGCAAATTCCTTGCCACTAGGACTTTGGTACTGCTTTCGTTTGCTGCCGACTTGCGGGGGTTTCTTCTTCAAATAGTTTATCAGGCAAGTGTATCCGCAATCTAATCTTGACAATGGCAATACAGCTTCAACTCCATAAAACATCCTACTAACGCCATCTTCCAAGTGATAGTATTCTACAGAGATTTAAGATCCATCACAAAAAATAATCACTCGCTTCGACAACTGTCTTCAACACTTCAAATTTGTCAATAGGTCAAGGATAAATACACATAGATAAAATGCATATCTCAGAGAAGCTGCGAGAGGCGGAGAAGAAGGGAAAGCCTGTCTTTTCCTTTGAATATTTCCCGCCAAAAACTGCCCAGGTATGTTGATCCATTAAACAATTTGGGGGAAGAAGAAGAAGAGAGAAGAAAAAAGAAAAAAGAAAAAAAGGAAAATGCGGTTTGACTGACATTGATGACTTTATAAGGGTGTGCAAAATTTATACGACAGTAAGACAATAAGATTCCAACCATTGGATCTCATGGCTAAAACATTGAGTAGGAATGGATCGTATGCGTGCTTTAGGTCCACAATTTATCGACATTACATGGAATGCAGGAGGCAGACTGAGTACCTTGACGACTGAAATGGTCAATGTTGCTCAAAGTGTATACGGGCTTGAAACATGTATGCATCTGACGTGTACTGGTATGGAGAGGGAAAAAGTTGACGGTGCATTGAAGGATGCATACGCTGGTGGTTGCACAAACATCCTAGCTGTAAGCTGAAACATCCGGGTTTTTCCTTTGTGGTAAATACAAATTACGTCAATTAACGGAGCATACACAGTTGAGAGGCGATCCACCACGAGAGAACGAAAAGTGGTCCGCTATTGACGGCGGGTTCTGCTATGCCAAGGACCTTGTCAAACATATACGAGCAAAATACGACAACTACTTCGATATTGGTGTAGCTGGTTATCCTGAAGGCACAGATGATCAAGACGATACAGAATTGCTGTTGGACCATTTGAAAGAAAAGATTGATGCTGGAGGTACTTTCATCATTACACAAATGTTTTATGATGTCGATCTCTTTATAGAGTGGGTCGGGAAAGTCAGAGCAAGAGGCATTGACGTGCCTATAATTCCGGGCATCATGCCTATTCAAACATACGCAGCTTTCCTGCGAAGAGCCAATTGGTCAAAGTGTCACATTCCACAATCATGGCTTGATAGGCTAGAACCAGTCAAGAACGATGATGTCGCCGTACGAAATGTGGGTAAGGTCTTGGTAGCTGAAATGTGTCAAAAGATTATAGACTCTGGTATCAATCAATTGCATTTGTACGTTGCCAATTCCCGATGACGATGACGACGACGATGATGATGCTTTTAGCTAATTTTATTAGCTATACCATGAATCTTGCCACTGCGACACAAATGGTCCTCGAGGAGCTTGACCTGCTGCCGAGTGTGGATACTCCAGAGACACCAGCACTGCCTTTCCGTGCCTCACTTGGACTGGGTCGTCGGGACGAGAATGTACGACCAATCTTTTGGAAGAAGCGACAGACTGCCTATGTTACAAGAACAAAAGAGTGGGATGAGTTCCCGAACGGTAGATGGGGAGACTCGAGGTCGCCAGCTTTTGGAGAGCTTGATGCTTATGGTATTGGTCTGCGAGGCACAAATGAGCAAAACATTAAATTATGGGGTGAACCTACATGTGTCAATGACGTAGCCAATTTATTTGTCAAATATGTTGAGGGCACACTTGCTTCACTACCATGGTCGGATGATCCAATCACTGCTGAGGCCGACACCATCAAAGCAAACTTGGCGGACCTCAATCGAAGTGGGTTTTTGACTATCAATTCTCAACCCGCAATCAACGGCGTTAAATCGTCTCACCAAGTACACGGTTGGGGACCAAAAAACGGTTACGTATATCAAAAGGCCTACATCGAGCTTTTGATCAAGCCAGAGTTCTTACCAGAATTAATTTCAAGAATTGAAAAGGATTCTGAATTATCGTACTACGCTGTAAACAAGAGTGGGTCACTTATGTCAAACAGCCCCAGTGAAGGTGGACCAAATGCCGTCACTTGGGGCGTGTTTCCCGGAAAGGAAATTGTGCAACCTACTATCGTAGAGTTGATAAGTTTCCTAGCCTGGAAAGATGAGTTCTATCGACTTGGTAATGATTGGGCTACATGCTACCCTGCCGCCTCTAAGAGCAGGTCCCTTATCACTGGTATCATGGACTCATGGTACCTGGTAAACATAGGTGAGTTTTATACCTGATCATCCCAGGACGTGGCTAATAGAAGCAGTGGATAATGACTTCCATCGAACCCACATACTGTTTGAGCTGTTCCATGATCTCAAGTTGAAAAACATTGAGGAAGACGTCGAGGTTCCTGCCTCTTTGCAAAACATGTCATTAAACGAGGACAAGCATCAAACAAATGGTGTACTGACCAACGGTCATGCCAAGGAGAATGGTGTCCTAACCAATGGGGACCACAAGCATGAAACTAACGGAATTGCTGCATCTCAATCAAACGGTATTACTGTTTGAGCTTGAGAGATTTCAGCAATATAAATCAATCCTATGGTCTACTCCATACGATAAACCCACAATATTTTCTTCATCCACTGTACATTATCCGTCTTCTGCATCAGCGATGATGCAAGCACATAAAAAGTCTTATTTTCAAAAAAGGCGTTTCAACAACAAAAAGTCATTTTCAACAAAATGCATTTCCAAAGCAAGGGTATTGGGTAGAAAATCATAAGGGTCTATATTCAAGTCATGCGAATGGAAAATAGCGAGCTGGCGTTTATTCAACATTATATAAACAAACAATATTCTTGCTTTTGTCTTTGTCATTCTCATTTAACTTTTATTTACTTATACTTAACACAGATATGGTTGACGATCTCGGAGACAACGGCGTATGATTCAACATTGTATCTTCTATTTATTTTTGTATTTTCTTAGTTCTGCTTTTGACTTTCTACTTGCACACCGTTTTCTCTTTGGATTGGGTTTGGCGTTCAACACGATGATTGGGAGGGTGTTTTCTTTCTTGGGCGATGTTCAACACGAAGACTAGATACTTGTACGATGAAAAGGTATCCAAACAAATGGCTTGTAATAATGTCGAGAGCTTGTATGAGTTTGAAGTTTAATCATCATTACAAAGATACCTCCACAAAATCTTAACGTGCGAATTCAATATGTGTTATGATAGCGCTGGTAGTTGAATTTGAAAGATGGACAATCAAATTAAATCAACCAAGTGAAGCGACAATTGCAAAGTGAACGGACAACGAACAAACATACACATGAACGCTCCTCCCTCCCCACATTCCATCCCCCACCAACTTCACTCAATTGATCAAGCTATAGCACGTTGGATATTCAAATCAGTCAGTCAGTCAGTCACTTGAATAGTGTACTTCTCTATGCTCGAGCATTCATAAAGAGGTAGTGAGCAAGTCTGAACATCGGTCACTCTGTGTCGCTCAATTCCATGTTTACACCGTCCTGCGTCAGACTACAACTGGCGCAACCTCAGTTGCATGGTTACAATCATGCAGTCCAATCGTTCTACGCATTTGCCAAATGCACCACTCATTCTCAATTAACAAAGAGATCAAGTAGTCCAGCCAAGCAGCAAAAAAGATCGTTTCTCACACAGACGCATTCCTCACGAAGCTTGTTCAATGCTACGAGAATCTCACCCAACGTTGATAATATCACCTCAAATAGAACGGTGAAAATTCTAAAAGAGCAGCGATGGGCGGTATTTGCTCGATTCGCGTCTCGTCGGGTTGCGCCCTCAGTCAGGAGAGCCATAAAAGCGCCGCCTAAACCCCCATTGCAGTACACACCACCTCCTAAACCACAGAAAACAACAACAACAACAACATCAACAACATCATCATCATCATCATCGGAAGCACCGCAATCAACAGAAAAACCAAGATCTTCATATTTGCCATCCGATTGGTCAATAACAACAGAACTCAGCTTACCAGTAGACGCGGCAACAAGGGCGATAAAGCTCGAAAAAGAAATACGCGATACCGAGAACCTCCTTTACGATGAGATAGAGAGACAGGAAAGAGAGGAGAGAGAAAAGCTTCAAAAGCGATCAACTGCTTCCCCTTCTATCCCTGACTGGAAGGATAAGGAACACGCGGACGAATATATTAAACAACTTTCTCAAGGCCAGAGTACAGAGTCCTTAGGGGAGAGAAAGCTTGTACAAGGGAAAAACAACCTGTCCCGTGAGGCCCGTGACAGATACTGGGCTGTGTTGTTTTTCATTGGCATCAATGTCCTTGTCCACCTAATATCTTGGGCGCCTCTCTTGAAGGATCCACTGAATCCCGGATCTAATCAAGAGATGGAAACATGGTATCAATGGTGGAAATCTATCGCCATTCCGAGCGTTTATACACTCAGACACAAAACTTTATACACCGATGAAGATGGAAAATTCCATTTCGGGCTGACACAATGGATTTTACCACACTTTGTGCATGCCAATATTTTCCACTTAGGTGTCAATATGTTCGTTTTTAGCTCATTTGCTAAGGCACTCGTGTACAGATGGGGTACTGCACCCTTGTTTGGCGTTTATATTGGTGGAGGAATTGCTGTCTCGATCTTGACTGTATTTGCCACACAAATGTTCAATCCTTTTGGCAGACTATCTAAGCAAGAATTGCAAGCGAAAGCAAACTACTATGAGAGAATTTACCGGACTGTAAACTTCAGAAAGGGAGAAACCATCGAAAGCAAACTCACTCCAAAAGAACGAAAAGAATTCAAAAGCTATAAATCATATTTCACCCCTGGCTGTGGCTCATCTACATCTATAGCCGCCCTGATGGCTATAAATTGTTGGGCCTTCCCGTACGCAAGTTATAAAGTAATGGGTGCTATCGATTGCACTGGTATGCAACTTCTTGGGGGTCTTGCAGTCTTTGAATCTATAGGCACATTGATTGGTGGCTATGGATTGCCTATTGGACACAAAGAACATCTTGCGGGCCTTGTGGTTGGAACAGTCATGTACTTTACGTGGCTAAGCAAGAAAAAAGCGCTTAGACCAAGCATTTGGGATTTCGCGAAATTAAAGAAGGAGTATGTAGCGCTTCTAGAATATTTGCGAAAAGCGTATTCTAAATGAAATGTTTTTACTTTTTGAAACTGGACGAGGGAGAGGACGACTTTTTATCGAAGTCCTCCAATTGCGCTACCACTTTTTTCCCTTCTTCTCCTCTTTCTTTATACAAATTGGTAGAAGGTTATTAATGTTATATGAAGAACCGATTCTTCATGTGTGTATATAATGTAGAGATGTATAAATGATCGATCAATTATTCACACGAGTGCGCTACTGAAAGCTATTGTGTATATGTAATTCCTTACTTTGACATGCAAATACTCACCAAGACTTGGAGCATAAGCATTATTTTTCGTTCTGTGTGCACGAAGTATACTCAAGATAGTACTTAAGCATCATTGTTATTATTGCGTAGTATTTACTTACTGGATGTATAGATGTATATATAGAACACGGTTTTGTGAAACCTCAAGACTCTTCGCTCTTTTCGTATGATTTTCCTACTTCTATACATCAATATTTTCTGTTTCTTCTTTCAATAGTTTTTTGGAGGGTGGGCTTCAAACTTCCCCATGTCATCCGAGGTTAATGTTGTTCGCTTGGTCATATTCATATATCGGTATGATGTTTAAACAGATTATCCGAATGAAGATGTTCCATCGTGCTTTAAAAAACAATAGCAGCAATAACAACAACAAATTCATCGTGCGCTCAGACGAATCTTTCCTTTGATTTCATATAATACATAATATAAACACTATACGCTCTATTCATAAAAAGAGGACCAAGCACGGGGAGCATTAGCGCATAAGATACTGATCACAATCTGGGGGAAACATCGACAATCTTACATATACCCCAACGTTTGAAACTAATTTGTTCTAGACATTTTAAAAAAGGAAGTATACTGATCAAGGATATATACCATTATATCATCTTCAAACAACGACTCTCACCCTTTACTTTTACCAAGTAGTAAATCAATAATACAAATTATATACAAAATTGTTGCCATTTCCCTCCCTCCCTCGGAAGAACGAATTGGGACTCATACCTCGCACAAAATTCAAGATTGGAAAGAAGATCTTGAAATTCCAACAAGTTAAATCAGCATCTTGCGACTGGGTCTACCATTGAGCGCGAGAATTTTCTATCCATCTTTTGTGACAGACCCCCTTGTTTTTTCTTTCTTTCTTTCTTTCTTTCTTTCTTTCTTTCTTTCTTTCTTCTTCTCTCTTTTTTCCAAATAAAACAATAAGAGAAACATGAGCTCAAAATCGGGCCAAACATTCTCGGTACCCGAAGGCTTGACATCAGAGGATTATTACAAGATCTGTAAAGATCTAACACCTCTTGAGAAAATCCAAACATGTTGGGAAATTTTCTTTCTTCGGTCACCAGAAACTATGGCGGTACGTATTCAAAAATTTCTTTAGTAATTTGCAGACTAGATCGAGAGATATCAAAAGGCTCTGTCTCCCTCTTGTTTTGTTTTTGGCTTGCGCTGGTTGTTCAAGAATATTCACTACACCCTATACACATATGCAAAACAAAACAAAACAACTTATGAAAAGAAAGGGGAAAAAAAAGAGTGAAAGAGCCAAGAGGAATATGACTATCGAGTTGTTCTGAATAGTGAAGAACGGGGACATATACTCAGTGTATATGATAAAAAGTCAGATCATGAAGCTAAACAAAAAAATTGGGACAATATAGGTTTGGGACGGTCTTGTTGGTAAAATCAAATGGATCGCCGCTTCCATGGAACCACATCCAACGGCTGTCTGTGAATTTACGGTAGAAAGCATACACTGCAATGCTTTCGGATCTATGGTATGTTCAAAGTTAAAAATTATTTCCAAACAACTCTTTCCCTTCTTCGTCTTTATAATTGTATACATTTAAAGCCTGCTACTTGCATATTTCTCTCTCCTACTCCTCCTTCGCTTTTCCTCTTAATTACCTTTTCTACCCCATTTTTCATTCTTACTCCACTCTTGCCTTCTTGTCTTTATTTCATTTTTGTGATCGTTGTGCATATATGATGCATATGCTGACTTTTTCGACATCAATTTCTTGAAACTTTATAGCACGGCGGCGCTATATCAACACTCTTTGATCAAGTAACGTCAGTTGGAATGACATCCATATCAACTCCAACCTTTTGGAGATTTCCTGGTGTGACAAGAACACTCAACGTAACATGTATACTGGGTATACCACGGGGTACTACTATTTGTGAGTAGCACCAAATCGTAGTGTAGCCCTTTTTTTCCATCACAGACTTTCTTTCCGTTGTGTACAGATGACATGGGTTTTCAACAAAATTCCTCCAAAGCTTCAAGAACACAATGGAGGAAGAGAAGAGTGAGGAGGAAATAAGACATGTTATATTGCTCATGGTATTCCTTGACTAACTTTTTTTTTTTGGAAATGAAACAGATGTCAGGACTGAAGTCACAGCTATTAGCAAGAGAATGGCAGTTCTGAAAGCTGAGCTTACGGATAAAGAAGGCAAGAAAGTGTATGCGACATGTGAGCATGGAAAAGTCAATGTGGATGAGATGTGGACAAAGATGTCAAAAGTCTAGAGTGCTGTTCATTCTGCTTCTCTTTCTTCTGGATTTTGATATCCATATATAAATTTTCTCTTTATTTCAAGGAGACAATAAGGGAGGACGTGCTTTTGTGCATAGACATGAGGAACATCTGAACTGCATCATTACTCTCGTTTTCTTAGAAAGACCTTGAGAGCGCTAGAATTTTATTTTGTGTTATTGCTACCTACTTACATGCCTAGCGAGATTTATTTAATGTTGTTATATGTTTATTTATGTAACATAATTATAATCCACATTTTTTCAACCACACTACAATACTACCACAAAAGTCTTCATCTTATGTTGGTGATTGCTCCAGGTTCTTATTCTCAGGCAACTAGTTTGAAAATGGGTTGTAAAACTCGCCAATGATTTAAAGCTTGATCATATAAATCTGTTGATCATGATGACCATGATTTTGATTTCTTGGTTCGCCTACACATGCAATTTGAGATCAGGAACCACGTTAATATATGCTCAGAGGTGTTCCTCCCTCATTTACAAACAACAACTTCTTATAAATCTGTATAAACAATCATCCGAAATACATTGATCATCTCCTACTGCAAAGGTCGTTCTTACGTATTGACTTGGTATATTTCACGATATACAACAAAAGAAGACTCTTCCTCAGCTCTCGGGGAATACCCATTTCGTATTTGCGTATTGTCCTATAGCTACGCCCTGTACAGCGTTTCCACAAACTAGCTGTCTATTTCGTCCATTTTTTTTTCTTTCAATAGAAAAAAAAGAAAACACCACAGAAATATATACATAATCCAGAATATTTCAAGTCGACACACGTACATATTGAAGAGATATCATTACCACGAGAGAAGAAGGAGATCAGATAAAATAAGGAAATCATGGATTTTGGCTCAGACATTTCCGTCAAACACGCTGTCGTCAACGCCATCAAGATTACTCATGTTATCGAATTTGCTCCATCGACAATAGATATGATGAAGGAAATACGATACTCGGTGGTTGTGATTGTGGTTGGATGGTCGGCAGTCGAGATTTTTAGAACATTTATTGGCAATAGAAAAAGTCGTTGATGGGTTTTGGAGGATTTAGATGAATGAATCATTCGACAAGATGGAAAAGAATTTAAGGAAAATAAAAGAAAGAAAACCTCCATGGAGAAGGAGGGATTGTATGCTCAATTACACATTTCTTTGTTGTACCACTTCTTCTAGAGGTAAAGGTGTTTTTTTGCCTCTCTCTTTTCTGCGAATAAGTCATAAATAGTGTAGATGAAATTTACTGTGAACATTAAACAATTGATTGAAAATGAGAACAAAGGATTGACTAGGAACATAATTTCACGAGGCTTTTGATGCCAAATTTGGATCAAAGATTAGTTCCGCTATAAATTCAACAAATCTAGCACAACAGACTCTGTCATCAAGCTTGGTTGAGCCAGAGGAAAGACCTAAGCTGACGAAAAAATTTGCCCATAAACACAGGTGGCTCTCTAGAGCGTACACAAGGTACCAAAAGATGATACAATTCTTGATAATGTCTCTATAAGTTATAGATTTTTAAATTCGCTGTAATTCTGTAATGCATTTCAAATTTGGTTAAAATTCTTGCACAACTTCATGTATGCAGCTTGATCCTCATCGTGTCTTCATATGAATTAACTACTTCAGTACTTAGGTATCTTTTTACATAATTAGAAAACATCAAAAAGTGAAACGAGCAAGTCTAAACTGATAGAATGATCATATATGTGAGAGAGAAGAGGGGAGAAAAGAGAGAAAAAGACAAACATAAGTTGAAAGAGTGACATGCTCGCTAATAGACATTACAAAGTGATTATTGTTAACTGATCATAGGACGAACGTCTCGATCTGACTAAAGAAACAATCATGAACCCAACAAATTAAACAATGTTGAGTGCCAAAAAGCACATGAACACAAGCGTCAAAAAGATGGTGTATGTTCCAGATATGATTGTGGAAGAGGCAGAACCTGTATAAGCAGGTGGCTGTACCTCTGTGCCTGTTGCCACAGGGGGAGGAGTCAATCCAGTTGAGCTCTTGTGAGTACTACTAGCAATTGATGCTCGGCTTGATGGTGATGATGTTGATGATGATGATGATGGCCCTACTGATGGTCCTGCTGATGATCCTGCTGATGGTCCTGTTTCTCGAGGCGAGGTCGTTGAACTAGACCTGATAGATGTCGGAGTCGATGATTTTGGTGGTGTGGGCTGCGGTGTAGATTGCGGCGCCGACCGTGGTGTGGACTCTGGTGTAGGCGCTGGCGTACTAGATATGCGAGGAGTTGAGGGCGCTGGCGTACTGGATGTGCGAGGAGTTGAAGGCGTTGGACGTGGTAAGGTTGATGCAGTTACAGGTGGTCTGGTCTGGGTAGCCACGTTTGTCGTTGTTGGCAGAATTGTTGTAGGTTCCAAAGTTTTAGTCGAAGTAGGTATTGGAACCTGAACAGTGCTCTGTTGCGTCACAACAATGGCTGATCCTTTGGATTGATCTACTGGTACGACTTGGGTACTAGTAGGGACACTAGGTGCTTTTAACACTGTTGTTTGTGTGACTGTGGCGGTTATTGCTGCTTCACGAGAAACGATGGTTGAAAGAGGTACTGTGCCACCAGGTTTCTCTCCTACACAGTAGTTTGTGAATTGTTCCAAATCTGGGCTAACAAGATCCACATATGCCTGGAGACCATTGGTAGGATTATCATTGTTCAAGCAAAGCTTACAGGCAGACAATTTGGTGTTGAAAGGACTGTCCGGCGCACAGAGATCGACGCCCTTTCCGACTGCTTCAGCTTCAACCAAAGCGTTATTACAATCATCATAACAATTTTGATAAGAAACAGCATTATTGTTAATGGCCTGTCGTTTGGCAAAGGTATTGTTGGAGCTGAAGATGGAGAAATCAAGCCCCCACTTACGAGGATCGAGATTAAAGTAGGGGTAATTGTCATAGTAGTTTTTGCAGACTTCTTGGCCAAAAATCTTTTCGCCACAGTATTGAGCAGGAGCAAGAGGTGGTGCTGGGATACACTCTTCAGGTTGGCAAATGTACTCAGGATCGGGCGGTGGCTCGTCTCGGCAGGCACTTCTAATAAGCTGACCGTTCAAACCTTTAGGGAAACACAATTGCTTTGGTGGACAACCCCATGTGTAGTCGAGAGGGAGGAGATCAGCTGCTCGTGCTCCAGGTCGTGGATATCTCTTCATACATAGCTTTCCGCCTGGACCAAGATCCGGAATAGTGACAGTGACAGTCTTACCAGGAGCTGCTGAATTTGAGACTTGGCTTGGAGTGAAAATTGATACCGATGTGATTGTTACTTGAGCAACACTTCTAGTGACCACTGAAAGGATGGTGACAGATGAGACTGAGTTTATAGTAACCGTGTTTGGTACTGTGATGGAGATAGTAGCTATGGCTCCTACAGCAGTCGTAGTTTGAAAGACAGTAACTGGTGGCAGCGTGAGTGTCGCAACTGTTCTTGTAGCCTGGAAGTCTGTCGAGAAAACTGTCACAGTAGCCAAAGATGGCACTGTCTGGACATTTGTTGTTCGCAGAGTTTGTGTTGAGCCAATAGAAACAGTCGATAGACCTACACTAACAACAGTAGTTGGTACTAAGCTAACAGATGTTACAGTCGATGTGTTGACGACCGTGGAAAGAACTGTAGTAATTACTGTGCTTAAAACCGTTGTAGAGTCCGTAGTGGTTACTATAGAAAGTGTAGTAGAGGGCAAGACGGAGACTATAGTAGTAGGTACAGCGACTACGACCGTAGAAAGAATAGTTGAAAACATAGTAGTTGGTACAGGTAGTGTAATGGTGTTCTCAACAACAGAAACCACTGTTATCGGTACTTGCGTAGTGACCGTAGTTGGTAAGAAGACAGTAATACCTTCTGGTGTTACTGGTAGCAGAGTACTTATTTGAGTCTCGGTGATTGTATTGAATACTGTATTACTAAATGTGCTCGTAACAGTAAATGGCTGTGATATAGTTTGTGTAACGGGAGTTCCCTCGATTACTGTCGTTAAGGTGCTCAAACTGACGGAAGTAATGGTGGAGACCTCAACACTGACTGAAGTCTGTACGCTAGTCACTGTATTGGTGACAGTTTCACTTTCTGTGACGGTGTTGCTTTGAACCACGGTGCCAATTGATGTAGATACTGTAGAATACGTTGTGGTGACTGTGACTGGTGTTGCTGATATAATTGTTGTATAAGTACTCGTTGCTACGACAGGAACAGTAAGAGTTTCCAAGCTGACAGAGGTAGATGTTGCTGTTACAGTACTGACACCGAAAGAAGTCACAAACGAAGTGATCGTGCTCAAGACGACAGCTGTTGATGTTGACGTTGTAGTGAGTGTAGTCAACGAGCCAGAAATAGATGTTGTGAAAGAAATCAGACTTGTCACTGTGTCGACCACAGTGGCTGTTGAAAGCTCAAGATCCGTCGTTGTTGCTGTTGTAGTACTAACACCGAAAGAAGTCACAAACGAAGTAGCCGTGCTCAAAATAACAGCTGTTGATGTTGACGTGGTAGTGAGCGTGGTCAACGAACCTGAGATGGATGTTGTGACTGTGTTTGTAATAAAAACGGATGTCGTGAACGAGATTAAGCTTGTCACTGTATCCACCTCAGTAGTCGTCTCTAATTCAATGGCCGTCGTTGTTGATGTGGCTGTTGCAGTTGCTGTACTGATATCGAAAGATGTCACAAACGAAGTAGCTGTGCTCAAAATAACAGCTGTCGAAGTTGACGTTGTAGTGAGTGTAGTCAACGAGCCAGAAATAGACGTTGTGACGGTATCTGTAACAAAGACGGATGTTGTGAAAGAAACCAGGCTTGTCACCGTGTCGACCCTAGTGGTCGTGGAAAGCTCGATATCTGTGGTAGAGAAACTGCTTGTTTGTGTGATAGTTAAAGTCGTTGGGCTTGGAACTGTGGTTGGGATATAATCCGTGACAGTATTTGGAGTCAAAGTGACAGTGCTTGCAGGTTGAACCGAAGTCGTGGTATATACAGAGATTTCGTAGTCTGTAAAGGTACTGACAGAGGTGGTAGGCGAAACTGTGGTGTATGTAGTGGTATATGTGGATGTTGTTCCCTGCGAAACGGATACCGAGGTTGATGTCACGGTAATTGTAGCCAAAGAAGTATAAGTTGAGATACTAAGATTAGTAACGGTGCTTGTAGAAGCTGTAGCAGTCAAGGTAGAGTATGACGTTATTGTGCTTGCAGGAGGCGTGGTCGTAATCAGATATGTGGTCGATGAAACTATAGTAGTCGGTACCAACAAGGTCGAGGTGACAGTAGCCGTCGTAGAATACGTAGTCTCATATGTCGTTGCGAAGGTAGAAGTTGTACCTGGCA
>Ga0160427_10001743_pt1 | contig 13242 bp, 18 predicted proteins | sample SolpanmetagenomL_FD_108194 | JGI IMG/M metagenome (GOLD analysis project Ga0160427, IMG submission 108194) | Solar panel surface microbial communities from Lawrence Berkeley National Laboratory, California, USA - L | ecosystem: Engineered > Built environment > Solar panel > Unclassified ...
CTATATGTCGCGAATGACGGCAGCTTGAAAGGATCTACCACTTCAGCACTCGCCCTTGTTTGCATTTGAACGATGTGCGCAATGCTTCCTCAATTGCGTAGCGGCTGATAGGACCGCACCGAGAAGCATCGAGGAGCAGGACTGACCCCTGCCGGTGTTCGCGTCATCAAGGAAAATGCTCTCCACGAGGGGCATCATCGTACGCATTGCGGAAGTAGGTCTTGCAACCGACAGACTTATGGAGGTCTGTCTGCGCGGCGCCGTGCCACGCGGTTTACAGAACTCCATCGTAACCATGAGAAAGTTCCGTTTCCATTACGGCATCTCCAGCGCAGCCAGGTATCATCAGCGCAAGCATGCTTTCAGTAGCTGACGTTGGCACGAGTACGATAGAGAAGTGGATTATATAACTGGTTTGATTTGGTGTGTTTCGAGAGGCGAAGACGTCTCTGCCGAACGTGGAATCAGATTCCAATTCATGCGTAACAGTCTGGAGAGATGCGAAGTCTACAAGAGAACCAGCCACAGTTTGATGCTCTACTCCCTGCGCTAGCTCAAACAGGATGTCTGATCATGAAGAGCGACGATGTTTGGGAAGTCTGTACCTTGACGGCAGACCTTTCCGCGCTCTCGAGCAAGATATTCGAACCCAATCTCAAGATCGACGGCCTCAGTTACGGCAATTTCCTTCGCCACTAGGCTAGAAGAGGAGAGGCAGGGCCAATCACCCTTTGAGACATCCGCTTGCGATGGGTGTCACTCCAATGAGATACAGGTAAGCAGGAATTGTCTGACATCATGTATGATGAAACACTGTGAGGCAGCATCGACAAGGGAACGGTGATAAGCAAAGGAAACTGTGCTGCTTCTGAGGGATAAGCATTGTATATGTTCGCTTTCATGTTCTACACTCGTTGCACGTTCATACATCGTGCATATTCATATTCACATTCACGAACATCTGCCACCATATAACCATGAGCTATAGCCCTTGTTTTGTTTTGCTCTTCACTGCCATCACCATCCCTACACACAAGAAAATTTCGCATCAACACATCACCACGTCAATATAACATCAATTACAACAAGACATGTCAAGCATCATACCTTGCGCATACGGTCATCACTTCACTGCCCTCGATATCTTTCCTACCACTTCTCTCCAAAGCATCCGCAAAGCCTACAAAGTAGCCATCCTCCGCTCTCACCTAGACAAGACCCGCAATAATCCCACCACAGCCACATTCCGTGCTGTACAGTAATTGTGAGAAGTGCTTAGCAAGGTCATCAAGAATGCTGGAGCTACGAACAGTAGCAAAGCATACACTACAAAATCAGCTTTCAACATGGACAAGCATGGTACGACGAAGTCGGGGAAGACACGAGGATGACTCCACACGATACTATCAGCAATACAAGAGCGAGGACGCCTACAAAGAAGAAGATTATGCTTCAAACGAAACCGAAGAAGGCGCGCACTCCTCTAGCAATACCTAGAGCAACAACCAAAGGCCGAAGAAACAACCAAGTTTCTTCTGTACTGCGTCACCACGCATGCCCCATCCTCGCTTCCAACCTCGATCATACGCTTGCACCGCCGCCAATGCTCACACACCTGTCTACGTTAGCTTCGGTCGCAAGAACTTCACCAATATCACATCCGAAAGCTCCGAGTCCCACAATGCTCGTACTTATGGCGCTTGCTATACTGGAGAAAGGCACGATGCTAGTGAACACAATATTGTTGATAATTGGTAAGAAGTTGTGTTTGGCGAATGTGAAGGCGAGTACAAGGGTAGTGATACGCATGATTTAGATACTGGTAAGGCGAGCACCTCGAGGATGAGGAAGGTAGTAATAAATGGTATTGAGATCACATCCTGAGCAGCAAGAGATGAGGATGGCTCGCAGTAGAGACAGGAAGCAGTTTACACAATAAAGTGAATATCTGGTGGTAGTCCTGGAGAGAGTTGCACCATCAAATATCGTGGCTAGCACGTTCGTACAGCTATGTGGCCCTGCACGTTGGGAGTAACCCTTATTGTCTTCTCGACCTTCCCCAGTGCAGATCAACCATGCAATCCGAGATCTAAATAGAACCCCATAGAGACCAACGTATCTCAATCCACCTCAGCAACACTGTCATTCGGATAAGCCAGGTCACTCCACGACCCAAGTGGCCTCTGTTATCTACTGTTTCAGGCACTAGTATTGTAGCGCAGGGTGTCCTTTGTCTGTTCACAGTGAAGATGATTCGACAATTTTGCGATGACGAGATCGTCCAAGAAGCTATTGCTATACTCGCCATTTGAGCAGGTCCAGCTGCTAAGTGAATGATGTTTAGTATATACGGAAGCCATTCGCAGTACAAACATTCGTGCTAGCGATGCACTTGAGGGAGAAGGGTTGTACTAGTGGTGAGCAGAAGTATGTCGTAGTAGGACGAATAATGAAGTCATTCAGTTTCGGAACGAAAACACGGTCACTGACCCGGACCTAGGCAGAGATCCTTCCAGAGTGAATGGCTGTAGACAATGTTAGTCGATACCGAGATTTCGTGGTGTCGTCACTTCGCATTTTACTTGATAAAGCGCACCACGCTTGATCGGCTGAAAGATGCAAGACTTTATGCTCGACGTTATACGGCAGGGAATCTAAGCTCAAGATACACAGGCGACCCGACAGCCGCTCCAGGGGTAAGGTGAGAGATAAGAACAGAACGTTCCCCGGTATCCTCCTCGATCGGGCTTGCTTCGAACCAGCCTAAGATATTGTGCCTGTCATATGCGTCCACGTCTGTAGTTCCATAGTCCTTCATCATCCTCGAGCGTACCTGCAGCGCCTCGCATGGCTACAACCCGTTTCAATACCCATTGTATGTCCAGGTTGAAAGTAATTGATTCAAAAATATGTGAATGCGGAGAAAGCATAGAGGATATCCAACATCTTCTTATACGGTGCGGCTTATGGGCAGAGCAGAGAGAGGCATTAAGACAAGTAGCAAAGAACAGACTGAACGACGTATCCTTTCTACTAGGGGGATGGAGTGCGAGGAGAAAGTGGCGTGCGGGAAAGCCAGTGAATGGAGATAGAGCAAAGTGGAGACCGAACCTAGCGGTAGTTAAAGCTACCGTACAGTCCCTACAGAGAACGGGACGGATCGCGCTAAAGGAAGAGGGAGGAGGGAACAAGAGGGGAAAGGGCAAGAGTAGAGGGGTGGAGGGTGTAGTAACTCTCAAATAAGGATGGGCCATGTTGGCCTGTTTTATACTACTCGATATGATAGTATACGCGCAAAGATGATTTCCTGGAGACGTGAGGAGGAAGTAAGCAGAGTAGAGATAGGGGCCCACTAGTAGATAGTTGACATCTCAGATGTGAGAGTGGTGGGGAGACTATGGCAGTGGTTGGGTAAACTTAGGACGGCTCATAGGGGCGTATTGCCCTTAGATAGCCTGATGAATCAACTAATCAATCAGTCGATTGTAGTTAGATTTACTCGTACTTAATAAAGGCTATTATCTTACGTCTATATTTATATAGCTATCTATATATCTAGTCCTACTTACGTATCTAGTTTAGCTTATATCTAAGGTCTAGGTTTCTATGTATAGTCTCTTCTCTCATATATACTTATCTACGCTTTCTAGGTGGCTTTCTATTGAAGAAAACTAAGCCTATAGTATAGGGTTTAACGCGGCTAGATAGGAATCTAGTAGGGCGGTAGTCTTTACCTTTTTTATAAATCTTTTACCTCTTTAGCTTTGTAGCTTTACGCTTTTTACTAGTAGATTAAGATAACTAAGTTTAAGTAGATTAGAATAGTTCTATATCTTTTAGTATACGATAGTTAGACTAGAAACGTATAGGAGCTACGAGCAATAGAATTAGAATACATATTAGATTAATATCAAATACGTTTAAGATTATAATTATAAGTAATAGCAAGATTATCTATAGCTATTATATTATTCTCCTACTATTTAGCACAACTCCTAACTTTACTAGGCTCGCCTACTATAACACCGAGGACTTCCCGAATATCTAAAGATATTGCAAACCTCTATACACGTCACACCGTTCTTATTGCATCCTCTTGGCACTTACAAGTGCCTTTACCTTGAACATCCTCAACTGTAAAGCAATGAGAATGACTGGCAGCACACTTACAATCTCTCCTAATCCAGCATATTGTGGTGCAATACGCGCGTTGACAAATGCGCCTGCAGCCAGTAAGATGGCGAAGAGGTTATACACAAACGACCATGCGAAGTTGAACATGATGCGACGAAAAGCAGCCTTGGACATATCGAGCAGTACAAGTATACCTTCCAGATTCGGACGAATCAGGACAGCATCAGCAGCCGTCGAAGCGATCTCGCTTCCAGCACTGATATGAACGCCAATATCTGCTTGAGCGAGAGAGGCTGCGTCATTGGCGCCATCACCACAGAAGAGGACTTTGTCGCCGGCCACCATGAGTGCCTTGAGATACTCGAGCTTATCGGCAGGTGAGCAGCAAGACTTCACATGGTCGGCAGGAATTGCGAGTCGACTGGCAATAGCATCGACAACCCCTGCATCATCACCACTCAACAGAGATGTCTTGATTCCCCGTCCACGCAGCTCATCGAAAATCGCCACAGCCTCGGGGCGAAGAGAGTCAGCGAGGCCGAAGATTGCCACTGGCTCTTTACGATTACCAATGGTAACAGCACAAACCGTCAAGCCTTGGGCGAGGAGAATTTTGACACCAGCGTGTTGCTCCAGCTTAAGCCACCTGGTATTGCCGCAGCGCACTCGTTTACCGCCTAGCCAGCCTTCCATGCCTTTACCAGTGATTGACATGATATCGTCCATGGTAGTGTCTGCAGGAATTCCATTCTTTTTGAGATGTTGAGCAATAGCTACAGAAACCGGGTGCTTGCTGTCCATGGTCAGCCTTAACGCAAGCGCCAGCGCTAGATCTCGCTCTCCTGTGGGATATTCCTCAAGCTTGACGAGGAGACGACCTTCTGTTAAGGTACCTGTTTTATCGAATACCGCATGAGATATCAAGCGACCAGTCTCAAATGTGATTGCTGACTTGACAATGATACCATGCTTAGCAATGATTCCACCCGCAATGACTAGCACCATCGGCACGGCTAGACCAATAGCGCAGGGACATGACACAATGAGCACTGAGACGGCGTATGTGATCGCGTTGGCTGTTGCGTCTCCACCCGAGAGACGGCGGACACCAATGCCAATGCCCATCCAGATTGCAAATGTGACGATGCAAAGCACGAGAATGACCGGCACAAAGTAAGAAGCCACAACGTCGACAATCTCTTGGGTCTTTGCCTTCGAGAATTTGGCTTGATCTACCATAGCTACTATGTTGCTGATCGTGTTCTCATTCGGCAGATGTGTCAAGCGTACTACAAGTGAGCCAGACAAGTTGATAGAGCCCGCAGTGACGGTTGAGCCAGGTTGCTTTGTGATAGGCCTGGATTCACCTGTTACGAGGGACTCATCCACTTCCGTGATGCCGTCGAGTATTACTCCGTCAGTAGGGATACAGGAATCGGGAAGGACCTTGAAGTAGTCGCCGTATTGCAAGAGGCGAACATCGATGGTTTCTTTGACTTGACCATCTGCTGAGCAGATCATTGCCTTGTTGGCTTGGAGGGATTTGATTGATACTGATTCCACAGCTTTCTGTCTCGCAATAGCGCTCACCAGTCTTCCTACCATGATTAGAGTGACCAATAGTGTACTTGTTTCGAAAAATTCGCCCGTCGAAAGAGGTCGCCCCGCCAATGTATACGCAAAGGACACAACCGAGAAAACGTAGGCTGTTGAAGTACTCAGGACTATAAGAAGATCAACCTCGATAACATGAGTGAATAGAAGTGAACGCAAAGTGCTCGGGTAGAATGGGCCAGCAATCACCACCTGCACAATAGTAGCAAGGGCTAGAGAAGCACTACCGTAAGCAATCGGACGTTCAGGCAGTGGAGCCCATGCAAGGACGAGCACTGGAATTGTTAAAAAAGCGGAGAGTAATGTCAGCCAGGCCATGTTGTAAGCGTGCTTTCGGCCGATGTCAACCTCAGCTATGCCACGAAGCGGGCCGAGCTGAAGAGGCGAGCCAAGGCTAGGATGAGCAATTATATCTCTAGCACCAGTGATGTGCGCATCGAATGTAATGCATACAATATGCTTGTCGACTGCTCTCATCTGGATGACACCTGCCGGATATGTCTGATTAACGAAAGTCCTTACATCTCCACTAACGATCACTTCAATCTCCTGCCCTTTAGTGTTACGAGGCGAGCATCTGAAGCCAGTGGACGTCTCTACGGCCTGTATGATCTTGTCAACGGATGTGACGTGTATGTCGAGATCGAGTTCGGCTTGAAGCATGACAATGCTTGTCTTGATATTGAAAATGCCCGGAATACTGCCAAGGGCTCTTTCAAGCTTAGTTTCACAACCAGTACATGTCATTCCCTGGACATCAAGCACAACATGCTCCTTAGTATCAGCTGTTCCCTCGGGGTCGGTGAAAGTAGCTCTTCTCTCGGATTCGGTGGAAGCAGCGGTTGCGGTGTCGCAAGTCTCGGCCTTTATTTTGCTACTGCAGCACTTCGTTCCAGTACGTGTCGCGCAAACCTTCTCGCCGGAGTCTCTATCGTCGATGATTGGCACTTCGCAGTCAGTCAAATTGTTGAGGTCGTCTGCAGAGCACGAGGCTTCCTTTTGTGTAAGATTATCCTTACTCTTGACCTCGCCCTTATCGCCACCGCAGCACTTATCCGCTTCCTTATCCACAACCCCACTAAGTCGAGGTGTACTCATGCAGCAAGGCTCCAGATTTCTTGAGATGAGTTCTTTACAAATGCAGCCAAATTGTGCAATTAAAGTGCCATAGCGCTCCCTCACATTGCGAGTATGTGATACACAAGCGCGTTTACGCTTCAAGCTTCTGTTCTCCACAGGATGAGTTATCTTCCCCTGGCTGACAAGATGATCGTTCCTTTCGTGCCTGACAACATCATTGGGCGTCACCATTTGGGCGGCAGACTCGGTAATCGTCAAATTCCTCTCTTTCTCCTCAAAGTCTTCGCAGTGAGCTGTACATTCACGCAAAGCTACACGCTCCAAGCACCGTGCTTTAGCGATGGGTGTTAGTCCAATGCTTGCGATCAGAGGTGTAATTTCCTAGATGTGGTCGCGGAGCACATACCATCACAGCAAGATATTAGCGGAATCTGCGAGGATAACATTGTGTTCGATCCAGCGCATGCTAGGCAAGGCGGTAGTGATCCGGTGCGTTCGGACATGATGAAGGCGGAAGGCGAAGAATGGAAGCTATTGTACTAGTGATCGGGAAGAGAGAGTTCGAGATAAAGAGGATGAGGGCGTGCTCTAGGGATGATAGATTGGTAGCAAGTGGGGGTGTAGCGAACACGTTTGTTGCGAATTCGCAGGCACATGCTGTGATGATGAATCAGGGCTAGCGGAAGGTAACCCAAGTAGCAAGGTACCGGAGTACCCAAGTGGCGCTAACAGTTTTCAGCTCTGATATCGACCCGGGTCCGTGATGTATCGATGAACTTCAAACCTTAACCACCTACTTCATACTCTCTTACCATACTCATTCTGAGTTATTTTTACACGATTTTAGAACCGTTTATGACCAATAGATTTACACTCACTCTATTTAAACTTAAGAGCAATGTATAAAATTTAGTAATTTATCTTATGTTTAACGGAAGCTAAGCAAAATCTTGAATACCCTAAAAGAGAATTCATCTTATAGCAAGATGAAAGTAAGATTACAGTTAGCTAAGTAGTAGGAGAAAAGTGCCTATATAAATGTATAAAGATAGAAATAGTAGAATATAAAAAGTACTACTTTTCCCTTATAGTAGAAGCAATAGCAATAGTATATGCTATAATAGATATAAGTGTAATAGAGGGCACAAGGAATTATGTATGCATAGTATGGAGTCGATTAATAAATAGACTAATTAATGAGAAGATCTAGAAATAGACCTTCTTCTAAGAAATATATTACTTCTACGCACTCTTAGAAGTGCGTAGGTAGAACGGCACCGTTTTAGAAAGTCTAGAAGTTATGCGCATTACATCTCAGGCTATAATAGTCTTAGAAGAGCTACATTTTCAAGGTCTTCATTAGACTATTTAAATTCATACTAGCCTACTCTTAATACTAAAGAGCAGAGACTAAGTCTAGCACCTTAAGCTTTTCTATTAATCATTTTATGTGCTTTTCAATTCTGTTTCTAAAGTGCTTTATATCTTTTAATTATTCTACTTGTGCGCTATTAGTCTCTAGCTATTATTTAGCTCTAGAAGAAATTTACCTCCTACTTAGAGCTGCATTCTTGAATAACTTATCTTATTAAAGAAGTTTTACATAGCAATAACAACTTAATTAAAGATAGAGTGCTCACCTTTAAGAACGTCCTATTCTAAGAAACTTAGAACGTGGCTGATGCTAAAATGTCCTCTATATATTAAACGTTGCGCTTTTTCTAGATTTTAATTCTAAGCTTTTGCTGCATTACTTAACATTACTAGGGCAATCTCTATTGTATTCTAATTCACTGCTTATTAATGTGCTCATGTTCAGCGGGTATCTCTATCTAATCTAAGGTCAATCTTAAGATGTAGGTTTCTAGAGGCAGACAACTATTTTCTCTAAAGTAGAAAGTATTACTAACACTTGAGACTCTAAGCTATTACTAAACTATTTAATGCACGGCTCTTTGCTTAGGAGAGGTCGACGCCTAATGCCAAGCAGAGCTTGACGATTGTTAATGACGCTTATGTTAAGGACAATGGATAACGTGAACGCATAAAAGAGAGGCAAAGGATGCTAAAGCATTGTATTGTAGAAATGGTATGTACGACGTCGATGTCGATTGCCTTATTGGAAGTAGAACTGCTCCTTGCGGAATCAGGACAGAGACCTCGAGGCATAACAAGGGTCTATATGCTGAAGCTACAAAGCTACACCATCCTCTCGCACCTGATGCGCATGCGTACGGCATGCTACATGATACAAGTACACTTGCCTCGCAATGTATTCCGCGTATTATAGCTCTTTCTTCACGCACGTTCTTAGCCGAATGAGGAGTAGCATCAGCTACAACATCAGCTGTAACTGTAGTCGTCAGCAGGTAACACTACCTCGTTAGGGGAACTGGGAAGGATAGTTTAGCTATACTAGTGTCACTTCTTGCCGCACCACGCAGATGGTGAAAAGAGGTGCACGTGTGGGAAAGGTATTGAGCACTTGTGGGACTACACCCGATCGTCAATACTGGTTAGCATACTGCGGAGGATCATGGAGGCACTTATCTTGTGTCAATGTATTACCAAGCGTAGCGCATGCGAGGTCTCTGCGAGGAGCCTGCGCAAGGTCCGTAACAACACGCCCCTCTTCAAGGATGTTGCCCTCAACGTCAGACACAGATTGTGTAGAGAGATCGTTTGCACTCAGATGCTTCGTCTTCACTTGTTGCTGATGTCAATCCAGGGCATGCAATGCGCAAACGTTGTTGCAAGGTAGATTAGCCTAGAGGAGAATTGGGTGATTCGCATGAGTTCCGCTTGCAAAAGTTGCAAGTGGCCAGTGGCCCAGGAACCCGTGTTTCAGAATTCCTGTCACGTGAGCGATATCGTTTGAAACTCGAGCTGAAACTTAGCTGAACGTTGCCATTTCAATAAGCGCTGTTACTTCATTGGCCTACCATCACCAGCTTCGCAACCAGCCTTCTTAACATCACTTTCCTGCCACGTAGTCGCAGTGAATGAGTCATTGAGGGCTATAAGTAGCTTCATCTTTCTACTATTCTCCATCTTCATTTATCAACTTTCTCCATCACCTTTTCTTTCACGCTTCGCAGCGTACTACACTTCTGATTGTAACACTTTCGTGTCTTCTTCTCATACAAGATGGCAAGAACCACTTCTGTAAGTAGATCGCCACGCGACTGCGCTTTTGTGATGATTTCATTATGATCGTTGACTTGTTGTGAAGACTGTCTCTCCTGTGAAGACTCATCACGGTTCTGCTCTTTATTCTGGTGTGAAGAAGCCTGTCGCCAAAGCTAGTGCTTTAGGTGATCAGCTCGTAATGTTCCCGCACGCGATCCTAATCTTATTCGACAGTTCAATAAGAAGGTTGCTGGTTGCAACTCTCGAGCAATTTATTGATCTGTCTCTTGACCGCGGTGGTCTTCCTTGCGTCCTTTACGACAACGAGCTTGTCAACCACTCAACCTCTCAATCTTCTGCCGATCATCAAGATGCTACCTTACATGGTACTGTCAACGAGGATGCTATGCGCTGTCGTTAGGATGCCGATCGTCCTTATGTGTACTGTGCTCGTGGTCGTCGTGCTTCTGAAGAGTGCAGAGAGGTGAGTGCTCGATGGCACTTCGCATATGTATCGCAGCTGACTCTTTCTAGACTCCTGATCATCACACCAACGAGGTGACAGCTTTCTTTAAATTACCGTCTCCACTTCTCTCAGTCTGGCCATACTCCTGATCAGGCTACACGCGACATGGCTCTTACGCGCCAGCGTGAGATCACTGTCTTGCTTCGGCGTGCTCGCATGTGAGTTGAGTCTTAGTAGCTGTTGCTTCACTTGCTGACACTGATCTGGTGATGAGAACGCCGCTACTCGTCGGCTGCTGAGGAGGAGAGTGAAGATGGTATGTCTCCGACAACTCCTGTGCGCGTTTCAAGTTCCTCGCAAGTTCTTCGCTAACATGTCTTAATAGTCTAGAGTGGTGACTCTGCGCTATTACGACGGCATTGACTTGGACAACGATTATGAGTCTGTTGAGACGTCTGACAGTGGAGATGATGATGAGGTTTATGAACCTCCATGGTCGGAGTAGGATACCCTCGCATGAATGGTGTCAATTAGCATAGATTCATCATAAACGGAATCTTTTATGATGATTATTTGAACTTATCTGTATTTGTCTTGATGATTGGTACTGGCTTGACATCGGCTTCGCGTCTGCCACAATGAATGCAGTCAGAGCCACAGAATCTCGAGCCAATAGGATACAGCAATTTTGTCGTTTCGGATTGATTGAGAACGAAGTTGTGTATGTAGTGAAGAATGAGCTAGGCAATTTCAGGCGGAGCTGGGAGAGGCAATATAACTGACCAAGTGACCCGTATGACTGATCAATAAAGACAAGTCTTTTGGTCGATGCAAGTGACCCCTTCTTTTTCGTTTGTTATCGACAGGGTGAATATATGTATAATACAAGCGGCTCTTCCTGTCGCTCGCCTCAGTAGATAATGTTCTGAGACTTCTTAGACGTCTGTAGGACACATCTTTCGCATAGATACCGGCACCAATCCTCGATTGATTTGGTGATTCGATCGAGAACAATGTAATTGCAAGCTTTGTCACGCCGTGCCATCTTGTACGATACATGCTGGTATGCTGGGGAAAGTACTCCCCACTCAATATCAGTAGTCACAAATGCATTCCCACAGCAAAGCGTGAAAAATGAAGCGTTACATGTCCGGATATATTGACAACACTAACTTGTCTCTCAACAATACGAACAAGGCAGCTCGAGTGACAAATCAATAGCAAGACGACAGACAGTGGCAATACATATCAAGAGCGACCCGGGTACGAGCAGAATATGTTTATTCACAAACAGTGACTATATCAAATCATGCAAACATTTTGCAACATCCTTCATATCAGTTCAAACACACCACCCCCAACACCATCCCGACCTTTCTTTCGCCAAGGGAACTGTCCCTTTGGCGGGCTAAGTATCCTTGAGCAGGTAGGTCCATCTTGACGTTGAAGCGTCTGCAAGCCGTACCCTCACATCCCTCGAGACGTCTGTGCCACACCACTCGAAGATGACTTCGGTGTATTGGAGCAGAAGAAGATGATGACAGCCGACAGAGCGACACCAGCTTGGAAAGCGGCGGCAAGAACGCTGAAGAGAGTGATAGCGAAACTTCCGTCCCGTCATTATAGTTTCGACGGGGTTGAAACCCACCAGTTGTACTTTGCCCAGAACGCCAGCTAGCGGGGCTTGCTGTACAGCCACGAGACGTATGCGACAGCGACGGCAGGGAGATAGTAGGAGAAGTTGTAAGGCAACGGAGCAGACCACCGACGTAGAAGAGCACTGGGTGGAATTAGTGGGTAAAACAACTTTGAGGCTGTGCTTTCTTCCTAAGTATTCAATGATAGGAGAACGGCGCCGTTGGGGAAGCCGAGAAGTAAAAGGTTGTTAGAACCAGCGCCAAAGAGCTTGTGAGGGCCGAGGATTCCCCAGAAGACAGCGGCGATAAGGAGGTTATTGATACCCGAGCAGGTGAAAGCCCATGAGCAGCGGCGGTGCAGATGCCGTTGAGGTGCATTTTTTAGTCGAAGACATCGGTGCAGACGAAGGCTGAGATGAAGGTGGCGGTGATTTGTACCCAGAAGGTTGTTCGCGAAGGGAGCTCGCAGTAGTGGGCGGGGTTGAGGTCGTTGGACAGTAGACGGCTTGGGCGGTGGTAATGTATCGAAAGGCTTTGGAGAAGTTCATGGAGAGGACGTTGCCCGTGATGAAACCGCCCCCAATGAGTTCGGCGATAAAGTTGAGAGTAACTTGAATACCGGTGATGGAGGTGACGATGGACACGGGATTGATGAATACAAAAGCGAGGGCGATACCCAAGATGACGACGGCGGGGACAGTACATGTCTCCCATACACCGATATAGGCCATACCAAGAGCGGCCACGATGGCGCGGATACTCATGTACCACCATGCAGGGACTTCTTTGTATGCGCCTATGAGTCTCCCGTGGACATCCTTGGTGAGATCCGTGATGTCACTTTGTTCTTACGGAGGAGCTGCTTGAAGCCGACTGCAATCTCGTGGCGGTGGAAGAGGGCGGCGTACATCAAGGTTGAAGAGTAGACGGCGAAGAACCAGAAGCAGATGATCAAGTTCCTAGCCGCTATCCATGGCATGTGGCATAGAAGGTACTTCGCCTCGTCCAAGATTCCTTGGACGACGCCGTTGACGTTATAGGCCTTGCCTTGGTTGCTCCATCGTGCAAGCATAGCACCATATCGCTCGTTTGCATTGTGCTTACGTGTTATGCACGCGTGTTTGCGCTTTAGACCTTTGCGGCTCAGCCAGCTGAGTAGGTCTTTCCTCGTCCGCAAAACCA
>Ga0160427_10001746_pt1 | contig 13238 bp, 16 predicted proteins | sample SolpanmetagenomL_FD_108194 | JGI IMG/M metagenome (GOLD analysis project Ga0160427, IMG submission 108194) | Solar panel surface microbial communities from Lawrence Berkeley National Laboratory, California, USA - L | ecosystem: Engineered > Built environment > Solar panel > Unclassified ...
AGTAAGAAGTGGTACGTCTCGTCATCGACATCACTCGGGTACGCGCGGCGATCCATCACTCCAGTTTGCCAGCGGCAAAATCATCCCGCCAAACTACGATCCCGTCTCAACCAGCCTCTAGGCGTGATGGCAGTCTTCACCCCGGATCTACGGGCTGAGCGACGATCCGGTTCAGAAGGCTGAGCAGCATCACACGCTCGTGTTCCAACAACCCGGACAACGAGGCGCTCAGAACATCCTGAGTGAGTGGAGTACCGGCGCTCAACAACACTCGCCCAGCTGGCGTCAGGTGATGCTCAATGCGCCGACCCCGGCCTGGTCGGCGCTCAATCAATCCCTGCTCGGCGAGGCGGTTGCCGAGCGTGCCGAAGGCCTGATCGCTTTGAAAGGTCAGTCCCGCCAGGTCATGCGCCGAGGCTCCTGGATGGCGATCGATCGCCCGCAAGGCGTCCCACTGGGCCAGCGTGGTGCCCACAGTCGTCAGTCGGGTGTCCAGCGCCCGGTGGTGGCGGTACTGCACCTGCTTGATGGCTCGCCCCAGGGCTTCGAGCTCGGCAGCCTGCGGCGGTGCCGAGCCGCTCTGTATTTCTTCTGTTGTGATCTCGGTCATCGTGTCCAGAGTCTACACGATGAGTAAACTTGCTTATATCAATTAGCTGATATAGAGTGAGCGATGGGACTGAATCCGGAGCAACCTCCCGGCTGCCGACGGTTTGTGTCCGGCCAGCCGATCCCACGCCAACCCAACTCAGTTCTCTGAGGAGAAATTTCATGACGCACCTGCCTGCCCAACCCCGTCTACCCTCTCCAGACCCCCAACTCACGGTCGCCGAAGCCGGAAGTGGTCGGCCGGTCCTGATCCTCCACGGCGGCGGCGGTCCCGGTACGGTCACCAACATCGCCGCTCACCTGTCAGACACCATGCACACCCTGACACCGACCCATCCCGGCTGGAACAGCATCCAGCGCCCCGACTGGCTGACCAGCATCGACGACCTCGCGCTGATCTACCTGAACTACCTGAGTGACCATGACCTCCGCGACGTTCTGGTCATCGGGTCTTCGGTCGGCGGCTGGATCGCCGCCGAGATGGCGGTCCGTGACCGGGCGGGCCTGATCACCGGCCTGATCCTGATCGATGCGGGGGGCGTCGAGATTGAGGGCGAACCGATCCGTGACTTCTTCAGCCTCGACGCGCGCGGCGTCGCCGAGTATGCCTGGCACGACTCAGAACGCTTCTACACCGACCCAGCCAGTCTGCCCACCGAGCAGCTCGCCCGCCAGAAGGCCAACATGGTCACGATGCGGCTTGTCGCCGGCGACAAGATGTTCGATCCCAAACTGCTGCGCCGACTCGGCCGCGTTCGGGTCCAGGTGTTACTGCTCTGGGGCGAGAGTGACCAACTTTTTACTCCGGCCTACGGGGCCGCCTACGCCGCCGCCTTCCCAAACGCACAGCTCCAGGTGATCGGAAAAGCTGGTCATCTCCCCCATCTCGAACAGCCCGCCACGACCCTGGCCCGAATCAACGAGTACGTGCAGGCCCAGGCCCAGCTCGGAACCACATGAAAACAATACACAGCAATGAGCGACGCCCCGTAGCGGGACCAGCGGAGAACTTCACCGGCGGCGTCCAGATCGAATTTCTTTTTCCGGTGCAGGAACCAGCGCGTGCCGGATGCATTACCGTCACCTTCGAGCCGGGGGCGCGTACCGCCTGGCACACCCACCCGCTGGGGCAGACCCTCATCGTCACAGCAGGAGGCGGCCTGGCACAGCGCGAGGGCGACCCCACCGAGAATCTCCAAGCTGGAGACGTGGTGTGGTTTGCGCCGGGCGAGAAGCACTGGCACGGAGCCGCGCCGACGAGCGCCATGACGCATATCGCCATCACCGAGGCACTGGACGGCCGGGCTGTCGACTGGCTGGAGCAGGTCAGTGACAAACAGTATCAAGCCCGGTAGGGAGTTGGCCCTGCGTTTGAGAACCTTTATGGTTCAAGTGAAGCGACGGCGAGCCTACCGGATCCGGTGATATTGCCGGGATTCAGTCAACTGATTTCGCCAGTCCGCAAGCGAGGATGACCTTTGCTGCCCGCGCGGCCCCACCCAGGGAGAGGGCCTCTGCGCCCACCCTTGCGCTTGCCTCGCGGTAGCGCGAATCGCTCAGCAACCGCCGCACGCGCTCACCGAGCAGATTCGGTGTCACCCGGCGCGCACTGAGCAGCAAGCCCGCCCCTACGGCGCGCACCCGCTCACCCACCAGCCGCTGATCCGAGCCTTGCGGCACCACAAGCATCGGCACGCCGAAGGCCAACGCTTCATGCACCGAGTTCATGCCGCCGTGGGTCACGAACACCGACGTCCGTGCCAGGACTGCGAGTTGTGGTACCGAGCGGCGTACCGTCACGTTTGGCGGCACTGGCCCCAGCGCAGCAACCTCCACAGCGGCCCCGACCGACAGCACGATCTGAACCGGTTCATGTTCAAAGGCCCTCAGGCACGCACGGTAAAACATGGGTGCATCGTTACGCAGCGTGCCCAATGAGACGTAGACCAGCGGCACACCGTCTTTCAGGTCGAAATCGAGGGGACGATGTGTGTTTGACAGTGACGGCCCGACAAACGAGAACCGTCCCGAGCGCTGATCTGCGGCGGGTTGCAAGGTCGGCGAGGTGTAGACGACGTTGGTCTCCCCCATCTGTGACAACACACTGAGCGGCGAGCGGTATGACACCCCATGCTGCGCACGCAAGCGGGCGGCCACGCGGCGAAACGACTGCCGTGCGGCGGCCCCGGCGACCCACATGCCTGCCACTTCGCCCAGGAGGGCGGGGGACGATAACGCGGCGGCGGGGCTGAGCACGAAGGTCGTGATGGATCCGACTGATGGGACTCCGAGCAATCTCGCCAGGGTACGGCCCCACGGGCAGAGCGAATCATGCACGATCACATCTGGCGGGTTGCGGCGCAATTCGGGTAGCCACGTGGCCACGACGGACTCGGTGGCGCGCAGCAGGGTGTCGGCAAGACGGAACAAGTTCGAATCGGGCCGGACCGCATCCGGCGGTAACAGAGGCGCGATGTCCACAAACGTCGCTCCGAGCCCCTCAATCTGGGCGCGGAACTCGGGCGTCGTAAAGTAGCGGACATGTGCGCCGCGCCGCACCAATTCGGCGACGACGGGCAATGTCGGGTTGGTGTGGCCGTGGGCAGGCACATTGAAGATGTCGATTCGCGGGGGCATACCTTCAGCGTGCAGCTAAGCTACTCTTCGTGGACAGAGCACCGGAGAGTTGGGTCGTCGTGACCGACCCCCAAGCAGCGAGGGCGCTCACCAGTCAGGCCCTGCGTGCGGCCCTGACCCCCTTTCTCGGGCGTGAACTGACCTTGACGCAGGCGGCCAGCGAGGCAAGCTTGAGCGTAAAGCGCCTGCATGCCTTGAGTATCACGCTCAGGCGCTTAGGCTTGTTACGCGTGACCCGAGAAACGAAGCGGGCGGGCCGGGCGGTGAAATCGTACACGGCGGTGGCAAGCGCACTCTTCTTGCCGTTTCACGTGACGACCTTCGAGACCTTTGAGCGTGCGCTCGACCGAGCGGACGCGCCGTTTCGGGCCGCCTACTTCGCCTCACTCGCCCACCTGGCGCTTGATGCCGACGCCACCTGGGGGCTACGCGTCACCCGGGTAGGTCTAACCCTTCAGGTCGAGGCGGGTGCGGCACCCGGAAGCGACTTTGGGTTCGGCGCGCCCGACGCCCCTGCCGTGATGCCCCTCACGTGGTCAGATGACCTGCGGCTCAACTTTGAAGACGCCAAGGCTTTGCAGCGCGACCTTGAAGCGTTGCGCGCGAAGTATGCCCAGAAGGGCGGTGCAGGCAGGTACCTGTTGCGCCTGGCGTTCGCGCCGACCGGCCCCAGTGGGCGTTGAACCGTGACTTCCCAGGCGGTGGCGTTGGAGGAAGTGAACGCGGGGCTGACTGACAACCTCGGAGCGCTCAAAGCCAGCAGGACGCACCGCAAATGGGCCTGGAGGCCGGGTGCGCGAGCGGATCCTGCGGCGCGTGGCGCTCTATCTCATGACCGACTCCCGCTACCCTCATCAGCCAGGGCGTCCTACGGATCCCTTTGTGCCCTTGCGTTCCTATGCCTCAGGTGCTAGCGTGCAGGGACATAGGAACGCAAGGAGGCGTGTATGGACCCGAATCTGCTCAAAGGTCACCTCGACTTGATTCTGCTGGCTGCGCTGGAACACAAGGCCAAGTACGGCGGCCAGATCCTAAGCGAGGTACACGACCGCACCGGCGGCACCTTCCAGTTCAAGGAGGGTTCCCTCTACCCTGCTCTACACCGCCTGGAAAAGGCCGGCTGGATCGAGGGCGAATTCCAGCAGTTGCCGCGCGGAGGCAGCGCCGTGCGCTTTTACACCCTGACCGAGCACGGCCAGCGGACCCTGACTGAGAAGCGCGAGGCCTACCACACTTTTTCCCGGGCGATACGCACGCTGGTGGGAAGCTAAATGCACCCGGAGATCGAATGCTTCATCCGGCGGGCCACCCGTGGGCTCTGGGGGCAGCAACGCCAGCTGGTGCGGCGGGAGTTGCTAGGCGCGGTCGAGGACCGCCTCTGGCGTTATCAGGTCGGCGGCTGTGACGAGGCTGAGGCGGTACGCCGTGCGCTTGACGACCTGGGATCGCCTGCAGTCATCGCCCTCGGCATGCAGCGCACCCACACCTGGCCCAGAGCGCTCCCCTGGGCCAGCGCGCTGATCCTGCTCACCGCAGTCGGCGTGGTTCCCCTGACTCAGAGTCAGGCACAGGTGGTGGCCTCGCCCCTCAACCTTACGGCCCTCTTCTGTGATCCCAGCGCGGCGGGGGCCCTGCAACGCACCCAGCAGCTCTCACCCCAGGTCAGTCGGCAGTTCGAGCATCTGCGCCAGACCCACCTCCGGGCGGTCGAACGGTTGTGTGAATCGATGACTTCCGACACCTACGAACTGGTGGAGCGCGACAGCTTGATCGCCACCCTCCAGACGCAGGGCGTGCAAGTGAGCGCCACGCCCCCAGCAAGCTGGATGAAGACAGTCGCGACCCTTCCCGGTCATCAAACCTGGCGCTGGCTGACGTTCCCAGGCTTTTCGCCGCCAGTGGCGCTCATCCCGGTGGGGAGCGTGTCCCAACCGCTGGTCTCGGTCTACGATCTGGTGTACACCGTGCTCAACACTCAGCAATTGCCGTTGCGGGTCGAGGGCGAGATCAATCCCAGGGTCACGATCGGCCGGACCCAGTTCGTGCTTGGCACCCCGCAGACCCCGGTCCAAGCCAGCCAACTGCGCACCGCTGCTCTGGCCCGGCAACTCGATCCAGTCCTGAATGCGAGATCCTTTCGCGGCTTGACGAACACCGCCGACCCGCTCGACCAGACAGGCTTCTCGAACACTACTGTGACCCTCCCGGTGCGTGGTCCTCTCGCTGACGGCCAGGTGGTCGGCGTATTGGTACGCCTGCGGTCGGGACCGGCTGCGACCCATCCAGAGAATCAGGTGCCCGAAGACTTGCTGTATACCACCCGGGTTCGGGCAGGACAGCTGACGCTGCTCCAAGGCATGAATCCCAAAACCATCCAAATTGTGGACAGCTTTGAGGCGCTACGCCGCCCGCTGCCTGTGGGAGTGGATCATCAGGTGATGCTGATGCCGCTCGCCAACACCGATGACCTCGTGAATCTGTCGTATCAGGTGATGGCACCTGCGACCCTGAAATGAAAAGGCTGGACGACAGACCACCGACTCCTTCGGTGCGTTGAGGGATCTAGAACGTCACGAACGCTTGTCGTCACAGATGGCTTTGGCAACGCATGAGGGTACAAGAAGAGTTCCTCCTGCATCAGTGTGACAGGGCTCATGGCTGCGCGGTGCCGTGCGCTTGCTAGTCTTGCCCACTCCCCGGTAAGTTATCTACCCACCGATATACCTGCTCAGTCACGGCCTCAGCGTTGGCATCTGTCATGGCGTGTGGGGCTCCAGTCAGCTCGACCACCTGAAGCTGTGGCCAGAACCGAGTCAGTCGGCGCAGGGCTCCCGAAGACACCACCGGGTCCGAGGTTCCGCCAAGCAGCAGCACCCGGCATTGAACGAGCGCCAGGAACGGCACTGCGCTCTGGTACTCAATCGCGCGTGCAAGCTGGTAGAAGCGCCGCACACCGGTTCGACCGTAGGCGCTCAGGCACAGCGGCCAGAAGGCCAATCGTTCGCGGGGAATGTCCCGGATCAACCGCTGCAACTGCCTCAGGATGCTGGGATTCTCGGGAATGCCGGTGGGTGCTACAGCGACCAGGCCCCCGGACAGGTGAGGGTGACGCACGGCTAGCTGAAGAGTCACTTCCCCACCGAAGGAATGACCGAGGAGCACCGGACGGTTTATCTGCTGCACCTGCAGCCACTGCGCGAGGTGATCAGTCAACTCCTCCACACGGACCGAATCGTTCCAACGCCCTTGCGAGAGGCCGTGACCCGGCGGATCATAGAGCCACACGGTGTAGCGCTGGGCGAGCAGGTGAGCGAGCCGGCGATACATCCATGAAGCGCAGCCGAGCCCTGGAACGATCACCACTGCAATTGGGCGGCCGCGTCCGTAAACCCGGGCGTGAATGCATAGACCCTGCACTTTGCAATACACCGCCTCGCCCGTTGATGTATGCCTGGCGTGCCTAGCCACGCGACAGGACTCGTCCGCGCCGGAGTTGAAGCGCCCACCACCAAGCGCAAAGGCATGAGGCCAGTTGCCTCATGCCCACCGCTCCTTCATCCTGAAAGCACCTGCCAATCCCCTCATGGTCCTGTTATTCGATCACGATGCTGCTGGGATCAAAATCCACCTTGGGAAACTGCGGATTCATGTCTTTCAGGGTGTCCAGCAAAATCCGCATGATCAGGTCATTCCTGAACCACTTGTGGTTGGCCGGAATGATGTACCACGGGGCCGTGGCGGTGCTGGTGGCGCTGAACGTGTCCTGGTAGGCCTTGGTGTAGTCGTCCCAGAGGGCGCGCTCGCTGAGGTCGTTCTGGCTGAACTTCCACTGCTTCTCAGGATCGTCCAGCCGATCCTGAAAACGTTTCTTCTGTTCGTCCTTGCTGATGTTCAGATGAAGCTTCAAAATCCGGGTGCCACGGTTCTGGAGGGAGATCTCGAAGGCGCGAATCTCGTCATACCGGCGCTGGACTTCCTGCTTGTCCACTTCGCCGTGAACCCGGGTCACCAGCACGTCCTCATAGTAGGAGCGGTTGAAGACGCCGATCATTCCCGCGACTGGCGTGTGCGCGTGAACTCGCCAGAGGAAATCATGGCTCAGCTCCAGCGGAGTCGGCTCCTTGAACCCCGTCACGTTGACACCCTGAGGGTTGAGTCCGGTGAAGACATGCTTGATTGTGCCGTCCTTACCACCAGCATCCCGGGTCTGCAAAACCACCAGCAGGCTCTGCTTTTCTTCGGCGTGCAACCGTTCCTGAAGCTTGACCAGCTGAAGCTGAAGCTGAGGCTTGCGGACAGCAGCCTCTTCCTTGGTGACGCCGGTGGTCTCGTCGGGGTCGTACTCCTTGAGGCTCAGTTTCTTACCCTCACGGACCTGGTATGACTCGGTCTTCATCGGCGTAGCGTAACACCAGCATGGACCCCGTCTTCTATTGGAGAAATTTACTCACGGGAAGAGTGGGCAACTGGTGGCAGTCGTTTGGGTCACCGCAGCACTGCCAGGAAACAGGATGCCCAGCATGGCCGCTGAGCGCTCCTGGTGGCTGGGCCTCAGCTGTCCTGGTCGTCCATCTTGCGGTTGACGTTTTGCTCGAGGTCGTCCACTTTGTCACTGGCCTTGTTCACCGTTTTCTCGCCCGCTCGCCCAAGCTCGCTGGCTGTATCCTTCAAATCACGGTGAGGATCGTTACCGTGCAGGCGGGCCTGCACGGCATCCTTGGCCGACTCGCCTGCGCGGGCCAGATTTCCTTTCACGCCCGGATCGGCCTGGCCGAGCAGATTTTTGACCTGATCCTGCACGCTGGGATTCGTCCGGTAAAGAGCGTAAGCCCCACCTACGATCAGGAGCAGCAACCAGGGAAAGCCGCCGCCCTGACGCCGACTGGCCAGATCCTTCACACGGGTCTCCAGTAGATCGAGGCGGTGTTCCTGACGGGCGAGATGTTTGGTCACTTTGGCGCTCAGCGCAGCCTCGACTTTATCGCCCTGCAACGCCTGGCGGGCGTTCGCTGCCGTGTCGGCGATCATTTCAGTCAAATGGGTCATGGGGTCTCCTTAAATCAAATGGCACAGCCCGGTCCTGGCATTCGAGGTCTCAGGTCTATTACATCTCCTTGCGGTGCTCTCGCTCTTCGACGACATGAGCAAGCACAAAGAAGGTGGGTGCCCAGTGACCGATAAAGTTACCGTCGTGCTGCTTATCGTCTTTTTTCTGGCCCTCGGGAATTTGCTTGCCCTCGATAAAGTTGATGGCGGAGATGACAATGGACGCAAAGCCGAGTGTGTAGAGCACAGTTGAAAGTTTCATGGTGCCTCCTGGCTTTGTTCTAAGACGTTTTGCGAACACCGATGTGAGCTGCGCGTGGAGGTTCACTGCGAAACTGCCCTTCCTGAATGCCGCTTTAAGGCTGTCTCAAGTGAGGATCAAGTGATTTGCTGGGCTGCTGCGCCTCTCTACAACGTGGGTAAAGAAGATAGCACCGTACCGCGCACTGGCAACCTTATTTCGACCTTGCTCCGGGAACGCGGGCGAGTCAGCCGTGCCCAACAAAGATGCAGGAGTTGCTCCCGCCCGCTGGTCGTCTCTGTTTGGTCAGTTAAAGGGCAAGTTGCCTGTATCTAAAGACACATTTACGGATTTATTTTGTCTTGTTTTCGGGAACAAGGCATGCTTGGTGAGCTGGTAGAGGCGTATTGATATCGTCTCACGCTGAAGAGGAGCGCCCTATGAACACACTAACCAGAAACACCCTTCTCGTACTCACCCTTGCTGTCGCTCCAGTGACGGCTTTAGCCCAGGACACGACAACCACGCCTGCCACGACGGATACTACGACGAACAACACCGCTGCGCCGGCTACGACAGATACCGCCACCACCAACACGACCACCACCAACGACAAGGGCTTTAATTATGGTTGGCTTGGACTCTTGGGGCTTGCTGGCCTGGCTGGCCTGAACCGGAAGCAACCACCTGTTGTTCATGTCGATCCTCAACGTCGTTAAATCTCAGATTGTGTACTTGTTGGCCTCAGCCATCGTGCTGGGGCTTTTTGTACCATACGAACTCCCCACCATGAGGTTGCCCAAGCTTCAGTGTCAGTTTGGGCGCTGAGACCTTGAGCTGAGCGCCGGAAATGACTCTAAAAATGCCGTATTCGTCGCGTCCTCGAGGCTCTAATCCCATGTCAAGCTGAGGTATACCCCAGGTGGACAGTACCCTCACACGGGTTTTGAACTCGCGGACACCCGGAGATGCCGGAACAGCCCCAGGCTAAAGAGGAGCCCGACCGCGACCAAGGTCCAGGCCCAAGAGATGGATGTCTGGGCACTCACCACACCCAGCAGCAAATTGCCGATGGAGAAACCGAGAAACATCGCCACCGATAGTGCCGAGAGCATCAGTGAGCGGCGATTGTCCTCCACCTGGGCGTTGTAGAGCGTCAGGAAAGACGATGAGAAGGCAGTTCGGGCGAAATAGGTCAGCCACAGCAGGCCCGCCGCCAGCCACACCGAGCCCTGCCAGGCCAGCGCCAGCAACGCCGCCGCCTGGAGGATCTGGGTCCACTGGCCCAGCCGGTCGGCGCGCCGACCGGCGAGCGTGAGCAGCTTTCCAGCGGACAGGTTGCCCATCATCCCTGCCAGGTAACACCCGCCCAGCAGCACCCCAAACACCACCGTGCTGTTGCCGCCGAGGCCGAATCGGGCGGAGAAAAATGGCTGCCAGTAGGTCTCGCAGGCCGCCAGCATCACCCCGATCAGTCCTTCAAGGGCCAGCAGCCAGGGCAGCACCGCGTCATGCCGGACGAGGTTCGCGGCCTGATGCAGCGCGTCTGGCAGATCCGACAGACCCCGATTCATCGCCCGCATCAAGGGGATAGCGGGGCGGGGCTGTTCCTGTACCAGCCGCCAGGTCACCAGCAGCGCCACGACCTGGAGCAACACCGAAGCGGCTACCACCAGCGTCAGCGGGGAAGCTCCACCGCTCCGGCCCGGCCAGATCAGGTGCAGCAGGCTGGGGAACCCAGCCCCGAGCAGTGAGCCGCTGCCCAGGGCCAGCAACTCGACGGTATTGACCTGGGCCAGCGATGGTTGCAGGTCCAGTTCCGGGTCGAGGTTGCGCAACGCCCCGACGAACCAGGCATCCAGCGTGCCGGAGTTCAGCGCCCGCGCCACCCCCCACAGCACCGCGTAGACCAGGAAGCCTGGTAGGGAGAAGGAGATGAGCAGCACGACCCTGGCCAGGATTCCCACTGCCCCCCCGATGAGCGCGGTGCGTTTGCGGCCCACGCTATCCGCGAGGTTGCCGGTGGGTAAATCCAGCAGCGCCACCGTGACGCCGTAGACCGCGACGTAGGCACCGATGCCCGCCAGGCTCAGCCCGCGGGACTGGGCGTACAGCACCATCACCGCGCTGGGAAAGATGGCCGCCAGCCAGTTGATCGCAAGGACCACGGCGTAGCAGCGTTCGAGCTGGACCACCTGCTGGTGCAGTAGGTGAAGAGCGTGCTGAGTGTGGGAGGTGTCAGTCATCCACACAGCCTGTGCAATACCCTACTGGAAATGACAGGCTTAGATTCCGGTAGAGCTGCCCCTCATGTGGTAGACAACGCGGCGCTGGCGGCGCTGCTCGTCGATCCAGTATCGCGGCGCTATTACAGTCCATTTCTGGCCCGCACCCGCAGCGTGGGTGAGGCTGCCCAAGAAGTGGGCTGCGCGTTGGACACCCTGCTCTACCGTGTGAAGACCTTTCTGAAGGCTGGACTGCTGGAGGTGGTGGGCGAGCGGCGACGGGCTGGGCGGGCGGTGCGGCTGTACCGCACTGTGCATGACGCCTATTTCATTCCCCATGCCGTGACGCCATTTGCCACGCTGGAGGAACGGTTGTACGCCACGACCGAGCCACACCTCCGTACCTGGGTGCGCTCGACCGCTCGGCGCTTGCAGGCTCGTGGGATGGAAGGGATTCGGCTTTACCGGGACACGTACGGGGAAGTCTGGTCTGAAGGGGCCGCCGACGAACACAGTGTGAGTGGCCTGGATCCTGAGCGGTTGAACGACCCTGCCCGGCCCCCGGCCTTTGACGTCACGACCAACCTGTATTTAAGTGCTGAGGAGGCGCGGGTGGTCCAAGCAGCCCTGGCCGGCTTGGTGAGGGCCTGGCGAGAAAGGCCGCTGACCGGGACGAACACCAGCTATACCCTCAGTGTCTTTTTCAGTCCTGAAGACACCTGAGCTTGCCTCGCTCTGCGTGCTTGTCGTGACGGGCTCCTGAAAAATCCTGGGCGGCGTACTCAGTGCTTCCTTGACGGGAAATTCTGTTCCTACTCTCGTGCTACCCCAAAAGGAGCGCCAGGGCAGACTGAGGATGAAAACGGCAGGGCTTCAAGGACCTCACTTACTGGGCATCGGAGTTTGGCTGGGCCGGAACGAAGATGCCGGATTTGAGTTTACTCAGCGCACCTGGGCCTCGCAGTGTCGGGGACTGGATGAGCACAGCGCGCTTCAGGCGGCCCTCCATACGTTCGGTGCTGCCCGGCAGGTACAGCGCGGCTTCGGACGGGTATACCTCGCCCCAACCGCCCTACGCTGGGCCACGCTGGTTGGTATGTTTGCGGCGACCGCTGTGCTCCCCCCATGACCACCGCACAGGTCACGGTGCTCGACCGTCTCCCCACGCCCGCGTGCCTCGAGAACGCCACGTCGTGCGTTCCTGATGAAGGTCTGCGTCGTGGCTGGATCGATGTGGCCAGCCTGCGTGCCACACTTCAGGGGAGCGGTGTGCGCGTCGAGACGCTTGAATCATCGCTGCGGCTCACCTTCCCTGGCAGGCGAGAAACCGTGCTCCCTACCAGCATGAACCTGATCAGTAGAGCGGCGGCCACATCTCCGGCTGGCACTCGGACCACGGTGACTTCCGACCGATACATCTCCAGCCGCACACTCTTGTTCGGGCTCGCTGCCGGTTCAGGGCTGCCTGTGCGGCTCCAGGGTTGGATCAACCCCAAAGTCAGTGTCGGGTCACTTCACTTCACCCTTGGGACGGCAGCAACTCCCTTTGACGCTTGCGAGATTTATATCAACGTCTTGCTGAACAGCCTGGAGCGTCAGGGCCCATCCCTCCCTGGCGTCTCCGTACATTGGGCGCGCAGCATCAGTTCCGGCTTCACCCTGGAGGAGCAGCATCGTCTACAGGTGAATGATCAGCTGGGTACCGTGTATGGCCTGCTGACGCGTGATCCCTCCGGCGGTCTGTATTTAGATGCAGCCCCGGTCGATTCTTCAGGTCAAGTCAAACTCACGACCCTTTGGAAAGACGTCACTTTCGTTCGGAACGCTGCCCAGCTCGTTCCTCCCATGCAGCCGTTAGGCATTCAGAAGCATGCGATGTTGGTGCGCTTCACCGGATGGTTGGATTCAGGGACACCTGGCGTTGAGGTCATTGTCCCTGAGAGCGTACGCAGCATTGCTGGGCCGCGAAATTGAGATGGATTGAAGGTCTTCGACGGCTCCCTCGGGCTGCAGTCAAAAACCGCCTCCAAGGTGGAAGGCGGACTCATCGATGCAGTGCCCTACTTCTTGAGGTGGACCGTGCGTCGTATGGGATCCCGTGACCAACACCGGCTAGTTGTTCGAATCTGCGTGGATTGAGCGTTCGCAATGCCTGGACCGTCTCGAGTGACACCACGCCGTTCTCCTCGGTGACTGACATAAATCGCCCTTTCATCAGCGTTGAAGTATTCCTTGAAGGGATTCAGAGTCGCAAAGTTAGGGAGCGGCGACGTCTGGGATTTGAGTGCCGCTCCCAGAGTACCGGGCCGGGCAGTGAACAAGGTGACTTTGCCTGCCTGTGAAGTCGCCGGGCTGATGACCAGGGTATCGACGGAGCAGCTTGAGTAGACAGACGGGAAGGGCACGGAGATAGCTGTCCATTGACTTCAGTCCTGACGCGGGCAGCTGGACGGGGAACTTCCAAGTGAAGTTCCCCGTGG
>Ga0160427_10001747_pt1 | contig 13238 bp, 17 predicted proteins | sample SolpanmetagenomL_FD_108194 | JGI IMG/M metagenome (GOLD analysis project Ga0160427, IMG submission 108194) | Solar panel surface microbial communities from Lawrence Berkeley National Laboratory, California, USA - L | ecosystem: Engineered > Built environment > Solar panel > Unclassified ...
GATCTCTCGAATCGCGGCCCCGTAGCTTCGGAGCTGATCGGTATGAATGACTTCTGGGACGTCATATTCACCCAGTAGTCGGGTCAGGAACGTCTTTGCGGCCTCGGTATCGCGATGCCGTTGCAGAACGTCGAGCACGAAGCCGTACTCGTCAACCGCTCTCCAAAGCCAGTGTCGAACGCCATCAACGCTCGTACACACCTCGTCGATATGCCACCGGGAACCCCGACGGGGTTCCCGGTGGCGCAGGTCTTCCGCGAAGAGGGGAGCGAATTGAATGCACCACTCGCGGAGGGTTTCGTGACTCACCGCAATGCCACGCTGGTGAAGCAATTCCTGCACATCCCGGTAACTCAAGGGAAAGCGGTGGTACAGCCAAATGGCATGCTGGATGATCGTCATGGGAAATCGGTGGCGGTAGAGCTTGACGTTGGTCACGGCGGGTCAGCTTACCCTGACCCGGTTAAGGCAACACAACCCTTGCGACAGCATGGCAGTGGGAATACCGTGTGCCCACCGCACAGCGAACGGGTCCAGGAGGATCGCTTCAAGCGTAAAGCCCATAGACTCACCCTACTCGATCAGGAAGATTCCTTAGCCAGCGGTGCGTTCCTCGTCATACGCACGCGGCTGATGCAGGACGGAACATCGCTCAATGATGTAGCCCGGCATCTCGGGCACTCGGCCCTGAAGACTGCCCGGATCTACGCCGAGTGGAGTGAAGAAAGCCTCCGCCAGCAATTGGACAATGATAAGCCACCTCAAACGGTTCGACCTGGCCTCTACCCTTCCTGCTTCCTAGGCTTCAAAAAGTACGCAGGTGCCGCAACGAGCCTCGGCATGGGGTCAATCGTCAAGTGAGGAATGCCAGGCGGCGATTCCATCCGGCCGATTCCACCCCAGCATACTGAAGCGGACGTTCTGTCCTTGAGCCCATGCCAGGCCGGCCAGCAGCAGGCGAGTGCACCGGTCTGGGTCATGCTGTTGGCGCTCGAACACCCGGAGGGCCGGCTGAACGACCAAAACTTCATAGTCGAACTGCATCACACTCGCGTGGTCGAGCCAGTCGCGGAACTCATCTTGGCGTCCGCCCACTTCATGCATGCGGTCCCCGAGACGACGCCGGAACTCTTCGATCAGCAGGGGATGCCGGACCCATCGCGTGCCCTTGATCGCTTGACCTGTCACCTCGTAGAGATCGTCCACCCGCCGGCCCATAAGTGGCCGGGTGTACTTCGTCGTCCCCTTGGGTGGTTTCGCGCCCTTGCAGTGGTAGAACTGAAGTCTCCAGCGTGCCCCGGCCCGTCCGATGGCGATCACGTCAGCCATCTCGCCTGCTCCATGATCAATCAGGACCCAGGGGTCCTCGAGCGTCTGCTGCGCGTGGCTGACAACGGCCTCCTGAACACTGAACGAGCCGGCATAATTTGACCGGTCGTCCTTTTCTGTCCAGAATTCCTTCAGCACCTCGCAGTCTTCCCACTGGTTCGCGTGATCGGCATAGCACTCGTCCGGCAGGTCGGTGTACAGATTGGACAGGGGTTTCAGTTCATTGCCGAACACCGTCGAGCCGTCCTGCAGAAACAGGGTGAGCGGGTACCGTTGCAGGAACTGATCGAATGACAGTCGCTCGGCGAAACCGTTGGCACCCTCCAGAATCACCATGACGGAAGCCCCAAGCCCTTCCGGAAGCAGGGGTTGCCGACGCCGGCAGTCATAACTGATGCCGCACCGACGCTGGCCGTGAGCGTCCTGAAGGTCAACCACCACGACGTGCTGATCTGCATGCTGAACCACCAGTGTGGAGTCGAGAATGTCGAGTTCCTGGCCGTCACTCCAGCGGAACTGGGCGTTTCGCTGGTACGCCTCATGGTCGAAAGCGACGGCGATTGGGGCTGCCGGAAGTTCGTCCACCGGCCGCGTCTGGAAGTCCTCCGGCAGCCCGGGCAGTCGCAGGATGCCGTCACTGTCATGAACAATACTGGTCACCTGCTGACTCCATGACATGAACTGCTCGAGGGTAACCCGGGAGTTCGAGTACACCTTGCCGGAGCCGCTGAACCCGACGTACCGGGCGCCATCGACTCTGGCGAACACATGATGTGGCGTCGATACACGAGCGGCGTTGGCCTGAACAGCCTGGGTCAGGTCACTCCCCGAGGAGTAGCTCGTGTAGTCCGCCACCGCATTCCCCAGCGCGCCGGTCTTCCCGAGTCCCAACTGCACGTAGACGACTTTCTGCCCATCCAGCACGCCGGACAGCCGGCCCTTGGATACGGGTGCGCATGATGGGCCGGCAATTTGCTGTCGGATGGTTTTCGCCACCTCATCATTCGTGCAGTGTTCCAGCAGGAGGTTGGCTTCGGCATGGTGGTAGTACACCGACAGGTGAAAGTCGGAATAGACCAGGTCGCCATGCCCCGCCCAGCGTGGCTCGTCGGGGCGGCCTGTGACGAATACCGCCAAGCGGCCGCCTTCGATAACTTCGTGGGTCAGCAGGGTTGTTCCACTCACTCGGATCCGCGCTGAGAAGTCCACCGGGCCTTCTAGGTCATACACCGTCCCTGACAGGTAGGGGCGCAACCCATACAGGGAAATGGCGTCGGCCGTGCCATCACGCCGTTCAAATCGCTTGACGAACCGGCGATGACGCTGCTCACCATCAATCGCTGCGTCCGCAAGGTTAGGAATGAGCTCCGCCCAGTCCGGATCCTCACCGTACAGGGCGCTCGTCATGTCGTTCACGGCGCGCGGCACAGCAAGAAATCGCGGGGCGCCGTACCGTTCAGGAGCCTGTCGGGCAATCCGTCCGACAAATTGCAGCGTGCTGGCGAGGGATTTGTGCGGGGTATGAACAACCGCGATTTTCAGGGCTGGCAGGTCGAACCCTTCACCGAGCATGCCAACCGCAACGATGCCATCGAGCTCACCTGCGTACAGCTGCTCAAGGATCTGGTCGAGATGTTTCCCTGTATCGGCGTGCAACGCCGCGACTTCCAGGCCATGCTCGCGGTACAACTCGACAAGGGACTCCGCGTGTTTCACCCGGTCGGTGCGGACGATGATGCGCGCTTCCTTCTGGAGCAGCCGGTCCGCCTCAACGAGGTCGCATGCCGCTTTGCACAGCTTCAAGTCATCTTCACCGATGTCAGCCAGGACAGGAACGAACTGAATCGGCTGGAAGACGCGGTCGGCAACAGCCTGCCGCAGAGAGTAAGCGTAGATCAGGTGGGCCTTGAGTTCGCGGCGGTCTCGTCGGTATGGGGTGGCGGTGAGGAGCACGTGACGTGCGTTCGGCAGCCCATCAAGCGCCCGCTTCCAGGTGTCTGCGGAAGCGTGATGCGCTTCGTCGACGAGCACCAGTTGAAACAGATCGGGTGGTGGTTCACAGACCTTCCCTTCCCTGGGGCTCACAGGAAATTGAGTGGAAACCACCACATCGTATTCACGCAGCGCGTCCCAGTCTGCTGGACTTCGGCGGGAGGAGGTCAGTTCAAAAACCTTCGGAGCAGCGGTCTGGGTGATCAGGCCGGTGGCGCGGAGGTTGCTCAGGCTCCTGAATTCGTTGGCGACCTGCTTCCGGACGACCTTGGAGGGAGTGAGCACCAGCACCCGGAGTGGGCCGGACTCGGGAAGGAAGAAAGGGATGGCGGTCATCACGGCGGTCTTCCCTGAGCCGGTGGGGAGGACCACGAGACATGCTTCGTGCGATGACATGAAGTGAGCACCGATGGCCTGGAGAGCGCCGTGTTGTGAACGCCGGAGCCCCGTTGAGGTTGGACGTGACGGCAGCAGCAGTGCGGGCTGTTCAGCGAAATACGACACCTGGAGCTCCTCTTCTGAATGTTCTCGCTTCCCCCGTGGCTTCTTGATCCCCGAAGGGCCAGTGTTCAGGCTGACTTGCCATGGTACACCTCGTCCAGCCGCACTCCCAGGGTTGATGACCAGCACCCCCCCCTCCCTCACTACAGAGGCTTTGGGCGCTGATCGCTTGGTTGGGCTGGCATGTGGTCATCCGGACCCCCTACCGCGGTACAAGACATCAAGCGGTTGTGTTGCCTTAACTGAAGGCCGGAACATATACCGCCATCTTGTGGGGCGAGGCGGTGTTGCACTTCGACGTCGAGCCTTGAGCACCTGAACGCGTGCGCGCTCTGCTGGCTCCGTGCCGCCTAATTGCGGCGCACAATGAACGGTCTGGAGATCTCCAGCAGATCCGCTGCCTTGACGTACCGCTCTTGGTGGATCGGTTCACTGTCCGGAAAAAAAGGTTCTGGAGGGAGTGAAGATGACGTCACACACGTTCCTGGCAAACGCAAACAAGGTGCCCTCTGGCACAGGTGTCGCCCGGGCGTTATTGGAAAGCGTGGGCTTGGAGTTGCTCTTTGCTGCTCTTCTTCCCGCGAGTTCCTCCACAGCACGTGCCCGGCGAGGTCAGATATGAGGACCACCAGGCGGTGGGGGCAGTTCCTTTCTGCTCTCGCGTTCACTGCCTCCCTCTCGCTCGCATCAGATCCATCCGCCCTGGCCACCCGCGTTCCATCGGTGTCTCAAACGTATGCCGAGCGGCAGGGCTACTGGACACCTGCACAGGCACGCGCCAACTGTACAGCCCTGGCGTTCCTGGCAGTTCGGCGGGCCACCATCGTACGGCTGGTCTTTACCCGGCCAGCGCGCCACCTCGCTCGAGTCTGGACCCTGACTGGCGTGGCCCACCTGTCTGGCGCACCTGATGGGCTCTGACTGGCCCCCTTCCCCTGCACCTTCACAGCAGCTGAAGACGCCTTCAGGATCACGCCTGCACAGCTCACGATGGGGCCCTGACCTCATCTCCGGTCTTTCCTTTCCGGATGGTCTCAGGCCGTTGCCGTCTGCGAATGTTCAGGGAGGTAGTTGTAAAGGAGAAAAAAAGTGCCGTCGACCTCACATCCGACATGGTTCAATGCTGGGGGGAAGGCGTACTCGTAAGGAGCCAGAAGGGTGAACACGTGAGGGATTTCATCTTCGTCGAACATGAGCACGTCGACCAGGACGCCGTCCTCGGTGACCCTCGAATCGACAGCGTCCGAATGATCCAGGTCCGCGTGGATGACCGAAACACCCCAGCGGGGAGCCCACTCCCTCGCCGGAAGCTGATCATCCAAACAGTAAGGCGAGAAACCGTCATATGGAAGTGTGCTGTAGAATTTGCCCATTTCATGGAGATTCATCTGGCAGAACCACGCGGTCCAATCGGGATTACACCGAAAACTGACTTCAAACAGCGCCGAAGAGTAGCTTCCTGAAGCCCCATATCTGAATTCACAGAAATGGATCATCTTTCCTCGACTGTAAATAAGATAATGATCTGAAACTTCAAAATTCACGATCAGAACTTTCTGATCGGGTATTCCTGACGTGTTGAGATACTTGCGAAGGGCGAGATTGCACCGTGTCCGTAAGTCTTCATGCCAGTCTAAAATCACGAGTCTCCTTGAAATGCCACGACAGCATTGAACTGCACTCAAAAACTTGGCCAGGAAAACTCGCCTACGTATTCGGGGATACGTCTTCAAAGTAGACGATGGAACAACAAACTCCAAAAAACGATCGCCGGAAGGAACCCAACTCCATCCATTAATAGACAGATGCGTGCGCGACGAACGAGAGCAGGCACCGGAACATCAGGATGAGTTGAACCGCTTGATGAATCCAGTTTATGGATGAGCACTGGACGCGCCTCTCCTGGCTCCAGGTGGGAAGACCGTCAGGTGAGGTCGTCGTGGATGGGACAACCCATGACTTGTTATCCGCCCTGTTCCGGGCTTCAGGGATACTGGACCGGGGTGCTCTCGATGCTTCCGGGCGTGCGGCTGTAGGTCCAAGTGACGACCGCACGGATCTGATAGAGCGTCTGCGGGACCGGATTGAACGCGGAGCTGAAGGTGAACTCCTGCCCAGCCGCGTCGCCAGTGGAAACGCGCACGGAGCTGGTCGCAAGCACCTCCGTGCCGTTCCTGAACTCGACCCGCGCCGGGCCGCCACTGCCGAACCCGCCGTACTTCACGGTGGCCGTGAGGGCTGCCCGCCCATCCGGGCCGGCCGCGGCGGTCTTCACGCTGACCTGGTATGGGATGGCCACCGGGTCACCGATCGGCATGACGCGTGGGTTCGGGTTGCAGGCGGCGAGGGGAAGGACGAGCAGGGACAGCAGGATGGTCTTCAAGTTCGGCTCCCGGCTGCCGTTCACCGTCAGATGGGCGAACGGCAGGATGAATGGTCTTCAGTCCGGAGTGTATCTACTGGCATGGAGGCCCGTTGACGATGTTGTCGTCGAGCGTGAGGTCCCCGATGGTGGGCGGAAGTCTCCGGGCGATCGAGACCATACCGCCCTTAAAGAACAGCCGACGTCAGGACCTGCCGGAGGAGGCGAGCGAGTGGATATGCCTCCGCACCGTCCATCCACCCTTCTTCACCGGGTAAGTCTGCCGACCTCCAGGAATCGATGACTTCTCCCGTCACTTCAGCGCCTTGACGAGCGACGACCACATTCAAGACTTCCCGGATCGTCTCTTCGTCGCTGAAGTCCAGCAGCAGCGCGTCGTTGGCGGATTCGAGCAGGAGCCATCCCAGCTCGCGTTCCAGAGCGTCGTCCTCGAACATTGCTGCGTGCTGCCGGTAGTAGGCGACGAAGTCCTTCAGCCTGGTTGCATTCGCGTGTTCGATGCCCCAGTCCTGACTGGAAGGGTCGCAGGGCAGCCCGAGATCCGCGGCAGCCTGTGAAAGTGTCAACTTGCGTGCCTGCACCGCCGTCCACCTCCTGTACTGAACATCTCAGCAGCGCCGTCAGAGCTGTCCCGCACTTCTACCAGACCTCCCACAGGATTCCCAGTCGCCCGGGTTGGGGATCGATACACTCCGCTCCGTCCAGTTCGCCAGTCAGGGCCAGTCGCGCTGCATGGTGACCTGCCCGGCGCCACCGCCGATGGTCTCGTCTGCCCTGCGCCTTGAGGCCGCCCTTCAGGCTGCCCTTTCCAAGCCACTTCCTGGCCGCGCTCCACTGCTGGGCCCGTATCCGTTCCTGAAGCTCCCAGGTCATCACCGATTCTCGGAAACCCGCCCCCACCCGGGTCTGGAAGCCGACCCGGTACCCAAACAGCCGCTCAGCCAGGGTTCGGTTCTTGCGCCTGGGACGATACATGGGCAGCACCCTCGCTCTGGGATGCTGCGAGGCGAAGCGCTGAGCATTGATCAGCAGCTCGAAGGTACCGAGTTCGTCCCAGACCAGATGGGGCCAGTACTGCAGGTAGGCCCTGACTGGCCCATACCCGAAGGACGGCTGAAGATGTTGACGCCGACGCCGGAGAAGCCTCCGGCGGATGTGCTGTTCCCGCTTCCAGATTCGACCAGCCATATGAAGCCCCCTCCAGGTGGGCCTACATGGCAGGATCTTTCCAGGTCACGCCTTGACCATAGCGGGTCCTGAGCTGTTCGACATCGGCCATCTGGCCGACCCTATGGCGATGAGATACTTCCTGTCAGGTGTCCATTTCAGACCGGGCAAGCCACCCTTCTGGCCTTGTGGGAGCGGGCGACGGCCGAGGTGCTGACCAGTTCCCAGCCCTGCGACCCCAAGTCGTTGAACAGCGCGACCGAGGTGGTCGGATTCTTCAGACCCGCGTACGCCTTCCCGGCGATGCGCTTAAGCAGGGCGGCGCTGCTCGAACTGGAGTCGGCGTTGTTGCTGCCCGCCTCCCAATAGAATGCCGAGCTGGGAGGGTTCGACCCAATGTTGACTGTCAGCAGGCCGTACTCCCAGCGTTGGGTCTGAGCCGAGGCGGTGGCGGTGGTGAGCAGCATGACAGCCAGGACTAGGGTCTTCATGCCGCCATGGGTTCTGGCAAGTTAAGCGCGATAGGCTGACTGTCCGTGACTGATCGTAAGCCTTACCGCCACCGTTTCCCGCTCAGCATCATCCGGTACGCCCTTTGGCTCTACCACCGCTTTTCCCTCAGCCAACGTGATGTCCAGGAATTGCTTCAAGAGCGCGGCATCCAGGTGAGCCACGAGACGCTACGCCAGTGGAACATCAAGTTCGCACCCCTCCTGACTGAGGAACTACGCCACCGGGAACCCCGGCGGGGTTCCCGGTGGTTCCTAGACGAGGTGTACATCGAGATCGGTGGCAAGAAACTCTGGTTGTGGCGGGCCATCGATGATTCTGGTGCGGTCTTGGATCTTCTCCTGCAAGATCGGCGGGATACCCAGGCGGCGAAGACCTTTCTCAGAAGGCTATTGGTAAATTATGACGTACCAGACGTGATCCACACGGATAAACTCTGGAGTTACGGAGCAGCCATTCGGGAACTTCCCGTGCTCCACGCTGTGGAGCACATTCAGGTCATCTCAACAGCGCGCTGCAACAATCTGATTGAGCAGTCTCATCGCCCCATCAGGCAGCAGGAACGAAGTCAGATCGGCTTCAAGAACCAAAAGCGAGCACAGGAATTTCTGGCTCTGCATGCCCGCGTTTCGAACCTTCAGCAGCACACCAGAACCACCGTCCCCGCCCATCTCCGAAGATCGAACCAGGACCGTGCCCACTTGGCATGGCAGAATGCAGTTGAAGTGGCCGTCTGAACTTCAGACGGCCACTGACCTCATCAGGCCCCTTCCCGATTAACTTGCCAGAACCTTCTCGAGCAGGTCGGGTTGGGTGAGGTTGTGGATGGACATTATGCCAGTTATGCGGTTGGCCACCGAAAACCTGAAGCGGCATATTACGCCGAGGTCACCCGTCGCCTCGGTATAGCGCCACAACACATCATTTTCTGGGACGACAACGAGGCGAATGTTGAGGCCGCCCGCGCCTCTGGCTGGCTGGCTCACCTTTACACCGGGGTTCAGGATTTCCAGCAGGTGATGGAGCTGGACTGAACCCACCTGGACCACCCGCGCTAATCACATACGGTCAGGGGTTCGGGTTGAGTTGACGCCTACATTCGGACCTCCAGATGGTGTTCAGGTTGAGAGAAGCGCGAAACAAAGCACGGGTATTTGTCCTTCGGTCAGCTGCCCACGACCACCAGCAGCACTCCGAACGCTTCGAGCCGTCGCTGATCTGCAGGAGAGGGTGCATCGGTCCGTTGGGTATACATTTTCTATGACGCAGAAGAAGGCTTACTACGTCGTCTGGGGAAACACGCGGGGACCGGGCCGGGGGTGTGCTGGGCCAATTTCGGCCTTGAACCCCAGCCACTGCCACTGCTGAAGCGTACCCCTGCGCTCTAACAGCGTCTTGGCATCACAGAGGGTGACTGGCTTCGTGGCTCCTGGAGACGGAGCGCTCCCTCTGGACGCGGCAATCCGAGCCGAAGACAGAGGGATACAATTTTTGGGCCCTGCCGCCCCTGGTCAATCAGGTAGAAGTGACGTAGGCTCTCTGATGTGCTGTGGCGATTACGATCAATTCCGTTATTTAAGCTTGTGACCAAACCCTGCAATTGAATATGAATGAGGCCACATATGAAGTACCTATCTATAATTTTTCCGCTTATTTTAGCTGTTGCTGTCTTCTCCGCATGTGAAAAACGAGTGGTCCTACCTACATCTCAATTAGCAGGCAGTTATGAAAACTCTACGGGCTCAATCGTCAAGCTGAACGTCGATGGGACTGCGTCTTTGGCTGGCGGTGAAGGCTATGAAAGTGGTTCATGGATTCCGCAAGAAAATTACGTGTACATGAAGTCTTGCGTAAGAGAAGAGAAATCCTTGAAGTGTACTGGGGGAAGATTAGAAACAAACTTCTCAGTTTTTAAAATAAATGGTAAAATAATTCTTAGGATATCTGATGATCGTGAAGACCAATTCGTGAAAAAATGACAGAAATTGCCTGAATGGTCTGATCGACGCCGTGACCCGCGGTGACTCTTGCAAGTCAGACAGGGCCCGAATAGGTGCTGGGAGTCGTAACGAACGCTCCAAGCGCAATCGGGACGCGTTGGTATGACCGTTCCAACAGCCATACATATGCATAGGTTGACGCTCAACGCATAGCGAGCTATCTTAGAGAAATCAAGGCGACCTCCGGGTCGCCTTTTTGCTGGAGACGCATTATGTGGATGCCTCGGACTCAAAGGGCGAAGCATCAAAATGCCTGGTAGACCGCTCATGGCTATGCTGGCCCCATGAGGTCCCTGACGCTGCGGCACAGAGCTGTACGACAACTGGTTCACCTGATCATCGACGGTCCTGCTGGATACAGAACTGCCTGGGAGCTCGAAGCGTACTTTATAGATCTGGGCTACGTCCACACGGTTCAACCTGGGTCCAGGCTCACGTATGCGTACATTCTGGCCGAGTCCAGAATCGAATACGTGACGCGCGTCATCGAGCAGGCACAGGAACTCGGTCGGTTAGAACAGCTGCTCACACAACTGGCTCAGTCTGCCCTCTGTGCACCGATTCGGGGGCAACTGCAGGTGGCCATCAGCGAGATCCTGTCCCCCTATGGACAGCGTCTGGACGGTGACCCGGAAACGGGTGTCTTCCAGGTGGTTCGCCGAGCGCCGCAGGGCACGCCACCCACACCGGCACAGCTGTCCGTTCCCGAGTTCCGCCAAGACCAGCTGTCACCGGAGGAGGTCGCGTTGCTGGAGGCGCGCTGGCTCGAAGCCGTCACCATGTATCAGGCCGGGGCCCTTCGTATGACGATCCTGGCCCTGAGCGCCATCCTGGAACACGTGCTCATGGCCCGCGCCCATTGGCGTCCCGACGAGGCCGGCGCCTCACCTCTCTCTCCAGAGCCACACCTGCCCGTCCGCGACTGGACCTTCGATACCCTGTTGGCTGTGGCGGCCGAACGGGACTGGATCAGGGCAAGTCCGCAGGATTTTCCTTACCGCGTTCGTCAGTACCGAAGATACCTTTCCCCGAGACAGGAACTTCAGGAGGGGCCGTTACTGGACGATGACCTGAGCCATGAAGTATGGCGGAGTGTCCGGCAGGCCCTGGATGACCTCTCCGTTGTTTGAGGTGAGTTGAAGGCGAATGCGTAATCGAAGCAACACAGCATCCTGACCCTCCTCAGCGGAGCGACTCACCCAGCACGACACGCAGGCCGGCGATGGCTCGCTGGTAAACCTCTACGAGTTCCTCGTCCTGCTGCTCCATGACAGTTCTCAGCCCTTCTTTCAGCCGGTCGAAAGTCTCGCGCCGTTCGAGCCAGATCCGCACCTGCGCCACCTGACCCGGGCGATTATTCCAGAAGTGGACGATCCGCAGCGTGCCGCTCTCCGCGTCAAACAGGTCATCCACGAAATGCGCGAGGTGATGCATGGCCGTGACGCTTCCCAGCTGCTCCCACAGATGGAGGAACCAGGCGAGGCTGAGGTTCGTCTGGGCGACTGAACAGAGGGTCGTCAGCGCTCGCCACTCAGTTGGCCGAACCTCTGATTCCAGCAACCAAGCCCACCAGGCTTGCAGGAAGGCCAGGATGGCTAGGCGTTCCGCCTCCGGCCAGGAGCGCCATCCACCGAGTTCGAGCTTGCTCAACACGGTCTCCGCGTCGGTCATCAGCGCCTCGCAGGCAGTGAGCTCGAGCAACCTCGGCAGGGCGTACTTGAGCAGGTTCACGTCGCTCACGGTGGTCAGGGCGTGCTCGGCATAGTTGTCGATGCCATCGGCCGGGACACTTTGCAGCGGCAATCGGCGGAGGGCGCCAAGCTCTTCCTCGGGATCCCGGCGGTCGGACATCTGCACCTCGGCCGGCACCGAATAACCGGCGAAGATCATGTACAACCCGTCGATGGCGTTTTCGAAATCGCTGTTCACTCGGTGCCCGTCCACCTGGGGAGTGTAGAGCGAGACGTGATGCAGGGCAGAACGGGGGGCGAGGAGGTTCAGCCATTCCTCCCGACGAGACGAGGTGGCCAGCGCCAGGGACTTACACTCGGTCATGTCCTGCGTGCTGCGAGCCAGTGGAAGTCATTTCGACGTTGATCGCTACCTCGCACAGGTAACGATGCCGACCCTGATCCTCAAGGTGCGGCGCAGAGGCATACGAGACTGACCGGGTCAGAAGAAGGCTTATGCGTTCTCCAGCATCAATTTGCTCGTCAGTGACCATGGGTTCTCGGAAGTGGCCGGGCAGATCGAGAACGCCCTGACCTTTCTGCAGACTCACACAGCTGAGCTTCGCCTGCTGGCGACCTCTCCAGGCGTAGAGGACATCGTGCTCGACTTCGGCATCGAGGACTGGGACGTCGTGGTGCAAGTCGACTCTTTCCCACCGGACCTGCTGCTTCGGATGGGCGACCTCCGGATTGGTCTCGTCATCTCACGCTATCCACGCGAATAAGAGGGTATGCCGGACGTCGATACCGCCTCCAACGCCTGAATTCCGAGAGGCAGCCGCCGCGCTTAACCCTTCTCCTCAATGGCCCCGTCTGCTTGAAGGGAGTCACTGATGTCACCTCGGTCGGTGGAGAAGACGCTGCGGTAGTCGGCCATCAGGTCGAGCAACCAGACCCGGCGCAAGACTGTCATCCACCTGCGTCCCAATACGGTCTTCAGGTCCTCCAGCAGGTCCTCTCTGGCTGTCACACCCTGGCGCTTTCCGAGCGACAGCGGAACGCTGTCCCGGAGGCCGAGGACGACCTCCTCCGCCACCTGGGCTTCGGCTGGCACCAGATCGTCTGGAATCAACCGCCAGATCACGTTGAAACGCACGAAGATGCTGAACGCGAAGGTGTCGTAGGACGACAGGCTGCTCAAGGCCTGCAGGCATCGCCACCGGATTTCAGGGTGCCTGGAAGTGGCCCCGGTCGCCACCAGACCGATCAGCGGGTACAGGTCGTACACCTGAATGAAGTTCAGACAGATCTCGGTCCTCCGGACGTCCGTATCGTCCCAGAAGGTCCGGACGAATTGGGTGATGACTTCAGTCGTTTCCGGATCGAACGCATCCCATTCTTCGCGCCACCGAGCGTCGACCTGGCTGAACAGGGTGATCAGCTCGTCGAGGTCTTCCGGACTGCCGTCATGCGGTTTCTGTAGCAGCGCAGTGATCAACCGCTGCGCCTGAACCGTCGAGATCTCACGGAAAAGCTCTTCAGGAAGCTGTGTCATGGGAGCCTCCCTGACCGCCTGACAGAAATTATGAGAAAGCGTCCCCGGCAGGGGACACTTTCTGTTTGTGAAGACCGAAAATGCCACCGGGGACGCCTCACGACTCTACCAAGCCATCCTGCCTCATCTCC
>Ga0160427_10001748_pt1 | contig 13235 bp, 13 predicted proteins | sample SolpanmetagenomL_FD_108194 | JGI IMG/M metagenome (GOLD analysis project Ga0160427, IMG submission 108194) | Solar panel surface microbial communities from Lawrence Berkeley National Laboratory, California, USA - L | ecosystem: Engineered > Built environment > Solar panel > Unclassified ...
AGCACCGTTTCGCCAGAGCACGCCCCGGCTACTGTCGGCCTCGAAGGTGAGCGAGCTTACGCCCTGCCACCACGCTTGTACCTGCGTTGCCTTGCCTTGGTCGTAAAGCCCCTGCACGCGCACATGGCCCAGGTACTTTTCAAACAGCAGCAGGCGGGTGCTATAAAACTCGACCTCGGAGACACGCACTTTCTCATCCATCCAAGAGAAGGCGTGCTCGGTGACGGTGATGGTGCAGCTGCTGTCGGCGTAAGCAGTGCTCGCGGCGCGGCTTGCCAGGCCGTTAGCCAGTAGCAGGGGAGCAACCAAGCCCACCAACACGGCCTGCGTGGTGAGCAGCGCCCGCCGGTGGGCTAGCCCCAATCGGCTCAGCATACCGGCCAGTACGCCACTAGCTAGCAGCAAGCAAGTAAAGAGTGGCAGGCGCACCATCCAGTCACCAAGGGTCAGCAGGGGTACCGCTACCCCTAATAGGCTCAAGGCCGAGGTGACCCCGTGCAACTGCCGTAGCAGCGGGTACTGCGGCGCAGGCATCTTGTGGGCCAGCCACCGCACCAAGGCTAGGTAAAGGGCACCGGTTACCAACCAGTAAAGTAGCAGCATCACAGCAAAACCAAAGTCAGGCAGCGAAGCTAGGGTGCCAAGTGGCAGTTGCGCCCCAGCGCCCGGCCAGCTACGGCGGCCACCCCGGCGCACAGGCCCGCTGAAACCCCGGCCACGGTTAGGTACTCCTAAACGGGGATAAAGAAAGCCCCGTGGTGAATGAGGGTTTCCTGCGCTTATAAACTTAGCAGCATAGCCACCACCATACCCAGGCCGCCAATTGCGATAGCTATAGTCCCGCCTATTCGTACGGGTCTAGGCCGGAACTCGCGGACCCATACCAGGCCGTTGAGCAGCAGGGCGAGCAGCAGCAGATACGTAAGGTAGTGGTTGGTTTCGTAGTCAGGTGCTGCCAGACGCGCCCAAGTCAGCAGCAGCAAGGGAATACCCAGTAGGTAAGGTAGGCCGCGCCACCGCGGCCAGCTATACATCGCAATAAGAAAGCAGCAGGCGACTAGCAGCGTTACCCCTAGCATAAGGAGCATGAGAACGAACAAGCCCTCCCCACGCGCGCTGAGCGCATCGGCGTGAGCCAGTGAAGGCAAGAGCAGCAGGGCGAGAAGGGGGCGGGCTTTCATGCGAGCGAAGGTACAGGGAGCCGTAGCGGTAGCGGGGCTTCTCTCCTACTCGCGGGGTTTGCGGGTGTAGGGTTTGCGTGGGGGCTTGGGGGTGGGTGGCGTCGTTGGTGTGCTTGCCTCAGTTGTGGGGGGCTTAGGAAGCATAAGGTTCGCCACTGCCTCAATTACTGCCCGGTCATACTCCTGTTCTGTCGCAAACATTTCGTTAGGAAAATCAGGCTTTAGAAAACGTGACCATTTTTTGCCAGGCAGTTTTGGAGTGCTAGGGCCATTACTCTCGATAACGAGAGCTGGCGAGATGGCCGCTAGTAACTGCTCATAGACTGCGTCACGGTCAGCGGCATTAGGAAAATGGAAGTATGCTTCACGCCGACTGGTCATCAACAATTCGAGCGCGTACACTGTCCCTACGGCAGGGTCTACATCCGCATAGTATGGATGCACCGCTCCGTCGCTTAAATCAATATCATCCACCCAAAGCGAAGCTATTTGACTGATGTTGATGATAACGCGGCGACCATTGCGAACGATGAGGACGAATTGAGAGCCGACCATAGAAACGAGGGTTGTGGGAGTGGCGAAGTTAAATTGGTTGAAGTATGTGTTCAGACTCCTCCACAGGAGCTAGCATCGCTTGGTAATTCTTGTCTAACTTGGGAGTCAGCATAAGTAAGGCTGCTATACGCTTAGCAATCTTTGAGAACTCCTCAACTTCCGTTAATGTCAAAGCTCTACCTAATACACTAATGCTACGATAGCTCAACCATTTCTTCAATACCTGATAACCTCCCAGTCTATACTCCCAAACTACATCAGGTATATTCCCCCAGTACACTTCATTGTTTAGATATACATCGTAAACATATTGCCCAGACAACCCCAATGGAGCAATCGAGTCTAATATCTTCTTGGTAGTCTTGCCTTGTCCTGGCATAGTTTGCCCTGTATGGCCTAATGTCCCCCACTTAGCTCTTACTTCAAAATGACCTTTATTGGGGTCCAACTGGCATTTTGTGTCAATATGCTTAATATTAGCAATATTATACACGTCTGTATTCAATTTACCTTTCGAGATACCTTCTACCTGCTTTACTGCATCAAGTAAAGCAGCCACTTCCCGACCAAGGTTAGCACTGATTCGTAATGTTGCTGGATTGGATGGAAGAGGAACTCTAGGCCAGCTTTGTTGCAGGGCTCCAGCATTATCAACACGATACTTGGGAGAATGTAGCACTGCTATCGCGTGAAAAAGAAGAGTCTCCGGCTGCTCATCTACCTCTAAAAGGTATTTCCATGCTCGATTTGAGAGGTTGTATTGAGGTTCTGCCGACGCAGCATCAGGGGCAAGATATAAAGGAAAAAAGTTTGTACCTCTTTCATTTACGTGAAAACTACTCGCAATACTTGAACAACATGGCGGGCAATATTCTTTACGATTCGCTTGCATTGCTTCAAGCCAGACAGAATTATATTCCAGGTGCCGTAAATATTCAGGCCTTTTTTCGTCTACAAGTTTTGTAAAAGGATGCCAATACACCCATCTCACGTCAAAGGGCCGGTATAGGTATTGCATGATTCTACCTGAACCATACCCGTACTGTAGAAGGGTTGACCTTGTAATGTCCGGGTCAAACCTTCTAGTTGCTTTGAATAGACTAGGAGATGATTTACTCAGCTTAGCATTTGATTGATTAGGGTCGAAATAATCATTCATTCGCTTTTCAAGCGCTGATTTATCAATGCTAACTAAGCCCTCGTCACGACTCGTTTGTATGCCTGAAAACGAAGCTGGAAATAATTCTGGCAATGTTGGCGTTTCTAAATAAGATGCACCTACAGTACGCGGCAAGAAGGCTAGACCCAATGCTGGCAATGGAGTAACGGCTTCTGTTGGGATAGGTCTAAAATCCAATAAGTTTAATTCATCTTCCGCAGATTTATTTAAATAGTCAGCATGCTGCTGAAGTTCCGCTAACTTATTCCTTCCCCAAAAATCACGGTATTTTAAAGCAGCAGGACTTGTCGGAGGTATTTCACGGCGAACCATCAAAGCAACAGCAGTACCTACTTGAATTCCGGCGCTATTGATACTACTAGTGAATATGCTAGGGTCAGGTTTGCCATCCGGTGTAGTCTTACCCGTACGGCGTTTATCTCCATTGAGGTTATCAATGCTGATTTCGTGGAAGGCATCGAGTAGCCGCTCACGCATTCCAGTGTGACTTAATCCCTCCAACCAGGAATTATTGGTAACCAAACAGACCACTCCTCTGCCAGTACGCTCTGCAATGCACCGCTCAGCTACCCGAAAGAAACGGACGTAGAGGTCGTTGAGCCCTTGGCCTTGTGGCAGAGCTGCGCGCTTCGGATGGCGATACACGTCCATTAACGCTTTCTCTTCATCTATCCCAACGTTGGTAAAACCATCGTAAGCAGGGTTGCCGAGCACAACTAGAATTTTGTTCTCTTGCTTGACTTGCCTCGCGTGCTCAATCTCTTGTGCAAATGCTGGCGACAGCGCTACTTGTTTTTGATGCTCGGTGGGCGTCCAGCCGGTAAGAGAATTCGTGAGCACAACATTTGCGCGCTCACCAGGCCCTAGTGGTGCACCAAACGACTGCAATGCAAGACCTATTTGCATGTGCGCCACCACTAGCGGGCCAGGCATTAATTCAAAGCCTGCAAGTCGTTTGGTTGCAGCCTCACGTAGTTTCAGGGCTGCCAGCGGATTGGTTTCTGCCCCGAGGCGACGGTAAATCAAACGCAGCACTTCGAGCAGATAAGTCCCTGTTCCACAGCAGGGGTCTAACACGTGCACATCATCAGAGGCTAAGCCATCCTCAATGCCTAGTTCTGTCCGCAAAGCGTGGTCCACCTGAGCGACCATATACCGCACGAGTTGCGGCGGAGTGTACCATACTCCCATCTCCTTGCGCAACTGGGGGTCGTAAGCTTCCAGGAACGGTTCGTAGAAATACTGGATAGCTTCCGTCTGCTCAAAACGCCGGAAGAACCGGTCGCGCCGAACGCGTGCCAGTGCGAGGCCCGTACGGTCAAGCAAGGAGCGCAGCCCTAGCTTATTTACAATCGAAATGGCCCCTAGCTTTTCGTATAGTGCTTGCAGAGTAGGAACTCTCAAGTAGTCAGGGGCAGTGCGCCAATCAAAGACGTCATTCCGACCAGGCTTTTCATGATGCCAAAGCGTCCAGGCGGAGAAGACACCATAAAAGAGCGTCTGAACTATGGTTGCGGCAAGAAAGCGCCGGCCTTTTGGCCCTTCAAACTTGACGCGCAAAGTCTCTTGCAACTCATCACGTAAAGGCCCTAAAGCGTGAAAGTCTGCCGTTTCGAGCAAATCCCGAGCTTCGCGGGCAAAGTAGGCCAGTAGCCACGCTAAATCGCGTGGCTGGTCGAGAGGGGCCGCGTGAGTCAGGCACCGACTCAAAAAAGAAAGAAAGGCGTCCTGCGTAGCGGCTGGGTAGGCGTCAGCTAGTAAGCAATGCCGCCAGAACTGCGCTTCGTCAGCGGCAAGTTGAAAGTAGTCTAGCGTAACAGGCTTTCCTTGAGCATCCTCGCCGATAAACGCAAATTCCCAGAGGTTAGTAACGAGCACTTGCTTGTAATGCTGCCAATACTTGCTGACCTGTTTCCCAGCAACTAATTTGTTCAGGTCGGCACTGGGGGCTTTTACTTCGCAAACGCCTCGGTCAGGTATCAAGCCAGCAAAGTTGGTGGGCACCGGTCCTTTTGATGGTATCGCAAAAAGGCCAAAATCTGGATGCCCGGCCCCACTATTCTTCAACTGCGACACCGCCATCACGGAGTGGCGCAGTGTAGTGCCTACTGCATTAAATAGCCCTTCTAGCGGCCCGTAGTAAGAAGTTTCACTTGTACCAGCACCAGTAGCGTGGATAGCGCTCACTGAGTTCAAGTAGACAGTAAGTATGGAAGAAGGCATAAGCAAAACCTTCCTGCTTGATTTTCAAGAGGAAGGTTGCGAAACTACACGGTGAGGTGTAAAAAAGGATTCTTTTAGTACAAGTACAAACAATGAATCTAATATTATTAGCTAACTGAGCATCAAAGACATAGGACTTTGATTAGTTAGACTAGCCTTATAGCGTGCAGATTATAGACTAGCGATAGACAGAAATAAAAAAAGCCCCGCATCAACGGGGCTTTTTTTATTATGAATTATTAGCCGTTTGGCGGCGTACCGTAACCCATCCGAATGTTGAGGTCTCGAAGGCGCATGTATAATTCAGCTGTATTACCTGATGTAATTGCCCAATCAATAATCAAGTTAAGCATGTCCTCTGCGTCTTCAGGGTGCCCCATGCGCGAATCTGCACCTCGAATACCTTTCTCATCTAATCGATGTCCACGAGTTAGATAAACATTTTTTTCTTCTCTCACAATTTCACAAGCCCTTTTTGCAGAGTCTCCCTTACCACTGGGAAGAAAGCGACGCAGTAGCCTTTCAATACCCTTATAGTAAAGCTCGTACATACGTTCTGGGTCTCGCGGTCCCTCGCTAAGCGCGTAGGCACGTAGTTCCGGTTCTGATGAAAATTCTCCAGTCTCGCTTAACACAAGCTGCATGCCTTTTACTTGGTCGGCCTGCGCTAGAATAAGCATTCGCTCTTGCTCATCCTCATCTATATCTGAAGCAACCCTTGAATTATCAGACTCATCAACAGCGGCATTAGTCCCATTGATTACTTCGTCATCCTTTTCCTGGTCGTCCGTTGGATTATTTAGATTAGTTGCCATGTGCAATGAGTTAAGTTATACTAAACTGAATACCTCTTCACGATAAATTCGTGCATTCTCAACTGACTTCTTATCCCATGCAAAAGAATTAAATGCTTTTAAGGCATGAGTTATATCAGGTTCTTTTATATCACGAAACTTGGCCCAAGCGTTTTTATCGCCTGCTTGAGCTAAGCTGTGTTTCTCAAAACTATAAATGATGCTAGGATGTACTTGACATTGGTCTGCATACCGTTGCACCATAAATGGATTTCCAAGAAAAGGACGTATATAATTACTGCGTTCCTGCGAAAACAAAAACTCCCGAGCAAATCGGTCTGCTTTATCTTCATTCAGGAGAAACAAATCTGGGTCACCCGTCAGGTGAGCAGGTCCTGCTTGCAACGCATCCCAGTCATATAGTACATGATGTAGTTCGTGAATGAGAGCAAACCATAAAGTGGCGTAGCTTTTTCGAAAATCGGTAAGTGCAATAGCTGGCTTACCATTGACAGCGAAAGTTGCTCCACGCACTTGTACATTAGGCACTTGTGGCTGGTAAACGACTGTCACCCCAACCCTATAAAGGGCTTGCAGCACAGTTAACAGCCCCTTCTCAACGTTCGTTGTGCAAACTCGAATTCTCGGAACTAATTCAAGTAATTCCTTACGATTGTAAGGATATGGATTTTCGAGTAGCTCAACATGATGAGTAGCAGAACGCACCCAAAATTCGCGCATTTGGTCTCGTGGAGTCCTTTTACTTTTACTAAAAAAAACGCTTTTCTTAGCTAGTGCATAATCCTCGATTGAAGCTAATCCAAAAAAGTCCTCCAGACGAGCAACAATATTTTTAAATGGAGAATTTTTATCTAAGAATTTTATATTATGAAGCGTGGTTAAATCAAAATGCGACGTAACAAATGCAACTTGTCGAGATAAAGTATCTTCTTGCTTAACTTCTTCGTTTTGCACGATAAAAAACTTCTCCATTTCCTCGGCAGAAAGCCCTAAGAAGTTACGCATTTTAATTGCTAGTGCATAGTCAACGCGCTTTGCCGTTCCATCCAACAATCCCTGTAAGGAGCGTGATTCAATTTCCAAGTACTGACATACTTGACTCTGCTTTAGATTCAGTTCAGTAGCACGACGCTCATAACGAGCTCGCAAGGGCGATTGCTCTGTGAGGCCAGACATCAACTCGGCCAAGACCTTATCTTCCATTTTTTTTGTAGATTTACAAAGCAAATATACCCAAATTTCGGGCATTTATCTGCTTTTTTTGTAAATTTACAAAAAAAACGTCACCCTAGCTCGAATAGAAGCTCCTCAATCTCCTTTGGTAGCTATGGCAATAAGCGTACTGGCACCACCCCATAAAACTCTCTTACCTCCCATATAGAGTGAATGTCCTTGCGGGCCACCGTAAAGGAGCCGCCTAGCCCACCAGTAGCATGTAGAGTCAAGCCGTCGGTGTTATTGAGGTCATTTTTTAAGACCGCTTTGACTGTCACCGTCTCGTCGTAGTCTACAACGCAGATAGTGTTGTGTAGGTACTCCCATTTTCCCTCCGATATAGGCCAAGCAATGACTTGCTGGCCGTCACGCAGGCTGGGCTCCATACTATCGCCCTCGATGTCGAACACGAGGGCATCTTGATAATCTTCTGCCGTTTTGCCGGGTGGTAGGCGATGCAGTACGGTATCGAAAATATCGCCATCCTTATAGCGCTGGAGTTGGGCGTAATTGAAGCTAGCGCGGGCCTTAAAGCTCACGCGGCGTAGCTCTATTATTGGGATGTCCGACAGTAGCCCGCGGGCATGGACGTTGTTTTGGTCGGCAGGATACGAAGAAATTTTTTGGACTTGCACATCTGCATCTGTGGATTGAAGCATTTCACCCTCTCCCTTGAGCAGCCATTCTGTTCTCACTTGTGGATATGCATCTGCTATCCTACGCAGCAATTCGACACTTGCTTTGCTCGCTCGCTTGCCAAACATCTCGCTAAAGACTGTTGGACTAGTTCCAGTCTTCAAAGCCAAACGTCTCTGCACGCCGCTTTCTAACTCATCAATAAGAGTTTTTATACGCTGTCTTACAAGCTCTTCATGTTCTTCTGTTGGCATTTGCAAATGTTTTTTGCGAACATTTTTTGGTTTATGTTGGTAAAAGCACATACATTTGCCAACACCAACACCAACAGCCGAAGGTACGGCATTGGTGCTAACAACAAAGGGACAAAATTTTAAACCCAACGCTCCAAATGAACAACACTCAAAAACCGCCCACTATTAAAGAGGTGCTAGGCGAGGGCTGGATGAAGCCCTTAGCCCAACGTTCAGGCGTGAAAGACTCGGCTACCCTCTCCCGCCTTGTCAATCTGGAATATGCCACTAGCAAGCACTGGCCCGCCGTGTTGGCATACGCCCAAGAAATCAACCCCACCGGCTACGCCACCTGGGCCGCCGCCAACCCCGACAAGCTGCCCGCCGTGCCGCAGGCCGCCTAGTCACCCTCCTACTCTCTTTCTACACCTCGCTACTCTTTCACCTGACCACATGAGAAATTCGCTGCTGCCGCTGCTTCTCTCCGCCCTGAAAGGCGAAAAACCTATTCCCCTGCTTGATGGCCTGCGCGAGGGTGACTTGCTACACTTGCTAAGCCACTTGCTGGGTTGGCCCAAGGGCACGGTGCTGCCGGTGCTGGGCTACTGCCTGTGCTTCGATGCCCAGGGCCAGCCCTATGCCCTGCGCGTGTATCTGCCGCTCTCTTCGGTGCAGGGTACTACCTACGCCGGCCGTGAGGCAGCCCGCTTCCCGGAGCCTCGGCAGCAAGAGCGTTGGTTCGGGGGCATCCAGATGCGCTTCACCGAGCTCGACCTCACCGACCACGCCCATGAACTAGCCCTGGAGCGCCGCCGCGAAGCCCTGGTGATTCAGATGTACCCCGAGCGCCAGCAACACCGCCTGGCGGCTTAGGAGGGCTAAGAGACTCCGGCCGGTCAAGGCGTCCGGAGTCTAGTTAGCACCGACTACCCAGTCGGTAGTCCCTTCATCCCGCGAAGATACAATTTTCTTCTTCATTTTTTCTTCATCATGGACGGCTTCCCCATCACTCTGCCCAAGGAATTCATTGCCGAACTGGTCGGCCCCCTGGTTCAGCAAGGGGTAGCCGCCTACCTCAAGACCCTGCCAGCCCCCGACGCCTGGCTGACCATCCCCGAAGCCGCGGCTTACGCCAAGCTCACCGAGGGCCACATGCGCCTGCTGGTGCTGGGTCGCCCTTACCGGGCCGCCAACGGCAGCCAGCCCGAGCGGCCGGCGGTGGCCCCCAAAATCGAGCGAGGCGAAACCGGCTTCGCCAAAGGTGCTAGGGTGCGGCGCTCGGCCGTGGATGCCTACCTCACGCGCCACGCCTACCGCTAGTACACAAAAAAACCGGTCGGGGTCACTACCCCCGGCCGGCCACTTTCTCAAACGATTTAACCACTAAAACGCCTGCGGGCACAAAAGTAATGACAACCCACGCAACCGCTCCCACCTTCATCCTCGACCCAACCCTGCCCTGGCTGTTCTCCGACCCCACTATGCAGGAGCCGGCTGCCTTGCGCAATATGCGCCTGCTCACGGTGCCCGCGTACGGGCCGATGAATCTCTATTTCCCTGCCGGTGCGCAAGTAGCCATGCAGCTAGTTACGAACCTCGACCAGCTAACCGTAGGGGCCGCGTACTGGAGCGAAGTGGATTGGACTGAAGAAGGTAAAGAAACCATTACTAACTGGGCCCTGGGACGTTATACGGGCCTCGCTTATCCAGAATGCCGCTCCACGAAGAGCCGCTGGAAGAAAGGCGAGGCGCATATCACGATTGAAGCAGATACGCTCGAATGCCCAAAGCCCTTGCGGGAGTATTACCTGCGGGAGGATGGCACCGAAACACGCTTCGTAGACACCAAAGGGTCTTACCAGAAAACAACGGGTAAGGGCGCAAGCCGGCTCTACCGACTTACGCATTACGTCAACCTGCCTGCGCAGCAGTTGGCTGACCTCGGCGCCGGGGCCGTGAAGCAAACGGGCCTCACGTTACGGCAGGCCGTCTGGCTGGAACAGGAAAAACTCATAGCCAAAGGCGGGTGCGAGATTATCGCTCACACGATGGGCGGGCTCAATCCGTCTGATTACCGGGTAGTCCTACCCGACACCCAAGCCCTGAACGACTTTCAGGAGTGCTGGAGCAGCCTGCTGCCCTTCATCCTTACGCCTGGGCAAGCCCGCAAATGCAAGTCGGGTACGGTAGCCCTTACCACCCGCACCACCACCGCCAACGGGCGCGCTTACGGCGATACGGAGCACTACAAGCTAGCCGACGTGGCCCCGCTGCTGGAGTGGCTGCGCCTGCACAGCGAATTGCAGCGCCTCAAAGTCGAGGCAGCCATCTGCGCCCAGCAGATGGGGCACCGGGCCGAGGCCCTGCGGGCAGAGCGGCGGGCCTTCCTGGCGCAGTGGGAAGCCGACAGGGCCCGCAAAGCGGCCGAGCAAGAGCAAGGCACGCCGCAGGGCCTACACGCCGACTACGCCAGCCTCTCCGAACTGGCTCACGCGGCCTAACGCACCTACCGGGGTTGGCTCATTACCGAGCCGACCCAAGCCGCTCACCGCTCATCTCCCTTTCCCATGAACGGCTACACCCTCGCCAACCAGTTTCGCAAGCTGCGCTCCAGCTTTCTGTTCTCCTGCACCGAGGCCGACCTCTTTTATGAGCTAGTCGCCCTCTGCAATGAGCGGAACTGGCCTACCGAGTTCCAATACTCAAACCCGCTTCTCTGTGCGACCCTCGGGGTTTCGGAGAAATCACTGATAAGTGCTCGCAACCGACTCAAGCAGGCAGGGCTATTGGAATTCACGTCAGGCCATAAGCGCAGCCCCACGGTGTACCGCTTCCTTGACCCCGATGCCGAAATACCCTTACCTCAGGTAAGCCTATCCGGCAGCCAAAGCGGCAGTCAAAGCGGCACCCATACCGGCAGCCAAAGCGGCACCTCTATAAATAAGGAAAAAACTAAAAGGAAAACTAATCCACCGGCCGAGGCCGGCGAAAGTGAGTTTTCAGACTTCTGGCAGGCTTACGGCAAGAAGGAGGACAAGCACAAGTGCCACCAGCGCTGGCAGGCCCTATCCGCCGCTGACCGCCTCGCTGCCCTAGCCCACGTCCCAGCTTACGTGGCCGCCACCCCCGAGAAGCGCTACCGCAAAAACCCCCTGACCTACCTCAACGGCCGCTGCTGGCTGGATGAGGAAACGCCCAGCGACCGCCAGCCAGCCCCCGCGGTGCCTATTCCCTCGCCAGCCTTCGACCCAGATGCCCTGTTCGGCTACGCCCAATCGGCCAGCGATGGCCTGGCCCAAGCCCGCAACAGCCCCGAGTACCAAGCCTACCTGGCCGAGCAGGCTGCCCTAGCCGAGCAGCCTACCGCCGACCTCGCCTTGCAATCCGCCGCTTAACTCTCTCTTTCGCCATGTCAGCTACTCCCCTCCCCTTGCTGCTGCCGGCCGTGGACCTCTCCCCTGTGGAGGCCGCGTACGAGGCAAGCGGCCACGACCTGGAGCAGGCCCTGCTACCGCTTTTCGTGTACTGCGAAAAGACCCAGGGCCGCCCCGAGCTCAGCGATTACCAATTCCAGCACCTGGCCAAAATCCGCGCCGCCCTCGATGCTGCGGCCGCCTTCGGCACCCAGGTCGAGCAGCTGCTACGGGCCCAACAGGCCAACGTGGAAGCCCTCAACCGCCAGCTGCACTACCTCTACTCCAACCAGCCCCAGACGCTGGAAAAAGCCATGCAGGTCGATTGGGAAAGCATCGCCCTAAACCTGCTCGACCGCCTGCGCCAGCCCCACACCGCCCCCTTGTCGCCGCTGGTGGTGCGCCTGCGCAGCCTACCGGCTTTCGAGCACAACCTCGTCCGGCTGGACTACCCGCTCGCGGCTCGCCAGGACTTGGCCGCCATCACGTTCCACCACCTGCCTCCGCCCGCCCATGCCGCCTAACCTGCACCGCTTCACCGCCGAAGCCGCCCACCGGGCCGCCCCCAGCGTGCCCGAGCGCCGCCAGCCGGCCGAGGCCCTGCTCACAGCCGGCGCCGTGTGGAAAGAGCTCAAAAACGCCTGGTTCAACGAGGACCCCAACGGCCTGCCCACCCATTTTCCGACCCTGGCCCCCTACTGGTCGTGGCTGCCCGACGAGGTGACGCTCGTCACGGGCTGGCCGGGCCACGGCAAGAGCGAGTTCATGCTCCAACTCATGCTCACCAAGAGCGTGTACGAGGATTGGACCTGGGCCCTCTACGTGCCCGAGAACATGCCCGCCCGCCGCATCATCACCAAGCTCGTGCAGAGCTACGTGGGCCAAACGGCCAACCCCAAGAGCCCGCGCCGCATGAGCTTCGCCCAGTTCGAGGACGCCTCGCAGTGGGTACTAAAACACTTTCACCTCATCAACCCCCGCCAGGCCACGACGCTGGCCGAGCTACTACCGGTATTGCGCCACGCCGTGCAAACCCACCAGGTCAAGGGCTGCCTCATCGACCCCTGGAACGCGCTTTCGGGCAACCTGCGCGAGTTCGGCGGCCGCGAGGATGAGATGCTCAAAAGCCAGCTCAACGAGCTACTCGACTTTGCCGAGGATTTCCACCAATGCGTGGTAGTGTGCGCCCACCCCTCGGGCGATGCCCGCACCAAGGACAAGGAGATGAACCTGAAAGTCCCCGACCAATACAGCGTGAGTGGGGGCAGGATGTGGGCCAACAAGGTCGATAACTTTCTGGTGGTACACCGCCCCTACGCCGACGACGACCCCAGCAACACGGCCGTGGACTTCTATGCCCGCAAAATCAAGCAGGAGGGCCTGGTGGGTATGAAAACACCCAAGGAAGGTGTGCGCCTCACCTTCGAGCGCGGCACCTCTCGCTACATGGACCCCAAGCTCGGCATTGCCCCGCTCGACGTGCTGGCCCGGCAGCGCTTCCAAAAAACCGGCACCAACGAGGTAACGGTGGCTACGCAGGGCACGATGCCCCTGCGCACGGCCAGCCCCAACGAGTTCAATAACTGGCACCCCCACGGCAAACCCATTACCCTGCCCGCCGCATGAGCTGCCCCCACCTGCACCCCGACACGATTGCCGCCTGCACCCAGGCCGCTTTCGACCACCACCCGGCCTACTACTGTACCGTGGCGTGGTGCGCCCGCGACGCGCCACCGGCCCCCAAGTACCTCAAGTACCCCAGCAAGTGGGTGGAGGTAAGTGTG